>Ga0272441_10014689_pt1 | contig 11053 bp, 9 predicted proteins | sample SSMProp6N_FD_193582 | JGI IMG/M metagenome (GOLD analysis project Ga0272441, IMG submission 193582) | Marine sediment archaeal communities from Little Sippewissett salt marsh, Falmouth, MA, United States - SSM-Prop-6N | ecosystem: Environmental > Aquatic > Marine > Wetlands > Sediment ...
AAAATCTATTGACAAGGAACGACAGGTTTACTATACCATAAAATGAATGAGCATTCATTCGCCAAATTATTTTCTTATAGGTTTAGACTATGGAATTAATTAATTTGACCGAAGATACCGATTGGGATTTTATTGAACAGGTTCGCGAAGAAAGCGGCCAAGATCCTTTTCTCTGTTATCAATGCGGTAACTGTACGGCAGGATGTCCGTATACGGAGTTTTTTGACTTTCCGGTCAATCAAATTATGCGCCTGTTACAGGCCGGCCAGAAAGAAACCATTCTCAAATCCAGGGCCATCTGGCAGTGTGCCACCTGTGAGGCCTGTACAACCCGTTGTCCTTGCAACATCGATATCGCCCATATCATGGATGTTCTTCGTATTATTGCCCGGCGGGAAAATTACGTTTCTGAAAAAGACATAAAAAAATTCTATGACTCTTTTCTGGATTCGCTGAAACATCATGGCCGGGTTTTCGAGGTCGGTATCCTTATGGGCTACAACATCAAATCTGGACATCTTTTCTCCGACGCTGATTTAGGCCCGAAAATAATGGGCAAAGGAAAGGTACATTTTTTCCCCACCAACATAAAAGGGAAAGATAAGATCGTTAGTATCTTTGAAAAATTTAAACAAAAGAGAAAAAATCGTGGCTGAGAACGAGTATATATATTATCCGGGTTGTTCTTTGGAGGCTACTGCCATTGAGTATAATATGTCCGTTCGGCTTATATTTAAAGCCTTGGGCATAAAGCTCGTTGAACCTGATGACTGGAGTTGTTGCGGCTCCACGCCTGCCCATTCGGTCGATCATGTTTTTGCGGGTGCTTTGGCAGCCAGAAATCTGGCTATCGTCGAAAAGATGGGCGCATCAACGGTCATTACTCCTTGTCCGGCGTGCCTTTCGGCCTTTAAGAAAGCACATCTGAGAATGGTTGACAATGAGGAATTCAAAAAGGAAGTGAATGAACTCTTAGAGGTTCCGTATGAATGCGGGGTTACCGCCAAATCGGTGTTGCAGGTTCTCTTAGAAGATGTTGGCCTTGAAGCTATCGCGGAAAAAGTTACTACCGATTTTCCCGATCTCAAGGTAGCTCCTTATTATGGCTGTATCATTGCGCGACCGCCGGAGGTCATGCAATTTGATGACCCGGAAAATCCTGTCGCCATGGATAAGATACTCACCGCTTTAGGGGTTGAAGTCTGTGATTTCGCTTTTAAAACCGAGTGTTGTGGTGCTGCGTTTGGCGTGGTGAAGAAAAAAATGGTGAATGAGTTGTCTTCAAAGATTCTCAATATGGTGCTTGATTGCGGGGCGAACTGTCTCAGTGTTCCCTGTCAACTCTGTCAGCAGAATCTTGATCTGCGCCAGGACCAAATTAATGCGACAATGCATGCATCGTTCAAACTTCCGGTTCTCTATTTTACCCAGATCATGGGATTGGCTTGGGGGTATTCTCCCCGGGAACTGGGTTTGGACAAACACAATGTCCGGGCTGATCATCTGATTCGTTCGAAGCGTTCGATAGAGGAGAAAAGAAGAGAAGAAGAAGAAAAAGCCAAAACAAAAAAAGGAAAGGGCAAAAAGGGCAAGGTCAAAAAAAAGCCCAAAGCCCCGAAGACCGAAGACAAAAAGGCTGAAACCAAACAGCCGGAAGCCAAAACAGAGGAGGCCTGATTTTGAGGGTTGGAGTATTTATCTGTCACTGCGGAAATAATATCGCCGGAACGGTTGATGTCGCCAAGGTCGCCGAAGAGGCCCGGAACATGCCGGGTGTTCAGTTTGCAACCGACTACATGTACACCTGTTCGGAACCGGGACAGGAAGAGATCAAAGAAGCTATTCAGCGGGAACAACTCGATCGGGTGGTAGTGGCGGCCTGTTCTCCTCGAATGCATGAATTGACATTCCGGAGAACGGTGGAAAAGGCCGGACTGAACCGGTACTTTTTTGAAATGGCCAACATCCGCGAACATGTTTCCTGGGTTGGCGAAGACAAGGATCTGAATACCAATAAGGCCATCGAGGCGGTTAAGCTTGCGGTAGAGAAAGTAAAGCAGAATAAACCCCTTTTCCCGTCATCTTTTGAGGTTAATAAACGGGTTTTAGTGATCGGGGGAGGCGTTGCCGGTATGCAGGCCGCCATTGATTGTGCTGAGGGCGGTTTACAGGTGGTGATGGTTGAAAAAAGTCCGAGCATCGGCGGAATGATGGCCCGTCTTGACAAAACCTTTCCCACGGTTGATTGCTCGATTTGTATCCTGGGGCCGAAAATGGTGGATGTTTCCCAGCATGACAATATTACGCTGCACGCGTACTCAGAAGTCGAAGAAATCAAAGGATATGTCGGTAATTACCAGGTAAAGATTCGAAAGAAAGCGACCTATGTCGACTGGACAAAATGTACCGGATGCGGCGAGTGTACGGAAAAATGTCCTTCCAAAGACGCTTATGATCACTTTAATTACGGTGTCGCACCCACGACCGCAATCACCATTCCTTTTCCCCAGGCAATTCCTAAAAAGGCGACCATTGATCCAACCTATTGCCGTCAGTTTGTGAGGGGGAAATGCGGAGTGTGCGCCAAGATCTGTCCGGCGGATGCTATTGATTATGAGATGAAAGACGAAATTGTTACCGAAGAAGTCGGTGCTATTATTACTGCAAGTGGATACGGACTGATCGATCTGGATCGGCTGCCGGAATACGGAGGCGGGCGTTATCCCGATGTCGTATCCGGAATTCAGTACGAGCGTCTGCTTAATGCTTCGGGTCCTACTGAAGGCCACATTCTGCGGCCTTCGGATAAGGAGGAGCCGAAGACAATCGTTTTTGTCTCCTGTGCCGGCTCTCGAGATAAGTCGATCGGCATCCCTTACTGTTCCAACTTTTGCTGCATGTACATTGCGAAAGAAGCTATTCTTACCCGAGACCACATACCCGATTCCAAGGTTTATGTATTTTATATGGACATCCGTTCCCCCGGCAAAGGCTATGATGAATTTACCCGCCGAGCCCAGGAAGAATATGGGGTGCGCTATGTGCGAGGCAGAGTGGCGCGAGTTTTTCCCAAGGGCAAAAAAATGATCGTTAAGGGAGTTGATACCCTTTTGGGCACCCAGATTGAAGTCGAGGCTGATTTGGTTGTTCTGGCAACCGCAGTTACTGCCGCGCCGGGAGCTCCGCAGTTAGCGGAGAAACTCCGAATATCCTACGATCAACATGCATTTTATGTGGAAAGCCATCCCAAACTGAGGCCGGTGGAAACGAATACTTCCGGGGTTTTTCTTGCCGGGTGCTGTCAGGGTCCGAAAGACATTCCAGCTTCAGTGGGGCAGGGCAGCGCTGCTGCGGCAAAAGTTCTTTCTCTCTTTTCCCGAGATATGCTGGAATCTGATCCCGCCGTTGCCAATGTTAACATTAATGTGTGTGTGGGCTGTCGTAAGTGTATCAATACGTGCCCCTATGGAGCGATTGAAGAAGAAGAGTTGCGGGATGGAAGAATAGTCGCCAAGGTTCTGGAAACGGTTTGCGCTGGGTGCGGTGTGTGTACATCAACCTGTCCCTGCGGTGCTATTCAATTGCAGCATTTTACCGACAATCAACTCTTAGCCGAGGTTAATGCATTATGTCTGTCGTAGCTGGTAAAGAACTTCGCATAGTCGGCTTTTTATGTAACTGGTGTTCTTACGGAGGGGCTGATACCGCCGGGGTTTCCCGTTTCAAACAACCAAGCGATCTTCGGATTATTCGGGTACCCTGTTCGGGGAGAGTCGATCCGCTTTTTGTTGTAAAAGCTCTTCTCAACGGGGCGGACGGCGTTTTGGTTGCCGGCTGTCATCCAAATGATTGCCATTACTCTGAAGGAAATTTCTATGCGAGACGAAGATTGGAAATGTTGAAGAAATTCCTTTCTTATATGGGAATTGATGACAAACGATTTCATTATACATGGGTTTCAGCGTCGGAGGGAGCCCGCTGGCAACAGGTGGTTACGGACTTTACCAAACAGATCCACGCCCTCGGACCATTGCATCAAAAAGAGGAGGCAGGAGATTGACTCAAAAAAAACTAAAAGAGGTTGTACAAAAAGTTTTGCCTGATGTTGATATGGTCATCGGATATCGACAGGGATTTGATCCAGTCCACGCCACCCCTTTTTTTGTGACCAGACCCGAACAGATTGACGAACTTATCTGGAACCCTCTCTGTGTCCACAATTTGGCTTCATATATCCCTTCGTTGACCACAAACAAAAAAGTGGCGGTCATTGTGAAAGGATGTGACAGCCGGGCAATTAACCAGTATTTGCAGGAGAATTTGATCAACCGGGAAAATCTGGTGGTAATCGGAATACCCTGTTCCGGAGTGGTAAGTGTTTCAAAAGTTTTGAAAGCCGTCGACCATCAGATAATTGAATCCGTCTCTTGTGAAAACCATGCTGTTACCGTGAAAACATCCCAGGGTGAAAAAAAGCTATCCGTATCGGATGTTTCACCGGATAAATGTAAAACCTGTCTCTATCCTACACCGCTGGTGTATGATCATTTAGTGGGAGATCCCATTACATCGGACAAAGAACCGGAAAGTGTTTATGATGAAGTGCGAAGCTTCGAAGAGAAATCCCTCGAAGATCGTTTTCAATTCTGGAAGACTGAGCTTGACCGGTGCATCCGCTGTTACGCCTGCCGTAATGCCTGTCCAATGTGTATCTGTCAAGACCGGTGTATTGCCGAAAGCCGAGATCCGCACTGGGTAACCCAAAAGACAAACCAGACTGAAAAATTTATGTATCATATGATTCATGCCCTTCATCTGGCGGGAAGATGTGTTGAATGTGAAGAGTGTACCCGGGTTTGCCCCATGGAAATTCCGGTGGCCAAGATCAAGAAGAAGATTAACATGGAAATGGATCAATTGTTTGATTACAAAGCCGGCCTTAATGCTGAAGATACACCGCCCATGTACACGTTTAAAGTAGACGAAGAAACAATTGAGGAGCATGAACTATAATGGCTAAACTTGGCTATCTACCCAAGGAAAAATTAACTGATTTCCTGGAAAATCTGAAGAAAAAATATCGGATATATGTTCCCTGCCAAGATGGTGATGCCGTCCTTTTTCAACCTTTTGATGGAGAAAAACCGCTTTGTCTGGACAGACCGGCAACAGTTTCTCCGAAAAGTGTTATTTTTCCTCAGACGGATATTCTTTTTTCTTTTGATTATCGTAAAAGTTCGGAAGACCCAAAGCAGGTTTCGATTGAACTGACAGAGAATCTTGACTTTCCCGAAACCGTTATTTTTGGCTCCCGGCCCTGCGATGCCAAAGGTTTCCTCATTTACGACCGGCCTTACACCCAGACCGATATGCCGGATATCTATTACAAAGGCAGAAGAGAAAAAACAACGATTATTACTCTGGCCTGTAATTATCCTTCCCCCGGCTGTTTTTGCACTTCCGTCGGCGGAGATCCTGCCGACAAGGAAGGCTCTGATATACTGATGACGGATGTGGGAACCGGATATTTCTTTGAAGCTGTAACTGCAAAAGGAGAAGAAATAGTAGAGGATGCTGTCTTTGAGGACGGCAGTTCCTATCAGGAAAAAGCCCAAGCAGCCCACAAAGCGGTTGCCGATTTGGTGAAAAAACCGTTTGATTCCACGGAAGGCCTGCCGGAGAAATTACTTTCGCTTTTTGAAAATGACGCTTTCTGGGAAGCGGAAGCGGCTAAATGTATCAGCTGTGGCGCCTGCACGTATTTATGTCCAACGTGTTATTGTTTTAATATTACTGATGAGCAGGCGGGGAGTAAAGGGGAGCGTATTCGCTCTTGGGATGCCTGTATGTTTTATCATTTTACGTTGGAAGCAAGCGGCCATAACCCGAGACCATTGAAGCAGCAACGCCTTAAGAACCGTGTCGGGCACAAGTTTAGCTACTATCCGAAGAAGTATGAGGGTGCTATCGCGTGTTGTGGTTGCGGCCGGTGTATTCGATCCTGTCCGGTTTCAGTTGATATTAGTGAAATTGTTGCTCATGCTCAGGAGTATAAAGATGAACCAAGTAAATAATCCCTATCTGCCGGAACTGGCGACTGTTAAAAAGATAATTGATGAGACGCCAAATATCAAATCCTACCAAGTAGTATTAAACGATCCGGAAAAGATGAAGAACTTCGTTTTTGAACCTGGCCAAGTGGGACAGCTTTCTCTTTTCGGAGTGGGAGAATCAACCTTTGTTATCAATTCCCCTCCGACCCGGATGGATTATCTTCAGTTTAGCGTGATGAAGGCGGGAGAAGTTACCGCAGCGCTTCATGAATTGGCAGAAGGTGATCCGGTCGGAGTCCGGGCGCCACTCGGCAATTGGTTTCCCTATGAAGAGATGAAGGGTAAGAAGATTCTTTTTGTCGGAGGCGGCATTGGCTTGGCTCCCTTGAGAACACTTATTCTTTTTATACTTGATAATCGAGATGATTATGATGATATTACGATTATCTATGGATCTCGAACTCCTCCCGACCTTTGTTATAAGGAAGACCTGGAAGACTGGGAGAAACGGTCGGACGTGAATTTAATTCTTACGGTTGATGCTGAATATCCAGACTGGGAGAAGCGGATCGGTTTTGTCCCGACCGTGCTTTCAGAAGTAGCTCCTTCCCCTAAAAATACTGTTGCGATTACCTGCGGGCCGCCGATTATGATTAAATTTGTTCTTGAAGGCTTAGCGCAGTTGCAGTTCAAGGATGAGCAGATTATAACGACACTGGAAAAGCGGATGAAATGTGGGATTGGAATTTGCGGTCGGTGTAATATCGGAGATATGTATGTATGCAAGGATGGCCCGGTATTTTCTCTTGCCCAGCTTAAGCAACTTCCCTCAGAAATTTAACCGGTTGCTTTCCGATCCGTTGAGGGTCGCTAAAAATTTAATCTTACAAGATTTTATAACGAAGATCAAAAAAGAGCAAAGTCATTAAGACTCCGCTCTTTTTTTATTGAAATCAGAAATTATTTAATTCTGGTTTTTTTAATAACCAGTTCAATTGAACTAAGATCAACCCCGAAAAAATCGTTACTGTTTTTCTTGATCACGATAGAATTTTATCAAAAATTCGCCGTCGTTGGGAGAAAGATCAAAGCGTATTGTTGCTTCATTAACCAGTTTGAGGATATTTTTATCAGAACTAATTTTAGTCTGTTCTGAAATCCATTTAACTGCTCTTCGTAACGATTCTCCTTCGGGCATAATGTTGGTCATGATTTAACCCCCCGTTTTAAAAGGTTGTCGATTATTTTTTATTGTCCCAATTTTTACCATAAATCAGCCGAAAAAAAAAGAGAAAAAATTAATCTTCAGTAAAGGTTTGATCGTCCTGGTAAATTGTTTTTTTCAGATATTTTCCCACCGGAGTAAGAAGGTGGTCTTTCATGTCTTTAAGGACAAGATAGATAGATGGCACCAGGAGCAGAGTTATACCGGTGGCAAAAAGAATACCAAACGCCAAGCTGATAGCCATGGGGATCAGAAAACGTGCCTGAATGGAGGTTTCACTCATAATCGGCATTAAACCGAAAAAAGTAGTCAAAGAAGTCAAAATAACCGGACGGAACCTTCGTTGCCCCGCTTGGATTATCGTTTCTTTCAAACCAGCACCATTCCGAATGCTTCGGTTCACAAAATCAATCAGAATCAGAGAATCATTAACAACCACGCCAATAAGCGCAACCATACCAAACAAGCTCATAATGCTGAGATCATATCCTAACAAGAGGTGACCCCAGACTGCTCCCACAATCCCGAACGGAATCGCCGACATCACGATGAAAGGCTGTAGATAACTTTTGAAGAGAACCGCCAAAAGCGCATAAATCGCGAACAAAGCCAGCGCAAATCCTCTTGCCATGCTTTCGACCGATTCTGTTCGTTCCTCGGATTCCCCTTCCATTTTATAAGAGAAGCCCTGATATTCGCTGGACAATCCGGCAAGCAAGCCTTGGGAGAGTTCTTTTATAATCTCTTCAGGGTTCGCTCTGCCGGTCGTTGACGCGGTCACATTCAGGACCCGTTTCTGGTTAGTCCGGTAGAGGGTGCTGTATCCCCACCCCGGCTTTACAAAAGCGGTCCGAAAAAGAGGAATTTCGCCACCTTCTTTGGTGCGTATACGCATATTGTCGAGCATACCTAATTGTTTTCGCGCCTGCTCAGGGTAGCGCACCATAACCCTGATTTCATGACGCCCCCGCTGAAATCGCAAGGCTTCTGCTCCATAAAAACCAGCCCGGATTTGTCTGGCCAGGTCCATTTCGGTTAGCCCCAGCGTTCGTGCTTCCGGTGTTAAACGAAATCGCATTTCCCTTTTTCCCTGGCTATAAGTATCGGTTATGTCTTTGACCCCTTCGTATTCCGCCAGAGCGCCCTTGAGTTCTTCGGCCGCTTTCTGCAATACCTGAAAATTATTGTGTGATAATTGAATATTGATGTTTGCGCCAAAGTGAATAAGTTCCGATTTAAAGGAAAGCGACTCAGCTCCGGGGACTTCCCCGGTCTTTTCCCGCCACTGGTCGGCGAATTCCTTAGAAGAGATTTTTCGCTCGTCGCTTGCTTTCAAGTAGACGACAACCTCGGAAAGGTGACCACCGCTGACATTTGTACTCCCCGTAACGGTTCCGCCAACAATGGCAAATATATTGCGTAAAATACTGTTACCCTCATCCCTCCGAGAATCATATTCATTAATGGTCTGGTTGGCCTGTTCGACAAGTAGATTTTTATATCGGCTGGTCTCTTCCACCGGCGTTCCATAGGGCATTTTCAGATAGGCAACAATCACATCACTTTCCATATACGGCATAAACCGAAACTTAATGATCCCGGAGACGTAAAGTGCCAAAGTCAAAAACAACATTCCCAGGCAGACAGCAAAAGTAGTAAATCGATACTCAATAACCAATCGTAATAATCGTTGAAAAGGGCCACGAATAAAATTCTCCAGTCCTTCGGTGAATTTTCGTTGAATATTTATCCCCCGCATTTTGTGTTTCATCATGTTTACATGAGCTGGCAGGATGAAAAATGCTTCCACAAGGGAAACCAGTAAAATAGGAATCACCACCAGCGGAATAACTTTGATGAATTTACCCATCATACCTTCAACAAAAAGAAGCGGGAGGAAAGCCACCATAGAGGTAAGCACCGAAAAGGTTACCGCCCCCAAAACTTCCCTGGTTCCGTCCACGGCAGCCTGTAGAGGGGGTTTCCCCATGCGCCGATGCGTATAAAAGTTTTCTCCCACAATAATTGCATCATCAACCACGATGCCCAGCGCCATAATGAAGGCAAACAGGGAAATCATATTAATGGAAACATCCGCAGCCGGCATTAAAAAAAGAGCTCCCAAAAAGGATATCGGAATACCCAGAGCAACCCAAAAAGCAAGCCTCAACTCCAAAAAAAGAGAAAGGATTATAAAAACGAGACAAAGCCCTAAATAGGCATTCTTCAACAGAAGATCCATTCTTGATTGCAGAATTTCCGAACGGTCGAACCAGACGGCAAGATTGAGTCCCTCCGGCAGATTGAGGTTTGTCCGATCCACATAGTCATGCACTATTTTTGATATGACAAGCGGTCGCTGATCCGAAACCCGAAAGACATCTACCATCGCCGCCGGGAATCCGTCAAAGGTCGCGAAGGTATCAGTCTCCCGGAACCCATCGATGACAGCGGCTATATCGCCCAGCCTTATTTTGGTGCCGTCCGGCTGAGTAACCACAATAATGGAAGCATATTCTTTTCCGATGTATTTACGCTCTTTGGTGCGGAGCGAAATTTCTCCGCCCGCAGCCTTTATGGAGCCGGCCGGAACGTCCAGAGAAGCTTTGCGGATTATATCAGCAACGCCGTCAAGGGTCAGAGAGTATCGGCGTAGCGTTGCTTCATCGATCTCGATAGATATTTCATAGGGACGAACGGCATTGATCTCGACTTGAGTAATTTGATCAAAACTTAGGAGCTCATCACGTATTTTATCAGCCCATTCAGCCAGAGACTTCTCGGAAATGTTGCCGTAAACCACCACGGAAAGAACCGAGTGGCGATTGCTGATTTTTGATATGATCGGCTTCTCCGCATCTTCCGGAAAGGTGACAATTTGATCGATTTCAACCTTAACGTCCTGCAGGACCTGATTGACATCCTCACCTTCCAGAACTTCGGCGGTAACCGTTCCGATACCTTCACTGGCAGTAGACCGGATTTTCTTAATTCCTTCTACCGCACTGAGATTTTCTTCAATTTTAAGAAGAATGCCGTCTTCAACCTCTTCCGGGCCAGCTCCCGGATAAGGAACATTGACGCTGATCATATCGAGGTTGACTTCGGGGAAAATTTCCTGTTTGGCTCGAATTCCGATCAGAAGCCCGCCGATAAGGAAAAAGAACATCAGCAGATTGGCGGCGACATGATTTCGCGCCATCCATTCAATCGGGCCTTTACTCATGGCTCTCTCCGTGCTTCTCCACCTGTAGTTCATTATTAAGGGTATCAGGCTCAACAATCCGCAGTTTCATTCCCTCGACCGCTCCACTGACCGATGTAAGCACTACTTTCTCACCTTCCGTAAGGCCTGAGGCTACCCATACTTCTTGCTCAGTGATCCACGCATATTGCACTGGCTGAATATGTAGGCTGCTGTCTTCTCCCACCAGCCATACCGTATTGTTCTGGCGCAAGGCTGATCTCGGTATCGGGAAAATATCGTGAAGCTTTTTCCCGTAGAGGGAAACGTTAACAAACATACCGATCGCCAAATCAGTGCCGTTTGTATATGGGTTTTTGACTTGAACAACCGTCTTGATCATCCGGCCTTTGGGGTCAACTTCGCCTAGGGAACGGCTTAGCACTCCCGGCCAGGTGTAAATACGAGAATCTACTTTTAAGCAGACCTCCGCATTAATATTTTGCTTCTTGTTTTCTCCGAAAGGGACATCAAGCCAAGTCATTTCCTGAAAAGAAAGCGGAACAATAATTTCGAGCATGTCGGTACCGA
>Ga0272441_10014690_pt1 | contig 11052 bp, 8 predicted proteins | sample SSMProp6N_FD_193582 | JGI IMG/M metagenome (GOLD analysis project Ga0272441, IMG submission 193582) | Marine sediment archaeal communities from Little Sippewissett salt marsh, Falmouth, MA, United States - SSM-Prop-6N | ecosystem: Environmental > Aquatic > Marine > Wetlands > Sediment ...
AAAGCCCGCGTCGGCGACCGGATCTGCCTCAAGGGCAACCTGGACGATATGGCCTTCCTGGCCCTGGCCCCGGAGGAGGAGGTGCGGGAGGCCGCACAGGACTGCCTAGCCCAGGCCGCTGCCGGAGGCGGATACATCCTCAGCGGAACGGATGCCGGAATCTATAGTCCCGAATGGGTCAAGAGTTTCCTGGTGATGGCGGAGGTGGCGCGGGGGGAAAGCTGACTGCGTCCCGCGGGTGCGGGAGGCTGCGCACTGTTGCGTGTTCCGTGCTCGGTATTTGGTCTTCTTGGCGTTCTCTGCGCAGCGCCCTGAGCGTGCGAAAGGGTTGCGACTTTGCGGTGAGTAGGAGAAACCACAGTGCCCACGATGAGAGACCGGGTGTTGGCCCTGGTACAGGGGCGAGCGCTGGACGGCGTGCCCTTTGTGGTCTATGAGGGAATGTTTCCCATCGACGAGGTGTACACCCACCTGGGTCGAGGGAAAGTCGGGCACCTGCGCTGGAGCGCAATCCACCGCACCGAGCACTCCCACTGCCACTTCCAACACGAGACCTACCACGTGGGAGAAACGCGCTGGCAGCGCGATACCGGACACATGCCGATGCCTTTGCCACAGCGACTCGATGTCGCCGGCGGGCACGACGGATTGGGGATGACCGCGTTCCCTGTCACGCGTTCCCAGTCCAGAAGCAGTGGATCGGACGAGACGGCCACCATGTTCCCGAGCTTGTAGCCGTGGTACGTGGCGATCACGCGGTTGTCCTCGACCAGGGTCGCACCCGACCAGCACGCGTCCTCGGGGCCGGGCTTGATCGCGTACGGCAGATCGCGCCAATGGATCAGATCTGTACTGACCGCATGTCCCCACTGAGGCTGCCGCCTTGCCAAGCGGTGGTATAGTCGCCGAAACTCAATCCCATACTGACCAAGATATGTCGTGAACTGAGATCCGCCGAGAAGCAGGAAAGACGCGCTGGGCTTTCAAGGGAGAAGCTGTAGTGGGGAGTGCTGCTATGGGTCAACTTGACTCCGACATCGATACTAACCTCGAGGATCTGCGGCGGCAATTGACAGACCATCTAGCACAGCTAGTGATCATCGTTAGCGGGCTGCTGATCTGGATCGAGCTGTTTTGGTGGGTGATCCTTAGGGGAGCTTTTCGACTGCGGCTGGGCCACCTGCCGCTGCCGGTCACTCCGTTGAGTCTATTGGCTGGCTTGATGGGAATCGGGTGGGTTGTACGGGAGGTGCTCGGTGTCCGCCCTGGTCTGGCGAGGCACATTTTGGCATGGGCTCTCACCGCTGTCCTGTTGGCAACCATGGTCCTGCTCAGTGATCCTTGGCTGCCGTTCCTGGGTCTCGCATTGCCTTTTGTCACCTCACTACTTGTGCCAGGCGGCGGGTTCGTGACGTCGGCAGTGATTGCCGTGGCGACAATTGGACTGGTGCAAGTAGAAGGTCGCCCCTTTCCAGTGCCCGAGTTTCTCATCGCATTGTTCGTGAGCACGGTCCTAGCATGGGTGACTGTACGCCGGTTGTACACCGCGCTCGACTGGGTGTGGACGGCGCAACAGCAGTCGATGGAGATGCTTGAAGAGTCGCGCGACCGCCAGGGCGAGTTGAACCGCACGCTCAAGTCGCTAGATCTGACCAACTATGTCCTGCGCCGCACACAGCGGGAACTAGTCTTTGCCAAGCAGCAGGCTGAGGAAGCCCGGCGCACGAAGGAGCAGTTCGCCGCCAGCGTGAGCCACGAGTTGCGCACGCCACTCAACCTGATCCTCGGCTTTAGTGAGATCATCTGCCTATCCTCTGAGGTCTATGGCGACATGGAGTGGTCTCCCCTGTTGCGCCGAGATATCTATCGCATCTATCAGAGCGCACGGCACTTGATGGAGATGATCGACGATGTGCTCCTCCTATCCAGTCTTGAGGCGGCAGGGTTCGACCTGGACAAAGGACCGACACAACCGGAAGAACTGGTGCAGGAGACCGTGGATGTTGTCGAGGGCCTTTTCCGTGACCGGTCGGTTCATCTAAAGGTCGAGATCGCACCCGACTTGCCTGTGCTACAGGTCGATCGCACCCGCATCCGCCAGGTATTGCTGAACCTGCTGAAAAATGCAGTCTCCTTTTCGGAGCAGGGATCAGTGCGGCTGGAAGTAAAGCCGCAACACAAAGAAGTCGTGTTCTCGGTCCATGACACCGGGACTGGCATCCCGGCAGACCAATTGCCGAGGATTTTCGAGGCTTTCTACCAGGTAGATCGCTCTTTGAGCCGCAGACACGGCGGTACAGGGCTGGGTCTGACGATCAGCAAACATTTCGTGGAGGCACATGGCGGGCGCATTTGGGTGGAGAGTGAGGAGGGCGTCGGCTCGACGTTTTCGTTTGCGCTGCCAATTCCGGACGACTACGTGCCGCTTTCGCGGCTGCAGGAGACTCGTGTGCCAAAGACGTCGCCCCTCATGGACTCTCCTCCCATCCTGGTGGTGGATCCCGATCCAGCGGTGGCGGCACGGATAGACAACCACTTTGAACAGTTCCACGTGATCCAGGTGCTCGATTCTGATCAACTGGCAGAGCAAGCACTGCAGCACCATCCGCGGGCAATAGTGCTCAACGCGCCGCCCGGCGCACGAAACGAAAGCGTCTCTCTGAGGGCGCCTGTGATCGAGTGTTCGTTGCCCAGCCAATCCTGGGTGGCAGACGATCTGGGGCTGGCGGCATGCCTGACCAAGCCGTTCACCACTGCTCAATTACTTGCAGAGATCGAGCACCTGGGGGATATACGCCGTGTACTGATAGTTGACGATGACCTGGGATTCTGCCAGATGGTGGAGCGGATGCTACAAGCGAGTGGTCGAGGCCTCGACGTGTACAGCGCATACAACGGAGCTGATGCTTTGCGCATCGTGCGTGAGCAGCAGCCCGATCTGCTCCTGTTGGATCAGATCCTGCCTGGTCTAGACGGGTTGGAGGTGGTGGCAAGAATGCGCCAGGCGCCAGAGTTGGCCGACACATCTGTGATTTTGATGACGGCTACCAGTCTCGTGGCAGATGCCTTGAGCGACTATAGCGGGTCGATGACCATACGTTATCGCAATGGACTCAAGCCTCTTGAGGTCCTACGCTGCCTAACCGCGGTGATTGACACGCTTCAACCCAACTATGACGAGGATCTGGCGCCGTTAAAGAGCTATGCTAACGCTCAGAGTACACAGAACCCTGGTGGAGCCTTCTAGACGATGCCCAGCTGTCCTAGTGCATCCAGTACATCGTCTTGACCGATCGGCTTGGCCAAAAAGTGGGCGGCACCCAAGGCCTGTGCCAACTCGGGGAGGGTGATGACAGAGCACACAATCACTGGGATATCACAAGTGCGTGGGTGGTTCCGCAATCTCTGCAAGACCTGCCAGCCGTGCATCTCTGGCATCATCACATCCAGTATGATTGCTTCAGGAGCTAGTTTCTGCGCCTGTAAAAGCCCTTCCCGACCGTCGAGTGCCGCGACCACGCGAACGAGACAGCCAGAGAGGTAACGCTCCACTAGCTCCGCCAAACCTTCACTGTCGTCAATGACCAAGATCGTGGAAAACCGGATTGCCATCCGCAGAGAGACAATACGCTCGCCCCCAGCCAAGTCCTCCTGGTTCACAGTCCACTCCAAACGGTCCGCCAATTGCGCCGTTAACTGATCGATGACTGAGGCACCAATGGCGTGATGCGCTGGGGAATAGCTCAGTGTCAGGCACAGCTGTCCATCTGTACCCGTCAGCGATAGCTGCAACGGGCCAGGCTCAGATTGGTCAACGACGTGACTGATCACGCCGATCAGCAGTTGCTCAGCCACCTCAGGATAGGTGAGCAGTTTCACTGGCTCTGGCGGAGGGGAGGCGCGCAGGAGGACATCCTGCTGAGCTGCGAGCGGTGTCACAACCGCCAATGCGCTCTGCAGGATCTGGTATACGTCCGTTGTGGTCCGAGGAACACCGTTCAACGACTTGAGTGCTTGTTGAAGGGGCGCAGGCTGTGATCGACTGACCTCACCGCGGTGACCGGTTGAGATCTGGCTCCACAGCACCTCGGCAACGCCCTGTTCTCCCTGGCGCAGGCCGCGATACGCCTGGCGTTCAGAGATGCTCAGATCGTGGGCACATTGCCGGACGGTTATGCCCTGCATATAGTGCAGCACCAGCAGGTTGTACAGACGCGCGGACGGTGTGTCTAGAGGCACGCCCTTTCCGGGATTCAGCGCTTCGATAGCGGCAGCCAGCGCTCGACGTAGGCGCTGGCCAGCAATCTCGACAGGCTGCCCCGTGCCAGGTTGAACCTCTAGCCGTAGAGGATGGTGCTGCAGGTAGCTGAGATCGTATAGATGCTCCAGTGCGTTTTTCACTTGCTGGGCAAACGACTCGGTCGGGTACTCTTGTAAGAGTTGATCGGCGCCCATGATGCTCCTCAGGTGTCATGGCAGTTCGATGGCAGACTAATGACACATAGATGTCACTGTCTTGTGCGGGACTCATGGTATACTAGAGGTGATATCGTTAGCATTATAGCACAGTCCGCCGTTCAGCGCATCCCTCGCTCAAGTGTGTGTTACCTACCGTTCCCAGTTGGTATACTAGCGGCAAGTCACAGCTATCGGGAGGTCTCTCGACAAGGAGATAGATAAGGCCGATCCAACCTGGGTTTGCACCGCAATCTACGCAGGAGACAACGCGAATCTATCCCATCGAGATGGGAGGCATGACTGCTTTCACGCAGGCGTCTCGGACTCCCGGCAAGAAGCCAGTAGTGCGAGTACGCTCGGGAAGTTTCTGGACAGCTCAGAGACAGAAAGGAGGCAGCAAAGACACTCGAACGCGACCAAACGGGCGTACAGGTCATCACTCCTGACTGGCCGTTGGGGGATGACCTGTACGCACAACGTATGTGGGGTGCGCTCCCCACAAGTGACAGTGTACCAAATTGGTCACAGTTAGTCAAGGAGGCGAAATGAAAGAGGGAAAACTGAATCGGCGTGACTTTTTGCGCATGGCCGGTGGCCTGGCGGCAGGCACGGCGCTCGCTGCTTGTCAGCCCAAAACAGTTATCGTCGAAAAGGAAGTTGAAAAGGTCGTCACACAGGTCGTCAAAGAGACGGTCAAAGAGACGGTCGTCGTCGAGGGCACGCCCAAGGTCGTGGAAAAAGAGGTGACCAAGATCGTCGAAAAAGAGGTAACGGCAGTGCCGACCCCACAGCCGGAACCGGTCACCCTGGAATTCTTTAGTTCGACTCCCGAATACGACAAGGCGCGTGAGCAGGTCTGGGCCATCTATGAGGCGATGAACCCCCACGTGACGATCGAGCTCGTCGGCTTTACCGAAGGACTGAGCCAAGATCAAATGCTGGCCAAGCGCGCCGGTGGCTGGTATCCGGCCATCGACCAGCAAACTGTGGACCCCAACAATGCTGAACTGTTCGTGAACCTGCTCGAGACTGACTTTCCATGGTTTGACCGCTGGCAGTACGACGTCCGGACCGCGTCCGAGCAACTGATCGGAGTGCCGGGCGTTTACACACTCAATCCTGAAGCGGGGTTCGTTTGGTCGTGGATGTATCACGCCGACCTGATGGAGGAAGCCGGACTGGACCCGCGCAGCGACGTCAAGACCTGGGACGATCTGAAGGATTGGCTGGACGCGGGAACCGCCTGGGCCGCGAGCAGGGACGACATCGAGTTCTTCTGGGACTGGGGTTGGAGCCCCTTCTTGGTCACCATGCACGCGCCGGAGATTATCCCGTCGGCATTCCCGGATGGCCAGCGTGACCGAGCTCGCGAGTCCTGGACGGGACAGAGTCCATTCACGGGGGAGGACTCGCCGTATCGCCACTACTGGGAGTTCCTGGCTGAGGCACACCAGAACGGCTGGATCCCCGAGAGATTCTGGCTGCGCGAGTGGGAGCCTGACCACGAGGCCAACATCATCGCCAAGCGCTCGGTCACCACGCTGCACGGCCCCTGGATCTGGAACAAGGTTCTGGCCGAGGATCCCTCCGCGCAACTACTGGGTATCCCCACCTCGCCGCCGGCTGAAGGGCAGGATCCTTGGATCCAACCTATGGCGCCACCACGGGTTAATGCGGGAAACTGCTTGGATAAACGGGTTTTGGAGGACCCCATATACCCAGAAGTCCAAAAAGCGTTCAACTGGTGGTTGAGCCCAGAGCCGGTGAGAATGTACGCCGAGTCTATCGGCACACCGCTCGTGTACGAGACCGACGAGCCGCTGGAGCTGGAAGGCGCGCAGTGGGATGGATTCATCAAGGAAGTGGGCCAACCCGGTGGATTGTGGGAGGACGTCGTGTGGGAGGCTGGCCCACTCGGTTTTCAGGTTGCGGCCAAGTGTTTGAAGGAGGACGCTCCCTACAGCAATTGGCAGCGCGACATGCCCAGCTGGTTTGATATTCTTGAAGGCGTGTGCACGGGTACGATGGACGTCCAGACGGCCCTGGCAAAGATCGAAGACGAACTGTTGGACCCAATGTGGGAGCGCCCTTGTAGCACCTGAGAACAGTGCGAAGGAGAATCTGGATAACGCCGGAGTGCCGTCCCCTATCTCACATTAGTGCGCGGTGACAGAAACAGGGCAGAGGGGCGAGGGTACCTCGCCCCTCGTGCGTGCTGGAACCGGTGGGCAACTTGATGTGTATCAGGACAGGCGTGAGGAGGTTAGCACAATGCCTACTGCAGACCTCCACGGTGTGACTCCGGTGCCGCTGGTTGTTCGCGGTATCCTCTTCTGGTATACTGGTGTTCCACGGTCAGTATGGCGGGACCTCTGTCTGCGCCGCACATCAGCGCGGGCAAGTACGCAGGAAGGGATCCCCGAAAGCAAACAGTTCCTGGGAGGTGCATCATGTCGACTGCGGTGACGGGCAGGCAAAAGAGACGGACAAAGTGGAACCTATGGACCGCCGAACGGAGGCGCCACCTGCAGAACTGGATCCTGCTGTCGCCGCAGTTGATCCTGTTCATCGCACTGACGGTGGTGCCGCTGTTCATCGCCCTGCCTATGCTGTTTACCGACATTGGGAACTTTCGGGATACGACCGTGCACTATGTCGGACTTGACAACTTTACGCAACTGTTTCGGGACCCACGCCTGGCTGCCGAATATCGATCCGCAGTCATGCGAACGGCACGCTTTGCCGTGACCAATATCATCATGGTCTATGTCTTTGGGCTGACGCTGGCCCTGCTAATGTACGAGGTCGGCTTTAAGGGCGGCCTGTTCACCTTGATCTATATGCCAATGATGATCTCGGGCTTTGCGTTGGGGTTTGTCGCCCTTATGCTTTTTGGCAAGGCGACAGGGATCGTCAACCAGATTCTGCGGGAGCTGGGACTGCTCCAGGCACCGATCGATATCAAGTCTGCCAGGGGCACGGCCCTCATCCTGCCGATCCTCGTAGGCTGGCAGTACGCCGGGTACAACATGGCCATCTTTTTGTCCGGGTTGCTCGCCATTCCCAAAGAGACGGTAGAAGCCGCCGTCGTCGATGGCGCTTCCTACCTGCAGAGGCTGCTGCGGGTGTATTTCCCTCAAATGGTCCCGACGATGGTCATCGTCCTGACCTTTGCGCTGATGGGTTCGTTCCGGCTCTTTGCTCAGTTGGCGGCACTGGGCGCTTTTGCGGGCAACGAAGAAGCCCAGTTCCTGTCGGTCTTTTTGGTCCGCTATGGGTTTTCGTCCAACAAGCTAGCTCTGGCCCTGGTCATCTCGATCGAGACCTTTTTGCCCTTGATGCTCATCGCCGGTTTCCTGCAGTACGTGCGGAGACGCCTGTCATACGAGATCTAGCCACGGCGCGCTGGTCGTCCGAGGACCTCTGGAAAAGGAAACAGCATGGCTGACAGTCTGATGACAGAATCGGCGAGGCCCACGACGGGCTCACTCAGTCGTCGGCGTCGCTTCTTGAGAGCCACCATTGTGGTCGTCTTTGCGTTTTACGCCTTGGTTACCTTGATCCCGTTCTACTTTCTCCTCGTGCGCAGCTTTGTGCCATCCAAAAGGACGACGGAGCTTTGGTTGCTGCCCCCGCCAGCCGAGGAGGTTAACCTCGATGCCAAACTGGGCGGCCTGGCGACCTTTCTCAATTTGGACATCCAGCAGTTCAAGGCCAGATTTGGCATCCCCCCTGAAGAGTTTGTCAAGCCCCAGTGGTCGTTGCGGCGCATAGGAGAGGAATACGGCATCCCCGAGGAGGAACTGCGCGACTACCTGAACCCATTCATCAGGTTCACGGGCTGGGCTGTCCTGCTAACCGACGAGTTGTTCGTTCCGGCGTTGGTGCGCTCGCTCGTCCTGACCGCTGCCGGGATTGTCGGCCGCAACGTCCTCGGCATCCTCACCGGGACGGGGCTGGCCGGATTGAGATACAGGTATCAGCGCGCCATCCATGGCGCGTACATGTTGATGATGGTCATCCCTCCGCTTCTCGTGCTGCTGCCCCAATACGTGATGGTTCAGCGGGTCCTGACCCTCATCCCCGACTACGAGGTGATGGGCGGACTCACGCGTCAGGCGGCCCAGTTGCTGGCAGTCCTGGTTTTCTACCTCGCCCCCACGCCGCTGAGCACGATGCTCTTCACCGCCTACATCTCCGGCATCCCTGGCGAGCTGGAAGACGCGGCCAAGATCGATGGCGCCAGCCGGTGGCAATACCTGGTCTACATCCAGGGGCCGCTGATGAAAGTACCCATAGCCTCAATGACCGTCATCTCGATACCCGGTATATGGAACGACTTTTTGCACCCCTTCCTCTATATGGACAACAGCGCCACCACGATGTTACCGTTGATCAACACATATCTCGGTACCTATTCCAGCAACTACCAGGTGATATACGCCGGATTATTCCTCTCGATCCTGCCGTTGCTGATCGTCTATATCTTGTTCCGCCGTTGGTTCATCCAGGGTGCAATGGCGGGTGCCATCAAGGGATAGAAGGCAGCAGAATGAGTAGCAAGCGTATCGTCTTGATTGGCGCTGGCAGTTTGGTTTTTGGCGAAGGTTTGATGAAAGACGTGGTGCTTTCGCCACATTTAGCCGGCAGCACAGTGGCTCTGGTCGACCTCAACGAGCGAAAACTGGACCTCATGGTTGGGGTGGCACAGCGGATGATCGAGCAACAGGAAAGTGACATTCGCTTGGAGGCAACAACGGAGCGACGAGAGGTGTTGGCGGACGCAGACTATGTCATCACCACCATCTCCGTGGGCGGGCAAGCTGCGTGGGAGAAGGACCTCAACATCCCCCTGGAATATGGTATCGTGCAATCGGTGGGCGACAGCGTAGGGCCAGGCGGCATCTCACGGGCATTTCGCCACATTCCGGTGATTCTAGAGATCGCGCGCGACATGATGGATCTGTGCCCGGACGCTGTGCTATTCAACTATAGCAACCCGATGTCGGCGATTTGCCGCGCCGTTCAGCGAGAGACTTCCATCCAGGTCGTCGGTCTCTGCCATGGAGTGACCAATACTCGCAACTATCTTGCCGAATACATCGATGTGCCTGCCCACGAGCTGCAAGTGCGCGCGGCTGGCATCAATCACCTGGTATGGATGGTGCAGCTCCTGCACCATGGACACGATGCTTATCCCAAATTGCGCGAGGCGCTGGCGCGCAAGGGACCGGGGGATCGACCAGCCAGCTTTGAGCTGATGCAGTTGTACGGTTTGTTTCCGGGCCCCGGTCACGATCACGTGGCCATGTTCTTCCCCTTTTTTCTTTCCACAGACGCCGATGTGGCCAAGCGTTACGACGTGGGTCTCTTTCCCCTTGCTGGCATGAACAGGCAACGCGAGCAACTCGTAGAGAGGTTCAGGGCACAAGCGGAGGGGCGACTGCCGATCTCTGTCCAACGGTCGGGTGAAGATGTGATGGACATTATCACGGCACGTGTCACACATCAGCCAAAGGTCTGCGCCGTCAACGTACCCAATCACGGAGCAGTGTCCGGCCTGCAAGACCACGCCATTGTAGAGGTCAGTGCACTGGTGGATGGGGGCGGTATTCAGCCCCTACGTGTGGACAGTCTGCCCGTGGCCATTGCTTCGATTCTGCGTGCCCGCATCGACCAGCAAGAGATGGTCGTTTGCGCCGCGATCGGTGGCGATCGCTCCCTGGCCCTGCAAGCCTTACTGGCTGACCCGCTTGTTGATTCCGTAGCGAGCGCGCGGGCCATTCTGGACCGACTGCTGCAGGCACACGCGGCTCATATGCCCACCTTTAGTTGAGAGAAATGGCTCATGGACAAAGCTCTGCCAGTGGTCGTGGGCGTCGATGTGGGTGGAACGAAAATCCTGGTGGGCTATGTCGCTCGTGATGGAACGGTGTTCCAATCACAGCGCTACCCGATGGATCGCACCGATCAGAAAAGCACGCTGTCCAGCATCCGGTCGGCCGCAGACGCGTTCTTGGCCAGGGAATGGTCTGGGCCGGCGCCGGTCGCGATGGGAGTTGGCTTGGTGGGCCACACCGATCCGGTGAGGGGAATCTGGCTGCGCGCAATGAACGTTCCCATCGATACCCCGGTGTCGCTGGCAGACGAGTTCCAGGCTCGGTATGGAGTGCCGGTGAGCCTGGACAACGATGTCCACGCGGCAACGGTAGCCGAGTTGCAGTTGGGGTTCGGGCGAAACGTCCGTGACTTTGTGTATCTAAACATTGGCACGGGTATTGCTAGTGGCCTTGTATGCAACGGCAAACTGGTGCGTGGTGCCGCGGATTACGCAGGGGAACTGGGTCATATGGTCGTCGAGACAGACGGCGATCTCTGCGCACAGTGCGGCCGCCGCGGCTGTCTGGAACCTATCGCGTCAGGTGGCGGCATGCTGGACCAAGTGCGCGCTCGGTTGGCCGATTACCCGGCTTCGGTTTTGCGCGAGCCCAGTGAATCAGGACAGCTGACGGTCGGTGTGATCTTTCAAGCGGCGGACGCCGGTGACGTGCTCGCCAATCAGGTCACTGAAAGGGCGTTGCGGGCCCTGGAGGT
>Ga0272441_10014692_pt1 | contig 11050 bp, 9 predicted proteins | sample SSMProp6N_FD_193582 | JGI IMG/M metagenome (GOLD analysis project Ga0272441, IMG submission 193582) | Marine sediment archaeal communities from Little Sippewissett salt marsh, Falmouth, MA, United States - SSM-Prop-6N | ecosystem: Environmental > Aquatic > Marine > Wetlands > Sediment ...
CGGAGTTCCGCAGCGGCCGCCTGACGCGGGCCGCGACCTGGCTGTTCCGCCGTTGCCTGCCGTTTCTGACCTTCGGCCACTGGTGGGTCTGGGTCGAGAAACCTGCCCCGGCGCCGACGAAGGAGGCCCCAGGCTGAGATGCCAACGCGTTCCAGGGTAGTCATCCTCGGTGCCGGGCAGCCGTTCCGAAACGGCGAGCCGTCGGCCCTGGTCATCACCTCGGGCAACCGTCGGGTGCTCGACTGGCTGCTCGCGGCGTTCGACGCCGCCGGACCGGCCGAGTTCCACTTCGTCGGCGGATACCGCCTCGACGAGATCATCCACGCCTACCCGCAGTTGCACTATTCGGTCAACGATGACTGGGCCACGAGCGGCCCCGTCGGCTCGCTCCTGGCGGCGCCGATCGGCGGCGACGCGACCACCTACGTCTGCTACGCCGACATCGTCTTCTCGCGCGACGTCGTGGAGCGGATGCAGGCCGCGCGCGGCGACGTGGTCATCGCCGTCGATCGCTCGTGGCGCCGCCGCTACGCCGACCGGCCCGCCGACGACATGCGCATCGCCGAGAAGGTCCGGCTGCGCGGCGACGTCGTCGTCGACGTGGGCAAGACACTCGACGTGGCCGCGGCCGACGCCGAGTACGCCGGCGTCTGCCGGTTCTCGCCCAGGGTCCTCGAGGTCATCGACCGGCTGCGCCGCCGGGATGAGGCCGCGCTCCGACAGGCCGACATGCCGACGCTGTTCGCCCGCCTTCGCGACGAGGGGGTCGAGGCGGTGGCCGTCGACGTCGGCGGCCAATGGGCCGAACTCAACGAGGCCGAGGACCTGGCCCACTTCGTCCTCGGCACCAAGGCCGAAACGCTCGCGAACCTGTCGCCGATGGTCACCCGCAGCGTGATCGGCGACGTGCACCGGTTCACGGTCGGCCGCTGGCTGGCGTCGCGCGACGAGGTCCTCGCTCGCCTTCGCCGCAGGTTTCCGCGCGGCCGCCTGGCCGTCCGAAGCAGCACGACCGCCGAGGACGGCTGGACCGCGTCCGGCGCCGGGCGATACCGCAGCGTGCTCGACGTGGATGCGGCCGATGAGGCCGCCCTGGCCGACGCCGTCGCCGCGGTCATTGCCTCCTACGGCGACGAGCGGCCGACGCACCAGGTGCTCGTGCAGCCGATGCTCGAGGACGCCCGCCTGAGCGGCGTGCTGACCACCCGGACGTTGAATCACGGGGCCCCGTACTACACGATCAACTTCGATGCCGACGCCCGGTCGACCGACGGCGTCACCAGCGGCATGGGCCGGTACCTGCGGACGCTGGTCGTCTCGCGGGGCTCGGGCGGCTTGCCGGCGTCGGCGCCGCCGGAGCTGGCCGGCGTGCTGGACGCGGCCCGCGAACTGGAGGAGCTGGTCGGCCACGACGCGCTGGACATCGAGTTCGCCGTCACGGCGGACGGGATCGTCCACGTCCTCCAGGTGCGGCCCATCGCCGTGCCGCACGGGTACCGCTGGCTGAGCGACGACGAGATCACCGCGGCCATCGAGGCGGCCTGCGACGAGTTCCGTCGCCGGCGCCATCCCCCGCCACACCTGTTGGGCCGGCGGGCCATCTACGGCATCATGCCCGACTGGAACCCCGCCGAGATCATCGGCCCCAAGCCGCGACGACTCGCGCTGAGCCTCTACCGGACGCTCGTCACCGACGAGGTCTGGGCCACCCAGCGGGCCGAATACGGGTACCGTGACGTGCGGCCCGCGCCGCTGGTCATGACCTTCGCCGGCCATCCCTACGTCGACGTGCGGGCCAGCCTGAACTCGTTTGTTCCGGCGGCCCTTCCGGACGACCTGGCGGCGCGGCTCGTCGAGCACTACCTCGACCGCCTGCGGGCCAACGTGCAGTTTCACGACAAGATCGAGTTCGACGTCGCCTTCACCTGCTACACGCCGGACTTCGCCGCCCGGGCCCGCGAGCGTCTCGCCCCCGCGGGGTTCAGCGAGCCCGACGTGCGTGTCCTGGGCGATGCCCTGCGCGCGATCACCCGCGCGGCGATGCTGCGGCCGCCGAACGATCTGGCGACGATCGAACGTCTTGGCCGGCGCTTCGGGCGCATCATGGCTGCAGGCCGGCCGCCGCTCGAGCGGGCCCGGCTTCTGCTCGACGATTGCCGCCGCCTGGGCACGCTGCCCTTTGCTCACCTGGCTCGCGGCGGCTTCGTGGCCACGACGCTCCTGCGGTCGCTCCAGGCGACCGGCGCCCTGGCGGCCGACGAGACCGACGCGTTCTTCAACTCGCTGCGGACCGTCGTGAGTGACATCACCCGCGACGGCCGGCGCGTTGCCGCCGGCGACATGACGTGGGACCGGTTCGTGGACACCTACGGCCACCTGAGGCCCGGCACCTACGAGATCACGTCGCCCAGCTACGGCGAAGACCCGGAGCGCTACCTGCGGCCGATGGTCGCCCCGGGCGGCTCCGGGCAGCGCGAGCGCAGCGGGCCGTGCTGGTCCGAGGCGGCGCGCCGCCGCGTGGCCCAGGCCCTGGCCGGCGCCGGCCTGACGAGCGACGTCGACGCGTTCGAGACGTTTCTGCGCCAGGCGACCGAGGGCCGCGAATACGCCAAGTTCGTCTTCACGCGCAACCTCAATGCGGCGCTGCTGGCCTTCGTGGAGTTTGGTCGCGCGGCGGAGCTGTCGGCCGACGACCTGTCGCACCTGGGCGTCGACGACCTGTTGCGCGGCAGCTACGAGACGCCGATGGGCGACGCGGCGGCCGACCTGCGGCGCCGCGTGGACCAGGCGATGGTGCTGCACCGCATCTCCCAGGTGATCGAGCTGCCGCCGCTCGTTGTCGAGGAGAACGACTTCCGGACCTTCGAGCTGCCGCCCAGCCATCCGAACTTCGTGACGCGGCACCGCGTCACGGCGCCGGCCGTGGTGGCCGGTGACGACGCGGCGGCCCTGGCCGGCCGCATCGTGCTCATTCCGCAGGCCGACCCCGGGTTCGACTGGCTGTTCGGCCACAAGATCGCCGGCCTGGTGACGATGTACGGCGGGGCGAATTCGCACATGACGATTCGCTCGGCCGAGCTGGACCTGCCGGCGGCTGTCGGCGTCGGCGAGGTGCTCTACAAGCGTCTGGCCGGGGCCGCGGTCATCGACCTTGATTGCGGCGGCCGGCAGATACGGGTGGTGTCATGAAGCGCATCGGCCTGTCGCAACGCGTGGACGTGGTGCCGGCCTACGGCGAGCGCCGCGACGCCCTGGACCAGCAGTGGGCTCGCCTGCTGGTCGGCTTGGGCTGGCTGCCGGTGCCGCTGGCATCGGGCCTGGCGGACGTGGCGGCGGCGGTCGACGCGCTGGGGCTCGACGGGGTCATCCTGACGGGCGGCAACGATCTGGCCGGCGCGCCGGGCGCGTCGAACGTGGCCCCGGAGCGCGACGCGCTGGAGACCGGGCTTATCGACTGCGCGACGCGGCGCGGCATGCCGCTCCTGGGCGTGTGCCGGGGCATGCAGGCCCTGGCCGCTCACTACGGTGCGAGCCTCGTGCCCGTGGACGGGCACGTTCGCGCCCCGCACGACGTGCAGCTCGCCGGCATGCTCCGCGACCTGTACGGAGCGACGACGCGGGTCGTTTGTTACCACGGCCTGGCCGTCGATGCCGCGCGGCTGCCGGACGACCTGGAGCCTCTCGGCCGGGCCGACGACGGGACGCTGGAAGCCCTGGCTCATCGCCGGCATCGGCAGGTGGGCATCATGTGGCATCCCGAGCGGGCGCGCCCGTTCGACGAAGGCGACGCGGCCCTGCTGCGCCGCATGTTCGAGGAGTCGTGATGCGAGCGATCGTTCTGGCGGCGGGGCAGGGCACGCGGTTGCGGCCGCTGACGGACACGATGCCGAAGTGTCTGGTCGAGCTCTGCGGCGTGAGCCTCCTGGAGCGACAGGCCGACGTGCTTCGTCGCGCGGGCGTCGACGACATCGTGGTGGTCGGGGGGTACCGTGCCGGGATGATCGAGGCTCGCGGCTTCACGGTGGTCCGCAACGAGCGGTACGAGACGACGAACATGGTCGCGTCGCTGTTCGCCGCCGAGGTGTGCCTGCGAGGCGACGACGACGTGCTCATCGCCTACGGCGACATCGTCTACGAGCCGCGCGTCCTCGATGCCGTGCTGGCCTGCGACGCCGCGACGGCCCTGGCCGTGGACCTCGAGTGGCGCCGCTACTGGTCGCTGCGGTTCGACGATCCGCTGCGGGACGCCGAGACGTTGAAGATCGACCGGCGGGGCTGCATTGTGGAACTCGGCAAGAAGCCCGCGGGCTATGAGGAGATCGAGGCCCAGTACATGGGGCTGATCCTCGTCCGGCGCGAGCGCGCGGCCGAGCTCAAGGCCGTGCACGACGCCATGGACCGCCGGGCCCGGTACGACGGCAAGGACTACGACAACATGTTCATGACGAGCTTCCTCCAGCACCTGGTGGACGTCGGGTGGCCGATCCGCGCCGTGCCGGTCCGCGGCGGCTGGCTGGAGGTCGACTCGACGGACGACTTGGCCCTGTATCACGCGCTGCACGAGCGCGGCGAACTGGCCGCGTACTGGAACCCGGAGGCCTGATCGCGATGCCGGACGGCGAGGTTCTGAACTCGGTCGCGGCGTGGCTGCGCGAGACGGCGTCCCGGCTGCCGCCGCCGCGCGATGTGGCCGGCGCCTTCGCGACCGAGGCGTTCATCGCCCGGACGGCGGCGTCGGGCGGCACGGTCGATGATGAGGGCGCCGCGACGCTCGACGCCCTGTGCAAGAAGGTCGAGGTGGTCCGGCGCGTGTGCGTCGCCTACTCCGCCGACCTGGCCCGCGTGGTGGACCGTTCGCCGGTGACGGGCGACCACGCGACGGTCCTGTGCGGCGTCTACCTGGCCGCGGCGGCCGCGCGGCGCGACCCGAAGCTGCTCAACACGGCGATGAAGATGCTCGACGGGTGCCTGAAGGAACCGTCGCCCGAGGCGCCCTCGTGCCTTCGGCAGTGGGCCGGCCGGATGCTTGACGCGTGGCCCTGGCTGGCTGCCGCGCGCAACGAGGTGCTGCCGCAGTGAGGCCGCCGGGCTGAACCCAATCGGCGGACGATGTGCCCATGGGGCTGACCGACATCTTCCCACAACTTCGCAGGACGTTGCAGCTGAAGTTCGTCAAGGACACGATCTGGGTCGTGGCGAGCTACGTCGTTCTCGGTGCCAGCGGCATCGCCGTCAACACGGTCCTCGTCGGCTTCTACGGCGAGGGGGCGTTCGGCCATTTCGCCCTGGCCTTCAGCCTCTACATGCTGCTGCACATGGTGGCGGTGATGGGCGTGAACAACTCGGTCATCAAGTACGTGGCCGAGCGAGCCGAGGACGACGAGCACACGGGCAGCGTGATAACCGGGGGCCTGCTGGTGGTCGCCGGCTCGGCGTCGGTCATCACGCTGGGGGCCTGGCTGGCGTCGCCGCTGGTGGCGACCGTGTACGAGCCTCCCGCGGTGCTTGCGATTTACAAGGTCATGCTGCTGGGCCTGCCGCTCTTCGCGGTCAACAAGGTTCTGGTGGGCCTGCTGAACGGCCTGAGGGACATGACGGCCTACGCCATGTTCCAGGCGAGCCGCTATGTGCTCGTGCTGGGCGGCGTGCTGGCCGTCGCCATCGGCGGCGGGAGCCTCGTGGAGTGTGCCTGGGCGGTTCCGGCGGCGGAGGTGGTGCTGCTGGCGGGGCTGGCGGCGCGGACGCGCCTGCCGCGGCGGCTGAGACTGCGCGGGGTGCTCGACTGGTGCCGGCGGCACCTGGTGTTCGGCTTCCTGTCGAGCCTGCACGACGTGGCGGTCGAGTTGTACTTCCGCGTCGACATCCTGATCGTCGGCCGATTCGACGAGCGGATGCTCGGGCTGTACGCCTACGCCTCGGACGTGGCCAAGGGGCTGACCGCGTTCAGCATCCTGGTCCAGGTGAACTTCAACCCGATCATCTCGCGGCTCTGGTCGTCGCAGCAGGTTGATGCGCTGGGCGACTACATGCGCCGCGTCCGGCGGAGCACGTACCTGATGTACCTGCCGGTCCTGGTGCTCGCGGCCGTGGGGTATCCGGCGCTGGTTTACCTGTTCCGGAGCGAGATGCTCGTCTGGCAGCATCTGGTGTCGTTCTACATCCTGCTGGCCGGCGTGGTGCTTTTCAGCGGGTACTCGGCGCTGCTGGGCTCGATGGCCTACACGGGTCACCTGAACGCCCAGGTTCGGCGGTCGCTCTACGCCCTGGCGGTCAACACGGTGGGCAGCTTGACATTGGTGCCTCTGATCGGCATAATCGGCGCCGCGGTGTCCACGCTGGTCACTTTCCTGCTGCTTGCAGGCACCACTCACGTTTTCATCCGGCGTCGATTGGGGATTGCTCTATGGCCTTGATCCTGGATGCGGACGTGCAGCAGATGCTGGCCTGCCCGAAGTGCGGGGCCGAGGTCGGCCTCTCGGGCGAGGCCCTGGTCTGCCGGCCGTGCGGGCTCCATTTCCCCGTTCGCGACGGCATTCCGATCATGCTCATCGAATCCGCCACCGACGGCCGCGGCGCCTCGGGCTACGCCGCCCATGCCGAGACCGACACCGAGAGCATCGCGTTCTACGATACCTTCTATAAGGGCTTCAACGACTACCGCCGGTACGCCCGGGCCGACGTCGACTTCGTCCGCAAGCTTTTCCGCCGCCTGGAACTCCGGCCGGAGTCGAAGATTCTGGACCTGGGGTCCGGCACGGGCTACTTCCACAGCCTGATCGAGCAGATGACCGGCCACAAGGTCGTGAGCGCCGACTTCTCGTTCGAGGGCTTCCGGGCGGCGCGCGAACACTACGGATTGAACAACCTGGTGGTGATGGACGCCTACGAGTCGGCCTTCCGTGCGGAGTCGCTCGACGTCGTGCTGGCCATCGGCCTGACGCCCTTCAAGAAGAGCGAGCACGCCGACATCGTCGACCTCGTCAGCCGCGTCGCCCGGCCGATCCGCGCGGGCGGCTACTTCGTGTTCGTCTGGTCCACCAACCTGAGCGGCAAGGTCCAGGACGCCAGCGTGACGACGACCGACGGCAAGGCCCGGACGTCGCGATACTACAATCACACGCGGCAGGGCATCGGCCGGGCGTTCGGCGACAGCGGCTGCTTCTCGGCGGTGGAGGACTTCGCGTTCATTCGCCCGCTGTCGCGCCTGTACGGCCCGCTGACGATGAGCCGCGCCAACACGCTGCTGACCGAGGTCCTGATGAAAGTCACGCCGCGCAGCCTGAGCGCGCGGCTGGTGGTCATCGGCCGCAAGAGTTGACGTGCCGCCTGCGGAACGAGCCTCCGGAGCCACATGGCCAACGGGCGAACGATCGATCTGACGGTGCTCGTCTACGGCAACTGGTGCCAGACGGCCCGTGCGTACCTGGCGTACATGGCGGCGTGCGGCCTGCGACCGAGAAAGGTGCTGCACGTCATCGCCCCAGGCCCGCGCTGGCAGGCCGCGCTCCTGGCCCGGGCGTGCGGCCGCCGGGCCGCGGCCCGGCTCGTCGAGTGGATCATCATGCGGCCGTACCGCCGGCCGGCTCTCAGGCGGCTGTGCGAGGCCGTGCAGCGGGGCTTCGAGGTCCAGGTCGACTACTTCTCGCCGCCGGACTATTCCGGGGCCGCGGACGAGTACGAACGCGTCATCGTGCCGGACTTGAACTCCGCGCAGATGCTCGACGTGCTGCGCCGCCAGACGTCTGGGGCGCTGCTCTACACGTGCGGCGGCCGGGTCGGCGGCGAGCTGCTCGCCCTGCCGAATCTGCGCGTGCTGCACATCCACCCCGGCATTGTGCCGCACGTCAAGGGGTCCGACGGGCTCCTCTGGTCGCTGGCCACGCGAGGCCGTCCGGGCGCCAGTTGTTTTTACATGAACACCGGCATCGACGCGGGACCGATCATCCGGACGCGGGAGTTCGACCCCGTCGCGCTGCCGCCCGATGTCCGCGCCGCGCCGCCGGAGGACGTGGCGGCGGCCTTGCTGTTCGCCTACGATCCGCACCTGAGGGCCCGGTTGCTGGTGGACATCCTGCGCGACCTCGACGCCGGCGCCGACCTGGCCGACCTGCCGACGACGCCGCAGGACCCGGCCGAGGGGCGGACGTTTCACTACATGCACGCGGCACTGAAGGCCCGCCTCGTGCGGCGCTTGCAGCGGGCCGGGGCTGAGGGACGCTGATGGCGCGGTTAGGGCGAATGCTCACCCTGGGGCTCCGATACCTGGTCTGCGGGTCGTGGTGGCACGACGCCCGGGCCGTGAGGCTGTATCGGTGGCTGGAGCCGGTTGACGTGTTGCTCTTCTGCACGTCGCCGGTCGACGAGCAGTGGCTCCGGACGACGTTCCGGGAGTGCCGTCGCCGCGGGATGCGGTGCGCGTCGGCCCTCGTGGCGATGGGCGGGCCGCCTCTGGCCGAGCCGGAACGGTTCGACGTCCGTGTGAGCCCGTTGGGCCTTCGCCGCCTGGCGGCACGGGTGGTCGTGACGTCGTCGTCGGGCGTGCCCCGCTGGGTCATGCCTCGGTCGGCCCGGCATTGCGTCCACATGCCGCACTCGCTGGTCAGCCTGCACATGGTCTACCCCGACGGGGCGTTCGACGGGTACGACGCGTTCTTCTGCTGCGGCGAGCACCATGTCCGCGAGGTGGCCCGGCTCGACGAGTTGGCGGGTCGCCCTCCCCGGGCCTGCTATCGCGTCGGCTACGGCAAGATGGACCTGATGCGCCGGCGGCGGGCCGAGCCGGACGCGGCGGGCGCGGGGGGAAAAACGGATCGGCCGACGGTGCTCCTGGCGCCCAGTTGGGGGCCGGGCAGCATCCTGGAGACCATCGGCGAGCCGCTCGTGGCGGCGCTGCTGGACGCACAGTTCGGCGTCGTGGTCCGGCCGCACCCGCTGGTGGTGGCGGAGCGCGGCGACCTGCTGGAGGCCATTGCCCGGCGGGCGGCGGCGGGCGATGCGCTGGCCATCGAGTCGCCCAGTGACGAGCCTCGTGCCATGCACAGCGCGGCGGTGATGATCTCGGACTACTCGGGCGCGGCGTTCGAGTACGCGTTCCTTCGCGAGCGGCCGGTGGTGTTCGTCGACGTGCCGCTGAAGGAAGTGAACCCCGCCTGGCGGCGGCTGGGCCTTGAGCCGATGGAGGTCGCCCTGCGCCGCCGCGTCGGCACGGTGGTTGCTCCGAAGGTTGACGCGGTGGTCGATGCCGTGCGGCGGTTGCTCGCCGAGGGTGATGCCCGGGCGGAGGCGATCCGCGACGTGCGATCCGAGGCCGTGTTCAACTGGGACGATTGCGCGGGGGCGGCGGCCGACGCGATCGGCCGTCTGCTTGGCTCAGCCTGACGTGCCCGGCGTCCGGCGCGAGGCATCGGGCGGCGCGGTCGGGCCGATGGGCTCCAACTGCGTGTAGCGGAAGATCACCACGTCGTCGTTTTCGAAGACGGTTTCCAGGTAGTCGGCCTGACGGGCATGCTCGACGAAGGCCCGCGGGTAACCGCCGTGGTGAATGCCTTCGGCCCGAGGGTCGTAGATGCGCCGCCTGGGCACGGCGATGTGCGAGACGCTGAGGAAGTTGAGGACTTCTTTTCTCACGGAATCGTCCATCTCGGTGGTGAAGTTGGCGGGATTGAGTGCTCCCCACGATGCCCGGCGGCCGGTCCAGTTTGTCAGCCCTTCTTCCGGGAACATGATCCGAGTGCCCGGGGCGGCGTTGTCGCGGATCCACGCATAGGCCTCGCGCTCTCCGCTCGGGATGTCACGCTTGCGGGTCATGTAGGCGCTCGTCGCGAGGACCTGAACGGCGCAGCCGGCGATGATCACGATGAGCAGCCAGCGCGGCAGCCGCAGATGCCGCAGGGCGCCGCCGCCGAGGATGGCCAGCAACAGGATGGTCGGGAGCAGATAGCGGATCTGCGTGGAATCCAGTCGCACGAAGACGGCGTAGAAACAGAATGCGGTGAACAGCACGCCGACCCAGAGCCGGTGGCTCGCAACATCCCAGCCGCGCCACAGCGCCGCGACGATGCCCGCCAATGCCAGCGGCCCGAGGTGGCTGATGATCGATACCGGGCCGTAGAACGGGAACGGCTTCCAGATGACGAACCCTGTCGGCAGGTGGCTGAGAGCCTCTCGTGCCGGAGGCGTCAGCATGCTGATGTCCGGGAAGACGGCGGGCCCCATCACCCCGTACTCATAGACCCGGCTGCGCCACCAGAGGTCGCCCGCGAAGACGGCGGCGATCGGCAAAGCCACGGTCACCATCGCGCCGAGGCGGCGCTTCCATGATCCGTCGGCCCACCACAGGGCCATCACGGCGGCCCACGGGCCGAATGAGAGCATGTTCATCTTGGTCATGTAGGCCAGGGCCAGCGCGACGCCGGCCGCCAGGAAGTTGCGACGCCACAGCAGCCACAGCCCCAGGGCCGACACCGCCACCCCGGGCACGTCCTGGTAGAGCACGATGCCGTAGGCACAGATCATGGGCATCGACACGACGATCAGCCAGGCCCACGCGGCGGCCGAGTCGTCCCACAGCCTCCGGGCGCCGAAGTAGACCGTCAGGGCGAGCAGCGCGTAGAACGCGGCCTGGTACGCCTGGGCCAGCCAAGGGCATTGGCAGCCGGCCAGCCGCCACAGCAGGGCAAGCCCCATGTGCCACAGCGGGGTGCCGTCGCAGGGCAGCCGGTCGCGCCCGTCCGGAAAGACCGACGCCGGATCGAACGCCGGGCGATGCCAACTGGTGGTGAACGCCGCCGCATGCCGGACGTGCACATTCTCGTCGCCGAGGCTGACCTCGCTCAGACTGCCGAACACGGCCAAGGCCACGGCGGCCAGGATCGTGATGAGAACGACCGTCCGCGGCTCGACTGTGAACCTGTCTCGCGCGGCTAAGCGGGCGCCGCTGGTGGTGCCGAAAGGCTGATTCACGGTTCATTCCCCGGCGTTCGGGCGGCGCAACGCGTCGCCTGCGGCAAACGTGACCCGGCGGACGGCGGGACGCCCGGTCGGGATCGTT
>Ga0272441_10014693_pt1 | contig 11050 bp, 9 predicted proteins | sample SSMProp6N_FD_193582 | JGI IMG/M metagenome (GOLD analysis project Ga0272441, IMG submission 193582) | Marine sediment archaeal communities from Little Sippewissett salt marsh, Falmouth, MA, United States - SSM-Prop-6N | ecosystem: Environmental > Aquatic > Marine > Wetlands > Sediment ...
CAGGAGATCGTGACATCGTGCGCGCCGTACCACGTGCTGATCGTCTCGTCCTCGGACCAGCTCGTCGAGATATGATCCAGAACGATGTGATGGGCGCCTTCGACGTCGCCGTGCCGGCCAAGGATCTGCACCGCGTCATTGTCGTCCGGTTCGACGCTGCCCTCGTTGCCCGGGCGGATGCGGAGGTGCTGGATCAGCACGTCGTGGGTCGTAATCGCGAGGCCGGCGTCCTTGAGGCAGATGCCGCTGCCGGGGGCCGTCTGTCCGGCCACCGTGACGTAGGGCTGATCCACGAAGAGCTGGTGCTCCAGCTCGATCGTGCCGCCGACGCGAAACACGATGATCCGAGGCTCCGGATTGCTCAGCGCCGCGCGCAGCGAGCCCGGTCCTCCGTCGGCCAGTGTAGTGACCTCGATGATCTTGCCGCCCCGGCCGGCGGGCGTGTCCGTTCCGAAACCCTCGGCGCCGGGGAAGACGGGCTGCCCCTGTAGCGGCACGAACGGTCTGGGCGTGCTTGGGTTCGCAGGCGTCCCGGGCTCCATTATCTGGCGGGCCATCGGGATTCCTATCAGCGCCACGAACGCGACGCACATCGCCAGTCCGAGGCCCGTCAGGATCGCGCCCGCCGCTCGCTGAGTTCTACGTTGCAGCGTGACGATGCCCCACGCGACGGCCGCCAGGGGAAAGACGATCATCGCCCCGAAGGTGACCCACGGGCCCGGGAATTTCATGAGATGGGCGTCGAAGATGTTGACGACGCGAAACCAGAAGAAGCCTGCCAACAACCACAAGAGCAGCGGGACCCCGAGAAGCAGACAACCTGCCGCCAGCCGTGTACGAGCGCGAGCCATTTCGATCCTTTCCTTTCCCGGACGGTCGTGGGCGCGGACGGCCGTCGTTCGAACTTCCAGGGCACCAAGCTCGGCTTTCGTGCCTGGAAACAGGGCGACGTCGTCCCGTTGTGTTCATTGTGCCGCACGGGTCGGCTTGGGGCAATGCTCGATTCCCTGCGATCTTCGAGAGGGGGGCGGCTCAGTGCGGCTGGAAGGGATAGCAACCCAGGTCCGGCAGGGGACTGTCGGGATCGGCCATCCCGATACAGGGGGAGTCCGGGGCGAGGCGATAGTCGTTGTGCTCCGGATCGACGAATCGCGGGTCAGCGGCGATGTTGCCCTCGCCGGGCCATCCGTCGCCGACAACGTTGCAGTAGCGGATGTGAATATCCGACTCCACGTAGGGCGGATCGACGGACACCGGCAGCGTGGCGTCCACAATGGAATTGGTGACGTAGAAGAGGATCGTGCCGGTCTCGACGCCATACTTGTTGTGCGACTGCAACGCGGCGTCGAGATAACCCGGCACACGCGATGTGACGAGCGTCGTGTGATCGATCTCGACGACGGCGGTCGAGCCCTCGAAGGCCTTGGCGACGACGCTGGCGAAGGTGGTGTCCTCGGGCGCCAGGTTGTTGCCCACGATGAGGCAGCGGCGGATCGTGGTCCTGCCGTCGAAGACGCTGACGGCCTTGTCCTTGTAGCCTCGGATGATGCAGTCCTCGATGAGCACGTCCGAGCCGAGGGTGTCGATCCCGTCGTCGTCCCCGCCCACCACGACGCTGCGGGTGAGCGTGCACGTCTGTCCGGCGAGCTGCCCGTGGATGTAGATCCCGTCGGCGTCGTCGTCGGCCCGCATCTCCATGATCCAGCCGTCCTCGAACCGCAGCGACGTGCCGGCGATCTCCGGCCCCATGATCGAGCGGGCAAACAGCGCGGCCCGGAACGTGAGCTCCGTGCCGGAGCCGGTCTGCATGATCTTGCCGGCGTTGTCGGTGATGGAGGTATGATCGAAGGCGATCGTGGAATGCGAGGCCCGGATGGCCGGGCCGGAGTTGGAATGACCCACTCGGGGCGACCGGCCGGCCTGCATGATCTCGGTATAGGAATAAGTGGAGGGCTCCGCGTTGGTGTGGTGCAGCTCGCCCCAGTTCCGGCCGGGCGTGCGGGCCGTGAACGTGACCGGCGATGCCGCGGTCCCGAGCGATTGGATCGCTCCCTGCACGTCGATGTCCGTCCCGTCGCTGCCCGAGGACACGCCTTCGATCAGCACGAGCGTTCCCGGCACCAACGCGAGGGTGACGCCCGCTGGGATCGTGAAATCGCCGCCCGTGATGCGGTACACGCCGCTCCAGATCTGCGAGTTTCGCAGGACGCCCGAGACGACCTGGACCGGCTCGTCGCTCCAGTCTACGAGTCGAGCGGTTTTCTCCATGCCGTTGACGCGGACCGTAAGATCGAAATCTCCGCTGCCGGTGAAGGTCACGAGGCGGCTGCCGAGGCCGTTGCGGAGGGCCAGCCGGCTCGCGGACAGCGCGATTGCCGGGTTGCCGGAGGCCGCCAGCACGGCGTTCGCGTCCCAGATATCTCTGTCCACTTCGCCGTCCGGTCCCAGGATCTCGACCCGCACCAGGACCGGAACGCCTGGCAAAAAACTGTCCCGAACGATCAGGTTGATCCCGGGCACGTTCACGTCCTCGATGGAGACATCAGGAGGATCTTCGGCCGCAGGGTCGAAATGCCCGAGCGCCGCCGACTGCCAATCCGCCAGGACAGGATGCGGTCGAAGCGGGATCGATGACAGGATGCAAAGCGAGATGACGGTGATACGCAACTTCAAGCACGTCCTCCGAAGCCCCGACATTCCATTCGCCGTACACGGTTCGCGAGACCGCTCCGGCGCACAGGCGACTATACTATATCATAAAGGAAATCGGCTCTGCCGTCAAGCCGCATCCTCTCAGAGGGTATTTGGGAAGTGGGACCGCTGTGGCATGGGCATCCTGCCCATGAATCACAAGACCATCCGGGCCCTCCGAATCATCGTCTTCTTCACGGGCAGGATGCCCGTGCCACGTCGCACGCACTCCTCGGAACCACGCAGCCAACCTCATCTGCCACGCACCCCCACTCTGCACTTTGTCCAGCGTCTCCCGCTTCCGGCAGCCTCTTCAGACGTGGCCGGTCCTGGTTTGTCATTCCCGCACAGGCGGGAATCCATTTCGCCGGAATCGTCGCTGCCCGTGGTTTCTGGATTCCTGCCTCCGCAGGAATGACAGAGTCTTTCTCGGGATTCCGCTCTGTTTCGCAGATCGTCACACGCCCACGTTGTCTTCTCCACAAGACCCGCCACCCCAATCCGGCCTCATCTGCCTTCGTCGGGCCGTGCGCGATCGTAGTTTGTCATTCCCGCGAAAGCGGGAATCCATTTCGCCGGATATTTCGCCGCCCATGCTTTCTGGATTCCTGCCCCGTTCGGCAAGCTCAGGACATGGTTTGCCCGTGCCACGCTGACTCTCAGGGCGGGTACCCGCGCGCACATACCCTTGCCCGGATGCCTGGCCGGCATGACGGCGACTGCCGGGGAGGCCGGCACGTTTGTCGGTGTTCCCGGTTGCCGCATCTCCATCCGTGTGTTATCTTTCCATTGATTTCGGCGACAGCGCGGTCGCGGGGCGGAGTTCGATCTTGACCGCGAGGGTCCGCCGGGACGTTGTCTGCGTCGAGGTTGCAGCGGCGAGGTGAGAGACGATGGCAGAGTTGGTGACCGTGTACAGAGCGATTCCGGCCGAGGTGCCCAGGGTTATCGGCTATCTGGAGAATCGCTGCCTGCATCCGGTTGTGCTGGACGACACCGAGAACGTAAGTGCCTATCGCAGTCACGCTCGTGAGATCCGGATCGCCGTCCCCCGGACGGAACGGGATATGGCCGTCCAGATTCTGGACCAGCGGGAGCAGGAGGAGAAACGCCGTCTGTTTCCCGTCGTCAAGAGGGCCAACGTGGTCGTCTACGTTCTCGTTGCGGCTCTCGGTTCTCTCGCCATCGTCGGCCTGCTCGACAGGCGGGGCTTCTGGTTCCTCGGTTTTGGAATACTTCTGACCATCGTTGCTGCGTTTGCCCTCGTCCGACGGGCGTGGACGGCGCAGCCGGATCATAAGGGGCGTGCGAAGAGATGAGGATTGAGCGATGAAGATCGGATTTCACACGGACGCGTTCAACAGTGCGTATTTCAGCTTCGAGAAGTGTCTCGACTGGGCGAAGGCCAACGGCGTGCATTACATCGAGTGCGGCCTGATCGACGGGGTGAGCTGGATTCACGGCCTGGGCTACCAGCCGCACGTGGCGCTGTACGAGGACCCCATGCTGCTGCGACGGAAGATGGACTCCTACGGTTTGCAGTTCTCGCAGGTGGATGCCGCCTACCCCCTCTCGGGCCAGGATGGTCCCGTGCGGGGCGTGCCCTACGTGATGAAGTCGATCCAGTGGGCGCACCTGATCGGCTGTCCCTGCGTGGATACGACGGACGGAATGCACCAGCCGGAGGGGCTGACCGACGCCGAGGCCATGGAGCTGATGAAACGCAGCTACGGCCAGATCATGGAGGTCGCCGACGCGCATGAGATGATCGTCAACATCGAGCCGCACGGTTACTTCACCACCAAGCCCGACATGATGGCCCGCATGCTCGAGTTCTGCGACAGCAAGTACCTCCGCATGAACATGGACACGGGCAATACCTTCATCGCGGGCCAGGACCCGGTCGCCTTCCTCAAGCGGTTTATCGGCCGCGTCAGCCACGTGCACATCAAGGACGTCTCCGAGTCGCTCGCGGCCGCCATGCGCGGCGAGCAGACGGGCATCGCGGTCAGCCAGTGTGCCATCGGCGACGGCGTCAACGCCGACAACATCCGCCAGTGCCTGACGCTCCTCCGCGACAACGGCTACGACGGTGTCCTGAGTATGGAATGCGAAGGCCAGGCCGGACCGATGATCGAAAAATCCCTCGCCTGGCTCCGAAAGACGCTCGCCGAGTTGAAGATTCCGATTGAAGGATAGGATGCGAAACCGCGGATGAACGCTGATGAACGCCGATTAGATCGGAATGAGATGAGCCAATTGACAGAGAGGGTGATCAAGTGCGCATTCGCTGTCAGCAATACGCTCGGATGTGGGTTCCTGGAGAAGGTATATGAGAATGCCCTGGCGCACGAGCTTCACAAGGCGGGGTTGCACGCCGAACAGCAATACGCCATCAAGGTCCACTACGACGGGGTGGTCGTGGGCGAGTATGTGGCTGATCTGCTGGTCGAAGAGTGCCTACTGGTCGAACTCAAGGCAGTCAAAGAACTCGACGACATCCACTTGGCCCAGTGTTTGAACTACCTGCGGGCCACCAAGCTCCGTCTGTGCCTGCTGATGAACTTCGGTCCACCCAGGCTCGAAGTCCGACGCATCGCGAACAATTTCTGAAGATCAGCGTTTATCAGCGTTCATCCGCGGTTCCATCTCTTTGGTCGTTCCATGTTCCAAGGCCGAAACGCTTTCGCCGGACGCCCGGCAGCGCGACCTTGCCGACCGGAAACGGCGCACCTGAAGCCGCAAATGAGCCATCTTGCACCATGAAACGGCCTTGGCACTATCAATAACGCGGTCTTGGCGACGGAGCACCGCGCCGTTTGAAGCGTTGGGCGGCGACCCGGCCTGATGGCTTCATTTCCACCGTAGCATAATCAAACGGGGCTCCAGGCCGAAATGACTCAAGCACATATGCGGATCAGGTAGTCCTGTTCCCAAGCTACTTCTTGCTATATTGTGGCTTCAAATCCGGAAACTTTTCGATTGCCAACGCCAGCCGCGATCTTTCAAAATTGGTCAACTTCTTGTCGAACACACCCACCTGTTTGTTGCCATCCTCAGTAGAGACCATAGTCGGGACGCCCTCCTGAAAGACAGGATTGCGACTCTTATGGGGTTTTTCCGAGAACTTTTCTTTGGCGTGAAAGAAACCGTCGTCCTCTAAGAGGTTCGCGATAGTGTAAGTTGCACTCTTTCGCACCTTGTTTCGGCCGACGTTTTTCGCGTGTGGATGGTCTTGAGTTATCCGCCCAACTTCATCGGCACTCGCGAAATACACCGTCGGGTTAACACCCAGCCTGCCGGTATAACCAACAATGTTTTCCGGTTTGTAGAAGTCATCTCGGTACCCCATGAGTCTTCTCCTTTCAGAATGACGGTTAGCGACTTCAATCTTACAGCGAGCCCGCCAGAATACCAGGGGCAGTCATCTGTTTTACAACGCCAGAAATTGGCGACTGCCCCCAACGGTGTGGTGTTGTTCCTGGCGATCTTTGCGAGATACCACACCTGAATGATCGGCGTTCATCCCCGTTCATCTGCGGTTCCATCTCTTTCCTCAGTCGCTTGGTTTATGGTTGAAACCGCTGATGAACGCAGATAAACGCTGATACACCTGCAGTCGTTCACAGGACGCCACGCTGCCAGCCTGGAATCATCCTCTACGACGATTGCCTCATCTTGTCCTCGTTCTCATCCGCGTGCATCAGCGTTCATCTGCGGTTCCATCTCTTTCCTCGTTCCATGTTCAAAGGCCGAAACGCTCTCGCCGGGCCCTGGCACGGCGGCTTTGCCGACCGGAAACGGGGCACTTGTAGCCGCAAATGAGCCATTTCCACCATATTACAGCCTTGGCACTATCAAGAACACGGTCTTGACTGGCTAACGTCGGCCATCAGCAGCGCGAGGTACGAGCGGCCACCTGCCTACCCTTGTTGGCTCCCGCGTAATCGACGTAGGCTGCAATGATCATAGCGACATCCTGAAAGCGGCGATCTTTGCTCGAATAACTGACTCTGGGGGACCACCTTCGGCGCGGATCCGAATCATCTCTTTAATGTCGATGTCGCTCACGACAATGATCATCTTGCCGGCACCGATCCATTGCTCACGCATCGCGTGCTGAGCAGACGGCCCAGGGCCTTTCCGAGAGCTGATGATCGCAAACATGCCACACCCATACGGTTTCAGGTAGTGTGCTACTTCAACTATGGGCTGTTTCTTCAGCGGCCCAGCGTAGTTCTTCGCGTCCACGACAACATATTCCGCACGGTACTGAGTCCGGAGATGGGCCCAGAATCCATCTGGCGCGTAGTTCTCCAAGATGATGTCTCTTCGGTTACGTCGAGCGGCGTCCGACACCTCATACGCCGGTGGCTCCAGCGGGGGACAGAAGAGGAATTCCAGGATGTCTGCGACGGCGCGTTGGTAGTCAAGGGCGGGTGCCTTCCCCTGCGCGAGTGAGTCGAGCAGATAGCTGAGCCTGACAGCCTTCTTTTGCTCGGGGAGCTCTTCGCGCGGAAGGTCCACGGACTCGCCGAGGTACTCTTCGACGACTCTAGCAGGTGCAAGCTGCGCCAGCTTGGGGCTGTCCCATACCTCGATGCCTTGCACCGAGGTAACCTTAAGCGCGTTAGCTGTGACCACTCCTGAAGTCACAAGAACGAACCGTACCACAGCCCCATGACTCCTGAGTTGTTGAAAACGGTACGCGACCTCATGCACAACCTCGACACCGACAGGCCGTTTCCAGTGCTTCACTTCGAAGTACCAAGAGGTCGGAGTACCCGCGAGTGCGTCCTTCTCAACTGCCACGATGTCATACTCGCAATGTTCGACGCGCACGGAGAAACGGACATCTCCAAAGCGATCAGTCGCTCTCAGCACATCAAAGACGAACTTCTCAAATGTCTGCGCGTCGAGTGCTCGAAGCCGGTCCTGGAATTCTTCAAATCTCATCGTGTCTCAGAGCCAACGCGGCCATCTGCGGCGACGATTAGCCGTCCGTAGAATGGCACGGTTAGGCATCCTAGTCTCCACTGATTTCCCGTGCCACTTGCTCAATCCCTCGGACGATGTCCAGGAACGCTTCATCCCTATTCTGCCACTCCGTAACCGCCATCCCGTTTGCCGGGAGCGCCTGCAACCGCCCGAAGGGCTCGCCAGCCCAATCGACCGGTCGGATGATGACCGGAACCACTCGAGACTTTCCCTCGTTGTGACGCCGGATAGCCTTCCGCATCTCGATTCGTCGGCAATAGTCAGAGGCCAGGAAGTCAGACGATACAAGAAGGAGGATTATGCGAGATGCGTCAATCCGCCGCTTGATCTCCTTGTCCCAATCCGTGCCAGCGCTGATTGCGCTGTCGTGCCATACGCTGACGATTCCCTTTCGTATGAGGCGCGACATGTGTTTCTCTATGTCATTGCGCAGATCCTCATCAACGCGCGCATAGGCGAAGAAGAGAGGAACAGCACGTTGATTGGCCAACGCGAGCAGTCTTTGAGGATTGTCCCCAATGAGCATGTGGATGCGTTGCGCGACATCGCGCAATGATCTCAGTCGCCAGGGAGTGAAGAACCAAGGAGTAGTCGACTCAACGTGCATAACCCCGAAGTTGGAGAGGGGCATGCTGCAATGGCATCGAACTCGGTAGAGGTCTTGCTCGAAGGGGGTCTGCAGTCTGTCGAAACTGGTTTCGTTCACGAGCAGCATTCGGTTTCTAACAAAAGCTCGCGATGAGGGACGCAGTTCGAAAAGGTGGTGGCCCAGTTCGTGCTCGAACACTGCCCCCACACCAACTGTTTTCACGAGATTCTCGGAGTCCGAGGAATACAGACGCACGTGCCCACCATGTAGCCGGAGGATCTCCACCATCCGCGAGAAGAAGCTCGAGAGTCGTTTGATAGGGTCGCTCTCGTCCAGAGACTCCACCAGAGCCTGGTCCAACCGGCGGCTCACAGAGAGTTCCTCCGCCTGAATAGCACGACTAATGCTTGCGCCGGCAAGCACGCCGACAGCATCCAAAACTGCCCGTTGTTCGTACGGCAGACGTCCCGTGCCGACATGATCTCCAAGATCAATCTGGAGAACCCCAATGACATCATGGCTCAGGTCAAATAGTGGGAGAGCGTAGAAGCTCTTGATGCCTCCTAACCGAACGATGTGCTGGTCACAACGCACATCAGTTGCCGCATCTTGCACAAACACCCGTTCCCGCGTACGGACAACGGTTGCGAGAATGTCGTTCTCGCCGACGGCTCGTCTTGTGCTGTGGGCTATGTCCTCGGACCATGCACCGCTCGTTGCAGCTTGACTGACTACCCAGTCTTCCTCGCCGTCTTGTAGACACAGGGAGATCATTCCTCCTCGGCAACCGAATCGCTCTAGCGAACGAAGTACCCTCTGCATCGCTTCCTGCACAGATTGAGCAAAAACGATGTGCTGTGACTCCGCCGCAAACTCGGATACTATGGGGAGCCGAAGCGGTGACGGTCTCGGGCCGCATACGTCAGAATCTGTTGCGGGTGGACGACACAACTCCAGAAGCCTCCTGTACTCGTTATCGTCTCTCTTCCGCCAGTCGATATACGCGAATTGCCTCAGCGAATCTCGGATGTCAGCATCGTCAAGGCGCAGAGGAACGAAGCGTTTGTGCCTGTTAGTCGGATCACGGAAGACCGCAGTGTGCCGTTCCAGAGTTACCCAATCGGAACTGAACGCATCCCGGCTCATCGCGAGTACTAGGGCACGTGAACTCTCGAGCCCTTGTTCAATGGCCAGCGGAATGGAGTCACCCGGTTGGATGACCCACTCGTCAAACCAGACGCGTACGCCATCGGCCTTCAGACGCCGTGCCAGTTCTCGCACAATGGGCTTGTCGGCGCTGCTGTGACTTAGAAAGACATCATAGTCGAAACCATCGCCCATCGCGACTGCTGCTTCCCTCGCCTAACAGTGATTATGAAGTCTGCAGAAGAGCGGGAACGCAGGCTGTCTCTTTCTGTATAACAAAGTCCCGACTCTTGCCACGGTTTTCCCATCCCTCCGACTTCACACACCATGACCTCCCTTGTTTAGGATGTGTGTCTCTTACACTCCCGATATCCGATCTTCCTTCGCCTACAGTTGTGCTGATAACGCGCCACGGCGAGCAAGGCAAGAAAAAAACATCGGGCTCTCGCATATTTCTTGCGTGTCCTGGGGAACCGCGGTTGCGTGGATACCATCGGTCTCTCCGCAGCAAGCACGAATATCGAAATCCGAAATCCGAGACAAATCCAAAGCACAAGACCGGGACCCTAATGACGCAAACGCCGTCGTCGGGCGGCGGGAGCCGTTTTGAATTCCGGGTTTCGGTCATTCGTGCTTGTTTCGGATTTCGCGCTTCGAATTTCGGATTTCTCCGCCTCCGCAGAGAAATCGTCGCAGGCGGAGATTTCGTTGTACAAACAACTTACTACGTGCTATCATGTCAGAACAAGTGAATATGGCACTGTAACGGAAAGGAGGCTCATCCGTTCCTCGCGTGCTTTGGCGCCGTCTCAACCGCAGGCCGGGAACTCAGTCCCCGGCCCCCTGGCATTCTGCGCTTCTGCGCCGGCAGCATGATGGAAGAGCGAGGTGATGCCCCGACGAGGAGTCCATCCATCGCTCCTTCCATGCTATTGGCCCCAAGGCGAGACATGCCGGGGTTTCAGGGGCAGAGCCCCTGAGGCGGACTCTCCACCCGCGTTCGGGGTCGGATTCGCCGCCGTATGCCGACCGCACCCAGCACCGAGCAGGAACCGCGGTCCACGGCACCGCCGCCGGGATGAATCGTGTGAAACGAACCCAATTGGCCTCCGGGCGAAATGAGCGTAACCATTGTAATAGAAAGGAGTTAGAGTTGGAAACGCGCAACATGGGCCTGAGAAAACGAAGCCAATGTCTCCGGCAACTCTGGCGGTTCTCGCCTTCCGGCCTCGGTGCGGGCCCAATTGGGTTCGTTTTGCACGAAGCCCCCTTCCGCTCCGGGGCGGACCTGGAAATTGGGTTCGTTTGGCACGCGGAGCGCCGAGCCCCTCTGGCCTCGCCGGGCGGACGGAGGCGGTGCGTGGTACGCACTCGACAAACGCTTGGGGATTCCTTGCCTGGGGTTGACTTGAGATTGCCCTTGGAGGGCGGTATACTGGGCCGCATCGCGTCATTAGTGTGAAAAGGGCAGGCAACGAAACGTTAGGACAGGGGACTGGTCATGTCGAATGAATCTGTAGGCAACAGGAACGAATCTCTCGGTCGTCGTCAATTTCTTGCCGCCGGGGCTGTGGCGGCCGCCGGGCTGGGCACGACGGGTACGGCTCATGCGGCGGAAGCGGCGCC
>Ga0272441_10014694_pt1 | contig 11050 bp, 9 predicted proteins | sample SSMProp6N_FD_193582 | JGI IMG/M metagenome (GOLD analysis project Ga0272441, IMG submission 193582) | Marine sediment archaeal communities from Little Sippewissett salt marsh, Falmouth, MA, United States - SSM-Prop-6N | ecosystem: Environmental > Aquatic > Marine > Wetlands > Sediment ...
CCCCCCTGATGTGTCCTTCTTTCAGTTCCATCAAAGCCGCATTGGCCTCCTCGAGGGCAAATTCCTGGACCTGCGGTGTGATGGGTATTCCTGCGGCGATCTGAAGAAATTCCGCTATGTCTTGCCGTGCCACATTGGCCACGCTCTTGATCTCCTTTTCGAGCCACAGGTGCGCCGGATAGTCGAGCCGCAGCAGGTAGTCCCGGTCACGGTCTTCCTTGCGTATGGCGTTGATGACGAGCCTCCCCCCCGCCTTCAGGTTCTTCATGGCCTCCACCACCGGTTTCCATGCCGGTGTCGTGTCGATGATGCAGTCGAGCCCTTCGGGGGCATCCTCATGGGTGTCACCCGCCCAGCGGGCCCCCAGTTCCCGTGCAAACTCCCGTTCCCGTGGATTCCTGGCGAAGACGAAGACGGGCGACCGGGGATAGCGGTGTCGTGCCATCGTGAGGACCAGGTGGGCCGAGGCGCCGAATCCCGTCAGCCCCAGGGTCTGGCCGTCCTGCATGCCCGTCAGGCGCAGTGACCGGTACCCGATGGCGCCGGCGCAGAGGAGGGGCGCCGCCTGGGTGTCGGTGAAGGCCTCGGGGATGGCATAGGCGAAATCTTCGCCCACGGTCATGTATTCGGCATATCCCCCGTGATGATCCCGCCCCGTTGCCCTGAAGCGGTCGCAGAGATTTTCATTGCCCCTCCGGCACTGGCCGCAGGTGCCGCAGGCAGAGTATATCCAGCCCACACCCACCCGGTCTCCCGTCTTGAATCGCTGTGCCCCTGCTCCCCGCTCTTCGACCCGTCCCACGACCTCATGACCCAGGATAACGGGAAAGGAGGGAGGGGGTGTCCGGCCCTCGATCTCGTCCAGTTCGGTGTGACAGACACCGCAGGCCGCGACCCTGATCAGGATTTCCCCCCTTCCGGGCCGGGGGTCCGGCATGTCGCACCATTCCAGGGGTGTGCGGTGCTCCGAAAGATTACAGATATGCTTCAGTACCATTGCCTTCATGGTGCCAACCCTCCCGTTGCAGTGAAATCACCTCACGGTGTATGGACCCGCAGGCCCGCCTGCCCGTCGAGCCTGCAGGGGGCGGTGGGACTGTGTCCCGGGCAGCGGGAACGGTCACACAAGCGGGTTTCCCGTGACTTTCAATCACTGCCCCCTCGTCCGTGACACCGTCAATCATACATGAAAGCAATCGAAAAGGTAACCCCCGGCGAGGCACTGCCGGGTCTCTGTGACTGGCAGCGGGATAATTCTCGTTGACACCGGGGCGTCAGTTTCCTATGATGCACCGCTTCAGGAGCGTGAAAGGGAGGGACCATGGAAGCGAGACAGGGGGAACGACAGCGGGGATTGTTCTGGACGGTGGCCACCGCCACGCTCTGCCGCGTCGTCCTGAATACGGCGCGCCGTTTCGTCTATCCCTTTGCCCCGGAGCTCGGCCGCGGTCTGGGGGTTCCCCTCACGTCAATGACATCACTCATTGCCGTCAATCAGGTCACGGGCCTCCTGGGTCCCCTCTTCGGCCCCCTCGGTGACCGTATCGGCTACCGGATCATGATGATCGCCGCACTGGGGCTGCTGGCAGGGGGGATGCTGGCGGGCGGCGTCTTTCCCGTCTATGGCATGGTGCTGGTCGCCCTCGTCATGGTCGGTCTCGCAAAGAGTATCTTCGATCCCGCCCTGCAGGCCTACGTGGGAAAGCGTGTCCCCTATCACCGGAGGGGACGGATCATCGGGATTATGGAGACGGCCTGGGCGGGGAGCACACTGGTGGGCATTCCCCTGGTCGGTATGCTCATCAGGGATTTTGGCTGGCGCGCCCCCTTCCTGGTCATCGGCGTGCTTGCCCTCGCGGGCATGGTCATGCTCGCGTCGATCATGCCGCCCGGCAGGAAGGGGCTCACCGACTTTCGCAGGGGGGAACGATTCGGTGTCATCTTCCGCACGATGGGAGGTAACCGGCGGTCACTGGGGGTCCTCCTCTTCGCCTTCTTTGTCAGTGCGGCCAACGACAATTTTTTCGTCATCTATGGTGCGTGGCTTGAGGGGTCCTTCAATCTCGGCGTGGTGGCCATCGGCATGGTAACCATCGTCATCGGGGTGGCGGAGCTTGCGGGTGAGGCCCTGGTGGTCTTCGTGTCTGACCGTCTCGGCCTCTCCCGTTCCGTCGGTCTCGGCCTCATCCTGTCGGGGGCGTGCTATCTCGTTCTGCCCTGTGAGGGGTGTTCCATGCCCCGGGCCATGGGGGCCATCTTCTGCGTCTTCGTCGCCTTTGAATTTTCCATCGTCACGGCCCTGTCGCTCTGTACCGAGATCCTTCCCGGTTCCCGGGCCACCATGATGGCGGGCTTCCTTGCTGCCGCCAGTGCGGGGAGGGTCGCCGGGGCGTTCATGGGGGGATTTGTCTGGCTGGCGGGGGGCATCTGGGCCACGGGGCTCGTGTCGGCGTCCATCAGTGTCCTGGCCCTGCTTGCCTTCACCTGGGGTATGTACGGGTGGCGCCCGGGGCAGTGACGGCGGCGGTTGTGTCCACCTGACCATCCGCTGTGTAATCAGTGCCGGAACAGGGTTTCCACAGGGTCTTTATATCGGGTCTCAGTGTGACAAACGGGTCATTTCATGGTATGGTATGACAGTGCAGGGGACCATGGGTGCGGTAGGCACGGGGGACATCTCCGTTGATCCGGCATGGAGGGGGTACTGCCTGCCGGGATTCGATGCCGGCCATGATCCAGGGGGAAGCGGGACCTCAGCGATAAGGAGGCACACTGACAGGGTGTCGGTGACACGTGAAGAGAGGATGGGACGATGGGATTCAGGCTGTTAAAGCGGACATCGGGCATCGAGAAGGACCTGGACGATTTTCTCGACCAGGTGAGCAGATCGGGTCTGCTCTTCAAGAGCGGCATCGACTGTTACCTGCGGGACAATCTGGAATCATTTGCGAAGAAGACGGAAGAGATGATCGACATAGAGCACCGGGGGGACGCGTTGCGCCGTTCCCTGGAGACACAGCTCTATACGAAGACCCTCATACCGGAATCACGGGGCGATGTGCTGGAGCTCCTTGAAAGCATGGACAGGCTGCTCGATCACTTCAAGGGGGCCCTGTGGCGGTTCGATATCGAGCACCCCGAGATCTGCGTCGAGTACCACGACGATTTCCGTGAACTGGCATCCTGCGGTGTCGAGGCCGTCGAATCGACGGTCCTCTCATGCCGGGCCTTTTTCAAGAATGTCGACACCGTTGCCGATCATATGCACAAGGTCATGTACTGGGAATCGGAATCGGACAAGGTATCGACGGAGCTTCAGCGGAAGATATTCAGACGCGAGGACCTGCGGCTCAGCCACAAGCGTCACCTGCGTGACTTTGCACGGTACCTCGAGAAGATAGCCGACGAAGCCGAAGACGTTGCCGACCGTCTCAATATCTATGTCATAAAACGGTCCATATAACGCATAAAGGGCGCCTATGTTTGCGTTTTTCCTGTCAAGCGGCCTCTTCCTCGGCTGGTCACTGGGGGCAAACGACGCGGCCAATGTATTCGGTACGGCGGTGGGGTCGCGGATGATCCGATTCGCCACCGCCGCGGTGCTCTGCAGCATCTTCGTCATTATCGGCTCGGTGGTCAGCGGTGCGGGCGCGTCGGAGACACTGGGAAAACTGGGGTCGATCACCGCCATTGCCGGTGCCTTTGTCGTGGCCTTTGCGGCGGCGGTCAGTGTCTACCTCATGACCAAGGCCGGCTACCCCGTCTCCACATCCCAGGCCATCGTGGGGGCCATCATCGGCTGGAATCTCTTTTCCGGGTCCCTCACCGACTACGACTCGCTGACCACGATCGTGGCAACCTGGGTGGTCTGTCCCTTCCTGTCGGCGATCTTCGCCGTTTCCTTCTACAAGCTGTTTGTCCCCGTCATCAAGACCTGCAGTGTCTCCATGTTCAGACTGGATGCCCTGACGCGGTATCTCCTCATACTGGCAGGCATATTCGGTTCCTACTCGCTGGGCGCCAACAATATCGCCAATGTGATGGGGGTCTTTGTCCCCGTTGCACCCCTGTCGGATATCTCGCTCTTCGGGATGGTGTCACTGAATGCCGCACAGCAGCTCTTTTTCATCGGCGGTGTGGCCATCGCCGTCGGTGTCTTCACCTATTCGAAGCGGGTGATGATGACGGTGGGTGAAGGGATCTTTGAACTGTCACCCGTGGCGGCCCTGGTGGTCGTATGGGCCCACTCCATGGTGCTCTTTCTCTTTGCATCGCAAGGCCTGAAAGGGTTACTCGTCAGCCACGGCCTGCCATCGCTGCCCCTCGTCCCCGTCTCCAGTTCCCAGGCCATCGTGGGTGCCGTCATCGGCATCGGCCTCCTCAGGGGGGGAAGAAGCATACGCTGGCGACTGGTGGGGGGCATCGCAAGCGGGTGGGTGGCAACGCCCGTCATCGCCGCCGGTGTCTCTTTTATGCTCCTCTTTTTCGTCCAGAACGTCTTTCAGCAGGAGACGTACCGACCGGTCACGTACCGGGTCACGGCGGAAAATGTTGACCGTATCGGCAGGGCGGGCATGGACACGGGCTATCTTGCCCCCCTGGTGGGAGAGGAGTTCTCCCGCGCCGTTGATTTCCGGGACGCCCTGTCGCGATCGAAGGGAGAACCGGTGACGGCCGGGGAAACGGCCACGGTCATGCACTACACGGAAGTGGACGAACTGGAGATTACAGAAGAAAAGATTGCGGAGCTCGATACCACCTGGATCACGGCGGAACAGCGAGAGGCAGTGGAGGCACTGACCGGCAGGGTCTTTATCCACACCTGGCGCTTCGACGAGGCCCTTGCCCGCCTGTCCCCCCAGTGGCGTCTCAGTGAGCATGACAGAGATTTCAACCGGGCATTGACAAATAAGCGTCAATACATGTACAGGATATTCAGGCGTCACGATACCGCTTCACACTGACCGGGGGAACCGTCGGACCTGTCCCGTGCCGTCCTGTGGAAGGGGATCGACACCGTGTCTCCCGGTGCGGCGGTGTCCGGTGAGCGAACTGTCTGTCGAACCTATCATAATCGGGAGTAATGAGCATGACTGCACAACTGCTTGAAGGAACGGTGGTCGCCGAAGCGGTACTGAGAGACGTGTCGCGGCGGGTGGCTGCCTTGCAGGACAAGGGGATAACACCGGGTCTCGGTACCATCCTCGTCGGTGACGACGGCCCCTCGCTGAGCTATGTAAGGAAGAAACACGAGACCTGTGAGGCCGCGGGGATCAAGTCGTTTCACCGGACCATCGAAGGGACGGCATCACAGGCGGACCTCTGTGCCGCCGTCGATGCATTCAATGACAATGACGAGATCGACGGCTTCCTCATACAGTATCCGGTGCCGGAGGGGTTCGATTTCAATGAGGCGATCACGCGGATCGATCCCGCCAAGGATGCCGACGGCCTCCACCCCGTCAATCTGGGGAAGCTGGTGCTGCAGCAGGAGGGTCCCCTCCCCTGCACCCCGGCGGGTATCCGGGCCATGCTGCAACACTACGATCTCGACATCTCGGGCAGGGACGTGGTCATCGTCGGACGGGGGCCCACGCTGGGGAGACCCCTTGCCCTGATCCTGACGCTGAAACAGGCCTTTGCCAATGCGGCCGTCACCGTTGTCCATACAGGAGTGCCCGATATCGCCCGTCACACGAAACGGGCCGATGTGGTTATTGCAGCGGCGGGCATCCCCAGTATCGTCACACCGGACATGGTCAAACCGGGTGCCATCGTCATCAGCGGCGGCATCTCATGGGAGGGACGCCGCCTCATCCCCGACGTTGACGTTGCCGTGGGCGAGGTGGCGGGATGGATCACGCCCCGCATCGGCGGTGTGGGACCGACGACGGTGGCCATGCTCCTGCTCAACACGGTGCAGGCGGCGGAGCGGCGTCGCCGGTAACGCCGCACAGTGGCAACGACAGGGGGATGACATGGTGAAACTGAAGGCACGGGGATTGCGGTGGCTCAAGGGGGTGCACCTCATCGCCGTTGCATGCTGGGTTGGCGGCGCCGTCGCCCTCATGATGCTCTATTTCGTCAAGGGGGGCATCACCGATGGCGGGGTCCTCTACGGGATCAACCGGAGCATCCACCATGTCGATATGGCCGTGGTCGTCATTCCCGGTGCCTTCGGCTGCCTCCTCACCGGTCTGATGTACTCGTCTTTCAGTAACTGGGGATTCTTTAAACACCGATGGCTTACAGTGAAATGGATCATTACCATTGCTGCAATCCTGTTCGGCACATTCTTTCTCGGGCCCTGGGAGACGGCCATGATGGAGATCTCCGGCAAGCTGGGAACGGCATCCGTGACTGATCAGGCATACCGCTATAACGAAACAATGAACCTCATCTTCGGCGGCATCCAGTGCCTGGTGCTCCTGTGCACCGTCTTTGTATCGGTCTTCAAGCCCTGGAGACGGAAAGGGCTCTCCGGGCCGGGCGACTGACAGACCGTGGTCATGCTCCCCGCCATGGCATGCCCGCCGATTCGATGGACTGGATGATGTCGGCAAGACCGGTCTGCACGTCTTCGGGTGAACCCGTGAGACCGAGGCGTATCTCTGTTCCCCCGGTGACGAACCGGGGGAGACTGGACAGGCGTATATGGGGATGACGCCGATTGAAGGCATCCATCAGGGAAATGATGTCGGATTCACGGACACCCGGCAGAACCAGCGTCCGTGTAATGATCTCTGTGCCCTCTTCATAGCGGGTATCGAGGACCCAGGCCATCATCGGTTCCGCCATGCTGGGGAATCCGGGGAGAAAGTGACCGGTCCCGATGGAAAATCCGGGTACCTGGTTCACGGGATTGGGAATGAGCGTGGCGCCGGCGGGAAACTCGACCAGCTTGAGCCGGTGCGGCGTCACCTCCTTGCCGAAGCGCCCCTCCATGATGGTGACACCCTCGGGATGATAGGCGAGCGGGAGGCCCGTTGCATCGGCGGCGCACTGCCTCGTGTAATCATCGGGTGTCGCACCGATCCCGCCGCAGCAGAAGAAAGGTTCCGGCCGTGACAGTGCCCAGCGGAGCTGTTCCGTGATGAGGCGGGGGTCATCGATGAGCGTCATCGTATATACCAGGGAATGGTGACGTTCCGCCAGGAGCCGCTGCATGTTGACGAGGTGGCTGTCCCGGACCCGCCCGTCCAGGATCTCACTCCCGATGATGATAAGACCGAACCCCCCGGTGGCCTTCTGTTCAGACATTGCCGTTCCCCTCATGGACCGTGTTGTTTCTGGAAGCCACGGACCGTTATGGGCACGTCATGAACCATGCCGGTTCACAACAGGCCCTCCTTGAGTTTTTCTATTCTCCGCCAGGAGTCACCGATTCGCGCGGCACTGATGATGCCTCTGTGTACCAGTCCCCTTATGATCGATATGGCACGCCGGGCGATATCCGCGTCATAGATCGAATTGTTGGCAAAGACCAGCAGATCACAGCCGGCGATGATCGCCCGCTCGATGGCCTGCTCAAGGCCGTAGTAGTCCCTGATGGCCTGCATCTGCATATCGTCGGAGACGACGACACCGTCATAGTGCCACCGGTCGCGCAGTATCCCCGAGATGATTGTCCGGGACAGCGTGGCGGGCCACCGGGCATCGAGCTGTTCGTTGCATATGTGGGCCGTCATGACCATGTCGCATCGACCGGTGTCGATGATCGCCTTGAAGGGTGTCAGTTCCACCGGCGACCATGTTGCGGTGACATCGACGAGACCCCGGTGGGAATCACCCGTTGAACTCCCGTGACCGGGAAAATGCTTGATGGCGGAGACGATATGTGCATCATGGAGCGCATCGATGACGATGCCTGCCTGCCTGATCACCACGGCGGGATCGGCCGAGAAGCTCCGTCCCAGCCTGCCGATGATGGGATTGTCCGGATTGGTATTGAGATCGACGACGGGGGCAAAATTGGTGTTGATGCCGAGACCGGCCAGTGTCTCGGCCGTCGTCCGGGCATACCGCTCCGTCGTTGCCCCATCATTTATTTCTCCGAGTTGTTGTTGCGACACCGATGGCGGGAAACCGAACTTTTCCTTCAGTCGATTCACCCGTCCCCCTTCCTGATCGATGGCGACGAGGAGGGGGTGGGATGCCGCCTTTCGGAGTGCGGAAACGAGACGCCTCACCTGTTCCGGAGACGCGATGTTCCTGACGGGAGACCGCGTCGGCACGTCATAGTCGAAGAGTATGACGCCGCCGATATGACGGGTCCTGATATCCCTGATAATGGGGCTGGCATCATCGACGGCGCATCCCCTGAACCCGACCATGAGCATCTGCCCGATCTGTACATCCAGTGACGGTGGCGTATCGGCACCGGCCGGGGCGCACATTATGGACAGGGCAATCGCGATAGAGACGGTGAGTGAGAGGACTGTCCGGCATCTAACGGGTCTGAAAAACGGCATGGAAAGGCTTCTCGTGTCACGGAGGCGTGCCGGTCCTGAGACCGGCACGCTCCAGCGCATTACTGTTTTCTGGGCGGTTTCGAAATAAGGGTAATCGCCGCCCCCAGGAGACAGGCGACACCGGCTATGATGAAGGGGGTAATCCAGACAGAGGGATCATTGCCCCCCGTGGCGGCGTCCTTGAAGAAGCCCGCGATCTGGGGACCGATAACGCCGGCGATGCCATAGGAGACGAAGACATATCCGTAGTTGAGCCCCACGTTCTTGTTGCCGAAGTAATCGGCGGTGATGGCGGGGAAGAGGGCAAAGTTACCGCCGAAGTTGAAGCCGATGATACAGGCCCCGATGATGAGGGTCACACCGGCTCCGCCCATATTGTAAAAGAGGAGCATGATGATTCCCTGCAGGAGGCACATGAGGAATATGGCCATTTTCCTGCCGATCTTATCGGACACGGTACCCCACACGATGCGGCCGAGACCGTTGAATATGGCGTACCATGCCATGGCCGTGCCGGCGATGGCCGATGCCGCCGCCGTCTCGATACCGCCGGCGGTGAGTTTGTCGATGCCGAAGAGCTTGATGCAGTAGATCACCATCAGTCCGGCGATGGCCGAAAAGAGGAAGGTAGCCCAGGTCATGTAGAACTGGGGGGTCTTCAGCATTTCTCCGGGGACGAAATCAATCATGCCCGACGCGGCGGCCCCTTTCAGACCCGCGTTGTTCTCCGGTGGTGTCCAGCCTTCGGGGCAGTAGCCCGCCGGGGGATCGACCATGACGATACTGCCGAGCACAACGGCGATGAGAAAGATGATGCCATAGAGGAAAAAGACGCTCTGTACGCCCCCGAGGCCGAAGAAATCGAGGGTGTTGAGGAGATTGAACCAGGACCCCGCCGATTTCACCCAGATGGTGGCACCGAAGCCGAAACCAGCCACGGCAAGGCCGGTGACCATGCCCTTCTTGTCAGGGAACCACTTGACGCCGACGGCAATGGGCACCACGTAGGCGAGACCGATACCGGCGCCACCGATAATACCGATGAATATCAGCTGGGTCGCAAAGCTGCTCCCGAATAATCCCCCCAGCATGTATCCCACGCCCAGGACGATACCGCCAAGCATGGCAAGTTTTCTCGGACCCATCTGCCCGATGATGCGCCCCGAGATTATCATCACCACGGCAAAGACGAGCAGTCCCACCGAAAAGATCCAGGCCGCCTGACTGGCACTGAATTGATACGCCCCGCCAGCGGCAGTCAGCTTCGGTGTGAAGACGGACCATGCGTAAATGGCGCCCAGACACAGCTGAATGAGAATAGCACCAATAACCACATACCATCGATTCATAACATTTTGATCAGACATCGTTCCTCCTTTTTTATGCTGAATAATTAAATCGGTTAGAATAAGTTGAACACAAATTCACATATATCTATCGAACATAATTACAGATGTCAATCAAAAATCTGAATATTGTATCGCAGCCTCTGGAGGTCATCGGGAGAATTGACATTGAAAAACATTGTTTCCGAGGGATCGAAGGAGGAAACGGTCTCCTTGGGCAGTATCAGTGTTCTCGACTTTCTGTAGATGGCACCGATTTTCAGGGTATCCTTTTCGATGTGTCGCTTCATAACGGGCATGCATCGTCTGGCATAGATGGCATGGAGTGCCTCCACACCGCCGGTGGTCTCGGGAACGACGATATCGTAGGTGCCGATCTGTTCCATCATGAAGGCGATGAAGTCGCTTCGCATGAAGGGCAGGTCGCAGGGCGAAACGAAGGCGTGGTCATGGGATGCATAAAAGAGGCCCGTGTAGATGCCTCCCAGGGCCGCCTTCCCCTTGATGATGTCGGTCACGATGCGGACATCGTAGTCGAGATAATCGAGGGGGGCGTTGGTAACCAGGATGATCTCGTCAAAGAGATCACGAAAGATACGGATGGTCCGGTCCAGTATCCGTTCGCCATTGACCTCGAGAAAGGCCTTGTTGGTCCCCATGCGGGTGTTTTTGCCGCCCGACAAGATAATGCCTGTCATCTCCCGTTCCTCCCTGGGATCATATACAGCAGCACGGGGGGCCTGTCAATGGCAGAGGAAAGTTGTTTTGACTTAATCCCGGCAGTGTTGTATGTCTCCCAGTCATACCAGATTGAACGGACGGGGCGGTGTGCGTCGAACGTACCGGCCTATCGCAGCAGGTGTCGCTATGCATCATATATCGGACAAAGAGGAGGGTTCCTGGTGGACCGCCATCAGGGACGGGACCGTGGCGGCATGGCCCATCTGTCTCGGCTATCTGGCCATCGGTCTGGCCTTCGGGGTGATCGCCCAGAAGGCGGGGCTTCACCCCCTTGAGATCGGTCTCATGTCCCTCCTGGTCTATGCAGGCAGCTCGCAGTTCATCGCCATCTCCATGCTGGCCGGAGGCAGTGCCATAGCACCGATTGTAGCCACCACCTTTATGGTCAATCTGCGGCATCTCCTCATGAGTTCCTCACTGTCCATCTATCTCAGATCCCTGCGCGGCCCATGGCTTGCGTTCTACGCCTATGGTGTGACCGACGAGAGCTTT
>Ga0272441_10014696_pt1 | contig 11049 bp, 7 predicted proteins | sample SSMProp6N_FD_193582 | JGI IMG/M metagenome (GOLD analysis project Ga0272441, IMG submission 193582) | Marine sediment archaeal communities from Little Sippewissett salt marsh, Falmouth, MA, United States - SSM-Prop-6N | ecosystem: Environmental > Aquatic > Marine > Wetlands > Sediment ...
CATAGGCATGATCGAGCGAATTGGTGAACACCAGGTCAAGCGAGTCGTCGGCGTACTGCAGATCGTGGAAGTAGCCGTGGACGACGTATCGATTGCCCTCGCCGGGCTTGAGGTCAATGCCTACGGCGAAGCACCCCAGATCGATGAACGCCTTCACCTCCGTGCCGACACGCGCCGCCAAGCAGAGGACGCAATCACCGGGCTGCACGCCGTCGAGCTGCGTGATCCGTTCGCAAAGCATCTGCCGGTATTCGACGTCATACTTTGAAAGGTCAATGATGTCCAGCTTGGATTTCTGATGCTCAACGTATTGCTCGTACGACTGATACGTTCGCCGACTGAAGGCCTCGACGGCGTGCTCGGGCTCCCATGCCTCGGCGAGCTGAAGTTGCTCGCGAAGGCGCTGTTCATGCTCGGCGCGGATTTCCTTCTTGCTTCGTTTAACCGGCGGCGGCGCTTCGACCTGGATCGGCCTTCGCCATCCGAGCTTTGCCAGGAGTCTCCGCATGGAAGCGAGTATACGGGCGAAGACGGATGGCGGCAAACCGGCGAACGGTCGGTTCGTCAGGCTCGCGTCCGGGGCAGACGGGTTGTGCCGCCAGTCGTCCGATCCCTCGCCCTTGCCCTCCGGGCCCGTCCCGTCAGATCCTGCCGCATCGGCGTCAGGCCGGCGGATGCCTGCGCCGGCACCCGGAGGAGCCGCCGGTTCCCATCACCCGTTTCGCCGCGCGCCGGTCCTGCGCGATGGCCCCCCTCGCCGCCCATGACGGACCCCAACGTCACGCATGCCGCCTGCCCGGGGCGATCGACGCGTCATCCACAGCACGGAAGGTCGCTCGCGAACCGACACGAGCGCCCCAGTCGGGATCCGAGGTAACGGTCGCGCCGTCTACCGGGCTTTCTCAATGGGCCGGCAGACGCAAGCCTTCAACACAAGCCGACCGCAGAGATTCCGCCATCACGCGCCGCATCAGAATACACAGTTGCCGTAGATTTCAGCCCCCGCCGACCAAGCAGCCACGTCCCGACATTTCTGGCATAATGCGCACCGATGGATCGATTGACGCGGAACATCTGCGACTTCCTCTGGTACAGCTTTCTGCCGTGCGCCGAGCGTGCGCAGCAGAAGTCCACAGACTACAGCGCGCTGATTGAAGATGACAGTGTTGAGGTGTTTGATCGCCACAGTACTGTCTCGATGAAGGACTTGCTCTGTCGAATCATCGACGAACAGACCACGAAGCTCGGCGCGGATACGGTGCTCCTCCCGCTCAGTGCCGGGCTCGACTCCCGCGGCATTCTGGGGGCGCTGCTCGAGATCTTTGAAGAGAAGTCCATTATCGCTTACACGATGGGACATGGGGGCATGGCAGATCACGATCTGGCCCGGCACTACACGCGGGGCGTGCTCACGAATCATCACATTATCGGCGTCGAGGAGACCGCTTGGGAGACCTCGGGGATCGTCGCGAAGGTTCGTCGCAAACCGGAAGGCCGCGTGGTGGGGATCGGCGAGTTCCAGGAAGGACCGGTCGGAAGCGTGCTGGGACTCGATCCTGCCGTTCCCAGCCTGGTCGGGTACCTCGGCGACGCCGTGAGCGGCAAGAAGCTGCCCAAGATCATCTCCGGTTGCTGGGCCGAAGCGGTCGGTCAATTTGTTCGTCGCAACCACGCCTACAAGGGCGACATGGAGATCCTGCCCCCCGGCTATGACCCGATCGCATCACTTCCTCCCCAACCTCTTGCCGGGTCGATGCGGATCCTGCTGGACGACCAGCTCGATCTGTGCTTCCGCCAGGAACAGCGCATCCGGCCGGCTGCCAGCCTTGTCTCAGAGAGCGGATCCCGGGCCTCCGGCGATTCGCCCCTCGGCGACCGCCCGCTGATCGGGCCGTATGCGGACTCGCGCTGGGTGCGTTCCTTTCTGCGGGTGCCGACGCGACTGCGCATGGACCAGAAGCTGTACCTCAAGTTCCTCGCCCGGCGCTTTCGCCAGATCTTCCCGGATCTCCAGGAGTCTCACGGCGGGCCTCGATCCGCCAGACGCCGGCTCCTTCGAGCGCTGATCAAAAGGAAACCGCCCTCGGGCCAGAGATCGAAGTTCCACGTCGACTTTGATCATCTGTTCCACGCCAACCCGAGGTTCCGAAGGTTCTGCGAAGAGAATGTCCATGATCTCGCCCGGCGACGCGTGGTCGAATGGATCGATCTTGACGGGCTGTTGGCCCGGCTTCGCGGCCGGGCCGAGGGGACCTACGGCCGCCTGCTGTACGCGCTGGTTTCGCTGGAGATCAACTTCAAGGCCGGCAAGCTCGCGGCGAACGCGTCTTTCGGCGCGACCCCGACACAAGCCGACTGATCCCGGCGGGACGCTCCGGCCGGCCCGGAGACTCCGAAGGGGTGTGTTGGCATCAGGTTCCCGCTCCGGATAGAATCTCGGCCGCCGACGGCCGGACAGCCCTCTTCCCGCCATTCCTGGCATAATGTGCGCCCCATGGACCAATTGACGCGAAACATCTGCGACTTCCTCTGGTACGGCTTTCTCCCCTGCGCTGAACGTGCGCAGAAGAAATACACGGAGTACAGCACGCTGATCGAGGACGACAGCATTGAGGTTTTCGATCGCCACAGCACGGTCTCGATAAGGGATGTGCTCTGCCGGATCATCGAGGAACAGACCACGAAGCTCGGCGCGGGCACGGTGCTTCTCCCGCTCAGTTCCGGGCTCGACTCCCGCGGCATCCTTGGAGCGCTGCTTGAGATCTTTGAAGAGAAGTCCATCATCGCCTACACGCTGGGGCATGCGGGAACGGAGGACCATGATCTTGCCCGCTACTACACCAGGGGCGTACTCACCAATCATCACATTATCAGCGTCGGGGAGGCCGAGTGGGATACCGCGGAGACCGTCGAGGCGGTCAGTCGGCGACCGGACGAGTGCGTACTCGGTATCGGCGAGTTCCAAGCCGGATCCGCACGGAAGATCCTGAACCTTGATCCTTCCATCCCGAGCCTGGTCGGGTACCTCGGCGACGCGATCAGCGGCAAGAAACTGCCCAAGATCATTTCCGGCTGTTGGGCTGAAGCGTTGGAGCGGTTTATCAGTCGCAACCACGCCTACAAGGGCGACATGGAGATTCTACCGGCCGACTATGACCCCGCCGCGGCACTTTCTCCTCAACCTCTTGCCGGATCGATGCGCATCCTGCTGGACGACCAGCTCGATCTGTGCTTCCGCCAGGAGCAGCGGGTCCGCCACTTCGCCGGCTTTGTCGAAGAAGACAAATCCGAAACCGCCGGCCGGTTCCCGCAGCCCGCCCACCACGCGATCCGACCCTACGAGGATCCGCGCTGGGTGCGTTCTTTTCTCTCCGTCCCCACCCGACTGCGTATGGATCAGAAGCTGTACCGCAAATTCCTCGCCCGGCGCTTTCGCCGGATCTTCCCGGATCTCCAGAAATCTCACGGCGGGCAATCCACCAGGCGCCGTCTCCTTAACGCCTTGGTCAGGAAGAGGCCGCCCGCGGGCAAGAGATCGAGTTTTCACGTCGACTTCGATCATCTGTTCCACACGAACCCGAAGTTCCGAACCTTCTGCGAAGAGAATGTCCACGATCTGACTGCGCGGCACGTTGTTGACTGGGTCGATTTCGACGGGTTGATGGGTCGGCTTCGCGACCGGGCGAAGGGCAGCTACGGCCGGCTGCTGTACGCGCTGGTTTCGCTGGAGATCAACTTCAAGGCCGGCAAGCTCACCGCGGACGTGCCTCTCGGCGCAGCTTTGTCTCATTCCGCCTGAACCCGGCGGGGCGCTCCGGCCAGCCTCGGGATCTGCCGCTTGCTGCTCCATGCTCCGCCACCTCCTCCTGCCAGGGCTGATCGGCCACGGGGCAAAAGAGAGGCCCAGACCCGTCACGTGACGCCTGAGCATCGCTACCATAGGCCTCTCGCCGCCAGCCGCGGAGCACCCCCCGGACGCCCACCCTCGCCCAAGAGAGCACAGCACGATCATGGACAACACCAACGGCCGGCTAACGGTGATCCAAGGCAAATTCGCCGCCTACCTGTCGTGGAGCCAGCCGTTCATTCACCAGTTGATCAGCGCCCTGGGCGAGCACCTGACCAACGTGGTGGTGTGCAACCGCACGGAAAACCTGGACCGCTTCCCTACCGAGAACATCGTCCGCTTCAAGACGCGCTACCTGGTCAACCCGACCTTCTCCGTGCTGGCCTCCTCCTACCTGCTGAAAGCCTGGAAACCGCAGGTGATGCACGCCCATTTCGGCTGGTCGGGCATCCGGATGCTGCTGCTGAGGCAGTTCCTGCGGGTGCCGCTGGTGGTGAGCTTCGGAGGCCGGGACGCCGGCGTGCAGATGCACATGCCCTTCTTCGACCGGCTCTACCAGATCCTGCTGGAGGCCGCCGATCAGATCATCTGCGTTTCCGAAGACCTGAAGAGCCAGCTCGTGGAACACGGCGTCGAGGAGGATCGGATCGCGGTGATCCGGCGGGGCACGAACCTCCGCCGATTCAACTTCGTCGATCGGTCCGATCGGGACCCCGCCGCGGCCGTGAAGCTGCTCATGGTCGGCCGGTGCGTGGAGAAGAAGGGTCACCAGTACGTCTTCGAAGCCCTCTCGCAGTTGGCGGGCAAGGAAGCGAATGTGCATCTGACCATCGTCGGCGAAGGCGAGCAATACCATCGCATCCGCAAGCTGCGGAACGCGCTGCGCTTGCGGGACATCGTCGACTTCGTCGGGGTGACCGACCACGAGGGCGTCCGCCAACATATGGAGCAGGCCGACATCTTTCTGCACTGCTCGGTCACCGGCGCCGACGGGGACTGCGAGGGCATTCCCAACGTGGTGGTCGAGGCGGCGGCGACGGGCCTTCCCGTCCTCGGCACGCGGCACGGCGGGATCGTCGAACCGGTCCACCATGAGGAAAACGGCCTGCTCGTGGGTGAGCGCGACGTGCCCGCGATGGGCGAGGCACTGCGGCGACTGATCGCCAACCGCCAGGAGCGCCTGGCCATGGGCGCCCGCGGCGCGCAGATCATGCGCGCCGACTGGGACCTGGACCGGCAGGTGCAGCAGCACCTGGAGATCTACCGCCGGCTCGTCGCCGAGTGGGACCCGGCCGGCGAACGGGCGCGTCGAATGTTCATCCCGCCGGACTTCACCGAGGTTGCGGGCCGGGCCATCCAGTCCAAAGACAACGCCGGGGAATTCTCGCTGGCCGAGCTCGCCGAATTGCTGGTCGGAGCCGAGCGCCTCAGCGTGCAGATGAGCCGGCTGGAGCCGAGCCTGTTGGAGCGGCTCTACGATCTGAAGCGGTTCCTGCCTCAGCCCATCAAGTTCCCGTTGAAGGTCGCCCTCGGCAAGCTGATCAACACGTTGATTGACCTCAAATACCGGGGCCGGCGCAGCCGGTGGGCCGCGCATCGTCGCCAGCTTGACAACCGCGTGCTGGAGTATTTCAAGGAGGGCGGGAATCTGTCGACGGTCGAAAGCGACTGGACGGTTGGCGATCTGGAGCGCCTTCTGCCGGAAGAATCCGTGGAGCGGCGCGGGACCGACAGCTCGATCGCCGAGGCCAAACCGCTCCAGACGAGTGAAGTGCCATGATCTCCAACTGGAGCAATCTGCTCGCCCGGCGGGATCTGCTCCGTGAACTGGTGCGAAGCGAGCTCCGCACATCAACGGCCGAGACGAAGCTCGGCTGGCTGTGGTGGTTCCTCGATCCTCTGCTCCAGATGCTGATCTACTGGGCCATCGTGGTCGGGGTGCTCGGGCGGGGCAAGGAGCAATATGCGCCCTATCCCGTCTTTGTGCTCTGCGCGATCATCACGTGGAAACACTTCTCCACCGCGGCAGGCAACGCGACGAAGATCCTGCGGGGGCGCGAGCCCCTGATCAAGGCCGTGCCCTTCCCGACGATGGTGTTGCCGATCGCGCAGGTTCTGTCGAACTTCGCGTTCTTCTGCTTCGGGATGGCGGTGGTGTTCGCCGCCTCCCTGGTGTTCGGCGGCGAGAACCACTCAGGCGACTACGGCCCGCTCGTGCAGTTGCCGGCGTTGATGGTGCTCCAGATCATCGTGGTGGCCGGCTTCGCGCTGCCGCTGGCATGCTTCGGCGCACTGCTCATCGACTTGAGCGGCCTGATGGTCCACCTGCTCCGGATCGCGTTCTACATTTCGCCCGGGCTGTTCGGGGTGGACATGGTGGAGGAGGCGCTGAAGAACAAGCTCGGCCCGAAAATCGCCGAGGTCGCCTGGCTCCCGGACGCCCTGCCCTCCATCCTCTTCTCCATCTACATGCTCAATCCGTTCGCGATTCTGATCTGCGGTTACCGGAAGGCCATTTTCTACGGCGAGTATCTGGAGGGGCAGTACTGGCTGACGCTCGTGGTCGAGGCCGTGCTGCTCTTCCTGATTGGATACAGAATCTTTCAATACTATGACCGTCGAGTCATCAAGTTCATCTGAAGCATCGGCCGCGGTCGACCGAACGCCATCGCCCGCGCCCGCGCCCCCGGGCCGGCGGCTCATCGAGGTGCGCGACCTCGGCATCTGGTACCGGCTTCACAAGAAGAAGCGCACGAGCGTGAAGTCGGCGCTGCTGAGCGGGCGCTTCTCCGGTAAGCACGAACTCCTCTGGGCCCTGCGGCACGTCACGTTCAACTGCTACGAAGGGCAGGCCCTGGGAGTGGTCGGACCCAACGGAGCGGGCAAGAGCACACTCTGCCTGGCCCTGGCCAGGATCCTCACCCCCGACGAAGGGGAAGCCAACATCTGCGGGAAGGTGTCCTCCCTGCTGACGCTCGGGGCCGGCTTCAACCGCGAGCTGTCCGGGCGGGCCAACATCCAGCTCTACGCCGCGTTTCTCGGCATCCCCCGCCGCAAGCTCGAACAGAAGATAGATGACATCATCGAGTTCTCCGAGCTCGGGGACTTCATCGACGAGCCGGTGCGTGCCTACTCCACCGGCATGCGCGCCCGGCTGGGCTTCTCGGTCGTCACCACGCTGGACCCGGAAATCCTCGTCCTCGACGAGGTGCTCAGCGTGGGCGATCGCGCCTTCCGGGCCAAAAGCGAGCAGCGCATGCGCGAGATGATGAAACAAAGCAAGCTCATCGTCATCGTCTCCCATTCATCGGCTCTGCTGCGCCAGATCTGCACTCACTGCCTCTGGCTGGAGCGCGGCGGGGCACGGATGTACGGCGAGGCGGACGAGGTGCTGAAGGCCTACGACAAGTCCATGGGTGGGATCGATGTCGATCCGCTCGCCGATGTTCCGCCGGACTGACGGCCGCATTCCCCCATCGCCCCGCCCCGCCGCGGCTCCCTTCCGGCGCATCGCGCGACCGCCCGCCCCCCGTCGATGCGGTATCCTCTGCCCACGGAGGCGCGATCGCCGATGAGGCACTGAACGATGAGCTTCGCCGAACGGACAACCGAAGCACCTGCGACTGCCGCATCGCTTTCCGTGGACGTGCCGATCGTGCTGCTTGCCAGCGCCTGCTGGCAGACCCCGATGCCGGTGAACGTTCACCACATCGCGCGCCGCCTGGCGGCTCGCGGCCACCAGGTGCTGTTCGTTGAATCGACGGGCCTGCGGCCGCCGGCGCTGGGATCATCACAGGATGTGGGCCGCATCCGGCGCCGCCTGGTCGATGCCGTCCGCGGCTTGCGGCGGATCGATGATCGCCTGCACGTGCTCTCGCCGCTCGCCCTACCCTGGAGTCGGCCCGCACTGCTGCGGGCGCTGTCGATGCGGTGGATCGGTGCCGCCGTGCGCCGCGGGGCTCGCTCGCTGCGCCTGCGCCGCCCGGTCCTCTGGGCGTTCCTGCCCACGTACGCAACAGTGGCCGACCTTGTCCCCCATCGCCTGCTGGTCTATCACTGCGTGGATCATTATGCGGCCAATCCCGGCGTGGACCGGCGGTGGATCGAGTCGCTGGAGGAGCGCATGCTTCGGCGCAGCGACTTGGTTCTCGCCACGAGTCCGGTGCTCGCCGACCGGCTGAGGCAATCGGGTCGAACGGTCCATTGCCTGCCCAACGTGGCGGACATCACCCTGTTCGGCCGCGCCGTCACGGATGACCTTCCCGAGCCGGAGGAGCTGCGCGCGGTGCCGCGCCCTCGGGCGGTGTATGTCGGCAATCTGGCCGAGTATCGAATTGACCTCGCCCTGCTCGATGAAGTGGCCCGGGCTCTTCCGCAGGTGCAGTTTCTGTTCATCGGGGTGGTCGGGATGGGCGATGCCGCGGCCCCGGGAGCGGCGGTGGCGCGTCTCGCCGGCCGCGCCAACGTTCACCTGCTCGGTCCGAAGCCGCAGCCGGAGTTGCCGGCCTACCTGCGGCACTGCGATGCGGCGATGATCCCCTTCCTGGACAATGAGCACACGCGGGGCAGTCTTCCGCTGAAGCTGTGGGAATACGTCGCAGCCGGCCTGCCCGTCGTGGCGCGGGACCTGCCGAACTTCGCCGAGCCGGCGCGGGAGGGCGTGGTGACCACCGCTTCCGACGCCCCCGCCTTCGTCTCGGCGCTGGAGGAAGCCCTTCAGCAGCCGCCCGACCGCCGCCGGACTCGCCTGGATGTCGCCCGCCGTCACGACTGGCCGCAGCGCATCGAGCAGATGTGCGATCTGATCGGCCAGGCGATCGGCCCGGCTGCCAACCTCGATTTGTGACACCCGCATGGCGAAAAAGACCGCGCCGGCGGATCACTTTGGCGGATCGAGCGTTGCCAAAGGGCCGCCACCAGAGATAATAAACCAGTCAGAACACGCTGCCGGGCGGATCAGCCACCCTCGGCCGACGCGCCCGGATCCGATGCCCCTTTTCACCGCGATCCGCCGTGGATCGCCAGTCGGGAGAAGAAACATGACACGGCGCACGATTCTCCGCGTTCTCGCGATAGCACTGGCTCTTCCATCGGCGGGCATGACGGCAGACCGGCAAGCCGATGACGGGGCGCGCCCCTCGCAGGCGCCGGCGCCGCCCGCGATGCAGGCGGATCGTCAGGGCGGCCCGCCCACCGGCCCCATGGAGTTCGTCGACGATGCGTACATCGCCGTGCCCCCTGAGGCGCGGCGCACCGGCCCGGCGTTGCGCTGGGTCCGCGGCAGCCACGTGAGCATCCAGGTCAACGTCGATGCCCAGGGAAACAACATCATCAACGATGCGGCCAACGAGCCTTCCATCGCCGTCGACCCGAATCGGCCGAACTGGATGGTCATCGGCTGGCGGCAGTTCGACACCATCAACAACAACTTCCGCCAGGCGGGCTGGGCCTGGAGCCACGACGGCGGGCGAACCTGGACCTTCCCCGGCGTCCTCGACCCCGGCGTCTTCCGCTCCGACCCCGTGCTGGACGCCGATGCCGACGGCAACTTCTACTACAACAGCCTCACCGTGAACGGCAACTACTACTGCGACATCTTCAAGTCGACCGACGGCGGCGTCAGTTGGGACGACGGCGTCTACGCCTTCGGAGGTGACAAGACCTGGATGGCCATCGACCGCACCGGCGGCATCGGCCAGAACAACATCTACCATGCCTGGGACTACGCCGGCTGTTGCGGCGATGACTGGTTCACCCGTTCCACGGACGGCGCGGCGACCTTCGATTATCCCGTCCCGATTCCCGAGAGACCGATGTGGGGCGTGACCGCCGTGCGGCCGGGCGGCCAGGTGTTCGTCGCCGGACGGCGCTCCTCGACCAACACCGAGTTCGTGGTCGCCCGATCCTCGACCGTGCAGGACCCGGACAATCCTCTCCAGTTCGATTTCGCCGTGCCCGTCAACCTCGGCGGAAGCCTGGAGTATTACCTCGGCACCGGACCCAACCCCGGCGGCCTGCTGGGGCAGGTCTGGATCGCCGCCGACCATTCCGACGGCCCGACGGCCGGCAACCTGTACGTCCTCAGTTCGATCAACCCCCCGGGGCCGGACCCGCTGGACGTGCATTTCGTCCGCAGCACCGACGGCGGGCTCACCTGGAGCGAGCCGGTGCGGGTCAACGATGACCCCAACGAGTGGGCCTGGCAATGGTTCGGCACCATGTCCGTGGCGCCCAACGGCCGCATCGATGTCATCTTCGCCGACACCCGCGGCGACGGCCCGGACGGCGTGATGTCCGAACTGTATTACACCTATTCAAACGATGCCGGCGAAACATGGTCCGCCAACGAGCTGCTGACCCCCGCTTTCCATCCCCACCTGGGCTGGCCCGACCAGAACAAGCTCGGCGACTACTACGACATGGTGTCCGACCTTCTCGGTGTTCACATCGCCTACGCCGCCACCTTCAACGGCGAACAGGACGTCTACTACCTTCGCCTAGGCGAGTACGACTGCAACGGCAACGGCGTCCCCGATCCCCAGGACATCGCCGACGGCCTCAGCGCCGACTGCAACCACAACGACATTCCCGACGAATGCGAGTTCCCGCCGCCCTGCCCGGCGGATGTCACCGGCGATTGCCTCGTCAACACCGCTGATCTGCTCTCGCTGCTCGCCATGTGGGGGGAAGGCGGCGTGCCGGAGGACATCAACGGCGATGGCGTCGTGAATACGGAGGACCTGCTGGCCCTGCTGGCCGCCTGGGGGCCGTGCTGAGAAGCCTCCGCGCACACCCTCGCAGTCAAGTGCACAGCGGAAGGTGCTGCCGCCGATGGCTGCGGAGAATCACTTCTGCGCGCCGAGCCGCCGACGCCGCTTCGCATGGCGACCTGTGCTTCTCCCCCCGAGACCGAAGCTGTCCATGACCCGGCCGCGCATCGTTCATCCCGTCTCTGGCGACCCCTTTCGACAGGGGCTGGAGGCGGCCAAGGCGAACGCCCGGCCCGGCTTGATACTGGTGGCGACCGCGGTGGCGATTCTCATCGCCTACCACGTCCTCCCGCCGGTCACTGGCGTGCTGAACCGGCTCGCCGAGTGGAAGCTGCGCTACGGGTTTGCCTACTCGATGTGCTCCACGGCCGTGTTCGGGGGCATCCTGCCCATCCTCATTCTCCAGCTCCGCCCATCCCGGCGCCACCGTCT
>Ga0272441_10014697_pt1 | contig 11049 bp, 13 predicted proteins | sample SSMProp6N_FD_193582 | JGI IMG/M metagenome (GOLD analysis project Ga0272441, IMG submission 193582) | Marine sediment archaeal communities from Little Sippewissett salt marsh, Falmouth, MA, United States - SSM-Prop-6N | ecosystem: Environmental > Aquatic > Marine > Wetlands > Sediment ...
TGTATGAAGCTATCACAGAGGCTCTAAGTTCTGGCGGCTAGCAGTCCAGTTTTTAACAGACAACGCCAGAGAATATTGTGTGGTAAGTTGACGCAGATAAAGCCTGTACAGCAGTATCCAGCCCTGATACTGCAGAACAACAGTGACCGATGCCTAGTGGTGGCTGACCTTCACATAGGCTGGGAAAGGCTGCTGAGCCAGAGAGGAGTTCATGTTCCGTCCCAAACTCCAAAACTCAAGAATGTGCTCCTTAAGGTAATCAAAGCGGCAAAACCCACACAAGTAACTTTTCTGGGAGACATAAAAGACGCCATAACAAAAGTAGCCTTGGAAGAATGGAAGGACATCCCAGAATTCTTCGAGACAATACAAAAACAGGTTCCAGACCTTCAAGTAGTATTAGGAAACCATGACGGAAACCTTGAACCCCTCCTGCCAGAAAAAGTAAAGATTGTTCCCGCATCAGGCACCAGCTTCGGAGATGTCGGACTCTTCCACGGACACGCATGGCCAGCCCCAGAACTGCTAGAATGCAGAAGCCTAATCACAGGTCACGTTCATCCCACAGTAGCCATCCGAGACCCCATGGGACTCAGAATGACAAGACAGGTTCTCCTCAAGGCACCCTGCAATGGAGCCCAGCTTGAAAAGACTCTTCGTAAATACTTGGGCACCAAAAGCATTGACCTTCTGGAAGAACAGAATGAAGCAAAAGTCAAGGTTTCGCAGCTTTTCATAATGCCCTCCTTTAACCAGTTTCTTGGAGGACGACCAGTCAACGAAAAAAGGAAGGGAAAGAGGGCTGATGCCTACATTGGTCCGATATTGCGTTCTGGCTGCGTGAACATGGACGAGGCAGAGGTGTACCTGCTGGATGGAACGTTTCTTGGAACAGTGAATCAGCTGAAGCCGCTGAGTTAAACAGCAAAGAAAACAGGCAACAGCGGGGACGAAAAAGGAATTCAGAAAGGTTTTAATGAATTTCAGAACCTACGTACTGGTGAAGGTGAAAGTTGTGTCAGAAGATGACTTGCCTGAATGGTACAAAAAAAAGAAAAAACGTAGCCCCTTCTTTGGAAACTGGTTCTTCGGAGACATCGAAGAGATGATGAAGGAGATGGAAGAAATGATGGAGCGAGAATTCAGCCAATTCAAAACACGCATACCAGAAGACCTGAAACGTGAACGCAAGCTTCCTGACGGCTCAACAATACCCGAGTGGGGACCCTTCGTTTACGGCTACAGCATGACAATTGGACCAGACGGAAAACCGAAAATCAGAGAATTCGGCAACGTGAAAGCCTCAAGCGACCCCGAAAAGTGCGGCATCAACAAACCCTGCATAGACGTGAAGAAGGAAAGGGAACCTCTTGTTGATATAATAACTACGAACGGCGAGGTTAAGGTGATAGTGGAGTTGCCTGGCGTCGCAAAAGAGGACATTAAACTGCATGGAACAGAAGACAAGTTAACGATTTCTGTTGACATTCCTGACCGCAAATACTTCAAGGAAATTGAGATGCCAGCAAAAATTGCTCCTAAGAAGGCAAAGACAGCATACAAAAATGGGGTGCTGGAGGTTACAGTGCCCAAAATTGAAGATAAAAGGAAGCCAAGTGGAGAAGAGATAAAAATCGAATAGCAGAATAAGCGGCTCATCAGACATAGACAATTCTCCCTAGAAACCAATCCCTCACAGAGGGGAAACGGACCATGAAAACACCCGAAGAAATCAAGGTGCTCGAAAAAGTTTGCAGCGAAGCAAAAACCAAGGGAGAAATAACAGAAGACCAATTAACCCAGCTCTCAGAAGCCTTCGGTTCCCAGTTCACTAAAGCATGGGAAACCGTACAGGAGAAGCGCGTCAAAAAATACATTTTCAGTCCAAGCGGCAGAGTTGTCTGGATAGTTGTGGGCAGAGAAAGAGAGTATCAGATTATGCCAGCCGCGGGTTTCTGTTCCTGCGACGACTTCTATTTCCGCGTAATGGACAGAGAAGCAAACATCTGCTATCACCTTATTGCCCAAAAAATTGCGGATGCGCTAGAAGAGTATGACAAGATTGAGGAAGAAGACAGGCTCTATGACTGCCTCATGGAAGAGTGGAAAAAGGCGACAGCTTAAATACCCCACATTGAAATAATAGACGAAGGAGAGATTATGATGACGGCAGATGCCTACTTCACTTCAATCATCTATATTCTGATGGGTCTGATTTTCATAGCTTTGGTTCTAGGCTTCTTGTATATGGTTTACGGCAAAGAAGAAACCCCTGAAGAAGAAGAGGAATAGACTTCTTTTTGCTACGTAACTGCAGGGTTAAACAAAAGAACAGTTAAGGCAGTAGACCATAGGATTGTTCAAAGCAGGTGGTTCAGTGCCTGAGCCTACGGGACAAAAGGAAACAAGCAAAACAAGCTTAGAGGAAATTGTCAACCGAATACTAGCGTCCCGTTCTGACATTAACCGCAAAAAAATCATGGAAATTGTTGAAGAAAAAAAGAGGAATGCAGGCGATTTTCTAACCGACGAAACTGCGGCGCGAATTGTCGCTTCAGAGTTAGGGGTGAAAGTTGTCAAGAAGTCGTTTCGTCTCAAAATCAAGATTCAGGACCTTGTTTCGGGATTAAATGACGTGACAATAACTGGCCAAGTGCGTGCCGTTTATCCACCTAGAACATTTACTCGTAGAGACTGGACAGAAGGAAAGCTTGCCAACATTGTTGTTTCAGATGAAAGCGGAAGTTTGCGGGTGGTTCTGTGGGACCACAAAGTAGAGCTGGTTGAGAAATTGAAGCTTCAACAGGACCAAAGAATCAGAATTTCGCATGGGTACGTGCGGGAGGGACGGAATGGAAAGCCTGAACTACATTTAGGAGACCGCGGAAGCATAAAAGTCGTAAAAGAACCAGAAAAGTAGCTAGTCGGAAGTTTCTTTTTCAACTTCTTTGATGGCATCACCGAGAATTTCTAGGCTCGTGTCCACCAGTTCTCGGGTTACGGTTAAGGGCGGAACCAATCTGAGGGTAGAAACGCCGCAGGTTACGATGGCTACTCCCCTTCTCCAGCAGCGAATCATCACTTCTCTAGCCTGATCGACGCCAGCCTTCTTGGTTTCCTTGTCTTCCACAAACTCGACACCAATCATTAGCCCCTTCCCTCGAACGTCTCCCACAATCTCCTGCTCCTGCTTCACGTCCTGTAGCCACTTCATGATGTAGCTGCCCTGTTTCTCAGCGTTCTCAAGAAGCTTCTCCTCTTTGATTACATCAATCACATTCGTTGCTGCTGCACAAGCTAACGGATTTCCTCCAAAAGTGCTAGCGTGGGTACCAGCTTCCCAGTCCATCAGTCGGGCTCGAGCCACTGTTGCGCTTAAGGGCAATCCTGAAGCTAAAGATTTGGCTGAGCAGAGGATGTCAGGGTCGGTTTTCCAGTGCTCGATGGCGAACCATTTTCCTGTTCTTCCGATGCCTGATTGGACCTCGTCAGCAATCATAAGTAAACCGTACTTGTCTGCCAGTTTTTTGAGGCGCTGGAAGTATTCGGGTGGTGGAACAACGTATCCGCCTTCGCCTTGGATGGGCTCGAAGATGAAGCCTGCAACCTCTTCTGGGGGCACGTACTTTTGCAGAATTTGGTCATCTATGAAGTCGATACATCTGAAGTTGCATTCTGGATGGGACAGGTTGAAGGGACAGCGGTAGCAATATGGATAGAGCACATGGGTTATTCCGGGTATCAGGGGGAAGTAGTGTCTTCTTTGGGCTGGTTTGCTGGCTGTGAGGGCTGTGGCGCCGCATGTTCTACCATGAAAAGCTCCTATGAAGGCGATGAATTGATGTTTGCGGGTGTGCCATTTGGAGAGTTTGATTGCAGTTTCAATGGCTTCTGCTCCGCTGTTTCCGAAGTGGACTCTTTTCTGAAAAGTTCCAGGAGTGACTTGGAACAGTTTTTCGGCTAGATTCACTGTTTCTTGGTAATAGAAGTCGGTGTTGGCGTAGTGAAGAAATTTGTCGCATTGACTTTTTATTGCCTTGACTATTTTGGGGTGGTTGTGTCCCACGTTTAGGCATGCCAGCCCAGAGTTGAAGTCGATGTACTCGTTTCCATCAACGTCTTTTACTATGCAGTCGTGCCCAGATTCTATAACAAGGGGGTAATAGCGAGTGTACGAGGGCGAAATCGCGTCAGAGTCTCTCTTAACCAGTTCTCTAGCCTTTGGACCAGGAGGACGAACAACCATCTTAGGATAATCAGGCAAACATCACACCAACAACCCAGTAAGTCACAGTACTTTTATACATATCCCTGACCCTGAAGCAATTTCCAAAAATCAACATACAGTAACAAAAAAGAGCACGTAAAGATTGAACCCTGAAGACAGCAGGACTATTTCATTTCTTGAGATTGATTGTTTTCGGCTTTACTGGCGATAATTTCAATTGATGAGATGTTAGATTGTCCACCTTCAGCTCTATCCAACTCTTCGGTGCATATGTTGATGCTCTTTATTTCCAAGTCTTTAACAAAGGCGCGGCGAAGCAATTCAACAGTGTCAACTGCTTTGCAGATTGCTCTTCCCCTTGCCTTGACAATCACATGCTTTTCGCCGCTGTTGAAGAAGGTAATACAGGCAGTCACATAATTCATCACAGGCTTCCTGCCGATAAGAACCACATTATCTGTCTGGACGGACTCTTCATGTTTCGTTTCTTTTTCAGTCAAAACTCGTACCCCATATCTAATTAACATGCAACATCCGTTATGGAATACACCATAGGTTAACATATATCCTCTTATATTTTTTCACACAAGCCCTATTCACGTGTTGTTTCTGAAAAAAGTGACCACAAACAGTGCATACAATTCTTTGAACACCCAGAGCCAACTTCAAACAGGCTCACATTAGCCAAAAAAGAGACCTAAAGACGAAATATAGAGGATTCTTCCCCAAAAATTTAAGAATGGCGGAAAGATGTATGGTTCTAACTCACTAAAATACGTTAGATGCTGTTTGGAGGAAAATTATTGACCCTCAAAGAGTTCAGATGGCACGGAAGAGGCGGTCAAGGAGCATGGACGGCAAGCGAGCTTCTGGCCCGAGCCGCAATAAATGAAGGAAAATACATCCAATCCTTTCCAGAGTTCGGTCCTGAAAGGATGGGAGCACCAGTGAAAGCCTACACAAGAATCAGCGACGAACCAATACGACTGCATTGTGCAGTCTATAATCCAACTCTCGCTGCAGTCATGGACCCGACGCTTCTGGCAACCGTGCCGGTAACAGAAGGTTTAGGCGAAAAAGGAATTCTTATAGTAAACACGCCTAAAGAACCCACAAAAATTAAAGAAGAACTGAAAATGGTGGAAGGAACTGTTTGGACAGTTTCCGCCACTGACTTGGCTATGAGGATTCTTGGAAGACCAATTACTAATACAGCCATGCTTGGAGCAGTTGCCCGAGCAACAGAAGTGGTGAAAATGGAAAGCATAGAAAAAGCCGTGAAAGATCGTTTTCCAGGTCCACTAGCAGAAAAGAACATCGGAATCATAAAGGAAGCTTACAAGGAGGCAAAATCTGAATGAGCACACAAAAGAAAGGATGGAAAGAAATTCCCCTCGGTGGCGCATGCTGGATGTCTAGCACAGAATACAAAACAGGAGACTGGCGCTCTTACAAGCCAGTCTGGAACGCAGAGAAGTGCATCCGATGTATGCTATGTCACATATACTGCCCAGAAGGCGCCATAAAACATGACACTGAAACAAACAATATGGTATATAATTTTGATTTCTGCAAAGGTTGCGGAATATGCGCCAACGAATGTCCCGCACAGGCCATAGAAATGGTTCAGGAAGGAAAGGAGTGAACTGAAGATGGCTAAAGTTGAACAGAAAACAATTCCCCTGAACGGAGACAACGCAGTTGCCCTTGCAGTTAAGCAATGCGATGTGGATGTGGTGGCTGCCTATCCGATTACGCCACAAACCATAATTGTAGAGAAATTCAGCGAATACGTCGCAGACGGCGAAGTAGAAACAGCCTTTGTTTGTGTGGAATCAGAGCACAGCGCAATGACATGCTGCATAACAGCCTCTGCAACAGGCGCCCGAACATTCACTGCTACAGCGTCTGCTGGTTTGGCTTTGATGCATGAGATGTTGGGTGTTGCTTCTGGCTGCAGAGCGCCTATTGTTATGTCAGTTGTGAACAGGGCGTTGTCGGCTCCAATCAACATTCATTGTGACCACTCGGATGCCATGTGTGAAAGGGACATCGGATGGATACAGATTTACGCAGAAAACAGCCAAGAAGCCTACGATTCGACTATTCAGGCATTCAGGATAGCTGAAGCCTTGGATGTGACCCTTCCTACCATGGTTGGGTTAGATGGTTTCGTTTTAAGCCACACACTAGAGAACGTGACTGTTCTTCCAGATGAAGTAGTAAAACAGTTTGTTGGAATACGGCAGATTCCCATGGTAACTAATCATGAAGGCAAACTGGTGCCGTTCAAGCTTGACCCCGCAAACCCCTTGACAATTGGACCCCTCGACCTGCAGGACTACTATTTTGAGCATAAGAGACAGCAAGAAGAATCCATGAGAAAAGCCTTGGATGTTATCAAAAAAGTTCACGACGAGTATGCAGAATTGAGTGGACGTAACTACGGAAACGGTTTAGTTGAAGCATACAGGCTCGAAGATGCAGAAATAGCAGCAGTGTGTATGGGCTCAACAGCGGGAACAGTAAAAACTGTTGTAGATGAACTGAGGGCAAACGGAATCAAAGCTGGACTGCTTAGAATGAGGGCTTTCCGACCATTACCAGTAGAAGACATCATCAGCAATCTTTCAGGCAAGAAGGTAGTTGCAGTGATGGACCGAGCATGTAGCTTCGGCGGAAACGGCGGACCCCTATTCCATGAAATCCGCCACGCAGTCTATGATTTGCCTGACAAACCAAAACTGGTTAACTACATTTATGGTCTTGGAGGCAGAGATATCCAACCATACATGATTGACGGCATCTACAAGGAACTGCAGAAAGCGATAGAAACAGGAGAAATCGAAAAGACGGTTCAGTTTATTGGGGTAAGGGAATAGGAGGAGATGAGAAGAATGTCAGAATGGAAATTTACAAACAAAGAGTTCGCTCAAACAGAAGAAAAGTTTCTGTCTGGACACCGAGCCTGCGCAGGATGCGGCCCAGCAATAGCCCTTCGTCTTGTAATGAAGGCGGCAAGAGGACCAATCATAGCTACTAACTCCACAGGTTGCATGGAGGTAATCTCAACTATTTACCCATATACGGCATGGAAGATACCGTGGATACATACTGCCTTCGAAACTGCAGCAGCCAATGCAGCGGGAATCGAGTCTGCACTGAAGATTTTGAGAAAGAAGGGGCGCATACCTGATGAGCATGTGGATGTTGTTGCCTTTTCAGGGGACGGCGGAACTTTTGACATAGGTTTTCAGGGCTTGTCTGGGGCAGTTGAGAGGGGACATGACTTCCTTTATGTGCTCTACGACAACGAAGCTTACATGAACACTGGAATACAGAGAAGCGGAGGCACACCACATGGAGCATGGACAACAACTTCTCCTGCAGGATCAGTTGTCCCAGGAAAAGCCGAATTCAAAAAACCTCTAGCAGACATAATGGTAGCCCACAATATGCCATATGTTGCCACAGCAAGCATATCCCACTGGAAAGACATGGTAACTAAAGCCAGAAAAGGAATGGAAGTAAACGGACCAGCATTTCTGCACTCCTTTGCGCCATGCCCAAGAGGATGGAGAAGTGCCACAGGAAAATCTGTTGAAATTGCCCGTTTAGCGGTTGAAACATGCGTCTTTCCGCTTTGGGAAGCTGAATACGGTAAATACAAGCTGTCGGCACCAAGCAAAACGATAGCACTGAAGCCTGAGAAAAAGAAGCCAGTAGATGTGTACCTGAAGACTCAGGGAAGATTCAGGCACCTGTTCAAGCCCGAAAACAAGCATGTTCTCGAAGAAATCCAAAATGAAGTTGACCGTCGCTGGCAGAAGCTGCTGAAAGACTGCGAAATGAGCTAAATCCAAAAATGGGCTGATGAGAAAGGCGACTGTTTAGTGTCGTCTTTGCTCGTTCAGTCAAAACAGCTATTTTTTTATCCGCCTGGGGTTCCGTGGAAGGGTACGTTTTCCCACATGACATCCCACCAGTCTTTGTCGGTTATGGTCTCGCCTTTAACGAGAATATTCAACACCTTCTGAAGGAGGGCATGATGCCGCTTCTCATCCTCCAAAATCGCATTCAATAGAAGCTTAACCTTCTCGTTCTGGACCAAGGGAATCATCTTACGGAGTTTCTGTATGACTTCTACCTCTAGTTCTATGTGCTTTTTCACAAGTTCTTTCTGTTTGTCAAGGTTACCTTCTGTCAATGCTTGAGGAACGCTGGTTAGCAGTGTAATTGCAGAGGAATACATCTGCGCATGCTTCAAGGAATCTAAAGAAATTCCGTTCAGAACGCCCTTGACAGCGGGATTCTTGATTTCAGTTAATCCTTCTTTTACAGAGTCCACAATGGTCTGTTCAATTTTGATTTGATTCTTGAAAAGGTCAACTAATTCATCCTTTGAACTCAAAACAAACACCATCTTGAAAAGGCGCAACATTGAGAATAAGGGTTTCGGAAATTTCTTGATAACCAAGCACTTAGAGGAGGAAAAACAGAAGCAGAATCAAAGATACTGCAGCCGCGGGGAAAAGAGATATGGCGAGACTCTTAGTTCGTTCTGTGGTCTTGTCAGCCAAAACAGTCAGTTCTGTTATCTGCTGCTCTCCAATGACTTTGACGTTGTGGATTGTTTCAGTGCGCCATGATGCCTCCGCAGGCTCTAGGTTGTCCAAAGCTTGGTTGGTTGCCTGTGTGATGTAGCTGATGAGTTTCGTATGGTCAATTGCTTCGCCCACCAGATTGTATCCTCGGGCAGACCGTATCATGCCGCATACTGAGTGAGTGTCGGTGGTTAGAATCTCTCCGTCGTCTATTCCCAGCTCCTTTAGGGCTGAAAGAATTTTGTCTCTCAATCCAGATACCATGTTGTTTCCGTCAATGGTTACGTAAGCTACTTTCTGAGCCCCAACCTCAACAACAATCACGCTTATGCCTCCAGAACCCATCCCCTGCTGAATAGTGAACTCTTTGGGCATAACAGTTGCCGCCCCCACCTTGAAGGACGATTTTTTGCTTTTCAACGCCTCTTCAAGACAATCAACAGAAGCTTTACTGAAGGAAGCGACAGCAGAATCTCGGTCAAAGGAACCCCCCATGCTGTTGTGGGCATCAATTGCAAGAACAGAAAGCCCCCGTTTCTCAGCTTCATTGACAATCAAGGATTCCAGTTCTGGGGGAAGGTCTTCAATGGTTTTCGGCGCTGTAGTTAACGTGAGAAAGGCGCAGTCGCCAAAGAGTTGGCAACTTGCTTTTGCGTCAGCACTTTCGGTGCGCTCCATGGGGGTTGCTTTCGAATTGACGGAGGAGGAGCCGACGAATTCAAGTATGTTCTGGACAACTCTTTGATTTTCAGCTTGAGTAGAAACATCCAGTTCGTGACCTACTAAGCCATGAGGAACAGAAACAACACAATCCAGTTTATCCTGCAGGCTTGTCTGAATCAAGGATGGAAGAAGACTACTTCCAAGATTCTTGAAGGGACCTGGATGCAGGGCGGGAACAACAATCACCGCCTTTATCTTTTCGCCAGTTCTGAAAGTTAGCAAAGAAACTTTGACGTCTTCTTCGTTGCCAAGCTTCTCAAAGAAAGTCTCCAAGGGTGCAACAAGGTCCTCTGTCCAGTTAGCTAAGAAAGCTTTGAAGAGCACGGAGGAGTCGATGCCAAGGATTCCTTTGCCCACTTGGTCCATGCCGTATTTGAAGGCAAAAACAGCCAAAAGAGACACAGAAACGGAAGTTAACGTAAAAACGAGAAGTTGCATCTCCAGATTATACCCAATTGCAGACCCCATGAAAACTATGGGAAAGGCAGTTAGGGCGGGCTGCAAGAGGGAAGAGAAAACGGTTCCTGCAAATCCGTTGAATGAAGTAACTGAAAGAACAAGCAAACGAAGTATCAGGGCTCCACTGAAACCCAGAAAAAAGAATCTTATCCAAAGCTCTGGAGCTCTGAGAAGGGCGCTGATTATGCTGCCGAGAATGATTATTGCAAACCAGACTAGTGATGAGAAGAAAGAGAGGGCGGAACAGCGCCTCAGATTAAAAATGAGGTCAGTTTTCATGGAAGTGTAACGGATTATCACGTCTGAGAGCAAAGTCAGGACAAAAAAGCTTGCGCCAAAGCTCAAGCCAGCAGCAAAATTTTCAAGAGAAAGATTCAGAGGTAGGATTGACAGGATTCCACCATGGAGAGCCAAGACTGCAAGATATATTATGAGCTTGTTTTGAGAGGGAAGACTAAATAGTTTGGAATACCGCTTCACAGCTTTGTCAATGTATTTGTCTGTTGAATCGTCAGTCAACCTGATGCATCTCTACCAATATTCTTCTTCTAGGAAACCCTCAAAAATATTAATGTTATACTTCTGCCATCCTACCCCACTTAAATCCTCCGCGAAAAAACGAAAATACAACCATTTTTACATAATTAGAAGTATATCAGGAAAATTATATTGACACTTTTGTGAATAAACATGACTAAACTGGACACCAACGTCAGAGACATCAGCAAAAAAGTATGTTTAAAATCATAATTTTGGGGCGTAAAAGCTTTTATGCCGAATTTAACGTAACTTGAAGGGCTATGTCAAAAGCCGGACCCCCTCCGCCCTCAGTATTCCAGATTCTTGAGAGGCATGTTGGGCGAAAAATGGTTGCGATTTTAGATCCTTCTTACGGGTTTGAAGGAACTTTAGCAGCTGTAACTAGGGAGCCTCCGGGCATCTGGCTTTCTGACGCTGAAGTTGTGACGTTGCGGTCTACTATAGCTCAGCCTGTGCCGCAGATTGTAAGCAGAGAAGACAGAAGCGAAGTTTTTG
>Ga0272441_10014698_pt1 | contig 11048 bp, 5 predicted proteins | sample SSMProp6N_FD_193582 | JGI IMG/M metagenome (GOLD analysis project Ga0272441, IMG submission 193582) | Marine sediment archaeal communities from Little Sippewissett salt marsh, Falmouth, MA, United States - SSM-Prop-6N | ecosystem: Environmental > Aquatic > Marine > Wetlands > Sediment ...
GGCCGCTACGGCCCGCCTTTCCGCTGTTGAGCTGCAGCGGCTTGCGCTTCGGTCCGTCACCCGTCATGAAGATGCGCTTGCCGGGTAGGAGCACTAGGTGGTCGCCCTGTTTCTTGCGCTCGAAGAAGGCCAGGTAGCCCTCGTGGTCCAGCATCACCAGGTCGCACAGCCCGTCCTTGTTCAGGTCCACGGCAAGGGGCGTGGTGCGCCACTGTGTGGCCAGTTCCTTGCCCTCCGGTTCCCACCACGTCCACTCCGGTTTCGGCGGCTTGCCGGGCCACTCCACCTCGATGGGCTGGGCGGCAGCGAGCTCCGGGTGGCGCCGTTTGCCGGTGTTGCGGTACCAATGCACCTTGCCCCAGATGGAGTTGGCCACGATATCCGGCAGGTCGTCGTGATCCCAGTCCGCCACGCTCAGCGTGGTGTAGCCCCACTTGGCCTCGCACGGTCCCTGGATGGAGCCGTTCGGCCCGGCCAGGACGCGGAGGGGCTTGCCGTCCACGGTCAGGTACTTCGGCACGGCCCACTTGGGCGGGTTGCCGCCGTCGATGTTCTCGATGAAGCCGATGTAGCCGGCCGTGTTGCCGCAGACGAGATCCTCGTCGCCGTCGCCGTCCCAATCGAAGCTGACCGGCGTGACCAGGGCGCCGAACTTCACGTCGTCGGCCAGTTGCTTGAACTGCCGCTGGGGCAGGAATTGGGGCAGACCGTCCACCACCTCCCCCGTGTTCTCCACAAGCGCCACACGGCCGTCCTCTTCGCCCACCACGAGATCCGTGTCGCCGTCCTTGTCCCAGTCCACGGCGACGGGCACGATCATGCAAAGGTCCATGCGCAGCGGTTTGCCGTCGTGCATGAGCTCGCGTCCCTCGGCGTACGTGGGCTCCATGCGCGTGCCGGTGTTCTGGAAGTAGGTAAGCTTGTCTACGAACTCGCCGCAGATGAGGTCCAGGTCGCCGTCGCCGTCGTAGTCGGCGAAGTTGGGCGACGGCATGCCGAAAACGTCGATGGGCTTGCCGCCCGACTCGATCTGCACGGGTTCTCCGTACTTCGGCTCCGCATCCGTGCCGGTGTTGCGCAGCAGATAGACGTAGCCGTGCAGCGGGCCGCGCGTCCATTGGCCCTTGCTGTCGAAGGCATTGTCCCAGCCGTAGTCGCGCCAGTCGCCCACCCCCACGATGAGATCCGTCTTCCCGTCGCCGTCGTAGTCGCAGTACTTCCACTGCTTCGCGCGGGTGCCCTTGCCGGCGATCGTCGTCTTCACGGGGAGCTTGACCTTCTCGGAGAATCCCTTCTTCGGGAAGTCTTTCACCTCGTGCCCGGGAATCAGTATGCGACACGTTTCGCCCACGTAGGACGCCTGGACATTGCCCATCCCGAGGTCGATTCGCACGCCCGGCTTGAAGACGGGGAACTTGTCGTTGTCGGAGGGATTCTCGAAGAAGTACGTGCCGTTGTAGGGCACGTCCGGACAGGAGACGACGAGATCGAGATCGCCGTCGCCGTCGTAGTCCATCGGCAACGGCCATGCCCACAGGCCGACCCCGAGGTCGACCACGAGGTCCGGATTGCTGTGCTTGATTCGTTCCAGCCCGTCGGCCGAAGCGAAGCTCGCCGCAAGACCCAACACCAGACAGCCCGTCACGAGAAGCCATGCATTCCGGAAACGTATCATGTTGTCTCCTCCGTCTTACTCCAACGGCGTGCCGTCCTGCTGCCACACGGTCAGGTTGGTCAGATCGCGCTTCCTCTCGGGAAGCAACAGTCCGGCGCAGAATCCAACGACAAACATCACGAGATTGCCGATGATGCGAGTGTAATACAAATCGAAGGGCGCGTCCAGCCATTCGGGCAGAAGCTGCTTCTCCGCGAGGATCGTCCAGATCGTGAACAGGATCGTGCACAGGATGCCGATCCCCACGGCGCGCGCGTCGCCCCGGTTGGTGAAGAACCCGAGCAGATACATGCCCAGCAGGCCCCCGCCCACAAGCGAGACCAGGATGGTGCCCGTGTGCTGGAGCGTCTTCGTCTCGGCCCGGGCCAGGACGAGGGCGCCCCCGATCATCACCGCAGCGCCCACCGTGGCCACCACCCACGCCGCCTTCAGGTAGTGCCGATCGTCACGGCCCTTGACCAGATGGCGACGGTAGAGATCGACCACGCTGACGGTGGCAATGGCGTTGATGCTCGAGTCCAGCGACGACATGGCGGCCGCCAGTGCAGCGGCAATCACGATCCCCCGCACGCCCGGCGCCATGTGGTTCATGATGAAGAAGGGCAGCACTTGCTCCGCCTTTCGCGCACCGGTCAGCATGTCCGTCGCCTCGGGCGCGGGGAAGACATGGAAGAAGACGTACAGACTCGTGCCGAGGAACATGAAGAAGGCCCAGATCGGCACGCTGGCAAAGGCGCACACGAACATGGCCTTGCGCGCCTCGTGCACGTTGCGCGACGCGCAGTAGCGCTGGATCACGTTCTGGTTGGCGCTGTATTCGGTGAGCCAGGCCGTCAGGCCGAGGAGCAGCATCATGGTGCCCGTCTTGTGCTGGAGCGACAGCCCCCACGAGATGGGCCGGAGCTTGCCGTCCACCAGTTCGGAGAAGGAGAGCTTTCCGTTCGCAATCGCGACGGAGAAGATCTGGCCCAGTCCCCCCGGCAGCTTGTGCGCGATGATGCCCACGCACACGACGCCGCCCAGCACGAGCACGAGGGTCTGGATCACGTCCGTCCAGATCACGGCGTCGATGCCGCCGATGATGGTGTAGACGGCCACGAGGGCGCCGCTCAACAGAATGCACACCGTCGCATCCAGCCCCGTCATCTCATGGATCACGAACGACACGAGGTAGAGGATGATGCTGACACGGACAAGCTGGCCGACGATGAACGTGGCCGCGCCGTAAACGCGGATGGACGGTCCAAACCGCCCCTCCAGATACTCATAGGCCGACGTGATCTTGCCGCGGCGGAAGAAGGGCAGGAACACATAGGCCGCGATGAGCACGCCCACCGGCAGCATGAAGTTGGGGAGGTAGCGAAGCCACGCCGTCTTGAAGGCATCGCCCGGATAGGCCAGGAAGGTGATCGAGCTGATGGACGTGCCGACGAGGCTGAGCCCGATCACCCAGCCGGCGAAGGATCGACCGCCGACGAAGTACTCCTCCGTGTTCGTGTTCTTGCGTGAGAAGTACACGCCCATGGCGATCATCCCCACCAGGTAGGCCAGCAGCGCCGTGATGTCCAGGGCGTGGAGTTTCATGGTGCGATGCCGAGGTCCTTCAGGTGCCGGGCGATGAGCCTGCGCTCGGGCTCACGGAAGCGATGGAACGGCTCGGCGAGGAAGTCGCTGCAGATACCGAGACAGGACAGGGCGCACTTCAGGCCTTTCAGGTAGCTCGACTTGTACTGCCCCACGCTGTAGATCGTCGTGCTGATCTGCATGACGCGCTCGTGGAGTCGGGCCACCTCCTGCAGATCGCGGCGTTGGGCGGCATGGTAGAGGTCCACATACAGCTCCGGGCAGAGGTTCGCACCGCCGCAGATGCCGCCGTGCCCGCCGAGGAGCAGCGTCTCGCCCAGCAGCTCCTCCGGACCGACCAGCAGCGAGAAGTCCGGCTTGTTCCGCAGCAGCGTCTGGAGCTGATGGAAGTAAACCATGTTCGCCGAGCTGTCCTTCAGCCCCACCACGCCGGGGATATCGGCCGCCGCGCGAACCGTCTCGGGCTCGAAGTCCAGCTTCGTGTGGCTCGGCATGTTGTAGAGAAACAGCGGCAGCGGAAGCTCCGGCGTCAGATGCTGGAGATACTCCAGCAGCTCCGGCTGGCCGGCGGGGAAGTAGTATGGCGGCGCGAGGACCACCCCCTGCGCACCGACGTCCTTCGCGTTCTGCGCGATGTTGATGGATTCCACAAAGGCCGTGTCCGTGATGCCGACCAGCACGGGCACGCGCCCCGCCACCTGATCGCACGTTCGCCCGATCAGCTCCCGGCGCAGCGTATGGCTCAGGCTCGGCGCCTCGCCCGTCGTGCCGAGGATGAACAGGCCGTGGACGCCGCCCGACAGGATGTGCTCGATGAGGCGCTCCAGCCCGGGTGCGTCCAGCGCGTCCCGGTCCAGCAGAGGCGTCACCATAGGCGGGATGACCCCGCACAGCGGACAGGTTAGCTTTTCGTTTCCCATGAGTCGGTCCCTTCCTCCTCCGTCACAACCCCAGATCCGTCAGCGGCACCCACGAGACGGCGACGTCTTCCTTGCCCACGGAGTAGAGCACGTAGAGCGTGCCGTCGTGAACGATGGCATCGGGGTACTGCGCCCCGCCGCCTCGCCCGAGCACCTCACGGCGCGGGATGCGGAACTTCTGCTGCCCGCAACGCAGTGCGAAGGCGCGGTCGAACGAGTAGCCGTCCCGACTGACCGAGACCATGAGCGGGTCGCGGCCGTAGTGCTTCACTTCACTTGCGTTGTCGAACGCGGGCGCCATCTGATTGCCGATGAGCAGCACGGTGCCGTCATCGAGCACGAGCGTGTCGCTCTTGCTCGGCGAGTCGGGGATGTCGGTCGGCTGCGCCGGCGGCCACTCCCCCGCGTCCTCGTCGAAAACGCTGACGAACATGCGATGGGAGTAGGTGTCGTCACGCAGCAGCATGACCCACTTCCCGTCCCGGGCACGATAGGCCGTGGGCTCGCAGAGCGGATGCCCCTCCACAGCGCGCGGCAGGCCGCGCGGGCGCGAGCGGATCGCCTTGCGAACACGGGCGGCCACGTCGGCGATCGATGCGTCATCGTGCAGCGTCACGTCGAAGGCAAACTCCTTCGGCAGGTTCTTGCCGAGGGCGAAGATGGGCCCGAGACTGCCGTCGGCCCGCACCTCCCGCCCCAGCCGGCTGCGGCGCTCGCGCTGGCGGTAGGGATGGCGCTTGTCTCGGGCCGAGCGCACGCTGGTGTCGTCGACGTTCCGGAAGCCCACGTTCTCGTGGCACTGCGCCGTCGCATACAGCCTGCCGTCCAGCTCAACCCATCGCCCCGCGGTGAGTGCAACCCCGGTTTCCTCACTGGGCTTGACCTCGCCGGGCGGCGGGAACAGCTCGCGGAACTCCGACCAGTCGGCCGCGTTCGGCGACGTGGCATAGAGCACGCGCTGCCCCGGCCCGTCCTCGCCGTGGGGGTGATTGCTCCAGGCGGCGTAGAACGTGCCGTCATGGCGGATGAGCTGGGAGTGGTGACTGTATGCACCCGTCTCCCGTGTTGCGCGGTAGATCATGGCGTGCTTCGCGTTGGCCAGGATCGGGAACCCCGCGCCTTCCTTGTCGGGCTGCGGCATGGGGCACCCCCACATGGAGCGAACCGGAGTTCCGCTCTTCGTCTTCTTGCCTTGCCCGGCATCGCCCTCGGCCTGCGGCTGATACGCACCGCTCAGATCGTAGGCCACGTGCGCCACCAGCGCATCGGCCTCGCTCGCGCCCGCACCCTCGCCCCATTGGAGGTATGGGCCCTTGGCCTTGCTGAGGCCGTCGTAGGTCTGCAGCGGGCGGCGCACGCCCAGCAGCTTCGCATCACGGTAGATCTGCACGATACCGTCGGGTCGAACGCTCAGGCGGTAGGTGTGCATGGCGCTGTGGTTGTCGAGCTTCTTCACCAGGGCTTCCCGCTCCTCGCCGTGCCAGTAGACGGCGTCACGGCTGACCGTGATGAAGCAGCGCGCGGCGTGCAGTTGACCATCGCCGATGTAGGTCTCGAAGTCGACCCCGCGCCGCCGGTCGGTGCTCTTGAGCACCTGCATCTGGATCTCGGCCGTGTAGCCCTTGGCGGCATCGACCTTGCCGAACCCGTCGGCGGAGTCGTCGAGCCACCGACAGCGCTGCCCGGCGCCCGTGTCGATCTTGAGACGACCGGGCTCCGGGATACTCGCCAGGTCGGCCTCCGCCGCGCCGCTTCCGGTGAATCGCCAGCTCGGGCTCTTGCTCGGTGGGTCGCCGGGCGTGAAGACGCGGTCGAGGGGCCCCTTCACGGGCAAGGTCTTCGCCTTGGGCGGCAGCGGGAGCGACGGCCCTTTGGGCATCGGCGCCTTCAGCCACGCCAGGTTGAACACATCATGCAGCTTGCTGCTGATCAGGTGGATCAGACCGTCCGGCGTCTGGCACACGGACATGTAGCCGCGCGGCTCGGCCGTGCACTCGCTCATGGTGAAGGCGTGTGTGTTGCCGCCGCCGTCCATGGGCCGGCCGGGCTTGTCGTCGGTGATGAGCCGCTTGACGGGCCATGTGCGGCCCTCGTCGAACGACAGCGCGCCGAACAGCCCCGACACATTGCGCTTCGCGCCCGTGGCGTCCTCGACCGTCAGACGCTTGGCGAAGGACGCGAAGAAGATGGGACCCTCCTTCAGGCGCAGGACGACCAGGCGCTGCCCGCCGGTGAGCGGCGGAAACTCGCTCGCCGAGTAGGTCCACGTCTCGCCGCCGTCGTCGGAGATGCTGATGGGCATGCGTCCGTTGATGTCGTTCCCGCGACCGAAGGCCATGAGCCGTTCGTCCTTGAGCTGGACCACGCCGGCGTGGATGCCGGCGATCCATGCGCCGGTGCTTCCCTCCTTGAAGTCCGGGTCCGGCTTGCCCTCGCCGGGATCGCGCCAGGTCTTGCCACCGTCCTTGCCGAGCAGCACCGCGCTGCCGCCCGAACCGCCGGGGACGGCATCGCACGGCACGAGGAGGGTGCCGTCCTGGAGCTTGAAGACGCTCTCGATGGGCATGTGGTGCACCCCATGCTCGGGCATGATGAGCCGGGCCTTGGACCAGGTGGCGCCGCTGTCGGTGCTCGTCCGCATGATCGTCGCGAGCGATCCCCACGTGCCGGCGGCGGAGAGGCCGTTGAAGTGGTAGAGCATGCCGTGCTCGTCGAGGTAGAGGGCCGACGCGTGATCGTTGCGGTCGGGCACATCCCACAGGGGACTGGCCGGCTGCCACTCCTCGCTGCCGTAGGGCAGCCGGCTCGCACAGATGCCCAGCTCCCGCCCGGGCTCGGTGCGGCAGGTGTACCAGATGGCGAGCATGTCGCCGTTCGGGCAGTTGACGATGGCCGGGCAGTGGTTGTGCTTCGAGAACAACGGGCCCTCCGAGTTGGGCGGGATCTTGACGTAGGTTCGCGGGCCCTTGAAGTAGGGCTTCTCCGGATCGGGACCCTTGTCCAGGTCGGGCGGAATGTCCTGCCTCACGTTCTGCTGATTGAGCGGCGACGCGGGGCAAGGCAGCGGGTGCGTGCCCGGCATCTCGCCGAGGACGACGCGAAAGCCGATGAGCCAGCTCTTGTCCTCCGGCAGCGTGCCCAGGCGGTTGGCCGATCGGAGGTATTCCAGCAGCGTGGAATGACTGCCGCCGCGGGTCGCCCTGAAATCGCCGTCGACGCAGCCGACCGGGTCGGTCTGCTCGCCTTCCGTGTAGGGCCCGTACCAGTCCCAGCACCACTCCTCCACGTTGCCGTGCATGTCGTGCAGACCCCAGGCGTTGGCCGGCGTCTTGGCCACGGTCAGGGGAACGACCTCGGCCTTCGCCGCTCGCGGCCCGGGGAACCAACTGTTGCGCACGTTCTTGTGGAATGCCTTGGGCAGGTCGTCGCCGGTGTGGTAGGCCGTTGTGGTGCCGGCCCGGCAGGCGTATTCCCACTCGGCCTCGGTGGGAAGACGATAGGGCTTGCCCTCCTTCTTCGAGAGCCACTCGCAGAATCGCACGGCATCGTGCCACGTGACGAAGACAACGGCCTCATCGTCGGCCTTCGAGAAGCCGAGCTTGCCGCGGAGCGCCTTGTGCTCCGGGTCGAACAGTTCGTACTGCGCGTTGGTCACTTCGGTGGCGCCCATGCAGAAGGGCTTCGTGATGGTGACCTTGTGAACGGGCCGCTCGTCGAAGTCGCCCCCCTGCTCAGAGCCCATGAGGAAGGAACCCGCAGGGATCTCGACCAGCGTCATGCCGATGGAGTTGGTGATCATCTTCTTCTCTTCTCCGGAGACAACGGTCGTCAGACTCAGGTGCAGGAACAGGATCGCGACGGCAAATCGCCAACGGCTTCCGAGCTCATTTCGCATGGGCCTTGCCTCCCTGTGCATCGGGTTCGGGCTCGCCGAGATCCTGCTCGATGCGGTTGAGCTCCTCGACCAGCTCTTGGGGCATCATGGTGAAGATGCTGGCGGGCGCCACGCCCTGCTCGCGGAGATGGCGGCGGTGGTTCAGTGTTCGGGTTTTGCTTTTGCGAATGTGCTCGGCCACGCACTTGGCCGCTGCCTCGCCGTCGCCGGTCTCCAGAGCGGAGAGGACCTGCCGATGGTCCTCACTCGCCGAGCTGACCACGAGCAGGTTGTGCGCCTGGCGCCGGCGCGAGAAGATGCCGCTCAGCACGTGGGACTCGGCAACGACCTTCGTGATACGTGAGTTTCCCGCAGCGTGAATGATCAAGCCATGAAATCCCATCTCCGCCGCCATGAACCGGCGCATCCCGGCGTCGTCCAACTGTTCGGCGTTCGAGGCGCAGAGCCCTTCGGCGACGGCCTGCATCTCCTCACACAGACGGCGCAGCCGATCCAGGTCATCGGGCCGGATGCGCTCGGCCGCGAGCCGCGCCGCATGGCTCTCGAGGCCCTCGCGAAGCTCATACAGCTCCGCCATGTCACGCTCGGTCAGCTCGCGAACGAACGTGCCGTAGCGCGGCGTCCGCTCCACCAGGCCCTCGCACTGGAGCTGCGTCACCGCATCGCGCACCGGCGTGCGGCTCATGCCCAGCTCCTTGGCGAGATCGGGCTCGGAAATGCGCGCGCCCGGGGCGAGCTGGCCCCCCACGATACGCTGCATGATCATGGCATAGGCGCGTTGCTGCAGGGAAGGCTCAGGCATGGCTGTGATCCCTCATAGCGGGCTCCTAGAAGCACATTGGCGATCTGATATATCAGTAATATATCACAGCTTCGCGTCCTGTCAACCACTTTTTCTCGACTTTTTTCGGAGCTGCTCCGGTGAGTCCGGACGCCTCTCGCGTCAGGGCCGTGTGTTGTCCTTCTCGGAGAGGGCGTCCTTGGGGACGTCGGGATCGAGGGCGGATACGGTCTTCACGTGACGGAGATCGCAACCTTCCAGTACGATGTCCCGCGTCTTGTCCCCCTGCAACTGGAGCAGCGTGTCGACGGGCGACGTGGGCGAGCAGCCGCGCATGCGGGCGTTGCCCACTTGCACGAGACGGAGCATGGGCGCGGCCCCGGGCGAGCACGCGGCGTCCAGATGCTTCAGCACGAGATCCTCCACATCGTCGAAGACCATGGCCGGGCGCAGATCGGGCTCGGCCGTGGACAGTTTGATATTCTCGAATGTCAGCTTACGCGCGTGCCGGCAGAAGAACCCGTAGGCCGGCAGCGTGCCGAACATGGTGCTCTCGGGGTAGTTCTTGTCCTTCTCGGGAATCTCTCGGGCCGCGTCCTCGCGCGTCCCCTTCCCTTCGAACGTGAGTTGGATGTTCCTGAGCACCACGCCCTCGATGCAGTGCCCCGGCAGCCCGGTGATCGAACATCCGATACTCGACACCCCCCTCGCCGAGATGTTGCTCAGGCGCACCTTCCGGAACGTGCCCACGCCCGGCTTCGCCCCCTTCACGTAGGGCCGCGCGCGATTGCCGAGACGGAGGAAGATGGGCACGGACACGCCGTCGATGTCCACGTTCTCCACCGTCACGTTCTCGAGCCGGCCGCCGTCGACGATCTCCAGCGCCACCCCCGCCAGCCCGCGGTCCCGACCATAGGTCTTCTTCGTGTGCTTCGGAGAGAAAACGGCGCAATTCGAGATGCGGATGTCCACGAACCCGCCGCCGGACTCCGTCCCCATCTTGAGCGCGTTGCAGTGGCTGCTGACGATGCAGTTGCTGACCGTCACGTTCCGGCACGGCTGGTCGGACAGGCTCTTCAGGACGATGGCGTCGTCGTCGCTGTCCACGCGGCAGCCGGTGATCGTGACGTCGCGACAGCTGTCGATGTCGAGGCCGTCGTTGTTGAAGGCCACGTGGTTGAAGAGGTCGATGTTGCGGATCGTCACGTTCTCGCAGCGGCGCGCGTGGAGCATCCAGCAGCCGGCGTTCTTCAGATGAACACCCTCGACGAGGACGTTGCGGCAGTCCTTGAGGTAGAGCCCTTTGGGCCGCTTTTTCTTCTTGTCACGAAAGGCGACGCCGCTGCCGTCGAGGGTACCCTTGCCGCGAATGGCGATGTCGTGGCCGCCCTCGCAGTGGATCAGACTGCGGAAGACCCGCTTTCCCTCGACCGGCCGCCCTTCATCGTCGAAGGCCGGGCCGTAGTAGTCCTCGTGTTCCTGGCTTCCGAGGAGCGTAGCGCCCTCGTCCAATTGCAGCGTCACACGGCTCCTCAATCGCAGTGCACCGGTGTGGAACGTGCCCTTCGGCAGCCGCACCACGCCCCCGCCGTCCGCGGCCGCATCGATGGCCTTCTGAATGGCCTCGGTGCACAGCGTCTTGCCGTCCGGCTTCGCGCCGTAGTCGAGAACGCTGTATGTCTTCTCCCCGGCCGTGGCCGCCGCCACCAGCATCACGCACGCCATCGTCACAGCAATTGCATCCGCAATGGGAAAGTGGCACATGGGCCGCTCCTTTCTCTTCGCTTTCCGTCCCGAGACACACGGTATCGTATCCCGGGCGTCGGCCCATGTCAAGGCACGCCGCAATTGCTCCGCCAGGCCCATCATGGCGGCCCGGCAGGACCTTTCCCTTGAAGCTGCTGCCGTTCTTCATCACGATCGTGTCGGCGGAAAGGACGGCGAACGTGAGGAACGGTGCGATTGCGAGAACGGCGAGTTTCAGCCATCCCGCGTGACACGTTTGGATGGCGTGTTCCTCCCTCCTCTGAACGATGTGCCCGCCCATGGACCAACCGTCCATTCGGCCGGGGAGCCCCCCGGCACGGCGGCTCCCGCGCTATCGCCGGGTCTTGCCGCCGGCAAGGACGGCCCGCGCGTGGCGCGCGTAGTGGCCGCGAAGATCCTGGGCGAAGGCTTCGAGCACCTGCTTGC
>Ga0272441_10014699_pt1 | contig 11048 bp, 10 predicted proteins | sample SSMProp6N_FD_193582 | JGI IMG/M metagenome (GOLD analysis project Ga0272441, IMG submission 193582) | Marine sediment archaeal communities from Little Sippewissett salt marsh, Falmouth, MA, United States - SSM-Prop-6N | ecosystem: Environmental > Aquatic > Marine > Wetlands > Sediment ...
ATCCTCGAAGACTCCCACGGACGGCAGTCCGTGGGCTTTCCGAAACCGACGCAACGCGATTGTCACCCGCCTCGAAAGCCGACGGACTGCGTCCGTGGGAGTCGGTTGCAGGCGCGTCACGCCGTGGCACACATCGAATCATGGGCACCAGTGCACTAGTCATACCTCGCGGCGATCGGCATGCGCCGGCCGACGCCGAAGGCCTTGTGGGTTACGCGGAGGCCCGGCGCGGCCTGGCGGCGTTTGTACTCGTTGCGGTCGATCATCCGGATCACCGACCGAACGGTCTCCGCGTCGTGGCCGCGCGCGATGATGTCGTCGGCCGACCACGCCTCCTCCACGTACGCCCGGATGATGGGGTCGAGTTCGTCGTAGGGCGGCAGCGTGTCCTGGTCGGTCTGGTCGGGCCGCAACTCGGCCGTGGGCGGGCGCTCGATGATCCGCCCCGGGATGATCTCCCTCTCCCGGTTCGCGTACCGGGCCAGGGCGTAGACGCTCGTCTTAACCACGTCGCTGATGACGGCCAGGCCGCCGGACATGTCGCCGTAGAGCGTGCAGTAGCCCACAGCCAACTCGCTCTTGTTGCCCGGCGAGAGCACGAGGTAGCCGAACTTGTTGCTCAGGGCCATGAGGATATTGCCCCGGATGCGGGCCTGGATGTTCTCCTCGGCCACGCCGAAGGGGCGACCGGCGAACTCCGGCGCGAGCGTCTTGAGGTACGCCTCGTAGGCGTCCACGATGGGCACGACGCGGCAGTCGAGGCCCAGGGCGGCGGCCAGGTCGCGGGCGTTCCGCTCGCTCTCGCCGGCGGAGAAGGGCCCCGGCATGGCCACGCCGACCACGTGTTCCGGCCCGAGGGCCTCGCAGGCCAGCACCGCAGTCACCGAGGAATCGATGCCGCCGCTCAGGCCGATGATCACGTCGGCGAACCCGCACTTCCGGCAGTAGTCGCGCAGGCCCAGCACGAGGGCGTCGTGCAGTTCCGCCACCTCGGGCGCCTCGCGGGCCGGCGGCGGGTCGGGCAGATGGTCGAGATCGACGACCAGGAGGTCCTCGGCGAACCCCGCGGCCTCCGCCCGCAACACGCCCGAGGCGTCGAAGGCGGCGCTGTGGCCGTCGAAGATGAGTTCGTCGTTGCCGCCCACCTGGTTGACCATCACGACGGGCACGCCGTGCCGGGCGGCCAGCCGCGAGAGGAGCGACCGCCGCCGCTCGGGTTTGCCCACCTCGTAGGGGCTGGCGGAGATGTTGACGAGCACCCCGGCGCCGGCGGCGACGAGGGCGTCCGGCGGGTTGTTCGTGTAGAGCCGTCGCGAGTCCGCCGCCCGGGCCAACTGGATCACGCCGAAGGTTGCCGTCTCGTCCGTGTCGTCGGCCGCGTATGGTCGGCGCGGCGGGGCCTGGACCCAGACGTCCTCGCAGATCGTGATGCCCACCGACACGCCGGCGACCTCGGCCGGCGCGGTCTCGCGGGCCGGTTCGAAGTACCGGGCCTCGTCGAAGACGTCGTAGGTGGGCAGGAGCGACTTGTGGACCACGTGCGCCACGCGCTTCTCGGCGAGGAGGGCGGCGGCGTTGAAGAGCCGTCGGCCCCGGCCGGCCGTGTTCTCGTCTACGAACCCCACCAGGACCGCCACCCCCTCGGTCCGCCCGGCCAGGTCGTCGATGCACTGCCGGTTGCGTTTGATGAAGTGCGGCTTCTCGAGCAGGTCGCGGGGCGGATATCCGGTGACGGCCAGTTCGGGCAGGACGACGAGGTGCGCGCCGGCGCGTCGGCCGCGCGCGACGGCGTCGGCGATCAGGCGCATGTTGCCCGCCAGGTCGCCCACGGTCGGGTTGATCTGGGCCAGCGCGATCTTCATCGGCGTCCCCCCGGTGGGTTCAGACGGACAGTTCGGTCGGGTCGGCGCGGGCGAGGATCTCCGGCCCGGTGATGAAGGTGGCGCCCGCCCGGCGCATCTCGGTGAGGGCCGACCGGGCGGCCAGCGCGTCCACGCCGGCCACCGCGTCCCGCACCACGATCGTCCGGTACCCCCGCGCGCAGAGCCCCAGCACCGCGAGCCGAACGCAGTACTCCGTCGCCACGCCGAACACGATGACCAGCCGCGGGCCCAGGACGTCCAGGACGCGCTCCGCGTGGGCGGTCTCGAACACGTCGAGGACGCCCTTCTCGATGATGATCTGGCGGGCCGCCAGGATGGCCTCGTCGTCCGGCGGGGCGTCGGGGTTGTCGGTCACGATCAGCGCGTTGCCCAGCGTCGTGCCGTCGATCTTCAGTTGGCCCCGCGTGCCCTTCACGCAATGGGGCGGGAAATCGGCGAACTCCGGGTCGTCCCTCACGTGGCAATCCATCGTGCTCACGACGGGCACGTCGTGTGTGAAGGCGTGACCGACGAGGCGCTGGATGATGGGGATGACGGCTTTCCCCTCGGGCACGGGCAGGGCGCCGTCGTCGAGGAGGAAGTCGCGTTGGGTATCGACGTCGAGGAAAATCAGCGGTGCGTTGCCCATGGTGTACCGACCTCCTCAGCCGCCCGGATGAGGGCGTCACTTACGCGCACGTCATAGGGCGCCGGCCCCTGCAGACGCCGGCACCCCGAATCGAGGCGTTGGACCTCGGCGGTGGCCCGCGCCTGGATGGCCGCGGTGTCCGGCCACTCGTCCTCGGGCGTGCCGCCACGCACCACCGGTAGGAGCAGCGGCGTGCCCGGCTGGTCCTCGTCCGCCCGGGCGATGGTGTCGGACACGTATCGGCCGGCGTCGTCGGTCCGGCGGTACACCTGCTTGGGCCACGGGTACGTGGCCTTGCCGGGGCTGCGTTTCAGGCACGGCCGCCACGCGCCGTCGCGTTCGACGGCCACGAGTTTGTAGACGCCGCCCAGGGCCGGCGCGTCGCGGCCGGTGACCAGGTCGGTGCCGACGCCGAACAGGTCGATCGGCGCCCCGGCCGACAGCAGGTCTGCGATACGGTACTCGTTCAGGTCGCCGGACGCCACGATCTTCGTGCCGGCGAGGCCGGCCTCGTCGAGAATACAACGGACCGCGGTGCTCAGGGACGCAAGATCACCGGAATCCAGCCGCACGGCCTTGAGCCGTTCACGGGCGACGGCCACGGCACGGCGCGTGCCCTCGAGTGTGTCGTAGGTGTCTACCAGGAGGATGGCGCCGTCCGGGAACACCCGGACGTAGGCCTCGAATGCCGCGGTCTCGTCGTCGAAGGCCATGGTCCAAGCGTGGGCGGCGGTGCCGACGGCGGGGATGCCCAGGAGGCGCGCGGCCAGCACGTTGCTCGTGCCCTGGCACCCGCCGATGAAGGCGGCCCGGGCCGCCAGGAGCCCCGCGCCGGGCCCGTGGGCGCGCCGACTGCCGAAGTCCACCACGCCGCGACCAACGGCCGCCCCGACGATCCGCGACGCCTTCGTCGCCACCAGCGTCTGGTAGGTGAGCGTCGTCAGCAGGTAGGTCTCGACGATCTGGGCCTCGATTATGGGCGCCTCAACACGCAGCAGCGGCTCCCCGGCGAACACGACCGTTCCCTCCGGCACGGCCCACACGTCGCCGGTGAACCGCAACCGTTTCAGGTCGTCGAAGAAGCCGTCCGACACGTGCCGGAACGACGGATGGTCGCGCAGGAAGGCCGCGTCGTCGTCGGTGAACTGCAGGTCGCGGAGGTAGGCGACGGCCTGCTCCAGGCCGGCGGCGATGAGGTAGCCGCGGTCGGCGGGGAGGTCGCGGATGAAGAGTTCGAAGACCGCCCGTCCGTTGATCCAGTTCTCCCGGTAGCCGGCGGCCATGGTCAGTTCATACAGGTCGGTGGCCAGGCCGAACTGCCGGGGCGACAGGAGCAGGTGGTTGGGGCGTGGCATGGCTGGGGTCCCATGTGTCAGTCGGCTGATGCGTCACCGCTCTCCTGTGGTGCGCCACGGGTTGTCCGCACCCCGTGCCCGGGTCCGATGGGTACCGGTTGCCGACAACCGGTGGCACCCGTGGATTGGGGCGCCCCGCCGCACGGACCGGGCGCGTGCGCCTGGTCAGTCCACACCGAGGGCGGTGTCGATGGCCCCGGTGAGGGCGGATGTGTTCCGCCCGACGAAACGGTCGAGCGCTTCGCCGTTCTTGAAGAGGACCACCGTCGGCAGGCCGGCAACGGACTGCTTCCTGGTCAGGTCCTCCTCTCGGTCGGTGTTGACCGTGGCGAGGAGGACGCGGTCCCCGTAGGCGTCGGCCGCGTGCAGCACGGCCGGCGCGGTCTCCAGGCACGGCTTACACCACGGCGCCCAGAAGAAGGCGAGCGCCACCACCTTGGAGTCCGCCTGGAGGACCGTTTCCTCGAACGCGTCGCCCGTGATGGCGCGGTCGTCCAGCCGCTTTACGATGCCCGGGTCGGGCGCATCAGCGTTGTCGTTTGCCGTGTTCGTCATGGGTCAGTCGTGCACCTCGAAGATAGCGGCGATCTCGACGGGCGCGTTCTTCGGCAGGACGCTCACGCCCACCGCCGCGCGGGCGTGTCGGCCGGCCTCGCCGAAGACGGCCGTCATCAATTCGCTGGCGCCGTTCACCACGCCGGCCTGATCGGTGAACCCCGGCGCGCTGGCCACGAACCCCTCGATCTTCACCACGCGTTTGACCCGATCGAGCGTGCCCAGCCCGCGCCGCACCACGGCCAGGAGATTGATCGCGCACTGCCGGGCGGCCTCCTGGGCCTCGGGCACGCCGAGGTCGCGCCCGACGATCCCGGTCGGCATCGGGGCGTGCGGCGAGGTCGGAAGTTGGCCGCTCACGAAGACCAGCGCGCCCACGTGCACCGCGGGAACGTATGCCCCCACCGGCGCCGGCGCGTCCGGCAGGTGAAGCCCAAGCGATTGCAGGCGCTCTTCAGGCGTCATCGGTCGTCTCCCTGTACCCGCCTCGCCCTTGCCCCGGCGGGGGGTCCGAGGCGGGGGCGCCGTACCGGCCGCCACCGCTCGACCCTCACCCCGGCCCTCTCCCTGGAAGGGAGAGGGGGTCCGCGGCATTCACTCCTCGCTGATCCGCAGGATCAGTTTCTGGGCCTGCTCGGCCGGGTCGCTCAGGATGCGGAACCCCTCGGCGGCCTGTTCCAGGGGCAGTTCGTGGGTCAGCATCACATCGGGGTGGAAGCGGCCGTCGGCCAGCATCCCCAGGGCCCGCGGGAACTCGCCCTGGTTCACGCGTGAGGCGATGATCTCGGCCTCCTTCCAGACGAAGGGCTTGAACAGGATCGGCGCCGGCACCGGCCCCTGGCCGAGGACGACGACACGCCCGGCGGCGCGGACCATCTGGGCGGCCTGGGTCATGGGCTCGGCGGGGTTGGGGCCGACGAGTGTCGCGTGGCCCACGGCCTCCAGCACGCGATCCGCCCCGGCACCGCCGGTCAGGTCCATCACGCGCTCGACGGGGTCCTCGCGGGCGACGTCGATCACCACGTCCGCGCCCGCCTGCCGCGCCCGCTCGAGCCGATCGGGCCGCAGGTCGGTGCTGATCACCGTCCGGGCCGCCGTCTGACGGATGTTCTCCAGCACGGCCAGACCGAGTTTGCCGGCGCCCAGGATCACCACCACGTCGCCGGGGTCCACCCGCGCCCGCCGCGTGGCGTGGCACCCGATCGAGTAGACCTCGGTCAGGCAGGCGTGCCGAAAGGGCACCTCGGCCGGCAGGGGGAAGCAGTTCTTTGCCGGCGCGACCACGCGCGTGGCGAAGGCGCCGGGCAGGTCGATCCCCAGGAGTTTCAGGTTCCGGCACCCGCACATCCGGCCGTCCAGGCACGCCGGGCAGACCCTGCACGGCACGTCCGGATCGACGGTGACGCGGTCACCCTCGGCCACCCGGTCCACGCCCGCTCCCAGGCCGATCACGGTGCCGCAGAACTCGTGGCCGCTGATCTGGGGGTAGGTGACGCGGCCGACGAACTCGCCCGCGAACACGTGCTCGTCTGTGCCGCAGATGGCCGCATAGGCCGGTTCGATCAGCACCTCGCCCGGCCCCGGCGTCGGGTCCGGCAGGTCCTGCATCTCGATGCGCTCGTCAGCGACGAGAACGGCTGCTCTCAACCGGTCGTCCTCCTACCTGCCGAGGCCGCAGAGGTTGGGGTTGCACGTTCCGCCGGCCTGGCACATGGGTGTGGCGCCGGCGCACGACGGCATCGACTGCTTGACGCTTGCGGCGAAGGTGCTCAGTTGTTTCTCGAGCGACCGGCTGCCGCACGCCGGGCAGGCCGGCTTCTCCTTCCCGCGCACCAGGACCTCGAACGGATGGCCGCACTTGCGGCACGTGTACTCGTAGATCGGCATGTCCTGCTCCCATCGTCTCCGCCCGTGACATTCTAAGTGAACGGCCGCGATCCTGCAATGCGCGTTCCCTCTCCCCCTCCGGGGAGGGTGCGTCAACGGAATGTGGTTCTCGCGACGCGGTCTGCGGTTCGTCACCTCCGCCGGGGGAGGTCGGCCGCCTTCAGGCGGCCGGGAGAGGGCGTCTTGAGCCCGGTCACGTCGTTGCACGCTTTCGCGGCCAACGAGCCACCGGTCCATCTTGCCAAGCCGGGATGCATGTCGGCGGAGCAAGACTCCCACGCCCTCTCCCCCGAGAAGGCGTCATGGACGCCTTCTCGGACCCTCTCCCGGGGGGAGAGGGGAGGGCAGACCCGACCGCGAAACAACAAAGACTTGACGCGCCCGCACACAGCGCCTTCATACGTTATAGTATTGGAGGTTCTGAGTTAGCCGCGCCGCTTGTCGGCGCGTGTCCCTCCGCGCGTTGCGCCGCGAATCCGCGCATCAGGATGCGCGGCTTGGCGAAGACCCATCGCGGATGGTGAAGAATCTGACGACGACCCGGTCCCGCGCGCGTCCGGACAGGAGACCGTTGATGAACAAGTGCACGTTGATCGTTCTGGTTCTCACGCTCGTTGCCGCGTCCGACCTCGGGCCGGCCGATGACGCCCTGCCGTCGCGGGTCACGCCGGTGGTCCTGGCCGCGCGCAAGGCCGGGCCCGCCGTGGCCAATATCTCCACCGAGCGCATCGTGATCCGGCGGTCACCCGGGATGCTGCCCTTCGACGACCTCTTCAACTGGCCGGACCCGTCGCCGGTCAAGCAGAAGGGCCTCGGGTCGGGCGCCATCGTGGCCGACACCGGCTACATCGTCACCAACGCCCACGTGGTGGACCGCGCGTCGAAGATCTGGGTGACCCTGGCCGACGACAAGCGCGTCGAGGCGCGGCTCGTCAGTTCCGATCCGGCCAACGACATCGCCGTGATCAAGATCAACGCGCCGGCCCCGCTGCCGTTCATCGAGATGTGCACCTCCGCCGACCTCATGCCCGGCGAGACCGTCGTGGCCCTGGGCAACCCCTTCGGCTACGGGCACACCGTGACCGCCGGCGTGGTGAGCGCCACGAAGCGCGACGTGGTGGTCCGCGGCCGAACCGTCTACAAGGGCCTCATCCAGACCGACGCGGCCATCAACCCCGGCTCGAGCGGCGGGCCGCTGGTGAACGTCCACGGCCAACTCGTCGGCATCAACACGGCCATCCGCGCCGAGGCCCAGAACATCGGCTTCGCGATCCCCGTGGATCGCGTCCGCGAGGCCGTGCTCGAACTGCTCGACTTCAACGTGCTGAACCATACGTGGCTCGGCCTCGACCTGACCGAGACGTGCCTGCCCGGCCCACCGGTCTCGCGCCGCGTGCAGGTCAAGGCGGTTGAACCCACGAGCCCCGGCGCGAAGGCCGGCCTGCACCCCGGCGATGTGCTCCTGTCCCTCGACGGCCATCGCGTGCGCAACCTCATCGACTTCAGGGCCCGCGTGCTCGAACGGAAGGCCGGCGACACGGTGAAGATGGCCGTGCGCCGCGACGGCACGGAGACGGTCCTGCCGGTGGTCCTCTCGAAGGCGCCGGAGAAACCGGCCCGCGACCTCGCCCGCGACCGCCTCGGCCTCGTTCTCCAGGACCTCACCCCCGAACTCGCGAAGCAACTCGAACTCGCGGTCACGTCGGGACTGCTGGTGACGGACGTGGTGAAGGACAGCCCCGGCGCGGCCGTCGGCCTGCGGCAGAAGGACGCGATCGTCCAGGTCGAGAAGTTCCGCGTCCGCGGCGTAAACGAACTGGCGCCCATCCTCTCCCGCCTCCGTCGCGGCCAGCCCCTCCGCATGGCCGTCGTCCGCGGCAAACTCCTCGTCTGGCTCACCGTCACCGTGCATTGAGCGCAAACGAAGCGGGTGGGTCCAACGTACGGTATTGCGGTTGTCCGATGCCTGTGGTTCATCTTGGGGAAAGGGGCATTTCATGTCCGAGGATAGGGCGAACGACAACAGGCGAACGCGCCGGGGCCGCCGTGTGATCTTTCGGTGCTTGGGAGGGATCCGTACCGGTGTCGAGGTGCTGCTTGTCCTTGCGATCATCGCGGGCTCAGTCTTCGTCATTTGGACGAACCATGATGGGAACCGGCGTCTTCGAGAAACGGTCCGGGAACTCCGAGACCGAGGGATGGTCACGGACATGTCCAAGGTCTACGACTCGGACGTGCCGGACACGGACAACGGTGCGTACTTGTATCGCGCGGTTTTCGACCTGGCCCACTGCCGGTGGCCTGACGAGGCTGACCTTCCTTACATCGGCGCCGCTCGTCTGCCGGAGTTGGGCGAAGCCGTCAGTCCGACGCTCGCGAGGAAGATGCGGACGGCCGCCGAAGCCAGACAGCCTCTCCTGGACCTCCTTCAGCGAGCACGGACCTACCGGCGGTCCGACTATCACGTGGTAATGGACCGTTCCTCTGTTCTCGGCGGAACGTTGTATTCCGACGTGTTTCAAACCATGCGTACTCTTAAGTTCTTGTGTCTGAACGAGCAGGTAAACGGGACGCCGGCAGGTGCCTTGGACACGTGCGATGCCCTTCTCGATATCGGCCTGTCGTTTCGCGATGAGCCGGACTTGGCAACCTCCTCGATTCGGGCGCTCGCGATGTGGTCAGCCGCCGACATGGCAAACAGCGCACTCAGTCGAACTGAGCCTGCGGCAACCGACCTGTTGCGGCTGCGGGACAAGATGCTCGAGGCCGCGGATGCCTTCGATCTTCAGAAGAACCTGGAGGTCGAGATTGTCCTCAACGTTGCGGATGCGTTCATGATCCACCAATACCTTGCACGAGAGGCGTATCGGAGAGAGCAAGAGGCGGTTCTCAACCAGTACGTGCGGTTGGCATTCAGTGAAGCGGTCCGGGAGACGTTGGGGTCCGGTGAGTCCACCCCAGCGGAGACTTCCATCAGCACGCGGGCGCTCAAACTTGAGCGGCGGGGTCTTTGGGCCGCTCAGATACATGGGGCGATCTGTCCAGGTGCTCACAGGCGGGAACTCGCCGACCGGATTCGGGATCTGCTATTTCTGTACGACCAGGCCCAACTGCCGTCCGAGAAGTTCGCCGCCGAAGTGAATCGAGCATTCGCTGATCAGGGCGAGTCCAAGCCTGAACAAGCGATAGCGCTGGTCACGTTGCGATGGGTCTTGCGTGCGAAGACCCACACGAGCGTGGCTGCAACGGCTCTGTCGGTCGAGGCCTATCGCGCGCGACACGGCCGATGGCCCGAGCGGCTGGCTGACGTCCAACCGGCCCCGCCCGCCGACCCGTTCTCAGGGGATGAGATGATCTACAAGGCCACCCCGAAAGGCCGTCTCGTCTACAGCATCGGTGAGAACCAACGTGACGACCTCGGGGAACGCGACGCGAATACCGACACGGACGACATCGTCTTCCGCCTCCTGGACGTGCGGCACCGCAATGTTCCAGCAGCGAAGACGGACAGCCGACCGTCGTCAGCGCCCTCTCGCTGACGCCTCCTGTCTATTCGGGCCGGCGCAGTTCCCGCTCGGCGAGTAAACTCGCCGGCGAACGAGGGCGCAACCGCGGCGTGCCCCGCGTCGTGCGAACGAGACTTTCGCATCATCCACGTTCGCCGCCGGGCTTGCCCGGCGCGTCTTGCGCCTGCCGGCAGTTCCCGCTCGCCGAGTAAACTCGCCGGCGAACGAGGGCGCAACCGCGGCGTGCCCCGCGCGGCGCGAATGAGACCTTCGCATCATCCACGTTCGCCGCCGGGCTTGCCCGGCGCGTCTTGCGCCTGCCGGCAGTTCCCGCTCGGCGAGTAAACTCGCCGGCGAACGAGGGCGCAACCGCGGCGTGCCCCGCGTCGTGCGAACGAGACTCTCGCATCATCCACGTTCGCCGCCGGGCTTGCCCGGCGCGTCTTGCGCCTGCCGGCAGTTCCCGCTCGGCGAGTAAACTCGCCGGCGAACGAGGGCGCAGCGGCGGCGTGACCTGCGCGGCGCGAATGAGACCTTCGCATCACCCACGTTCGCCGCCGGGCTCGCCGGATTTGGGGTTGCAATGGCGGGCGGGGTGGGGATAATGCCGGATTCGTGGGTGAGGTGCGGTGTCGGCCCGGAGGGATGCGGTGATCGTCGGTACGGGCGTGGACATCGTCGCGTGCGACCGGATCGAGGAACTGGTCGAGGTTCACGGCGACCGGTTCATCGGCCGGGTGTTCACGCCGGAGGAGGCGGCCTACTGTCGGGCCCAGCGGCGGCCGCGCGAGCATTTCGCGGCGCGGTTCGCGGCCAAGGAGGCGGTGCTCAAGGCCCTCGGCACGGGCTGGGTGCAGGGCATCTCGTGGCGCGACGTCCGCGTGAGCCGGACCGAAGCGGGCAAGCCGGAGGTGGCCCTCGTCGGCGGCGCGGCTCAGGTGGCCGACAAGATCGGCGCCGACCGCGTCCACGTCAGCGTCAGTCACTGCGAGGCCTACGCCGTCGCCATGGCCGTGGCCGAATCGATCGGGTAGTGCAACGAGAACCAGAGGAGCAGAGATGAGCAAGGACACGGTGAAGGTCGGGATTATCGGGTCGATGTTCGCGGCGGACCTGCACATCAGCGGGTACAGCCGGTTGCCGCACGTGGAGGTGGTGGCCGTGGCCGCCAAGAACGAGGAGGAGGCCCGGCCCTTCGGCGAGAAGCACGGCATCCCCAACATCTTCGGCGACT
>Ga0272441_10014700_pt1 | contig 11047 bp, 11 predicted proteins | sample SSMProp6N_FD_193582 | JGI IMG/M metagenome (GOLD analysis project Ga0272441, IMG submission 193582) | Marine sediment archaeal communities from Little Sippewissett salt marsh, Falmouth, MA, United States - SSM-Prop-6N | ecosystem: Environmental > Aquatic > Marine > Wetlands > Sediment ...
GATAGGAGCGCCACCATGCCGTTTCTTTCCGACGCGCAAATAATTATCGATGCCCTTGATGAATATTACCGGGCGTCGGTCTCGGCAGAAAAGCCAGCAATAACCCAGCAGCAGCTGGAAAAGATCATCACGGATCTCAAGCTTGCATCATACTCCCATGAAGGAGGATTGAGCGGGGAGGGCCTGGCCGCATTTATGAGGGACTATCTGCCGACCACCACCAGGCTGCATCATCCCGGCTATATGTCGCATCAAGTAGCCGTACCGCACTATGCAGGTTCGCTGGCAGCACTGATCGACACCTTCACCAACAATGTCATGGCCATCTATGAGATGGGGCCCGGGGCTGCAAGTATCGAGTACCATGTCATCAATGTACTGCTGGAAAAGATCGGCTGGGAACCGGCCCCGCTGAACCTGCACGAAGTCCCTTATTCGCAGGCATATGCAGGTGGCGTACTGACCCACGGCGGATCGCTTACCAACCTCACGGCGCTTATTGCCGCCCGTACCAAGCTGATTCCTGACGTGTGGGATAATGGTATACCGCAGGACCTGGCCATCCTCGCCCCTGCCGGGTCCCACTATTCCATCGCACGCGCTGCCGGCATCCTGGGGATCGGGCGCAACGCTATATATGAACTAGATGTGGATGAGACAGGGGCGATAATCCCCGGAAAACTCTTCCTGACCTATAATCGGATGCGTGCCGACGGCAGGAGAGCGATTGCGCTTGTTGCAAATGCATGCAGTACGGCTGTGGGCATCTACGACCCGCTGGATGAGATCGGCGACTTTTGCAATGCCTATGATATCTGGTTCCATGTGGACGGTGCCCACGGTGCCAGTGCGCTGTTTTCTGAGAAGCACAGAATGCTGATGAAGGGTATTGAAAAGGCCAGTTCCCTTACCTGGGACGCGCACAAGCTCATGCGCACGCCCACGGTGTGCGCCGCGCTTCTGGTGAAGGATCACAGAGACCTGGATGCGGCGTTCGAACAGGAGGCAAGCTATCTGTTCCACGACAAAAAGCAGCCTGGCTTTGATTTTATCCATCGCACTGTGGAATGTACCAAGGCAGGCCTGGGCCTGAAGTTCTTTTTTGTCCTTGCCGCCTTGGGAGAACAGGGGATCGCAGACTATATCGATAGGCAGTATGACCTGGCGCAAAAGGTCTGGGACTATCTTGAAGCGCTCGACGATTTTATCTGCCCGGTGTGCCCTCAGAGCAATATCGTCTGTTTCCGTGTAGACGGAGATGATGAGATGCAGATCAGGATACGCGACAGGCTGAACGAGCAGGGTCGGTTCTATCTTTCCACCACCTCGTTTATGGGTGCCAGGTATCTGCGGCTGTCCTTGATGAATCCACATACCTCCATGCAGGATATTCAAGATCTTGTGCATGCTATTCGTCGCATCAAGGAAGAAATCTCCGGAAGTTTGAGATCTTAGCCGGGGCGGTGGGCATTGAGAAAAATCCACTGCATACAGGGATAAAATGTATCAGTTAACTTGTTAAGACTATGTACAAATAGAAAGAGGACGTATGAAGAAAAAAAATACAACATCTCTCGGTAAGGATCGTTTTGATATCAGGTATTGCAGAAGAACCATGAAAGCGGTTGTCACAACTGGAAACGGCGGTTATGAAAAACTTGAGTACCGGGATGTTCCGATTCCGGAACTTGCCTCGAACGAAGTTCTTTTGCAGGTCCTTGCCGCGGGAGTAAATAATACTGAAATCAATACCCGCCTTGGCTGGTACTCTTCCAAGGTCACGACGAGTACTGAGGCCCTCACGACCGGCGAAAAAGAAAAACAAGAGGCAAAAACACAGGGGGATGGCGGTTGGAATGAAGCGACACCGTTTCCATTCATTCAGGGTACAGATTGTTGCGGACGGGTGGTTGCTGCTGCCCCGGGGTGTGATGCAAGCCTTATGGGTTCACGCGTATTGGTTCGGTCATGTATGCGCAGTTCCGGATGGGATTCCTTGGAAAACATTTGGATGGCTTCCGATTTTGACGGCGCGTTTGCACAATTTGTAAAGGTACCGGCAACCGAGGTTTTCCCTGTGGATTGTGGGTGGAGCGATGCCGAGCTTGGCACCATTCCATGCGCCTATGGCACGGCTGAAAATATGGTCCACCGGGCAAAGGTGGCACAAGATGAACATGTAGTGGTCGCGGGAGCTTCGGGCGGTGTCGGATCCGCAGCCGTGCAGCTGGCAAAGCGACGGGGGGCCTTTGTAACCGCAATCGCCGGGAAAGCAAAGCTTGAAAAAGTACAGGCAATAGGCGCAGATCAGGTCATTGCCCGTGATGAGGACATTGTGGATTGTCTGGGAGAAAAAACCGTGGATGTTGTCGTTGACAACGTTGCAGGACCTTGCTTTGGGGGGATGCTCAAGGTATTGAAAAGAGGCGGGCGGTTTGTATCCTCGGGCGCCATTGCCGGGCCGCTTGTGGAACTTGATATGCGCGACTTTTATTTAAAAGATTTGACGCTGATAGGATGTACGGCATGGGATGAACCAATTTTTCCAAACCTTGTTTCCTATATCGAAAAAGGTGAGATCAGGCCACTTCTGGCTAAATCATTTCCACTCGAAAAAATCGTTGAGGCACAGCGTGAATTCACAGAAAAAAAGCATGTAGGGAAATTCGTTCTGATTCCACCGCCGATCGATGATCTTACGCAATATTTGCTCTAACTGAATTAACGAGGCAATGGTTTTTGACTAAAATTTTGAAAGAATGATTGTCTGTTTGGGCCGCCTGATTTTATGAATGGGGGCTTGCCAAGATAAGTATATGAATTGATGCGTAAAAGTGCTGAAAATTGGCTTTTTTGACCTTGGAGCAGCCATGTTAAGCCCGCGGTTTTAGGCATTTTTATATGCACCAAGGTATCTTCGAAGGGTTTTATATTGCAGATTCGCATTATTTGGATTTTGTCAGAAACTGTATAAACATTGTTAGACCACAAAGGGAGGGGAATTTTCATGATAGAAGATCCGAAAAAATTTCTGGAGGGATTTCAAGGGGCGCTGGTACGATTTTCCAAGGCCAATGGGGAAGCACTGAAGGCTTTCACCAATCTCAATGAAACCGCTCTCCAACCGGGTGCCCTGGATCGAAAAACGAAGACATTGATGTGTCTTGCCATTGGCATAGCCCATGGTTCCGAATACTGTGTAACCGCCCGCGCTGCTCAGGCGGTCGAGGCCGGTGCGACCCGTGAAGAACTGTTGGAAACGGCTTCGGTTGGTCTGTTGATGGGAGGCAGCCTGGCATTTGGCCCAATTTTGACGGTTTTCATGGACACGATCAATATGCTTTTCTCAAAGGCCTCTGATAAGTAAGCCGGTGAAAATTCTTGCACACCCTGCTTAATCGCGAGGGCAATCGATTAGAACGTCCTTTTTAGTTCAGTTCGTAATTGGCGAACAAGGCTTTTGCAGTGGAGCGCAACATAACGCACCCACTGAAAGGCGTTGGTATGCACACCTGCAACATTAATTTTCAAAGTGAAGCTATCTACTATTCAACCTATGCCAATTGATGACAGTATGAAATTGTCATCAGAAAAGGGTACGGAGTAGATGGATGATATTTGTTTTATAGCGACAAGAACAGTGCCCTAATCCAAATTCAAGATTTTCCGTTACCGTCATGGAGTGAAGAATTTCAAAAGCGAAGTTATCTACGATTTATGCGCATTTTTTAGATCATCGCTATCCGCTCGTCGTATTCATATAGCTACTGCGATAAATGATTTTGGCAAATCCGTATTGACCGATCATTTTATCGTGCACATCAGAAATCCCGTCGATTGTTGAGGATGGGTACCGAAAAGGAAGGTGCCACCACCCCGTTTTACAACAGAGGAAACGTATCTGACTTTGAATCATTATGTGGCACGAAGTGTCGCATATATACTACCTTTGGCTTCTCCAATGATTGCAAAAAAACGACATTTTATTTTTAGTGCTACAGATAAAATTTTCTAACCTATTGAAATAATGTATTATTGATGGTATCTCAGAGACCTTTGTTTCTGGTATAACTTATGCTTTTTATATAATTGTATGCTTTTAACAAATAACAATACCCAGGAGGTGACTGCAATGCCGTGGGGAGATAGAACAGGACCTGTGGGAATGGGGCCAATGACAGGCAAAGGTGCCGGGTACTGTGCCGGTTACCCAGCACCCGGTTATGCGCACCCCGTGTCCGGTAGATATTTCGGAGGCGGTCCGTATTATGGCAGGATGGCTTTCGCAAACCCGGTCTGGCATTATGGTTTCAGACGACCTTTTAATTTTGTCGGTGCCGGATTCGGCCGCAGGGGAGGCCGCCGATGGTTCGGAAGGGGACGTGGCTGGGGGCGAGGTCGATTTGCATACTACTGGTAACTGTGCTCTCGGAGTTATGGACGCCGAGACGGATAAATGAAGCTGGAATAAAGTTGCAGTTGTAGTGCGCGTATCTGTCACATGACGGACTCCTGCCCGGATCTATGGCACATAAGTACGGCAAACACATAAGACAACCGGCGGATGTTACAACGTCATGAGCTGAATGGAGGGGGTTCCGGTCCTGCCGGGACCAGTGCCCCGACAGGTCGAACAACTGCAATGCTCAATCCTCGTATGGGTGCGGCCGCGGCGTGGCTCGAGGGTGCGGCCGAGAATAAAAAGGCAAGGTGAGGCGGTTGGGAGGGTCGTCAGCGTGGATGACGGCTTGGCGTGATTGTGCCTCGCACCACAATCGGCGAATAAGGAGGGACATGATGAACTTGAAAAATATGTTTTTGTTTGCCCCGATCAAGACAGGGTACAGCGATGGTAGTGGGACGGTCAATGAACGGCACCGTACGTTTTATCAGGCCCGCTGTCAACATATTGGTGCGGTAACAATCGAGCCGATGTATCTGGCCAAAGAATTGCGGGAAATCCCGACGCAGCTGGGGATAGATGCCGATGATAAGGTGGAGGGATTAGCGAGCCTGACAGATACCATCCATGCATCGGGTGCGAAAGTCATTGCCCACCTCAATCATCCGGGAAGGATGGCCAATCCGAACATTCCCGGTAATTATTTTGTGTCTGCCACCGACAAAGCCTGCGAAAACGGCGGAGCATCGCCCAAACGGATGGGCAGTAGCGACATGGCCCAAGCCGTGCGTCTGTTTGCGGATGCCGCCCGGCGGGCGGCTGCGGCGAACGTTGACATTATAGAGCTACAATTCGGTCACGGCTACCTCCTGGCGCAGTTTCTTTCGCCTTTCGTCAATGACAGAACCGACGAATACGGGGGGAGTTTTGCGAACCGGATCCGGTTTCCACTGGAGGTCCTGCGGGCGGTGCAGAACACGATCAATCTGCCCATCATTGCGAGGATAAGTGGCGACGAAATGCTTCCCCAGGGGATCAAACTGCCCGAAATGATCAGCTTTTCGAAGATACTGGAAGAGGAAGGGGTGGCCGCCGTCCACGTATCGGCTGGTTCCGTATGTTCGACCCCTCCGTGGTATTTCCAGCACATGTTTGTTCCGAAAGGAAAAACATGGGAAATGGCCCGGTACATCAAGGAGGAAATCACGATACCGGTGATATTTGTAGGGCAGATAAATACCCGTGAAGATGTCGATACCGTCAGCCGTGACTACGACGCCGATTATATCGCCGTCGGCAGGGCACTAGTCGCAGATCCCGACTTTATCGGCAAGTATCTTGGTGCCGTCGACGGCACAGTCCGGCCCTGCCTGGCGTGTGCCGAGGGCTGTCTGGGTGGTGTGAAATCAGGTAAAGGGTTGCAGTGCCTTGTAAACCCTGAGGTGGGAAAGGAACACGAATCGGTGCCGGATGCCGATCGGCCGCACCACTATGCCGTTGTCGGTGGCGGATTGGCGGGGATGGAAGCGGCCATTGTGTTGCGGGAGAAGGGACACACCGTTGACCTTTACGAGAAAGATCAACTGGGTGGACAGTTCAATCTTGCCCCCTTAACGCCCAACAAGCAATCGCTGGCAAAACTGGTACCCTACTTGAAGGCGCGATTGGAGGAAGCCGGCGTAACGGTGATTGCCAAAGAGGCGGTGGCATCAGATCTTGCGGCCGGATACGATGGCGTGATTCTGGCGACGGGATCACAGGTCTCGGTGCCGGCGATTCCGGGGCTGGATCATTTTTACTGGGCCGAAATCTTACTGAAGGAAAATCTTCCGCGGAACAAACATATCTTGATTATCGGTGGCGGGCTCATCGGGGTCGATATTGCGACGGGCTTGATACCGCGCAACAATAAAATTACGATTGTCAAGCGAACAACCGATTTTGGTGAAGACATGGAGATGATTGCCAAGAAACTCTCCCTCAAGATGATGAAGGAGAAGGAGACTGTTTTCAGCGATCATACCCATATCAACAAGATAGAAGGGCGCACCGTTTACGGGGAGCGGAATGGGGAAGCTGTACAATTTAACGATATCGATATGATCGTCGTTTCGACAGGTATGAAAAGCTATAATCCCCTTGAGGACGAACTGAAGGGAAAAATCCCAGTCTATGTAATTGGAGATGCACGGCAGATCGGAAACGCTCAGGATGCAATCAGAGACGGGTATCAGATCGGCAGGCATTTATAGACCGATGCGTTTTGTTTAAAACAGCAATGAACGTAATAACAGCAATATCAAAGAGGTAAGAACTATGCCGTGGGTTGACAGTGATTTGTGCACCGGATGCGGGCTGTGTGTTGACGAATGCCCCGTCGATGTCATTACAATGAATGATGATGTTGCCGAGATAGACATGGACGGCTGTATACGCTGTGGTATCTGTCATGATATTTGTCCGGTTGATGCCGTCAAGCATGACAGGCTGAAGATACCGGAAGAAGTGCACGCAAATGTAGCAAAAACGAAGGAGTGGATGGCAGCATGCGAAAAATATCTGGATGACAGCCAGGCAGGCCAGAAGTGTCTCAAGAGAGCGGTCAGGCATTTCGAGAACATGCAGATGGCTGCCGAGACGACAATCGAAGAGTTGAAAAAACTCATGATGCAAGATTCGTAATCGTGAAAAACATTATTGTTTTGTGAAATCGAAACCATCTATATTTCCTGTTATGTTGTGGCTGGGGTCGGACCAAGGTAAGTGTATGGATTAATGATTAGAAGTGCTGAAATTTGTCCTATTTTTGAACTTGCAGCCGCCATTTTAGGCTCAAAAGCGGTTCTACTTAATAGATGGAGTTGCAGACTCATGGCCTGAGAGCATCTGTCACACCGAGAACACCTTGCAATGCCTGCTTTGACTTCCTAAAGACTGTTCTAAGCCATGAAAATAAGTATTTGGGGAACATGAATATTTATATTTCAATGAGTTGCCTTGGTCTGACCCCAAATTCCTGCTGGATTTCGGGTTCGTTGATTTATAGTGTCAGGTTGGTGCTTCATACCAACGGTTAAGCCGATAGAGGAGTAGGCAATATGCAGAGCGCTTCCTGGTTTTTACAGATCTCTTCGAAACAACGCATTTGGTTGGCTGCAACCGGCGCGGTGATGGTGCTCATCATACTAGTTGGTGGTCTGCTGGAAGCCTCACGCGAGCGCTTCACACCAGTGGAGCTCAACATTGGTATGTCCATAAAGGATATTGCACCGCAACTTGGGGTGACAGGCAAGGCCCTTGCCCGCGAACTCAACCTGCCCCTCGATGTTTCCAAACACAAACCTCTCAAAGGGTTAGGGGTTACGGCTGAAGCACTGCGACATACTACGGAACACCTTCTTTCGCATCGTGACAGCATGCTCAAGTACTACGTGTACGCCGCACTGGTTCTCGGCGGTCTGGTGTTTCTTGTCAGGCTGGGACGTCCGGACTATTCCCCTGGCAAATACAGGAAGGGATGGTACCCGCGGTTGCCATACGTGGTCTTTCTTCTGTCGTCTGTCCTCGTTGCCGGATTTCTCCTGGGAAAATCACCCAACCCCATGGAGGGAGTAGTCAAAGTCTTTAAATCGATGGTAGGGCTCTATCCTGATCCGACAGCAAAGGTGATCGCCTTTCTCTTCTTTATTGTCCTGGCCGTTGTCGGCAATAAGATTATCTGTGGCTGGGCCTGTCCCTTTGGGGCTCTTCAGGAGCTGATCTACAGCATTCCGGTGCTGAAAACAATCAAACGACGGAAGTTGCCGTTTGTTTTCACAAACACCATCCGGGCAGGTCTTTTTGCAGCCATGCTGCTGTTGCTCTTCGGAATTGTCGGAGACCGCAAGGGGATGGTCATTTATCACTATCTAAATCCGTTTAATCTGTTCAATCTTGATTTTGAAACCGTCAGTATCGCGTTGACGGTCATCGCTACGCTAATGGGCTCATTCGCTGTGTACCGTCCGTTCTGTCAGCTTATTTGTCCTTTTGGATTTATTTCCTGGATAGCTGAACAATTCAGTATTGCCCGTGTCCGAATCGATAGAGACAGGTGCACGCAATGCGGGGCCTGTATACAGGCATGTCCTTTGGAGGCGGCAGAAGGCCGCGTGTTGGGCAAGCGAATGCCGGCAGACTGTTTCAGCTGTGCGCGATGTCTGAATGTGTGTCCGGTTGATGCGATTCGATATGTGCCTGTTTTTAAAACCGGCATACCAGCGCAATCGAGAGAGACGTCAAGTTAGCCGTGCGTTCAGCATGCCACGTCGAAGTTCCTGACTGAGCCTTGGTCACGCTGCTCCGCGCTGTGGTTTTGTCTCGGGCCCGCACCTTAACGTTTTTTATTCACTCCAGGCGAGGTGCAGCGTATCTTGTACCCGGTTGATGTTCGATGTGAGTCGTTATACGAATAGCCTGTAAAAATGTGGAGTTTAAAATGATCGTACGGAATGAGACAAATTCAGACATTGAAGCAATCACCAAAGTTACCATAGCTGCCTTCCGGCATCATCCTATTAGTAATCACACAGAACAATTTATAATTAGCGCATTACGTGATGCCAATGCGCTGACTATTTCATTAGTCGCGGAGATTGAAGGACAAGTGGTAGGTCATGTAGCATTCTCGCCTGTGACAATTTCAGACGGCAGCCTGAACTGGTATGGCCTTGGTCCTGTCTCTGTGTTGCCGGAATATCAGAAGCAGGGTATCGGAAAATCGCTTATTCGTGAGGGGTTATCGTTGCTGAAAGCCCTAGGTGGGAAAGGGTGTGTGCTTGTGGGTGATCCTGGATACTATGAAGGGTTCGGCTTTAGAAATGTTTCGGAGTTAATTCATCCCGGTGTTCCACAGGAAGTCTTTCTTGCCATGCCGTTTGATACCCAAGTTGCTCACGGCAGCGTCGTATTTCATGAAGGGTTTTCAGCAAACAGCTCACAGCCCGCCGGGGGATTTGGCGGGAAACTGAGTGTGGTCAAATCCTTATTATTGATTGCAGGCCGATGTCCTTCAGTGTTTATGTGGTGTAATATTCCTGCCAATGCCGGTCTGTGCCTGTGTGATGGCGCGGCGCGTGTCTTTTTGTTTCACCCTGAATCGGTCGAGTCAGTGAGCAGCCGGGCCAATAATCCGCACGGCGCTCCATAAGCCCCGATGTATCAATTGACTATCAGGTATTGCCTGGTATTATGTTCGCAATTAATTGGTATTGATTTTTCGAAATTTTGTGGCAGAATTAAACACGGTTGTTGTAATTTGCCAGCGTCAGTTGATGGAAGGCACTTCTCTATATGCTCCTTACGTGCATGATCCAGTTGTCATCAGGGGGCATTGCCTGATGGATTCGGTCGTTCGGCAGTAAACACATAAAACAAAAAAAGCGCAGTAAAAAGACCTTGCAAAAATGATTGCAACACAGCAAGGGGGGGTAAGGTATGACGTGTGGAACAGTAAAGTGGTTCAGTGACAGGAAAGGTTACGGTTTTATCGTTACTGATGAGGGGGAGGATATTTTTGTTCACTACAGTGAGATTCAAGTCAACGGCTTCAAAAACCTTCAGGAAGGGCAACGGGTCGGCTTTGACCTCGAGAAGGGCCAGAAGGGGTTTGCAGCGTCCAATGTCAGAATCCTTTAGCACAGTATTCATTGCCTGAGAAGGAGGGACCCAGGCTGGGGAAACGAGGACACATCATGGGCATAAACATACTTGATCAGATGGCACCATGAAATTGCAACAGATGTGTGCCTCCTTTCCCCGTCGTCTGTGCACACGGCAAGAAAAAAAAGAAATCATTGAATTATAAAGCAGTTGGCTGCCGACTCGCATTGGGAACCTGAGAAGGGGTGCTCGATGCAGACGACAGCTATCGATAACATCACAAAAAAACCCAGGGGGGGTAGTAATGATCGATAAAAAGTATTCCAGGAAAACTCCATTCTGCAGGGTAACATTCAAGTTGCCGAAGGAAGCCGCTGTCGGGGTGAAGCAGATTAATCTCGTCGGAGATTTCAATAAGTGGGACAGCCGCTCCACGCCGATGAAGAAAGCTCACAATGGGGAATATACGGCCACCGTGCATCTCAGAGAAGGGCACGAATATCAGTACCTGTATCTGATCGATGGAAGGTACTGGGAAGTGGACAGAAGTGCCGACAAGTTTGTGAAATGTCCACTTGGCGATTGCGACAACTCCGTCGTCGTCGTGTGAGATCCTTCACATGCCGGAAAGGAATCTGAACGCACATGCTCAGACAGCAGTCAGTGTATATTTCAAAACCACAATTAAAGAAGGGAATAGTAGATGAAAGGTTTAAAACATTCCGAAGTTTTGGTAGGAGTCAAGGCAATTTATCGCAACGGTGATTTGATCTATCGAGATGCGGCATCGTTTCCCGATGAGATGCCCGAGAGGTCCATCGTTTATGATGAAAAAAAGTATACAGGTATGGACACTAAAGAAGATATGCTTAAATTCAAATAAATCCGTCCTCACTCCGTCCGGAGCCAGTTGCACCTCTGCCGTCACTCTCTGAATCACATGAAATCGCCATCCCGATTGTTCTGGTAATTATACGCTTTGCGTAACTGTCTGTTACCGGTGTT
>Ga0272441_10014703_pt1 | contig 11045 bp, 6 predicted proteins | sample SSMProp6N_FD_193582 | JGI IMG/M metagenome (GOLD analysis project Ga0272441, IMG submission 193582) | Marine sediment archaeal communities from Little Sippewissett salt marsh, Falmouth, MA, United States - SSM-Prop-6N | ecosystem: Environmental > Aquatic > Marine > Wetlands > Sediment ...
GCCAGGGCCTCGGGCTTGGCCTGGAGCGGCGAATGCACCAGGTGGAACGGCACGTAGCACAGGAACGGCCTGGAGCGGTGTGCGCGGAGGAACTCCACCGCGCGGCGCGTGATGAGGTCGTCGGTATAGCCCTGGTCGGCGGGGCGGAACTCGCGGTTGTGCCACCAGCTCACGGGGCCTCGGCCCTTCACCGTGCGCCGCGAGAAGTAGTCCGCTCCCCCGCCGTAGTACACCCAGGCCTCGTGGAAGCCGTGCGCGTTGGCCCCGTGTCCGAACACAGGCTTCTTGTTCGGCATCTCCTTCCAGGCCGTCTCGAAGGCTGCTCGGAACTCGGGCGTGTCGGGGTCGCGGCCGTTGTGCCACTTGCCGAACACGCCGGTTGCGTAGCCGTTTGCCGCGAACGCTTCGGCCAGTGTCACCTCGCCCGGGTCGAGTTCGCCGCCCGTCATGGGGCCTGCCCCCAGGCGCAGGTGGTGGCGGCCCGTCAGCAGGCCGGCCCGCGTGGGCGAACACACGGGGCAGGTCATAAACGTCGTCAGCTCCACGCTGCTGCGGAAGAAGCGGTCGAGGTTCGGCGTGGGCGTCGAGCCGTCGTGGAGGCTCAGGTCGCCCCAGCCCTGATCGTCGGCCAGCACCACCAGCACGTTCGGGGGGGGCTTGGGACGCGCCCCGAAGGCTCGGCAGCCCGTCAGCCCCGCGGCCGCGGCGCCCGCGAACGCCGCCTTCAGAACGTCTCGTCTCGTCAGCACCCTGCGCTTCTCTCTCGTCACGGCGGATTCACCCCACCCGAGGTTCCCCAGACCCAATCGCGCCCACGACCATCGCGGGCCGCGTCCGCGATTCTACCATGGTTCCGTAGAACGACAAGCCCGCTTCCTCGCCCCTTGACGCGCGCCGGCCCGGCCACTATTCTGGAGCACCGGGCACGGGCCGAGCCGCTCGGCACGTGAACGCGTAAGAGCCAGGAGACCACTCGGCAATGCGAAGCCTCAGAAGCACCCAGCTCGCTCTCCTGCTGCCCTGGCTCCTGGCCGCCGGCGGCGTGGGTGCGGAATACCACGTGTCGCCGAGCGGCAGCGACTCCGCACCCGGCTCCACCGCCAGGCCCTTCCGAACCATCCAGCGAGGCCTCCGCGCCGCGAAGGCCGGCGACACCGTGTTCCTCCGAGCCGGCGTCTACCGTGAGACCGTGCGGCTCGATGCCTCCGGCCGGAAGGGCCAGCCGATCCGCCTGATGGCCTACCCCGGCGAGACGGCCACCCTGAGCGGCGCCGAGCCCATCGCCGGCCCGTGGGCCGTGCACGAAGGCCGCATCTACAGGACCACCGTCACGCACCGCATCCGCCAGCTCTTCGTCGACGGCGTGCGGATGACCGAAGCCCGCTGGCCGAACATGACCTACGCCCAACGCTGGGACAACACGCGCTGGCGACCCGCCGCCAAGGGCTCCACCTACGGCACGATGGTCGACCCCGCCCTGGCCGCCACCGGCATCGACTGGACGGGCGCCCTCGCCACCCTCAACATCGGCTCGTGGCAGACCTTCCGACGCGTGGTGCGCACCCACGGCAAGGGGCGCGACCGCTTCACCTACGACCGCGACGAGGCGTCGCGCCTCGCGAAAGCCAGGGCGCACAAGCCCGGCTTCGACCGCTACTTCCTGGCCGGCAAGCTCGCCGCCCTCGACAGCCCGGGCGAGTGGTTCCTCGACGGCCGCTCCCTCTACCTCTGGACCCCCGACGGCAAGAGCCCCGCCGACCACACCGTCGAGGGCAAGGTCCGCAGCTACGCCATCGTGGCCAAGGGCATCAGCCACGTGGAGCTGAGCGGCCTGCACTTCTTCGGCGCCGCCTTCAAGCTCGACGACGTGCGCCACTGCCGCATCGGCGGCTGCCACCTCCTCTACCCCCACGGCCTGTTCGACCCCTTCGGCCCGGCCGTCGGGCGCGAGCCGCACCCCGACGAGCCCACCCCCTGGCCGAGCCGCCGCTGGTTCAAGGAAACCAGCGTGGTCACACCCACATTCCTGCGCGGCGAGGACAACGTGCTCGCCCACTCGAGCATCCGCTTCACCAACGGCACGGCCATCGTCGTCGTCGGCACCCGCAATCTCATCGAGAACTGCTTGCTCCACGATATCGACATCTATGGCCTCGATACCGGCCTCGGCGTGGATCTCCTCGGCACGACCGATTCCACCATCCGCTACTGCACGATCTTCAACATGGGCTCCTCCGAAGGCATTCGGCTTTCCAACCACGGCAAGACCATCGTGGCCTACAACTACATCCACCACGGCGGACTGCGCCAGAGCGACGGCGGACTCGTCCAGGCAGCCACCCCCGGCGTCCGCGGCACCGAGATCCACCACAACTGGGTCCACGACCACAACGCCTTCAACTGGGGCGGCATCGGCATCCGCGGCGACGACAAGACCCGCGGCCTCATCGTCCACCACAACGTGGCCTGGCGCTGCCCCGAGAAAGGCATCATCACCAAGGGCGACGAGAACCGCATCTACAACAACACCGCCCTCGACAACCCGGCCATCGACATCTGCGTCCCCCGCGACCGCCTGCCCGGCAAGACCAGCGAAATCGCCGTCCAGAACCAGCACACCCACACGGTGAACAACTGCGCCCGCGTGATCTCCGGCTACTACCCCTGGCAGATGCGCCGCGGCCACACCGGCCCGCCGCTCGGCAAGGTCGAGTCGAACTACACAGGGGAGAAGCCCCTCCTCGTGAACCCGGCGAAGCTCGACTTCCGCCCCCGCCAGGGCTCGCCCCTGATCGACGCCGGCCTGGTGATCCCCGGCATCACCGAAGGCTTTCTCGGCAAGGCGCCGGACATCGGTGCCTACGAGTTCGGAGCGCCCCGGTGGGTGCCCGGCTACCGCAACCAACTGTGGGTGCTCCCCAGCCCGTCGGGCGTGCGGCTGGCCCTCACCATGCCGCCGCTGGCCCCCGTCACCGTTCTCGTGGAAGGGCAGGGCGCGGGGGCGGTCGCTGCCACGGCATCATTTACCCCCACGGACTGGGCGCGGCCCCGACTCGTGGCCGCCGGCGACCGCCATCCCACGCGATCCGTGCGGCTTCGCATCCCCGACCACGGCCTCGACGAGACCGTCGCCCTGTCCACCCTCCGCGCCACCCATGGCCGCAAGCTCACGTTCCGCAGCATCCCGTAGCGCGAGGAGGACCAGCAATGCGACGAGGGAGCCTGGCATGGGCCTTGCTGCTGACGGCCTGCGCGGCGGCTACCCACGGAGCGACGGCTCGCGTCTGCGAGCTCACGCTCGCGACGTTCGTTGACGGGAAGCACGACCTGCGGGCGTTCCTCTTCCACAGGCGGGGGCGCTTCTACCACGGCTTCGCCCGCGTCGTCGGCCGCGATGAGCTGCCCCACCGTCTCGACCCCGCGCCAGCCGCCCCGTTCCGCTTGGTGGGAATGGACGGCAAGGAGATCCAGTACCCTCCCAGCGACGGCGTCTACGCCTACCATACCAAGGAGTACAAACGGCTCGCCACCCTCTACCGCGAGGAAGTGGTGAAGGCACAGAGCACCGATGCGCCCCAGGCCATCGCATGGGACGGGAAGTCGCTCAGCGGCACGCTCGACGTCTGGGTGCTGGCACCCGACGGCGTGAACCACTGGGGGCTGGAGCCGAAAGAGGAGATTCGTCCGTTCCGGATCGTCGTCGCTGCCTCGGCGGATGGGGAGGGCACCCTGGCCGGGAGCTTCGAGGCGTGGACCTACGCCGTGCGCGACCGCACCTACGGCAAGGGCGCCAGGCGCTTCAAGGGAACGCTCACGGGCCGCTGGCGCGACGACTTCTGGGACGCGCAGCCAGGCACGGAGTTCCCATCGGGGAGCGACTGGCCGTCCGCACGCGGCCCTGGCCTCGACGGCTCAGCGGTCGACTGCGAGGCTCCGCTGGTGGACTCCCTGAGCGATGCCCGCCTGCTCTGGGTGGCCGAGGAGATGCTTCCCGGCGGCAAGGGCGGCGGCCCGAAGGTCGCCTTCCACTACACCCCAGCGAACTGGGCCAGCATGGGCGATGGCGCCTACGGTGGTCCCGTCGTCGCCGATGGCAAGGTCTACCTCTACCTGCGTTACCCCGACGTGGCACGCCTCGAGGCCATGCCCGAGGCACGCTCACACATCCTCACTATCCGCGGCGCCCCCATCGGCCGAGTGGCCAGCGAGTTCGCCGCACTCCTCGACTGCGTGCTGTGCATCGAGGCGCGCACGGGCAAGACCCTCTGGAAGCAGACCTATCCGCTCACCGGCCTTAAGAACCCGCCTTCGGGCAAGAGCGGCAAGGGGCTCACGCCCTGCATCCACGCCGGACGGCTCTTCGTGCGCGGGCATAAGGGTATCTACTGCTTCGACGCCCAGACCGGCCAACTGCTCTGGCGGAGGAGCGGCCGCGACCGCAAGGACCGCTCGTACGGCGTGACTGGCGGCTGGAGCCGCGACCTAAGCCCCGTGGTCATCGGCGGCACCCTCGTGTTCCACATCTACCCCGACACCACGCTCGTGGGCCTCGACCCCGCCACGGGATCCGAGCGCTGGCGCCTCGAGAAGGTCTGCGGTTGGGATGCCGTGCCCACCAAGGTGCTCCTCGGTGGCCAGGAACACATTATCACGGCCTACGGTGTGGACGTGCGGACGACCGACGCCGCCGACGCCGAACGCATGGTGCTCATCCAGCCCCAGACGGGCACGATCGTCTGGCAGACCGACCAGATGGGCAAGACCGGCGTCGCGCTCGCCGTGAGCGGCGACCTCGTGTGTGGGAACGTCGTCCGCGGCCTCAGCTCGGGTGAGGGCAAGGGCGTGGACGAGAAGATGCGGGCTGGCGGCTTCCGCGTCTCCCGCCAGGGCGCCGCGCGGCTGTGGACGGCCGACCGCGTGCACTACCCGCCCCACCGAGCAACCCCCATCGCCCATCGCGGCCACTTCTACATCGACTCGCGCATCACCGGCTTCAACTGCATCGAGGCAGCCACGGGCACCGTGGTGAGCACCCACAAGCACATCCACGAGATCACGGGCGGCGACCACAACTGGACCTGGCACGTGGCCACCAACGGGCGGATCCTGACCAGCGGCGTCCTCATGTTCAGTTCCGCCGATCAGGGGTTCAAGCAGATGCAGGGTCGCCTGCCCGTTTCCCTTGTGAGCGGCTACATGTGCCCCGTCAAGCCAGCGATCGCCGACGGCCGGCTCTTCCTGCGCACCCTCGACAAGCTCGTGTGCTACGACCTGCGCCGGCGAAAGCCGTGACGGGGCCGGCAGACGGAGCGGAAGGCTCAACGCCGAACCCGCGCTTGACAGTTCTGGGCCAGGCTGCTATACTTTTTTAACCTACTGGGGGATTAGCTCAGTTGGGAGAGCGACAGGCTGGCAGTCTGTAGGTCAGGGGTTCGAGCCCCCTATCCTCCACCACAGAGCCGCAAGAGCCGTTGAGGCGCTTGCGGCTTTTCGCATGGCAGGCCAGTGGGTCATTGGGCGGGCAGGGCGACCTTCGCGGCGGCGCGATCGACCGTGATGCCGAGGCTGCGGAACCAGGGGAACAGGTCGCGGCCCATCGCGTGGCTGAGCACCGCTACGCTGTCGTGGGCGGTGTAGGCCGCGAGCTTCTTGGGGTCGGCAAACTCCCGCTTCGCTCGGAAGTAGCGCGCCAGGATGTCGGGGCGTTCCTTGCGGAGCTGTTCCCAGATCCACATCGGCTTGGCCATGCCGACCACGTGGGGCACGTCCTTGCCGTGGGCAAGATCGAACTTCGTCATCTTCGGGTCGCGCTTGCGGGCGCCCCTGAGCCAGTTGGCCAGGCTGGCGTCGGCCTCCGCGCGGTGGCCGAGTTCGCGGCCCACCAGGATGCCCACGTAGGTGGCGATGCCTTCGTTCCACATCGGCTCGGGGAAGGGGAGGACCCAGGAGTGGGTGCCCTCGTGGCCGAGCAGCTCGATCATCCCGTACTGCTTGTCGGGGAAGCCGCCCCACCACGTGCCCAGGCCGATGGTGCGGCCGCTCGAGAACCCGCCGCCGCCCGTGGGCAGCAGGATCAGGCTGGCCAGCATCCCCTCGGCCGGCGGCACGCCGAACACGCGCTCCATCTCGGGACGCACCTTCTTGTAGATCCCGAAAATGGCGTTGGCAAGAGGGGCCATGTAGTCGCTGTAGCGGATAGTGAGCCCCTCGCGCTCCACGACGTTCTCAGCGGGCATGGCCGGCGGGCGGTGCTGCGGGTCGACGGGCTTCCCGCTCGCCAGGTCGCGCAGCAGCGGCGTCCACCATTCGGCGTTGATGGGGTCCTTCGCGTCGGGCTGGCGTCCCACGACGGCTCGCGAGCAGACGATGATCTTGCCCTTGCCCACCTGGCGGCGTGCGGCCACGGGGCGGCGGGCCTTGTCGCAGATGAGCACCTCCCACCCGGTGCTTCGGGCGAGGCGGAGGGTCTTGCCGCCGTAGGTGGTGATCTTCCTGCCTTTGAGCTCCGCCTGCCCCCTGAGCGGCTCCTGGGCCTTCTGGTCGAGGAACGCGGCGCCGAAGGCGCGTGCGAGGGCGTCCAGGCGGTAGGTCTTCTCGGTGCGGAAGAGGGCGTGGTCGCCGACGACGAGCACGCCGCCGCCAGCCTCGAGGAACGCGCGGACGGCCTGGATGTCCTCCTTCGTGTAGGGGCATGCCGACGCCCCTGAGGGCAGGATGAGCAGGTTGACGTGCGTGAGGTCGGCCTCGTGGAGCGTGCCCCAGTTGCGCGTATCGGAGTTGCCTGGGGCGTCGAGGTAGTTGCGGGCGAAGCGGCCGTCGAAGTAGAAAGTGAACTCGTGAGCGATGTCGGTCACGGAGTGGATGGGACCGGGCTCGGCGGCGCCGGCCTCCGCGGCCAGGGTTGCGGCAACGACGGCGAATGCGATGAGCAGATGGAGCGTATGCATCGGGGATCCTCTTGCGTTGGAGTGGCGACGTCTCTTCTCATGATAGCCGAGACCGCGATGTCGTTCCACCTCGTGTGTGCGAGGACGGGGGTGGCGAAGAAGAGGGCACGGAATTTGGTTGCGGGGAGGCCCTGGTGCGTCTATAATACCGGCCATCGGGGGCAGCCTGAGCTTCCTCTTCGCACCGCATCGTCCCTGAGCAGCATTGTCCCCCTGGCCGGGCGAGGGAGATGAGCCGATGGGGCTGTGCGCAGTCAAGCCCAACGCACAGGGTCGGGGCGGATCGCCTGCGCATGCAGGGATGTTCCAGCAGTTCGTGCAGAACCAGGTCGTGCAGCAGATCGGCGCGCGCAAGAAGTGGCTCCTCGTCTTCTGCCTGGTGGCATGTGTGATACTGAACGTTTTCGGCTGCATCCTCACCCAGTCAGAGAGGCCATCTGCGAGCTGCGAGACCGTTGGCCTGTTGATGCACGGCTCGTCGGTGGTTATCCTTCTGATGGGCCTGGTCTTCTACTTCATTGCCTTGCTCAATCTGGCTGGCTCCCCGGCCGAGCTTGAGTTCGCGCTCGGCGGAGAGAGAGAACTGGAGCGGCATCGCCGCAGCATGCGACGAGCCAAGGTGTTGCAGGACACAGGGGTATGGCCACCAGACGAAAACGGCCCGTGATCGTCTCGTTCGTGAGCGGGAAGGGCGGCGTGGGGAAAACGATGCTGGCCGCCGCCTTTGCCAAGGAACTGGCGCACGGCTGCCGCGTGCTGCTCCTGGACCTGGACTTCTTCAACCGGGGGCTCACGGCCCTCATGCCCGAGGGCCGCTACGTGGGGGAGCTCGAGGAGCCGGAGTTCCTCCGCCGGTCGACGGGGCATGCGGCCACGTGGAGCGTGGCCGAAGTGGCCAGGAACGTCTTCCACGTAACCTACCCTGACCTCCGAGAGTCGGAGATGCGGCGGTTCGCGACACTGCCGGTGGATGAGTTGAGTCGCACCCTGGCCCCGGCGATCCTCGCGGCGGCCTCGCAGTGCCAGTGCGACTGCGTGGTGCTCGATTGCCACGGCGGCCCGGACAACTCGTCCTTCGCCGCGTGCCTGCTCTCGGACTACACGCTGCTGGTCTCGGAGCCGGATCGGGTGACCTTCTACGGCACGCTGAACTTCCTCCGCCAGCTCGACGCGGCGCGGGGCGACCACGAGGTGGACATTCGCCTCGTCTTCAACAAGGTGGTCGCGAAGTTCTCAGGCTTCTTTCTGCGCGCCTTCTACCGCCGGTCGATTCGCCAGGAGTTCGCCCACCGGCCCCTCATGGGCATCTTCCCCAACGAGATCTACCTCACCAAGGAGTTCGAGCGGACGCCCTTCCTCACCGAGGTCTATCCGAGCTCGCTGCTGGCGCGGAAGATGCGCCTCCTCTTGCGCGACCTTCTTCTCCCCGAGCACAAGGAACTGCTGGCACCCACGGTGCGGCGGATCCCCGCTGTGTCCCGCTGGTACCGCCGCGTGGCCCTGGGCAAGACGCTGTGGCTCTTCAGGAGCGAGACTGTGATGGGGGCGATGGTCGCCATCATCTTCCTGAACCTGGTGGCCGGGCACCTTTGGGAGTCAGGGCAGAAGCAGCGCGTTCGAGCCCTGCAAAGCGATTTGGTGCGCCTGCGCGTTCTCTCCAAACTCGCCGAGCCCACGCCGAACGGGGATGCACAGGAACTGCTCGAGCAAGACCCCGGACTGCGGAGATTCCTGAACGGCGGCATAGACTGGCCCGAGTGGGAGGCACGCTCCAAGGAAGCCGTCTTGGCGCTTAGGTTTCGCAGGCTCCTGAGGCCTGATGTCCCCTCTTTGGACCAGGTGCTCCAGGAGCACGGGACCCGCGGAGAGCGTGTGTGCGAGTGGACGGCAAGCCTGGAGCACTGGCCTGTGCGCGGCTTCGAAGAGGCGACTCACAGAGCCGAGCGGAGGGTCGAGGCCGGCCTCCCTGCACTCACGCTCGTGGTCGGCCGCATCGCTGTGTTGTGGCAGGAGACCTTGAACATAGTGTTGGGCGTGACGCTCCTGTGGCTGTTACTCGCCTTGCACGTGATGTGGTTCCGGCGTCTGGACCTGCGCTTCACCTACCGCGTTCGAGCTCGGCACTATGGCCATCTCGTGCCGTGTTTCGTGGGGGCGCTGGCTCTCTGGTTCGTGCCGGTGTGGCTCTATGTGTCGCTGGCAAAGGCGGCGGTGGCCGCCGCTGCCCCAAACCCGTCCGAAGTGATGGGCCTGAGGGAGCTGGCCCTCGGGCTCCTGGCTCTTCCTGTGCTCGTCGGGTTGGCGCTTGAGGGGTACCGCCTCTATCGGCTTGGCCTCGCCAGGCAGCGCGTGGAGGTCGCCGCACGCGTGGTGTTTCTGCTCAGCCTGGTAGCGCTGGGTGGGATGATCGCGGCCGAGGTGCTGCTCAAGCCGATCCACTTCTTCTGAACTGCCGGGTTGAGGCTCCGGCGGGAGGCCGAGCAGAGCAGACTTGCCCGGACGCCGTGCCACGTGGCCGGCGGCCTGGACCGTTCGAGACACGATTGATGGGAGCAGGACAATGGACTGGAAACGTGTCGCTGTGGTCGGGATGGTGGCTCTGGTGGTGGCCGTGGTGGCGGGCTGCTCGTCGATCCGCGGCTACAAGGTGGTGGAGCCGAACTTCTGGGGCTCGTACCGCAGGAACGTGGGCGGGCTGCCCATCGCGGTGAGCACCCCGAACAAGGCGGTGTTCATCGTGAAGGTCAGGCGGGTGAAGTTGACCGCCGTGGTCCTGAAGGCAGACGGCACGACGAGCACGAGGGATCTCGGCGAGCGGCTCGACACGTCGATCAACGACAAGCCGATCCTCCTCGGCCCCACCGAGGTCTACACCATCGACGTCCGCCGCCCAGGGGCGGGGAAGCTGGACTTCTCGCTCGAGCTCGACGACCAGTACCCGACGAAGATCACGGGCAAGTACGAGGACACGACGATCACCGAGATCAAGAGCCTCATCACGGAGCTCGTCGAGAAGGTGGCCTCGAGCGGCATCACCAAGGGGGTTCAGCTCGAGTCGGGCGAGGAGCTGCACGAGGTTGTGGTGTCGGAGACGATCAAGCTGGTCATCTTCGACCTCAACGATGGGACGATCAAGGTCGAGGACTTCGGGGGGAAGTAGGCGAAAACTCCAGAAGGGAGTGCCGCGATGCCGTCAGGGGTGATTGAGGCGCTCGTGGACGTGTATCGCCGCTACAGCGAGGAGACGGGGATCCAGGGCGTGGCGCTCGGCCCGAAGGAGGTGGCTGGCACGGCGGACGCGACGTCGAGGTCGGGCATCGCGTTCGTCGTGGCGGAGAAGAAGCCTCGGCAGGGCGCTCGCCGCCGGCTGGCCGACGGCTCGAAGCTCCTGCCGCGGCGCGTGGACGCCGCGGGCCGCCGCTACGTGACCGACGTGGTGGAGTCGGCCCCTGCGGCGGCTGCTGGCGCCAAGCCGCGGATGCAGCGGACCCGGTTCACCGCGGGCGGGCCCCTGTCGGGCCGCGGGGGCATCGGCACGTTCGGATGCCTCGTGCAGCGGACGGGGAGCCGCTGGGTCTACGCGCTCACGAACCACCACGTGGGCGGCAGCGTGGGACGGCGGGTCTTCTTCCCCTCCTCCATGGCGCCCGGCGCGGTGGGGGCGGCGACACGCTTTGCCGTGCGCTCGATGGCCGACGAGGCGTTCGAGCCGTTTGTCGACCAGCCCGACGTGATGTTCCACGTGGACGCGGCACTGCCGCAGGTGCCGCACCCGCAGTTGCCGCGCTTCTCCCCACGAATCCCCACGTTGGGCGTTCCCGAGGCAATCTTCGAGCCCGACGAGTCGTCGGCCGAAGCCTATGCCAAGAGCATGGTCGGCACGCCGGTGTGGGCGTGGTCGTGGAACTCGAAGCAGCGCTCGGGGGAAATCTCCCACGTGCTCTACGTGACAGGGAGCGCGCTGCCTGGCGTGCAACTGATGTACAGCTTCCTCGTGCGGGGCACGGGCGGCGTGGTGCCGAGCCTGCCGCGGGACTCGGGCAAGGCTTGGGTGACGAAAGGGGAGGGGGGACGGCTGGAACTCGTGGGGCTGCACGT
>Ga0272441_10014705_pt1 | contig 11043 bp, 8 predicted proteins | sample SSMProp6N_FD_193582 | JGI IMG/M metagenome (GOLD analysis project Ga0272441, IMG submission 193582) | Marine sediment archaeal communities from Little Sippewissett salt marsh, Falmouth, MA, United States - SSM-Prop-6N | ecosystem: Environmental > Aquatic > Marine > Wetlands > Sediment ...
GGTAAATTGACCCTTCGGAAAAAACGCATGCTTTATTCACCCAACTACCCAACCACGACGACTTAACATAACCGGTATTCGGGTGGACGGGAGGAATTGAAAAGGAATATTCAAAGGCGGCGGTTGGATTCGAACCAACGAATACTGGTGTTGCGCACCAGCGCCTTGGACCACTTGGCTACGCCGCCGATAGGCGATCTGTATTTTTATCGACTCTTTGAATATTCAGATTATGTCGCTTTTCCCTCTCCGCTGCAAGCTATATCGGCAAATCTCTAACCGAGAATCTGTTACAAATTTCCGTTATGCTCATTGTGTGTGTCGTTTGTACCCGCTTCGTCAGGATTTATTTTATCCGTCTTTCAACATTCATCGCCCTGAATAATCTTATTGTCGAAGCACTTTGAGGAGGACGTTACTCGAATAATTACAAGTTTCGATGTTTTTAAGAAAAAGTATCAAAAAAACAATAAAAGACTTGACGACGTCCGATAAGTGTAATATTTACTGTGTTTGAACAGGGGCTTGGGGGACGAGAATGTTTTTGGAGTCTTCCCCATCGCCGAGTTTTTATAGGGAGCTGTTTCAATAACAAAGGGAGTTGTATGTGCGCTTTCAGGGACGAAAGGGCTATCCTAACAAGGGACGGATACGCTTACGATGCGGAGTTTCTACGGTCCTTCTTCAGTGCCGGTTTGTTAAGAATCCACGTGGGCAACAAACGACATTTCCCCACCCTGCGAAAACCTGTAAGACCTGTTCTTCTAAGAGAGAGAATGATATCGGTATGCCCAGGAGTTCGTTGCGTTGAGTCTATGAAACGTTTTGCTAATCATTAGTGACCGGATGAACGCGTTCGGTTAAAGGTAGAGTTGGAGTGAGGTTATGCGGCAGGAGACGGAGGAATTTTATCCCCGCAGGGGCGGCAAAATGAAGGCGGTGGTTCTTTATTTAAGTTGTTTCATTATCTTGTCTATGATGGAGGCCACTCAAGCAAGAACGACGTGTTCCGGGGACCATCATGCGACGCCCGGTTATTCCGGCTTTTCGATCCCGGCTTCTCGATTCCCATTATCCGAAAATTGCACATCGAATGTTGACTTTGACATTCCGGCGATATTCGGTCATGCGAAAGTGATTTCAGACTTTGAAGGTCCCGATGATCCCATCATGTCGGTCCTTGATGAGGACGGAAGCGACGACATGGTTCGCGTTCATCTTCTCTATTGCGGTTATTCCAATCCCAGTCATTCGACAGGGCACTCTCGGCTTCCTTTAGATATCTTTAAATGTTTTGATGCCAAGTATGTGAACCATGAAAATCCCGGCGAACGGACGATCTCTGTTTCCACCCACCCACCGGATGGGGGATATGATGTTATCGATGTCGTTCCCTCGCCGGGGGCCTTGATTCTCGGCGGCCTCGGCTTAGGCATCGTCGGCTGGCTGCGCAGACACAGAACGCTCTAAACGATACGATTTTTTCCCTTACCCTCTACCGTAAAACGGAATGGAACCGTCAGTTTTCCTTGAGTATTATCTCATCGTATTCGATCTCGAAGCGAAGTTTGTGCTTAGCCTCCTCGTTCGCCAGGGAGAGGAACAGCGCCTTCTGCGCCTCATTCGCGACTTTATTAGCCAGATCGAGATAAAGCCGGAACGCGGCTTTCTCGTTCTTCATGGCCAGAACCAGGGCATCCTGGTAGTCCATATCGGGATTGGATTCGACTTCGACCACATAATCGGCAATCTGCAGATCCACAACGTTCTGAGCCGGTTGAATCATTTGACTCTTCTTGATCCCTTCCAACTTCGTCTTATGCCCCAGCTCTTCCGCGGCAAAACCCTCAAAAACCTCGCGCATACCGGGATTCTTCATTTGTCTGGCTAAATCCAGGTAGAACTTGTTGGCTTCCTGTTCTTTTTCAATTGCGAAATCGATGACATCATCAAAAGAATCGAGCTTACTCATGGTCAAAGCTCCTAATGAGTTGAACAGTCCCGTCGAAGCGAACGATTTTGTTTCTTCGCGGTACCCGGCCGAAAGTCACAAAGTTATTTCACACAATTTCACGGCCAGTTTACATTGAAATCTGAAAAAAACAAGAGAAACTGCCCGTCGAATCTCCTTTTCGATTCCTCTATCGGATGGCAACGAAGATTATGATTGCGGTTAAGCGGCTTGCTTTTGTGGCTCGATAACGGTATTCTGTCCTTGTGCAATTGTACAAAGAGTCAGGCCGATGTGTCAGGCCATACCTTGACAGGATAAGAAATGGATCCTGAGGTCAATGAAGCGAGCAAGGGAACGGTGGGCCGCAAACCAGGAAAGTGCCCCCACTGTGGGGCGTCTCTCGAAGATCCCAACATTCCAAAACGGAAGAAATGGTATGACAGGACATCGGTCACGCTATGTGTGGCAGTCGGGCTGATTGTGGTGGGTTTTGGATTCATCCATGTGATTACCGGGGTTGTATCTCCTTATCAACTGCCTTTTGACGTCGTTCTCAAAGCGTCCTTTGGCTACCGTGAGACGTTGGTTCATGCAGAGAAAATCAAATCGCTGCCCTACAGCGTCGCAAAACTCAGATATCCGCTCGGTTGTAAGGCGCTCCAGCGAAATAACTACCTGGAGTTCGGCGATGCCTTTGAGGCGAAGATGACGCGCCGGGTGCAAGACAATATGAAGCAATGGTTGGAGGATTTCGACAACACGCGGGGAAAACCAGAATCCCAATGGCAAAACCAGTTCCTCGAGCGGCCCCAGGCCGGTTTGATCGATCCGGACGATCCGAACGCCTATAACGATCGCGGGATTGCCGCTTCCAGGGAGGGCCGGTACGAAACGGCTTTGGCGCTGTTTACCCGGGCTTTCCAAAGGGACCCCGGATTCGCCGAAGCCTATTATAACCGAGGGCTCGTCTCCGTCGCCATCGGGCTGCTGGGGCAGGGCGTTTCGGATTTTGGTCAATTTGTTGAGATCAAGCCGGGACAGACGGAAGGATATAAAAACCGCGCCTCGCTCTATTTTGCGATGAAACGGTATGACGATGCGATCTCGGACTTCACGAAGATCATCGAGCTTGATCCGGCTTCAACTCAGACTATCTTCCGGCGGAGCCTCGCTTTTTATGCGAAAGGCCGGTACGACCGCGCGTGGGAGGATGTTCACAAGATACAGAACCTCGGCCTGTCCGTTCCCCCGGAATACCTCAAAGTTCTTCGACTCCTCTCGGAGGCAAACAAATAAGCCCGGAACAACGGTTTCCAACATCTTCACGTGAAAATCCGAATTCTCCCCCAAGGTTTATTGATAATGACAACTCTCCAGAGAACTCCTGTGATAACGACGTATCTTTCGTGAAGAATGCTGAGATACGAAGGGACACGACAAAGCAACTCAAAACGGCAGATGCCTTAGGACTTGAGGAGGATTCAGTAATCCTTGAGGTTTCTGATCCACTCCGGCCAGTCTCCGGGTTGAAGACCGCCGGCCTGGGTCCAGGGGCCTGATGTGTTGAACTGGCGATGCCATTTCAACGTCCACAATTCTTTCAGGCCGACTTTTCGAGCGGAAAAATCAAGAAAAGCCATGCCGATGAAGCCGTCATGCCGGTTGATACAGCAGCGTTTCATTCTGCTCTCGCCCTGCCAGGTATCGTACTGATACTCAGGAGGCCCATCGGTCTCGATCGGGAATAGGTCAAAACGCAACGCATCCATAAAGAGCGGCGCCTGGCCCGCACCGCCCACGTTGGGCGTTCTCCAGCCGTAATGAGCGGGAATGTCGCGAACGAATGTGGCGTCCGTGGGGATGCTCAGGACATACCCGTTGATGCTGTAGCTTCCGTTGACGCCGTTTGGGCCTGCATCGTAGGTCAGGCCGTCCAGGCTGCTCGTATGACTTTCCGTATAGATGCCCCATGCGTTATAGATATTCAGCGTGGGCGCGGGGATACCCTTTTCGTCAACGATAGGCTTCTTGGCGGTTGGGCATAACCAGGTCTTGTTCGTCTTCCAATCCTTGAGTCGATTTTCCAATTGCCACGGCCACCAGTGACCATAGGCATTTAAACCGGACCAGAATTTACCCTCATTATCTTCGGTGTACATGGCACTGATCAGGTTCCATTGCTTGAGATTGGCCAGGCAACCGACCGTTCGGGCCTGTTCCCGAACCCGTGCTAATGCCGGCATCAACACCGACATCAGCAATGCAATGATAGCAATAACGACCAGCAACTCGATGAGCGTAAAACCTTTCTTGCGAACCACGTTTCACCTCCATCACTTATGTTGAATTACCTTCTCGATTTTCTTGTTTTCTCCTCCGTCACGGGGCCTTCATATTCCCATGTGAAAAAGGCGCTGTCCTCATGTGCTTCTTCCATGATCCTGGACATTTTAGCGATAATGTCCGGATGTTGTCGCGAAACATCGTTCTTCTCGGAGATGTCCGCATATAAATCAAACAGCTCAATCGTTTCCTTCGTCTTCACGGCCTTCCAGCGCCCCATCCGCACGGCCCGCTTATCCTTTAATTCCCAATAAAGATAGGGGTGTGTCTTCTGGTCGTTTTTGCCCAGCAAGGTTGGCACCATAGAGATTCCATCCGTCTCTTTCTCGACCGCTGCCCGGCCCAGATCACTAAACGTGACTAACATATCCTGGAATCCGCAGACGTGGTCGCTGACCGTTCCCGGCGCGATCATTCCGGGCCAGCGAGCGATCATGGGCGAGCGAAGACCGCCTTCGTAGAGCGTTCCTTTTTGCCCGCGCAATATTCCGGAGCCGTTGAAGCTCTTGAGCAGCTCGCCGCCGGCACAGCCATTGTCGCTTGTGAAAATCACCAACGTCTGTCGATCCATTTGGAGTTTCTTCAAGAGCCCCAGTATTTTGCCGATATCTCGATCCATGCGCGTAATCATGGCGGCAATAGCCTTCTTAACCTGGCCCCAGGATTTGTCGGCGTACATGCCCAAATCGGGAACCTGAAACGCGGCGTGTGGAATTGTATAAGGGACATACAAGAAGAAAGGTCGGTTATGGTTCTCTCGAATAAATTCTAACGCTTCAGTCGTTAGGAGGTCGTGAGAATAGTCCTGTTGTCGGCCGTCCGCATTGCCTTGGAGCATTACTTTTTTGTCGTTGCGCCAAAGATGATCGGGATAATAAGTATGGGCCTGACGCTGACAGTTATACCCGAAGAAATGATCGAATCCCTGCTTGACCGGGTCGCCCTCCGATCCCGGATAGCCTAACCCCCACTTACCGATGGCCCCGGTGATGTATCCGCTGCGTTGAAGCACTTTCCCGATGGTCTGGGAATCGGCCGGAATCGGAACGTTGCCTTCCACAGGTAATCGTTTATTATTGCGAATGAAGCAGTGTCCCGTGTGCAATCCCGTCATCAGCACACACCGCGACGGCGCGCATAATGCCGAGCCGGCGTAATGGTCTGTAAATCGCATGCCTTCCTCGGCCATCCTGTCGATGTTCGGCGTCTTGATCTCTTTTTGCCCGTAACAGCCAAGATGCCCATAGCCAAGGTCGTCCGCTAAGATATAGACCATGTTCGGTTTGGATTTGAGCGGGTCACCTAAGCTCACCCCCTGGCCCAAAGATAAGCCCAACACGCCCAAACCCGCCAGCTTCAGGAAGCGACGTCTTTGCATTTTATGCTCCTTAGACACGTAGATTTCTTTTGTAACAATGATACCATATTCAAAGGCATAATGAAATAGATCGCCTGTTTTGGACGGGGAAGCAGGAGTGAGTTTGCAGCGTGTTCATAGAAGTTCCGGGTTTGGCGAGACATTCAGCCGTCACAGCATCAGCGCATCCCTCTTCGTATTTGGAGCATCGCAGTGGAGTTTCAAATGCCACTCAACGGAGCAGGAGGGATTCGAACCCCCGGTACCTTTCGGTACAACGGTTTTCAAGACCGTCGCCTTCAGCCGCTCGGCCACTGCTCCTAATGGTTGATATACAATTCCTCTTATTCTATACAGAACAGGTTGGTTTGGCAAGAAGATCAATCAGCCTTTCAGTGGAGAAGGCAGATGAAATCGCCGCGAGAGAAGGCCGGACGGTGGGGAATCACCCGCTTTTCCTCCCGGTCATCGAGCCGGCTCGAACGAGGCGCGATGGAAATTTCAGAATGGACGCTGCGTCGCGTCTTTTTGCCGTCGTTCGAGGCGGCTATGGCCTCCAATCCCGACTGGCTGCACATCTCCACGTTCAACGAGTTAGCCGAGTTCAGCCACATCGAAGCCACGTTCGAGCACGGCTATACCTATATCGACCTGACCGCCGAATTCGTCAGAAAATTCAAAAACCCCGAATAGCATTGCCGGCCCTTGCCGGCCGCCCCATCTACCCCTTTTGGGGTAGATTGGCTTTGTTTTTACAAATTCGTTTCCGCAATACGCATCACGCAGTACGCAATACGAACTGAATTGGCTTTGTTTTTTCAAGGGAAACCACGAATGAACGCGAATGAACGCCAATATTTGTTCTTTTCTGATGCGGATTTGTGTTGTTTTGTGCATTTTTGTGAAAATTTGTAAATTTTTGTGTATTTTTAGTACTAAAAGTAACCACGAATGAACACCAATGAACACTTCGATCCGGACGATACACGAAATACGAACGACGAAACTTAACCGCCGATTGCACCGATGACGCAGATTTTTAGCCTTCAAAATTCGACATTGGACATTCGCTATTCGACATTCATTATTCAATACCTGATCCCCACCTCCTGATAACCTGATGATCTGATTTCCTCCCTTCTGTCTCCTGTATTCTGTATTCTGTTATTCATTTTATTAGTTATATATTATACAATATTCTTTTCCGAAAGTCAAGGATATTCTATATTTTAGACGGGATGAACGGGATTGACAGGATACTGTAGTCCAAAAATGAGGGCTGCAAGTATTCCTCTCACAGCTCTCAAGTGCAGCTATAATATTCATTGACTGAGTATATAGTCATCGGTGGACGTACACGGATGGGAATCAAGCCTCTGCTTCGAACTGCCCAAAGGCGAATCGATCCCGGGTGTATCAGAAGATTCGTCCGGGATGCCCTGCGTTCTGTGAAGGATTCACAGGTGAACGTGACAGTTTTCATTCTGTCAACCCGGGATGCCGAAAGGATCGGCATCCCGGACCTCTCAGAGTTGACATACTCTGGTTTCCTTTCCGTTAAAGCAAGGATTCGGCGAGAATGTGACATTGGAGTATGAAAGGCTGGCGCAGCGGGTTGTTGAAGAACAACCGTTTGGCCACGCTTTCATCGGGATCTAACTGCCCATCGATCAACAAACCCGTGATGTCGATGTACTGATATCCATCAGTCATGGTGCCGTGACTATCAAGCAAGGCGATCTCGGGATCGCCAATGGTCTTAAGTGTCAACCACATCGGACCCTGGATGATTGTCGATGATATGTTGGTGATTGTGATCTGTGCGCTTGTCTGTTCGGTGTTATTGTCATGCTGGACCGATCCAAGGGATACGCTCACCCAATCATCCACCTCCAGCGCCGGTGGGGTCGTATCCAAAGTGAAAAACAGGACTTCATCTTCACCGTCGTTAAGATAGCCGCCCAGGCCGTCGTTGATTGTTTTCTTTAGAGTGACAGTGTACTGACCATCCAAAGGTAGGGGCGTTGTGAAAATCGCCACGATCGTATCGGTTCCCCAGCCGGAAATCAAATCCGGCACGATGGGCAAGCCATCAGGGGCATTGATTTGAATATCAACATCATTACCGTCAACCACTTCCGAGAACTCGTACGTCAGTACCGGCGTCGTATCGCAGGTGACCTTGTCGTTTGCATCCAGACCCGTATCATCCATTAGAGACCAACCGGTCAGCCGGGGACCTTGAGGCCACGGTGTTATTTCCACATCATCAATATACCAACCGGCGCTCTCGTAATGGTGGACAATCCCTGCGGGGTCCTCCGTCACATCCGTGTGAAAGAAACCTATCCGAATTCGCTGACCTGCATACTGTGTGAGAGGTACGCGCGCACGATGCCAGACGCTACTCTGTGAGTTGACGTAATACTGAGGATCCCACGCCTCTAACCAGATTCCATTGGACTCATCGTATGTGTCAATCTGTACCTCCCCTCTGTCCGCCGCTGCGTAGGACCACCACTGGCGGAAACGCAGCAGGATTTCCTCTCCTGCTGCTACCTCAGGTAACTGTATGGGGGGGCTGACTAACCGACTATCCGGTCCATAAGGATAGCTGTTATTCAAGAGGGTTGCGACACATTGTGCGCCAGAGTAGGCTCCGCCCGGGCCACTCATTGGGGTGCCCACCTCCCAGATGCCCCGATCACACCACCAACCATCCCATCCAGATTCAAAATCTTCGAATCCGCGGAACTGAGGGATTCTCTGCCTGGTTATTTGTACATCGTCAATGTACCAACCGGCGCTCTCGTAATGGTGGACAATCCCTGCGGGATCCTCCGTCTTGTCCGTGTGATAAAAGGCAATACGCACTCGCTGGCCGGCATATGCCGTCAGGTCCACGAGTCCATCGTGCCACGTTGCGTCGTATGAGTAAACGTCTTTCAGCGTCTCCCACGTCTCTAACCAAATTCCATTCGCCTCATCGAATGTGTCAATTTGTACCTCCCCCTTATCCGCTGAGGAGTAGGACCACCACTGACGGAACCGAAGCAGGATTTCCTCTCCCGCTGCTACCTCAGATAACCGTATGGCGCGACTGACCAGCCGACTGTCCGGCCCATAGGGATAGTTGCCATTCAGAATGGTTGCGGCACATTGGGTCCCACTATATGCGCCGCCCGGGCCACTCGTAGGGGTGCCTACCTCCCAGATGCCCTGATCGGACCACCAATCGCCTTCGCCTCCCTCGAAGTCCTCAAAGAAAATGGACGCGCCGTTCGTCCTCAGAGAGATACCATTATCCCCGGCCAATTCATTATCGCTGCTGACGGAGTCGGACGGATCTATCAAAACCTCGATGGACATCACCGGGGTTATAGTCACACTTATGATCACAAGTAACAATACGAAGGGCTTAATGAGAGTTTTCATTTTGTTTCTCCTTTAGAATGGGGTTAACTCATTTCATTTTTTGTCTTCTTGAATTCAATACCGATACAGTTTTCGAGTATTTTTATTCTTCTCTGCAATTCAGATTCTATGCACTTTGACACCTCCTTTTTTGCTATGGATTCATGATCCACACTTCTGTTCTGTTAAGCATCGCACTTGTTCAACTATTCCAATCGATTGGCTATCAACCTTGATGACGCCATACGCCAATAAAGCTCAAAGCGTGTCCGTTGTGGTCATCCTATACCTTAATTCTTCTCCATTTCCTTGTTAAGGCGTTCAATATTGTCCCGCATCTTCTTGGTGTGCGGATGGTTCAGGCCAAAATGCTTCTGATAGATCTCCAGTGCCCGCCGCATTAAAGACTCCGCCTCGGTGAAACGCCTTGTCACCCGCAACACCTCTGCGAGGTAGCTCAGATCGCGGGCAACGCTCGGATGGTCCGGGCCGTTCGCCTTCTCGTGAATGGCGAGCGCACGACGAAGTATTGGCTCGGCTTCGTTAAACTGATTCGTTTGCATGAATAAGACCACAAGGTGATTGAGACAAATCGCAATATTCGGATGGTCTTCGCCATAGACCTTTTCATCGATCGCCAACGCTCGACGATACAACGACTCGGTTTCATCATAACGGTTCGTTACGCGCAGCAGTTCAGCCAGATTGTTCAAACGAATGGCGATGATGCGATGATCTTTGCCGAAAACATGCTCCTCAATCGTCAGCGCCCGACGCAATAAAGACTCCGCCTCATCCCATCGATTCTTTGCCATCAGCAAAGCCGCCAGGTTATTCAGGTCTCGGGCAACAGAGGGATGGTTTGAGTCAAAAGCTTGCTCATCAATCGTCAACGCTCGACGAAGTAAAGGCTCGGCCTCGTCAAGACGGTTCGTGACTCGCAGCAATTCTCCAAGGTTGTTCAGATCAATGGCCACTTTGGGATCGTTCGGCCCCAAGGCTTTTTCCTGAATGGCCAGTGCCTGACGGAACATCGGTTCGGCCTCGGCGAATCGGTTCGTATCGTAGAACAACGTCGCCAGGTTATTCAATGCAGTGGCTAACTTGGGATGATTCGGATCATAGAATGTCGCCATGATATCGAGGGCCTGCTCTAACAAAGGCTCGGCCTCCGTTAAGCGGTTCGTGTCCTGGAGAACCTGCGCCAAATTGCTCATCGTAATAGCGACGTTGGGATCGTCGGGCCCCAAAGAAGCCCTATTCAGTTCCAGTGCCCGGCGGAAATGCGGCTCAGCCTTCTCGTACTCACCCAAACTGAGATAGGTTTGTGCCAAAGTCACCCGAATCGACGCCTCGACAAGCGGTTCATCGTTGAACTGATCTTGGATCTTATCTGACGCTTTGTCGAGAATCTCGCGTACCGTGACTTCACGGCCCCTGGCCTGCACGGGATCTATCGAAGAAAGAAGGTCCCTGTTTAGAAAGTCGGATATGGCGTTTGCTTTATGAGCCTGCCTCTGGGCCTCGGCGCGGGCTTCAGACTCCTTTCGGCGTGAATGCTCCGACCGGATGAACATCATCGTCGTTGCGGCCAAACCTATGATCAGAGACGCTGCGATGGCAAGCGTGACGACCACGAATCCCCTTCGTCGCCGGATCAGCTTTTTCACGCGATACAACGTACTGGGCGGCCCGGCCAAGACCGGCTCATTGTCCAGGTAACGATGAATATCTGCGGCGAATTCGGTGACGGAATCGTACCGGCGATTTCGGTCTTTCTCCAGGGTCTTCATCACAATCCAGTCCAGATCGTCGTGGACCTTTCGCAGGGGCGGCCCCCCGTGGCCGCCCGACGTTGGGCAGGCACAGGGGCCTGCCCTTACAGATCGGTGTTCCCGCGTGGCCGTCCGAATCCTCGTCGAGGGTTTGACGGGTTCCTCCTCGCGGATAATCCGCTGCATTTCTTCGTAGCTTT
>Ga0272441_10014706_pt1 | contig 11043 bp, 7 predicted proteins | sample SSMProp6N_FD_193582 | JGI IMG/M metagenome (GOLD analysis project Ga0272441, IMG submission 193582) | Marine sediment archaeal communities from Little Sippewissett salt marsh, Falmouth, MA, United States - SSM-Prop-6N | ecosystem: Environmental > Aquatic > Marine > Wetlands > Sediment ...
CATGTCATTCGCACGGAGTCCGCGACCCAAATGAAGACCGCCGCGCACCGGCGTACGATCTCCTGACGATGGCACGCAGTCGTTAGCCGATCAACGGCATCCGAAGGCGAAGGCATTTCGATCATCCGATGCTCCAACGCGTCATACTGGTGCAATCCCGTAGGTATCCCGTCGACGCGGCTCGCGAGAACCACCGTCTCGAACGGGTGCCGTGCGCCGGCCGAGGGGACCATCCGAAACGTGGCTCGCTCCGCCAAGATCTCCCGAACGCCCTGCGTACTCCAGAGAAGAAACGAGAGCTCCTCGAGCGTGAGCGGGAGCTCGGAGTACTCTCGCAAGCTCCGCCGGTGTTCGATCGCCTTGCGCAGGCCCATTTCGCCGCCAGCGACCTCCGCAATAGGAGGAAGCGCAGTCGCCCGACCCTGCGCGAGCAGCGCCTGCAACGGCGGCTGCGGCTCTCCTTGCTGCTGCCGCGACGGTCCGAGATAGCGATACCTCGTTCTCTCCATGAACTCGAACCCTGCTCCACTCATCCGATGACGACCTCCTTCACCTTTCTTCCGCCGGCCCATGCGTGAAGCCTCCCCGCCATGGTACTGCCAACCGGTGGCGGCCGACACGGCCGCCGCTTGGCGTGAGCACATCTTGTCGGAAGCGCCTCGAAACCTATACTGAAGCCGGAAGCGATGGAGCCCTCGACGAGCTACAGCATCTCCAGTCGCCGATCTCCGTCCCGAGGACAAGCGACACCATCCGCAGAGGAGGTAGTCAAGATGAAGCGGAAACCGCTGGCACTACTCATTCTGACGTTGCTCCTGACCTCAATCGGTTGGACGATCTCATCGCAGATGGAAGAACTGGAGAGGCCGACGGGCTACGTTCGAAGCGACCTACAGCTCATCAGCCAGGAGAGCAAGGACGGCTGGTCGCCGGCCTGGACCGGACCGATCCAGGCAGCAACGATCCTCGCCTGGTTCCACGAGCACGGATACTCACGTTTCCTACGCGACTTCAACGAAGACGGCGTGATCGATGAGTTGGATACGATCGAGTTGGCTGACATCTTCGGCGGCGGTGTGATGCGTGCCGACACGACCCGCGGGACAACCGATGCCTGGTTGGTCGTTGGCCTGGCGCAGTACGTCGCCGATCTCTATCCCGGCGAGTTCGTCCTCAAGATCTATGACGAGGGCTTCCCGGAGGAGTTTGCAGCGGGCGGTCATGGCACGTTCGCGCCGGACGCGATCCCGGGCATCCTGTTGAGACTCCAGAGCGAACCGACACTGGAAGCCTACGAGTACGAGTTGGAGACGGCGGAGGGCGTGGTCGTCGGCTTGGAGGAGTCCGAGAGTCACAACACGTACTTCTCGGGCCGCTCCTTCCTGTACGAAACCACCCAAGACGGAGACACGCCAGTCGATCTCGCCTGGGCGGAGGAGGATCGATTCCTGCCCGGACACCAAGGGAGAATCCTGAATACGGTCGCGACGACCGACGATCGCTTCTCCGTTGACTATCGATGGGGCTGGATTCCGGTCGAGTTCATGGTGGCCCTTTCGCCTCGAGAGACCCCGAGGTTCCAGAGCATGTACTACGATTGCCCGGACGACGCCCTTGCGTATCACGTGACCTCCTTTGAACTCGGCAGCTTGGGCGGCATACAGATCGAAGAGTGCGTCATCCGAGAAGGTGACTTCGACACGTACATTTGGATCGTCACCAACATCGATTTCCAGTGGATGGGTTGCGGGCTCTGCTACTTCGCCGTGGCCAACTCCGGATTCACTTCCGTGGGTCACAGCGGGCCTCCGCTCTGGCCGTTCTCCGAGATGCCGTGGGCGTGGTCCTGGAGCGCTCCCTCAGGAAGCTGCGGCTTCGAGCCGGGGCAAAGCGCCGTCTTCTCGGTCACCGTACCCGGGCCGACCACGGATGTTTGGGTCCCCGCAGCGGTGATGGCCTGTACGCCTCCGCCTCCCGGACCGGGCATCCTGATCCTCGATGGAGAGCGCCCGCCGTTCTTCCCGGTTCGTACGACCGGCCCGGGTGAGTGGGTAGAAGGCGAGTGCCCGGACATCGAGCTTCGAGTCGAGGACATCGGCTGCAGCACTTTGCCGGACGGATCTCTGAAGATCACCGTCTGGCCGGCCAAACTCGAGAACGTCGGCGGTGCTCCGATCAACACGGAGTTCGACGTAATCGCTTTCGCGCCAGGCTTCAGCGGCAGCGTGACGACCACGATCAGCCCGCCGCCACCGTTCGAACCCGGCGACGTGATCAACCTGCCGTCTCTGGTGTTCGTTATTCCCGCGGCCGAAGTGCCTGCCTCGACGTGTCCGATCGGTGTTCGCGTGGTCGCTGATCCCGATCTCGCCATCGCGGAATGCGATGAAGGGAACAACACGGTGAACCTCGACGCATGCTGCGTTGGAGGTCCTGATGAGGAACTCGGCGCGTGCTGCCTCCCGAACGGGGTCTGCGCCGACCTGACCGCCGGCGAGTGCATCGCACAAGGCGGTGACTTCCAGGGCGTCGGAACCTCCTGCGCAACAACGGAGTGCCCGAGCGACGAAGGGTGCCCCGACCTGATCATCGAGTTCCTCGACAGGGAGACATCCTGTGATCGAATCCCCAGCGCGGTCGGCGCGGCTGGAGGCTGGACACTCTACGCGACGGTACGCGTGACCAACATCGGCGATGCGCCGGCAACTTCATCGCTCATCAACGTCAACATCCACTCGCCGTACGGGCTTGTGAGCGAGTGGGTCGGCCCGCTCGACCCCGGGGAGTACGAGGACGTGGGCGCGGGCTGGGGTTTCGGACCCAACGATCCCCCGGACTGCAAGATCGACCTGGAGGCCGAGGCGGACGCACCGCTCAGGAAGGTCGACGAGTGCGACGAAACCAACAACGAGGCCTCGACGACGGTCTCCTGTCCGGACTGCAGATGAGGTGAAGTGAGATGAGCTTGCGGACCCCGCATCCCTCGGGGGACGGGGTCCGCAGACTCACGGAAGCATGATGACCAGACGGGTTCGATCAATGGCTCTCGCGTTCGTCGCTCTTGCTGCGGCGAGCGTCCTGTGCGATGCCACGATCCTCCGGATTCCGCTCGACGGGTCCATTAACCCGATCAGCCGCGACTTCGTCGTCCGTGGAATCAAACTGGCCTCGGAACGCGGCGCCTCCGTGGTGATCATCGAGCTGGACACGCCGGGCGGGCTGGTTGACTCCACTCGCGACATCGTCGCCGCCGAGCTCGCTTCACCAATCCCGGTAATCGTATTCGTCGCTCCTTCCGGCGCACGCGCCGCCTCGGCCGGCGTCTTCATTACGCTCGCTGCGGACATCGCCGCGATGTCACCCGGGACGAACATCGGAGCTGCGCACCCCGTCGGCTTGATCGATTCGCCAGGGACGGAGGAAACGGACGACAGCACGTCTCTCGACAAGGCGGCTCAGGACGCCGCCGCATTTGCTCGATCGATCGCGGAGGAGCGCGGCCGGAACGTGGAGTGGGCACAGGCGGCCGTGCTCGAATCCAGTTCGATCACCGCGGAGGAGGCGCTCGCGGCCGGCGTGATCGATCTCGTTGCCGAGAATCTCAGCGATCTTCTCTCCCGAATCGACGGCCTCGCCCTCTCCGACGGCCGGATCGTCGTCACCGGAGATTCTCTTATCGAGACGCTGCGCCCGACGCTCCGAGAGCGCGTGCTTGGCCTTCTCGCCGATCCGAACCTCGTCTACGTCCTGTTCATCCTCGGGCTGTACGGTCTGATTTATGAGTTCTTCCATCCCGGCATCGGTTTCGGATTGGCAGCTGGCGGCATCTGTTTGGTGCTCGCTCTGTTCGGCCTTCAGGTCCTCCCGATAAACATCGTCGGGATCGTGCTCGTGCTGTTCGGGGTCGGCCTCATCATCCTTGACGCGTTCACGCCGACCAACGGCATCTTGACCGCCGGAGGCATCATCGCCCTTGCTGTCGGCTCCCTCACATTGTTCGACATCGCAGATCGGCGGTTCGGGCTCTCCTGGGTGACGGTGCTTTCCGTCGTAGGCGTGACGGCCGCCCTTTCTCTATTCGTCCTCGGAAAAGGGCTTCTCATCCAGGTGAAGCCTCCGGTAACAGGCACGATAGGCCTCGCCGGAGCGTCGGGCACCGTGCGAGCCGATCTTGCGCCGGAAGGAATGGTCTTCGTCCATGGCGAGTACTGGACGGCTCGTTCCCTCGAAGGTCTCCTCCCCATCGGGACACCGATCGTGGTCGAGAAGGTCGAAGGAAGCACGCTCCTTGTGCGCCGGGTATCATGATTGCCGTGGTTCATCAGATGGGGGCGTGAGAAGCAAGTGGACAAGACACCTCAGACCGTAGCACTGTCTCTGATCGCCTTCCTTCTGATCGCGATTCTCGTGACGCTGATCACGATCGCCTGGCGCGGCGTGCGCGTTGAGCACACCGGCGCCGTGTCGCTCGGTGGAATGCTCGATCCCATCCCGCTGCAGATGAATGAGCCCATCACGATCCAGATGCCTGAGCCTGCACGAATGATCGCTACCGGGGCGGGCGCAGACGCCATTCCGGTCGATCTCTCCCTTCCCGTTTGCTCGAAATGCGGAGGTTCCATTGTGCCGGTCCGCTGGAATCCATGGACCGGTGCCATTGACTGGTCCTGCCCGATCTGCGGAGATGGCCCGGCCGAGCCGTAACCGTGTGACGCCAGGACCCTAAGGGCCGATCGGTCGCCCGGACCGCCACAGCGCCTCGAAGTAGTCGTCAAAGATATCGGCAACCTCAGACATCCCTAGCAGTGCCACGCTCGCCTCGACGTTTCTCTCGAGCGCATAGTAGTTCCAGTTGGTCGATCCCAGAACGACATCCTCTCCATCGATGACGAGGAGCTTGGCGTGGGTCGTCTCTTCCGGCTGGTCGAAGCGGACCGGAACGCCGTGCTCGAACAGAAAGAGGGCGGAGGAGAGATTCGCTTCCGCCGAGTCCGCGTAGAAGCTGCAATCGTCGAGGAGGACGCGCACATCGATCCCTCGGCGGGCAGCTCGAACCAATGCATCGAGGAGCTCGTTGGCCGTGCTATCCGGAAAGCCCGTGTAGACCGACATCCTGTACAGCGCGACGTGAATCGAGATCCCGGCACCATCGAGCAGGGGAATGACGGCCGAGACGTACGTGGAAGATCCACTCTCATCGGGAAGCGGCACGATGCACGGGCCACCCATCAACGGCAGGTCGACGGTTACAGTCCGCTGCTCCGGGGTTTCGCCGCGATGCGTCCAGAGGCCGTCGAACCAGTCCGCGAACGCGCCGGCGACTCGCCCATCGACGATCCGGACGCTCGCCTGCTCCTGGTCCGTGAACGCGTAGTGATTCCAGTTGGTGGATCCGAGGATGACGGTCGTCCGATCGACGACCACCATCTTGGCGTGCGTCGTCACCTCTGGATCGTCGAACGCCGCTTCCACTCCGTGCGCGAGAAGGTAGTCGAGCGTCGGCTTGTTCTTCGCGGTGATCGATGTGGCCCAGTTGCTCTCGTCCAGGAGAACACGGACCCGAATGCCCCGACTGTGAGCGGAGATCAGCGGAGCCCAAAGCGGATTGCCCTCCAGCTCGGCATTCGCCAGGAGGAGATCGATCGACTCGGTCGCCTCGGCAAAGGCCTCCGACACCACGTCGCAGTACGCACACGCGCCGGGCCGATCGATCATCGGTTGAACAAGCGTCTCCGTCGCGCCCACAGCGACCGTGCCGCAGAGGAGGGCGACATACACCGCGCCAGTCCAGGATTGAATCGATCGGAACATCTGCGATAGAATCCTAGACCAAAGGAGCCCCCATGGTCAAAGAACTCAGGAGCCACGACCTCCGCTACACGTGTGATGCGTCCATCTTCCATTTTGAGACGACGGACGAGCTCGACCCACTGGATCACATCATCGGGCAGGACCGCGCGATCGAGGCGCTCAAGCTAGGACTGGGCATCAAGGACGCCAAGAATCGATACAACATCTACGTCGCCGGCGGCCCCGGAACGGGGAAGATGTCGGCCGTCGAGCACTTCCTCGGCCGTGCAAGCGCAGATGAACCGCAACCGCCGGACATATGCTACGTGCACAACTTCGAGAACCCGTACAACCCGAAGTACCTCGAACTGCCCGCGGGCAAGGGATGCCAGCTCCGCACCGACCTCGAGAATCACATCAAGCGCCTTAAGCGCGAGATTCCCAAGGTGTTCGAGTCCGACGAGTTCAAAGCGCGCAGCAAGAAGATCACCGACCGTTTCGGCGAACAGCGGACGGCGGTCCTCGAGAAGATGGAGACGCGAGCCCGTGAGCTCGGTTTCGCGATTCAGCGAACCCCGATCGGCATCAACACGTTGCCGCTACAAGAGAGTGGCGAACCGCTCAGCCAGGAGGAGTACAACGCCCTTCCCGAGGAGAAGCAGGAGGAGATTCGGAAGAATCAGAACGAGGTTCAATCGTTGGTTCAGGAGCAGCTTCAGGAGGTCGCGCGACTCGACGAAGAGCGAGAGGCCGAGGTGAAGGAGCTGGCCAAAGAGGCCGTCCTGTTCATGATCGAGCCGCACTTCGCCCAGCTGAAGGGCCGTTACGAAGGGATCGACAAGGTGATCGCCCATCTCGACGCGCTCAAGACGGACATCGTCGAGAATCTCGAGATCTTCCAGAACTCGGCTGCCGCGAAGAAGCCACAGCTGCCGTTCGTGATGCCCCAGGCCGATCCGTTCAAGAAGTACTCGGTCAACCTTCTTGTCGAGAACACAGAGGCGGAGGGCGCCCCAGTGATCGTCGAGCAGAACGCCACCTACCCGAACCTGTTCGGCTCGATCGAGCGAAAAGTCCAGATGGGCGTCGCGGTCACCGACTTCACAATGATCAAGCCCGGATCTCTCCATCGCGCAAACGGCGGATACCTCGTGCTCGACGCGAACAACCTCTTCCGGCTCGGCATCAGCTGGGAGGCACTCAAGATCGCGATCAAGCGGCGCGAGATCCGAATCGAGGATCCGTGGCAGATGATGGGCTACTCGACCGCAGAAGGTTTGCGACCGGAGCCGATCCCGTTCCGCATCAAGCTGATCATCATCGGCAACCCGTACATCTACGAGCTCCTGCACCACTACGACGAAGACTTCGCCAAGCTGTTCAACGTCAGAGCGGACTTCGGCACGGACATGGAGCGAACGCCAGAGCGCGAGCAAGAATTCGCTCAGTTCCTGGGCGCCTGTTGCCAGCAGGACCCGACCGTTCTCCCATTCGACCCGTCCGGCGTTGCACGGATGATCGAGCACGCGACGGAGTTGGCCGGGGATCGAACGAAGCTCTCCTGCCAGTTCGGGACCCTGATTTCGCTTGTGAAGGAAGCCGCGTACTGGGCCAGAACCGGCGGATCCTCCGTGGTTGCCGGCGAGCACGTGATGCGGGCGCTCGAGCAGAAGGACTACCGCCGCGATCGAATCGACGAGCGAATCCGCGAGATGATCGCACGCGGCCAGATCTTCGTCGACACGGAAGGGGAACAGTCGGGGCAGGTGAACGGCCTCGCCGTCCTCCAGATCGGCGACTACGCCTTCGGCAAGCCGTCACGGATCACGGCCTCCGTCCAAGCCGGCAAAGCGGGCATCATCGACATCGAACGTGAAGCGAAGCTCGGGGGGAAGACCCACAGCAAGGGCATTATGATCCTGCGAGGCTACCTCGGCGAGCGCTTCGCAGCGGAAAAGCCCCTGTCCTTCTCCGCCAGCCTCGCCTTCGAGCAGAGCTACTCGATGGTGGATGGGGACAGCGCGTCGAGCACGGAGCTCTATGCGATCCTCTCCGCCCTCTCCGGCCTCCCGATTCGTCAGGGCCTCGCCGTCACAGGTTCCGTGAACCAGAAGGGTGAGATCCAGCCGATCGGCGGGGTCAACGAGAAGGTCGAAGGCTTCTACCGCGTCTGCAAGGCCAAGGGCCTCACCGGAGATCAGGGCGTCCTCATCCCGTCGGCCAACATCGACAGCTTGATGCTGTGTGAAGAGATCATCGACGCGGTTGAGGCAAGCCGCTTCCACGTCTACCCAGTGACAACCGTCGAGGAGGGGATCGAGCTTCTGACCGGCGCGCCCGCCGGTGCACCGGATGAGGAGGGCGCGTATCCGGAAGGCACGGTCTTCGCGCGAATCGAAGAGCGTCTTGAGCGGATGCGAAAGGCACAAGAAAAGAAGGACGACAAGGACGACGAACCCAACGACAGGAAAGCAAACGAGGAAGAAAACGGCGAGCCGAAACCGGACGCGCCACCACCCGGCGGGACACCGAAGGGTCGATCGTGATGCGCGCAAGATTCGCATTCGCCGCCGTCGCTTGCTTGAGCCTTTTTGCGCTCGCCGGTTGCTTCTCGAGCCTGCCCCGCGCCGCTTTCGAGGCGACACCACGGTTCGACTACCCGCCGCTCGTCGTGTCGTTCGACGGCAGCGACTCTTCGAGCCCGAACGGCGCCATCGTCAAGTATGCGTGGGACCTCGGCGACGGAGAGACAGCAAGCGGGGTGACCGTCTCCCACACGTACGCCGAGAAGGGCGTCTACACGGTCACGCTAACCGTGACCGACTCTGCCGGCAAGTCCGCGTCTCGCTCCCTCACCGTCGAGGCGCTCAACCGCGTGCCATTCGCAGATTTCATGCCATCGGTCTACACAACCCCGGTCCATCAGCCGGTCCGCTTCGATGCGTCCGACTCCTACGACCCGGACGGTGCGATCGTCGAGTATCTGTGGGCGTTCGGAGACGGGGACGTCGGCGAAGGGATCGTCGTCGAGCACGAGTACGCAACCGCCGGCGGATCAGGCTGGAAACCTCAGATCACGCTGACGGTCGTCGACGACGACGGTGGGCAGAGTTCGCGGACGCGGCAGATCATCGTCGTCGGCTGTGACGCCTGCGGCGGCAACTGACGGTTCATCGAACGCTTCGAGGATCGAGTTTCGGCCCGGGAATCGCGAAGGCGAGAGGGGCACGCGACGCGTGCCCCTCTCGCCCTCCGGATTGAGCTGCTGAAGCACTCAATCCTAATCGATTTCGTCGGTCACCGTCACGTTGACAGTGGCCGTGCCCTCCAATCCCTGGTCGTCGTAGACCGTGAGATGGATGACGAAGGTTCGCGTCAACGACCGCAGCTCGTAGATGTGCGTAACCTCGAGGTCGCTATCCAGCACAAGGAACTCGTCATCGCCGAAGTCCCAGACGTAGTACTCGATCTGATGCCCGGCGTCGGCGGAGGATCCGCGCGGATCGAAGTCCACTTCAAACAGCGACGGGATCCCCGGTCGATCGTCGGACTCGAGGATCATGTTCGGGTCCGAGACGGTGATCGCCGCTTCCGGCTCATCGTCTCCCGTGTTGTCTCCCGGGACGATGACGATGACCTCCACCTGCGCGGTGCCGACGGCGCCCTCGTTGTTCCAGACGAAGAGGGTGACCGTGAACTCCTCCGTCCGCTCCGCCTCGAACGTGTGCGTGACGCGGGAGCCAATCGCGGTATCCCCGTCGCCGAAGTCCCAGTCGTACTCGATGATGTTCCCGGCGCCGCCGGTCGAACCGACCGCGTCGAAACTCACCGTGACCGGCAACAGGCCGACAAGCTTGTCCGTCGTGATCCGCGCGACCGGAAGGCCCTCCCCATCAGGGTCAAGGCCCGTACCGGCCAACACCTCGATCGTCTGCGTCGTTTCGGAGCGGGTGTTGCGATCGTCGATCACAGTCAGGGTCACCGTGAACGTCCGCGCCTCCGTCGTGGCGATGAAGGCGTGGCTGACCACCTCGCCCGAATCATCCTCGCCGTCCCCGAAATCCCAGAGGAAGCCGACGAGAACGCCATCCGGATCGTACGAATCGGTGGCGTCGAAGGTCACGACCAGCGGCGAGGCGCCGGAGAGGACGCTCGCCGTGATCCGGGCCACCGGCGCCTGGTTGAACAGGACGCAGCCCGCAAGCAGCCCGAGAAGGACGATCCCGACGATCGGGATCGCCCACCGCCTCGCGCCGAGGTCAAGCTTCTTCATCGTCTTCCTCCCAGCGGCCGGCCCGAGAGACGCAGCCAACCCGCGCTACGGCGACAGCGTCAGATCTCGCTCGAACAGATCCTGCGCACCGAGGTAGTCCTCCGCGGTCACCTTGATCGTGTAGGTCGAAATCGTCCCGGGGAACGCGTAGACATGGCTCGCCGTCGTGTCGGCCGCATCGTTGAAAGCGACGAGGTCATTGTTTCCGTCACCCCAGTTCACGCGCAGTAGGCGGATCCCCCACGCCCGGTTCGGGAACCAGGCCGGCGGGCCGGCGTCCCACACCTGGCCTTCCGGATCGAAGCTGAAGTTGTTGTCGTCATAGTCCAGCGGCTTGGCGCTACTCGCGTTCGGCTCGGGATCCGCCGTCACGTTCGTATATTCCCAATCGGCGTCCGTCTTGCCCGAGAGATCACGGGATCGGATCCAGACGCGCACGTCGCCGGCCGCGAGGCCGTTGACCACCACGTCGTCCGCCTCCCAGGTCCCTCCAACCGGGACGGCAACTGCTGGATCCGCGCCGGCCGCAGCGGGGGCCTCGACGTCATCGTAGATCTCGAACCCCGCGATCGGCTGGTGGTTCTTCGCCCGCACCGTCTTGGTGATATCGTCGGTCGCACCCTCGTCGTCGATCACGACCAACGTCACCGAATACACCTTGGAGGCCAGGTCGGTCACGAAGGTGTGCGTCTGAAGATCGGCCGTGATCGAGTTGGCCGCGTTCCCGTCGCCGAAGCTCCAGGTGTACGTGGCCAACACCCGGCCGGTGTCGGCCTCGGAGTCTTCGGGATCGAACTCCACGCGGAGCGGCGCCACCTCGTCGTTCGTGTCCGGAAACTCGATGTCGAACCGTGCGCTCGGGGATCCAGTCGGGCTGGGAATGCCGCCCGCGCCGGCGACCGAGATCGTCGCCGTGGCGGTGCCGGTCTTTCCGTCCGGCGCCGTGACCGTCAGCGTTGCCGTATAGGTCCGGCCGGAGG
>Ga0272441_10014708_pt1 | contig 11042 bp, 7 predicted proteins | sample SSMProp6N_FD_193582 | JGI IMG/M metagenome (GOLD analysis project Ga0272441, IMG submission 193582) | Marine sediment archaeal communities from Little Sippewissett salt marsh, Falmouth, MA, United States - SSM-Prop-6N | ecosystem: Environmental > Aquatic > Marine > Wetlands > Sediment ...
CACCCGAAGATCGGTAATCCGCAGCCGTGAAGGCTGCGAGGCCCGTCGCACGTTCTGCGAAGCAAGTGCCACTTGCTCCTCGATCGGCCAGCCGAGAGCGCCGCCCAGGCTCAGGCCGCCCAGCCCGAGACCTTTGAGAAGGCTACGCCGTGAGTAGGATGACTTCCGGTCGATTCGTTGTCCTGTCTCTTTCATCCGAGTTCTTTCTGTACAACCGCCATTTGAATTTGTTTCGGATTTCTCACGTCACCAGGTTCTCTTCTCGAGGATCTCCTGGATCGCTTCCTTCGGTACAGGCAAATCGCTCATGTTCTCCTTGAGCCAGTTGAAGAAATCGGCCCGAATTTCTTCGGACCATCGGCCGTCGATCTGCCCCGGCGTGTACTTGCCCTCCTTGAGCCGTTGATGCCCGAAGCGGTCCCGCAACATGACCGCCTCCGCGTTCTTGACGACCTTCTCTGCCAGGTGGGCGGGGATGAAGATGACGCCTTCGCGTTTGGCCAGCACGATGTCGCCCGGCATACAGATGGCTCGACCGATTCGGATCGGCACGTTGATCCCGGTGAGCATCATCTCGCTGAGATACGACGGGTCCCAGCCGCGCACGAACGCATTGAATCCATCGATATCCGTCAGGCCCTCCAGGTCCCGGAGGCTGCCGTCGAAGACGACACCGTTGCCGGTTTTGGCGAAGATCGAGTTGCCGAGGTTGTCGCCGATCAGCGTGCCGTCGACGATCTTGCCGAAGCCGTCGGCGACGTAGACATCGCCCTGCTGCAGCATGTCGATGGGCCAGGAGTTCGAGGCCCCGATACGGCCTTCGGCCTTGCCCCCTTCGTCGATCATCTTCTTCACGTCCGGCCGCGAGGGCATGTACTGCGCGGTCAGCGCCCGGCCCACCACCGACACATCCTGATGGATCATCTGCCAGCCGCTGTCGAACTGGTTGCGATAGCCCGCATTCCGCAGCACCGCCCACGCCTCTTCAATGGATACGTTCTTCATCCTCTCGATGATGTCGTCGGGCACCTTCGGTCGCCCATCCGGGAACCGTGGCCCTCCCCACGCGGACGTGTAGTACTCCACGCGATTCGCGCACGCGATCTTCTGCACGACACCCGTGCCGACCGCCGCAGCCAATACGACCGGCAGCAGCAGCAAGAGGACCAGCACAGGGTTCACTCGACGACGTTGGGACAAACGGGCCTTCTTCTGCATTTTCGCTCCTTTCACCCAGGTAGTGACGCATCACAAGCGACAGGCGACAAGACTCCCGACGGCTTGCCCGCGGACATTGTACCGCCTCCACCGACCCGTGTGGAGCCAAAATGCCGCGCCGCCAATCGGGTGTCTGTGCAGGTTTCCGGGTGTAGGGGCGACGCATGCGTCGCCCTTACCTCTGTCCGGCGATGCAGGAATGGGGTATGGCGTGAGCCTGCCCCTGCCAGTTTCGTTTCACAGACACCCAATCGGACCTGCCTACGTGAGTAGGAGCATCCTCGCCACATGAAAAAGCGGCCTCGCGCCGTGAGGCACGAGACCACTGCGTGCTGCAAGGGTCAGGCGGCCCCATGCCTCCGCCCATGAGGCCGCCCTGACTTCACGTGACGACTACACTGGAGCACTCACCTCTACCGCCCCCGTATAGGAGGGGTGTTTGTGAACTCCATCGGGTCATGGACCAGCATGGAGTCCTTGCGGTTGGCCGGCTGGAGGGCAACGGTTGGCGGATTGCCAATCGGCGAGCCCCTGTCCGGGAATTGCGATTGCAGGTAGATGTTGTCGTCCTCGATCGAACAGTAGGCCCGCTTCTCGAACTCCACGTGCGTGTCGAGGAACATCACGTTCTGGCCTTCCAACTGGTGGGCAATGGCGTTGCCCTCCTTGGCCTGCTCCTGCGTGCCTTTGAAGTTGGTCAGGTCCGGCTTGAAGGCAGCCAGCGTCTTGGCCTCGGCCGCCGGGCTCTTGAGAAACGGATTGCGGTCGGCCGCCACGGCGAACCCCGGCTCGCTCGATACCGTCAGCGCGTAGAGCCCGAACGGCATGTGATACGAGTAGCTGCAATGCTCGAACGACTCGGTCGCCGGTCCGAAGTCCCAGGCATCGATCAGCTCGAAGTTCGTCGGCACCGCCTGCGTGAGCGAGGACAGCTTGAACTCCGACGTGCCGGCGTCGCCCTTGCAGATGAACGACTTCGGCGTCACCTCCGTGTACTTGACCAGCAGGTAGAAGCACGAGCTGATCGAGGCGGCGCCACCGCTGCCGTTGACCCCAAGGCCATAGGCCGTGTAGCGGTCGGCGGCCATCCAGTTGCTGACACGACCCCATTGGCTTTCCCGGCCCCCGGCACGGGGCAGCTCGTCCTCATAATCGTTCGAGTATAACAGCATGGCCTTGCCGATACCCGACAGGTTGGTGCCGCAGGTCAGCCGAAAGGCCAATTGGCGGACCCTTGACAGTGCGGGCATCAAAATGCCCATCAACAGAGCGATGATCGCGATCACGACCAACAACTCAACCAGTGTGAACCCTTTCCGTCTCATAATAGTCCCCTTTCCAGTTGTGTGAGACCGGAGGGACCGACCCTATCGGCGGCGCGTGCAGAACGATATCGATAGATGAATGCAGCACAGAAAACCGTCACACGCCGCGACAATCGGATCACGAGCGGAACGCCCGCCCGTACATGTCAGGCTCAGGGGGCGTCCAGACGCGATCTGTCGCGCCCGGGGACCCTGCCTGCGTGCCCGCCGATCTCGTGGGTTGATTTTGGTCTATGCAAGCGGTCGGTTCACAGGCGGAGCCTGACCGATTGTTTGCGTAAAGACCAGACGCACATCGTGCGCAGCGAACGAATCGCGCGAAGAGGCCCGTAACGCACGGGAAGCGCACGGCTTCCGGACAGGCCGAAGCAGACAGGAAGATGTATCCAATAAGATAACGACCGGATATGACAGGACCTGCTTCAACTCGTCCGCAGGCTATCCACGAAACGGACCTTCTGCGCAATCGCAAACGTGACGGGACCAAAGGCCCAGGGAAAGGCATGACTCCATCGGCGGGTCGGATGATAGAAGGGAGAAATATATGATAGCAACCGTATGAACCAACCGAGATCCGCTTTCGGGTCCGTGCGCTCACCTGGGGCGTCGTTCGAAAACCGTCAACGCTTGACTATCCGGCGGTGTTGTCAAAGAGCATGTTTCACAGAAAAGGCGGCCCCGAGTGAATCCCACCGGGGCCGCCTCGGTCATACAAAGAACGAAATCAGATGCCCAATTACCGTCGGGCCGGTGCACGGCTGCCGCCGCCACTGCTGAAGACGTCCGGGTCGTGGACCAGCATGGAGTCCTTCCGGTTGGCCGGCTGGAGACCGACGGTCGGCATGTTGCCGATCGGCGAGCCACGGTCCGGGTACTGCGACTGGAGGTAGATGTTGTCATCCTCGATCGAGCAGTAGGAGCGTTTTTCGAACTCTACGTGCGTGTCGAGGAACATGACGTTCTGACCTTCCAACTGGTGGGCAATCGCGTTACCCTCTTTGGCCTGCTCCTGGGTACCCTTGAAGGTATCGAGGTCCGGCTTGAAGTTCCCAATGAGCTTCGCGTCGGCGGCAGGGCTCTTGATGAAGGGGTTACGATCTGCAGCCACGGCAAAGCCCGGCTCGCTCGACACCGTCAGGGCGTAGAGCCCGAACGGCATGTGATACGAGTAGCTGCAGTGCGCGAAGGCATCGGCCATCGGGCCGAAGTCCCAGGCATCGATCAGCTCGAAGTTCGTCGGGACGGCCTGCGAGAGGTCGGCCAGCTTGAACTCGCTCGTTCCGGCGTCGCCTTTGCAGATGAACGACTTCGGCGTCACCTCGGTGTACTTGACCAGCAGGTAGAAGCACGAGCTGATCGAGGCGGTGCCGCCGCTGCTGTCGGCCGACAGACCGTAGGCCGAATAGCGATCCGGGGCCATCCAGTTCACCACACCACCCCAGGTGCTGCTGCGGCCACCCGCACGCGGCAGCTCATCTTCATAGTCGTTCGAGTACAGCAGCATGGCCTTGCCGATACCCGACAGGTTCGTGCCGCAGGTCATCCTGAACGCCAACTGGCGCACGCGGGCCAGCGCCGGCATCAGAATGCCCATCAGCAGAGCGATGATCGCAATCACGACCAACAGCTCGACGAGGGTAAAACCTTTTTTCTTCATTGCGTTCTCCTTTCACTTCTCCGAGATTCGCAGACCGACTGTTTCCCAACTACGCCACATTGGCTAATTTAACAGAAAATGCCTGTTGCCGCCTGACCGGCAATTACCTATTGCGAACCTCCGGACGTTCATGCTTTCATAACGGAAAGCAGCCGGCTTGATTACACACGCAGGGATTGCTCTTTGCTGAATTGACCTGCCAGTAGCTCCTCAGAACTCCTCACGTAGGTTTCATGTGACCCTACAACTACTCAGGCAGGCAGATTTGGGTATGAAGTGCCGAAGTATTCTATGATGGCGATTCAGATTATGATATATAAACTTCTGCAAACCCACCTGACTTCAGTTTCAAGCATAGCACGATTCGAGATGCCTGTCAATCAATTCTCGCCAGAATCGAGCAATTCCTTGAATTTTTTTTCACATGTCGTACTATCCGTCTTTCCGCGTATTTGGAGTACGACATGGCCGGCACCGACGTAGAGAACCTCCGAGAGGAGTTGAAAAGACACCATCAGGAGCACCTGCTCGCCTTCTGGGCAGAACTGAGTCCCGACGGGAGAGAGGAGTTGCTCGAAGAGGTCCGCGACCTTGATCTTCCGAAGATTCGCGACTGGGCGGACCGCCTGGTCCGAAACTCCGATCCGCCCGTCGAGCACAAGGATTTCGAGCCTGCCCTTTCCTACAGCCCCGAACCACGCGACGACCGGGAGCGTCGTAAGTATAAGGAGGCAATAGAGTTAGGTGAGAACCTGATCGCGGCGGGCAAAGTGGCCGCCCTGACGGTGGCAGGGGGGCAGGGCACCCGCCTGGGATTCGACGGCCCGAAGGGCAACTTTCCGATCAGCCCGATTGAGAACAAGACGCTCTTCCGGGTCTTTGCGGAGACGATCCAGGCCGTTTCCCGGCGCTATCGGACAACGTGTCCGTGGTACATCATGACCAGCCCGATGAACCACACGCAGACCGTGGAGATCTTCAAGGCAGACGACTACTATGGGCTCAATCCACGGGATGTGTTCATCTTCCAGCAGGGGACACTGCCGAATTTCGACTTCGAGGGCAGGATTCTGCTGGCCGGCAAGTCCGATATCGCCCGCTCCCCCGACGGTCACGGCGGGTGCATCCGGGCCCTCGCCCGCAACGGGGCCCTGGCCGACATGAAAAAACGCGGCGTCGAGGTCATCACCTACTGGCAGGTGGACAACCCGCTCGTCAAGCTTTTTGACCCACTCTTTATCGGACTGCACGCCCTCGACGGGGCCGGGATGTCCTCGAAGGCCGTCATCAAGAACGGACCCAAGGAGAAGGTCGGCAATTTCTGCCTCGTGGACGGCAAAGTGACGGTGATCGAGTACAGCGACCTGCCCGACGAGCTGGCCGAGAAACGCCGGGCGGACGGCTCGCTGGTCTTCGAGCTTGGCAGCATCGCCATCCACATCATCAGCACCCGTTTCGTGGAAGAGCTCAACATGGAGGGCCACTCACTCCCGCTGCACAGAGCCGTCAAGAAGATCCCGCACATCGACCGCACGGGCACGCGGGTCGAACCGACCGAGCCCAACGGCATCAAGCTGGAATCCTTCATCTTTGACGCCATTCCCGTGGCCGAGCGGTCCATCATCCTCGAAATCGAGCGAGCCGAACAATTCGCCCCGGTCAAGAACGCCACGGGCGAGGACAGCGCCGAATCCACCCGCCGAATGATGGTCGAGCGGGCCGCCAACTGGCTCGAATTCGCCGGCGTGAGTGTCCCCCGCAAGCCCGACGGCTCGGTCGATTGCACCATCGAAATGGCCCCGAGCTTCGCTCTCGACAAGGCGGACGTGCCCGCCAAGCGAGACCGGATCCCGCCTATCAGGTCTGGAAATAAGGTCTATCTCGCCTGATTGCGGGTCTCAGATTTCGGATTGCGGATTATCTGCGCGAGGTCTTGATCGAGGCAACGACCATGGAGAGAATTTCCTCAGCCTCATTCAAAAGGCTGGAAACGCGGCTTTCCTTCACGATGCCGGCCTCGACGAGCAGTTCGATCCAATATGCGGATTCATCGCATTCCTCTTCGACAATGCCCATCTTCGCAGTGAACTCCGCTGATGATCGCGCCCGGCAGGCGGCGCGATAGTTCGCCCCGACTGATGTGCCGCATCGAAGCAACTGGCCTCCAATGACGCCAGCCACTCGCGATCTTGGCAGTGATTCCACCAGACGAATCACCCGCAGGGCGAATGCCTTGGTCCTTTGTTTGAACTCGTTGGGAGTCATTGCAGTCCCTCCTTTCAATCCGCAATCCCAAATCCGCAATCCGCAATTGGATCATTTCGCCGAGAACTTGTGGACGGTCAGGCTGGTGAACTTCTGGCCCGGTTCCAGGATTGTGGAGGGGAAGTCCGGCTTGTTCGGTGAGTCCGGAAAATGCTGCGTTTCCAGGCAGAAACCTGCATTTTTGTCGTAGGCGTTGCCGCCCTTGCCGACGACGGAGCCGTCGAGGAAGTTGCCCGTGTAGAGTTGGACGCCCGGTTCCGTTGTGTGAATCTCCATCATCCGGCCGCTGCCCGGCTCGTGGACCTGGGCGCATTCCTTCAAAACGCCCTCGCGCCCCTTGAGAACGTAGTTGTGGTCGTAGCCGTTGCTGAGCTGGCGGATGCGGGCACCGATGGCCTTCGGCGCGAGGAAATCCAGCGGCATGTCCATCACACTGGCGGTCGGGCCCGTAGGGATGAGGTTCTTGTCCACCATGGTGAAGCGACTGGCGTTGACCATCAGCTCGTGGCGGAGGACATTGCCGCTGCCCTGCCCGGCGAGGTTCCAGTACGTGTGGTTCGTCAAGTTCAGGACGGTCTTCTTGTCCGTTTCCGCCTCGTAGCTGATCCGAAGCTCGTCCTCGTTCGTGAGGGTGTACGTGACCGTGCAGTGCAGATTGCCGGGGTAGCCCTCCTCGCCGTCCTTGCTCAGGTAGCTCATTTTGGCCCACGCCAGGTCCTCCGAGGCGGTCACCTCCTCCTGCTTCCAGACGACCTTGTCGAAGCCTTTGAGGCCGCCGTGGAGATGGCTCGGCCCATTGTTGGCGGCCAGCTTGTACTCGACGCCGTCCAGGGTGAACTTCGCGTTGCCGATCCGGTTGGCGTACCGGCCCACGGTGGCCCCGAAGTACGTGGTCTGCCCGATGTACCCCTCCAGATTATCGAAGCCGAGCGTGATATCGTCGAGCTTGCCGTGGCGGTCCGGAACGTGTAGAGAGACGAGAATCGCCCCGAAATTCGTGATCCGGGCCCGCAGCCCCTTGGCATTGGTAAGCGTATACAGCGAGACCTCTTCGCCTTCCGGCGTTCGCCCATACGGTTCCGTGTGAATGTTCATCGATCCATTCTCCTTTGCTGTTCGATTGCCGCAACAAAAGGATAACTATAATCGCTTTGGCGGCCGCTGTCAAAAGCCTCTCCCGCCATGCGGCCGACGTGGAACCCCGAATGAATGATGACGAACCTGGAGGCCGACTCTGCCATTCCCGCGAAGCCTGCCCCATTCGGCTACCGCTCGGCGCGGGCTCTGAGCGCAGCCGAACGGGGCAGGAATCCACACCACTCTGAGAGCCGACCCGGTCGGGATTGTTGGAAGTGTGTCCGATTGTCCGCGCGACGTACGAGAAAAAGGGCGACCGCCCTTTGTTGCGACATCCGCTTCTTGGTTGTCATCCCGAGCGCAGCCGAGGGATCTGGACGCGAAGAAGAGGCATCCGCCGTCGCGCGGACAATCGCCCGCCCGCGACCAACATGGACGGTATCCGTATCCACCGGCACAGAGTCCGTGACCGAAGGCCAAGCATCCGGATGCCTTTCGGCCGCAGGCAGATTCCTCGACTGCGCTCGGAATGACAAGAAGGGGTCGCCACGAAGATTGGTCGTACGAGTCATCAATGAGCGAGGGCCCCGACATCACGTTGTCGGGACCCTCGATGGTTTGCTCGTAGTGGTGCCGCAGGGCGTCATCTTCCACGCTCTGACACGCGCACCACGAATAGAAGATGCGCGTCTTGATTGTCATCCCGAGCGCAGCCGAGGGATCTGGACGCGAAGAAGACGCGTCCGCCGTCGCGCGGACAATCGCCCGTCCGTGCCCCACATGGACGGTATCCACATTCGCGGGCACAGCGTCCTTGGCCGCAGACCGAGCATCCGGATAGCTTCCGGCCGCCGGCAGATTCCTCGGCTTCGCTCGGAATGACAAGAAGAGCCTGTCACGAAGGCTGGTCACGCGAGTCGTCAGTAGCCGAGGGCCCCGACATCACGTTGTCGGGACCCTCGATGGCTCGCTCGTGGTGACGCGGCAAGCCGCAATCTCATACGCTCTTACACGCGTACCGCGAATAGAAGATGCGCCTCTTGGTTGTCATCCCGAGCGCAGCCGAGGGATCTGGACGCGAAGAAGACGCCTCCTCCGTCGCGCGGATAATCGCCCGCCCGCGACCCACATGAACGCTATCCATATCCACCGGCACAGAGTCCGTGACCGCAGGCCGAGCATCCGAATGCCTTTCGGCCGCAGGTAGATTCCTCGGCTTCGCTCGGAATGACAAGAAGGGCTCGCCGCGAAGATTGGTCGTGTGAGTCATCGATGAGCGAGGGCCCCGACACCACGTTGCCGGGGCCCTCGGTGGCTCGCTCGTAGCGACGCCGTAAGGCGTTATCTTCCATGCTCATACACACGCACCACAAATAGAAGATGCACCTCTTGATCGTCATCCCGAGCGTAGCCGAGGGATCTGGACGCGAAGAAAACGTGTCCTCCGTCGCGCGGCCCATCGCACGCCCGGGACCAACATGGACGCTATCCGTATCCGCAGGCACAGCGGCCTTGGCCGCAGGCCGAGCATCCGGACGCCTTCCGGCCGCAGGCAGATTCCTCGACTGCGCTCGGAATGACAAGAAGGGCCCGCCACGAACCGAAGATATGCCCCCTCGACAGGCTCGGAGCCTGCCCTTAGCGATCACCGAATGGGGCAGGCTCTTACGGGCACGCTACAAACGCGTTACGATTACGGTCGGATCAGTCGGATGTCATCGATGTAGATCAGGCCGACCCCGTCCGGTGTCGGGTTTGCCGGATCGCCTATGCCGATGGTCATCTTCTCGACCCTCGCCATGTTCACGCCGGCAAAGTCGCTCAGCGGGATCTGCCACTCGACCCACGTTGTCTTCGCGACAATTTCCAGATCGGGGTGAACGATCATCGCCCCGCTGCCCGCGCTGTCTTCGACGCTGATGTACAGCGGCGCCAGCTCATTGATGCTCCGGCCCTGGACGTTCACGATCAGCGTGTCGGTCCCGCCGGCCGTCCAGTCCTGTATCGGGGAGAACTCCCGCTCGGCCACGCTGTAGAAGGGCGAGTTCACGTTGTTGTAATCCAAGGGCATCGACTGGGCGCCGCCGTGGACGATCGTCTGCTCGGCGAAGGGGGCCTCGACGTATCCGACCGTAGACCCCGTGCCGTTCGTCCATCCGTCGATCCAGGTCTCATAGATCCGAGTCCCCTCCTCGTCCGTGTAGCTCTCCATATCGTCCACGGACAGGGCGGTCGTGAAGCTCCAGACCTCGCCAGCTTTGATCTCACCACCCGCGATGGTCTCATCGACCCGCCAGAAGTAGCTGGCGAGCGGTTCGAGGTCACCGGGCGCGAAGGTCGTTTCCGCCACCGTGCCCTTATCCGTCCCCTCTGCGCCCTGACCCACTGCCTCTGCGCTGTCGCCGAAATACACCTGATGCTCGGTAGCGTTCAGCCCGGGCAGCCAGTTCAACGTGGGGCTGACGGAGGCATCATTGGTGCCGTCCACCGGCGTGGGGTAATACGCCTTCACATCCTGCGCGATGAAGCTCCAGATATCACCCGTGTGAACGGTCTCGTCGGCCTCCACCTCGTCCACCCGCCAGAAGTACGTAGCGCCCGGCTGCAATCCTGCCGCGTGGTAATACATCGGGAAAGCCTGACGGGATGCGACCAGGTCCGCCTCAGTAACCTCAGGGTTTGAGCCGATGTAGACGTTGTGGAACAGGGCCGTATCGCCTTTGGCCCACTGGAGCAGGGGCATCGTGACGCCGATGGTGCCGTCTGCGGGATCAGGCTTGCGTGCCTTCACTTTGGGCGGCTTCGGCGGCGAAAGCACCTTGATTTCGTCCGCCGTCAGGGCTCGCGTGAAGACGTGAATCTCGTCCACGGTGCCGCCCCAGTACTGCGCCGCCAGGGCGTGCCTTCCGAACTTCAAGGTGTTGCTATCGTTCGACGCGTCTCCGGAAGGGGTCTCGTTTGCGGTAATCAGGACGCCGTCTTTGTAGGAGGAGAACGTCTCTCCGTCGTACGTGGCGGCAAGATGGTACCACGTCTCGCCCTCCATCGGCCCGAAGCTCGCGGCATACCATGTCCCACCGACGCTGATGGCGGCCGTTCCGCGGAACACCTCATTGCTGTGATGCCAACTGATCTGGTAGTTCTGCTCGCGGTGGATCGGTCCGGTCGGCGCGGAATTCGAGGGCGGCAGGGGGCAGATGGCCCAGCAGGAGATCGTCCAGTTTGGCAGGTTCTCGGTGCTGCCGGTATCGATGTAGTCGTCCACACCGTCGAACGCCGCCGCGCCGCCGAAGAGACCCTCCACCCACTGCGGCTCGCCGATGAGAGTGCCGTGGTTGCCGTTACCCGAGGAATCGGCGGCCATCGTGCCGGCCCCCTCATCGAACGTCCAATGGCCGAGAAGGTCCGGGTCGGTATCGGGATCGAATGCGGCCGGTGCGGCGGAAACCAACGCCAGCACCACGATGAATGACATGAGACAGATGCACATTCGAGACATG
>Ga0272441_10014709_pt1 | contig 11042 bp, 13 predicted proteins | sample SSMProp6N_FD_193582 | JGI IMG/M metagenome (GOLD analysis project Ga0272441, IMG submission 193582) | Marine sediment archaeal communities from Little Sippewissett salt marsh, Falmouth, MA, United States - SSM-Prop-6N | ecosystem: Environmental > Aquatic > Marine > Wetlands > Sediment ...
GCCGCCACAGGACGAAACGGGCGCCAAGAAGCCGTCCTTGCCGGACGAGCCGCCGCCCGCGCCACGCGCGCCGGACGAGACGTTCTAGGAGCGCGCTCGGCGCCCTGCGCGGCACCTCACGAATGGAGCGTCAACTCTCCCAAGAGTCGGTCGATCCGGCGCGTCTCGTCGCCGGTGAGGCGGAAGGCCGCCGCGCCGGCGTTCTCCTCGGCCTGCTTCGGGTTGCGGACGCCCACCAAGGCGCTGGTGACGCCCGGTTGGTGGATGGTCCAGTTGATGACGACCTGGGTGAGGGTTGCGTCGTGGGCCTGGGCGATGGGGCGGAGTCCTTCGAGGAATTCGAGGACGCGTCGGCGGTTCTCGGGGGCGTAGAGCGGGTCGTGCGACCGCTTGTCGGTGGGGGGGAACGTGCGGTCGAGCGTGACCTTGCCGGTGAGGATGCCGCCCTGGAGGGGGCTGTAGACCAGGACGCCGACGTTGTGCCGGCGGCACCAGGGGAGGACGTCGTCCTGGATGTCGCGGCGGAGCATGCTGAAGGGGGGCTGGTTGGAGGCCAGGGGGGCGGCTTGCCTGGCCGTCTCCATCATTTCGGGGGTGTAGTTGGAGACGCCGATGGCGCGGATCTTGCCGTCCTTCAGGAGCCGCTCACAGGCGGCCATGGTCTCTTCGACGGGGGTGGAGGGGTCGGGCCAGTGGTGCTGGTAGAGGTCGATGGCGTCGATGCCGAGGCGCTTGAGGCTTTGTTCGCACTCGTCGATGATGCTGTCGCGTCCGCCGTACTTGTAGACCTTGAGGGGGTGGCCGTCGGGGTCCTCGGTCTGAAAGTACTCGGCGCCTTTCGCGAGGTCCCAGCGCAGGCCGAACTTGGTGAGAACCTGGACGCGGTCGCGGCGTCCTCGGATGGCCTGGCCGACGACGCTTTCGCTGTGGCCGAACCCGTAGACGGGGGCGGTGTCGATGGTGGTCATGCCGAGGTCGACGGCGCGGCGGATGCCGGCGACGGCGTCGGCATCGTCGGTTCCGCCCCAGAGCCACCCGCCGATGGCCCAGGTCCCGAGGGCGACGGGCGTGACCTGGAGATCGGTTTGGCCGAGGGTCCGGTAGTCCATCGCGTTGCCTTTCAGTCCGCGGGTCCGAGAAGGCTGACCTTGAGTTCGGGGTGCTTGCGTCGCCGCATGCGCATGTCGTTGGCCTTGAGGATGAGGATCTCGGCGAGGTAGAGCACTTCGCTTTCGGGCTCGAGGTGGCCGCCCCACACCTGGTCCTGGCCGCACGAGACCGAGATGTGGAGGTGGGGCTTGCCGTCGGCGATGATGCCGCTGACCGAGAGCAGTTCGAGCGGCTCTTCGAGCGTGTAGAACTCGTCGTTGGAGGGGAAGCGGGTGTGGGTGATGTAGTGCATCCGGCAAGTCTTGAGGGTGCCGATGCCGGAGACGACGGCGCCGTTCTGGACGTCGTGTTGCCGGATGGCAGCGTCGATGGTCTCGAGGAGCATTTCGCCGGGCTCGATGCCGACGGCGATCATCTCGACGGGGCCGCTGTAGGGGATGACGTTCATTGGGGCTTCTCCTCGTAAGGGGCCAGGGAGGCGTCGGGGGGGATGGCGAGGGCCTCGTAGTGCTTTCGGCGGCTGGCCTTGTCGCGTTCGTGTTCGGCATGGGCCAGTCGGGCGACGTCTGGGGCGACGTCGCGCGGCACAACGACGACGCCGTCGCCGTCGGCGACGACCACGTCGCCCGGGCGGACGGTCACCCCGCCCACCGTGACGGGCACGTCCTTGGCCTCGAACTGGAGCCGTCCCTGGACCATGCTCTGGGCGATGAAGGCGGACCAGAAGGGGACGCCCTGGAGGATGAGTTCGTCGGTGTCGCGGACGCCGCCGTTGGTGACGTAGCCCCGCGCCCCGCGCCGAAGGCCGCTCATGGTGTTGTCGGAACCCATGAGACCGGCGTCGACGCCGCTCTGGTCGATGACGCAGAAGTCGCCGTCCTCGATCTCGCCGATCCAGGGGTAGGGGCACACCTCTCGGTAGTACCACCCGACCCATTCGGCGTATTCTTCGGGGGAGAGGGTGGGGATGGCGCCGGCGTAGGGGACGTAGCGAACGGTCCGGGCGATGCCGACGGCCCGGGTCCGCCAGACGGGCCGGATGGCGTGCGCCATCGACCCGGTCCGGTGCTGCATCATCGCGTCCAGCCCGTCGCGGACGTCGGCCACGCGGAGATCGGCGTAGAGGGCGAGCAGTTCGTGCCGCGGGGTCTCCGAGTCGGCCATGTCCTTGGTCCTTTGCATCAGGCGGCTTCAGGGGGTTGCGGTTGGGCCATCGGGTATCGGCAGGGCGGCCGGGTCGAGTCGCCAATCCTCGTAGCCCTCGAGGATGAGCGCCAGGTAGTCCGGTGCCGGTGGCGCGAACAGCCGGCCGGGATTCATTTGGTAGGCAAAGGCATCGCGGTTGCCTTGGGCGGTGCGGACGACGATGGTCTTCGACCGTGCGAGGTCGGGACAGTCTTCGGACTGGTCGAGGGCGTCCATGTCGGCCAGTGACACTTCGTAGAGGGCGCCGCGAACCTCCTTGCCGGGCGAGGGGGCGATGTCGGCCCACAAGCGGAAGACCAGCCGGTGGTCGGGCAGGACGGCCTTCACCAGGGGCGTCGCCCCGGGGCACCAGAGGGCCATGTGGGCGTGGCTGAGGTTCGCGCCGTAGGCGAAGTAGCGCATCGCAGCATTCCGTGCCCCTCCAGCCTAGGGGCACGGTAGGGCGGGGCCCGGAGCGTGTCAAGTGAAAGGAGCGCGACGTGCCCGCCGCCGGCGACGACGGTCACGAGTCGCCCGTTGCCGCGCGGCGCTTGGCGACGAACGCGAGCACGGGATTCACGACCTCCAGGAGCAGGGGCGCACCTCCGAGCCAAACGCCCATGGCGAGGGTCTCGCGGATTTCCTCGTCGGTTGCGCCGCAGGCGACGGCCTTGTTCGCTTCGAGTTTGGCGCGCTGGACTTCGCGGCCCGTGACGGCCGTGGCCAAGGCCATCAGGTACTTGAGCTTGAGGGGGATGGCGCCTCCTTCGCGCCAGATGTTGGCGTGGTAGTCGGCCAGGAGGTTTCTGAAGTTTGGGCCCAGCCTCGCCGCGGTGCGGAGGCCGGGGCATCGCTTCGGGTCGAGGGGGCCGTCGCATTTTCTGTTCGGGCAGGGCATGGGACACCTCATCCGTGGATCAGGGGCGGCAGGCATCGGACACAAACCCACTTGGATTCGCCTTTGGCGCGGCAGGGAAAGAGAACGGTCTCCTGTTCGGTGGCGCCGCAGCGGAAGCACGTCTCGCGGAGCACTTGGTTGCCGCGCGCGGCCGCCCGGGCTTCAACCGCCTCGGGGTCGAAGGGCGGGGCCTCGCGCTCCTCGATGGTGAGGGCGCCGGTCGGGCAGACGGCCAGGCAGAACCCGGCCCCGTCGCAGAGTTCGTCTTTGACGACGCGGGCCTTGCCGTCGACGATTTCGATGGCGCCCTCGGCGCAGGGCGTGACGCACGCGCCGCAGCCGTTGCAGAGGCGTTCGTCGATCCTGACGATCTTGCGTTTGACGGTCGGGTGTTCGGCCATGGTTTGTCCTCCCGGGGCTTGAGGTTCCACCCGCATTATAGGCGCGGCCGGGGTCCCGGCCTTGATTCAGGTCAAATCGGGCGGGTTTTGGCGGGGGCTATTCGGGGTCGGGTGCGCGGCCGCCGGCCAGGGCCTCGAGGGCCGAGGCGCTGCGGAACGTGACGGCGGGGCCTTCGACGTCGACGAACCCGGCGGCGGCGAGGTGGCCGAGGGCCCGGCTGAGGGTTTCCGGGGCGGTGCCCAGGAGGCGGGCGAGTTCGCCCTTCGCGATATCGAGCCGCACGCGCTCGCCGTCGGCGACGGCGATGCCGCGCCGCCGCGCCAGGTCCACGAGGTATCGGGCGACGCGGCCGGCGACGTCCTTGAGGGCCAGTTGCTCGACGAGGCCGGCCAGTTGGTGGCAGAGGCGGGCGAGGGAGGTGATGAGGCCCGCCGCCAGGGCGCCGTTCCGGCCGAGTTCGTCGAGGAACGCGTTTCTCGGGAAGAAGGCGACGCGGCTTTCGGCGAGGGTCTCGGCAAAGGCCGGGAACGTTTCGCCGGCGAACATGGCTGCCTCGGCAAATGCCTGGCCGGGTCCGAAGACGTGGAGGATCTGCTGTCGCCCGTCGGGCGAGAGTTTGTAGACCTTGACGCGCCCGTCGAGGACGACGAAGAAGCCGTCGGCGGGTTGTGCCTCGCGGCAGAGGACGTGGCCGGCGGGGTGGGTCCGTTCGACGGCCAGGCCCGCCAGGGTCTTGCGCGCCGCGGCGTCGAGGCCCGAGAAGAGGGTCACGTGCTTGAGGGATTCGGCGAGGCTCATGTGGAGGTTGTACGGCGTCGGTGGCGCGGCGTCAAGCGGACGGGGACCGGGGCAGGGGGGCGAGGCGTCAGTTGGCGCGGGGGTGGGCGGCCTCGTAGATTTCCTTCAGCCGGCCGGCGGTGACGTGCGTGTAGATTTGCGTCGTCGACAGGCTGCGGTGGCCCAGGAGTTCCTGAACGGCCCGAAGGTCGGCTCCGCGCTCGAGCATGTGAGTGGCGAAGGAGTGTCGGAGGGTGTGGGGCGAGATGCTGGGGTCGAGTCCGGCCAGGCGGAGATACTTGGCGAGTTTTCGGCGGACGCTCCGGGCGCTCAGACGGCGGCCGTGCCGGTTGATGAACACGGCGTCGGCGTCGACGGGTTCGGCCTTGGCGCGGACGTCGAGGTAGCGGTCGAGGGCGCGGACGGCATAGGACCCGAGTGGCGCGAGGCGCTCGCGCCGCCCTTTGCCCCGCACGCGAGCCACGTCGCCGATGGGATCGACGTCCTCGAGATTGAGTCCGACGAGTTCGCCGACGCGCATGCCGGTGGAGTAGAGGACTTCGAGGATGGCGCGGTCGCGCAGGGTGAGGAGGTCGTTGCCTTGGGGGGCGCCGAGAAGTCGCTCGACCTGGGCCGGGTCGAGGAACTTAGGGAGCCGCTTTTCCTGTCGCGGGGTGCGGATGACCTTGACGGGGTTGCGTTCCATGACGCCCTCTCGGGCGAGGAACTTGTAGAACGACCGGAGGGTCGCGAGTTTCCGGGCGACGGTGGCGCGGCTGTAGTCGGCGGCACGGAGACGGGCGAGGTAGCGTCTGAGGTCGATGGGGGTGACGGCGCGGATGAGGTGCGACAGGAGCTCGCCCTCCGGGGCGTTTTCGGCCGAGTCGTCGCCGGCGAGGAACCGGCCGAACTGGGCCAGGTCGCCGGCGTAGGAGCGGACGGTGTGCTCCGAGAAGTTGCGTTCGTGCTGGAGGTAGCCGAGGAACCGGTCGACGAGGGACGTCGCGATGGTCTGGCTTTCAGCCATGGTCGCGTTCGCTCTCCTCGCTCGAGAGGCGGCCCATGAGTTGCTGGTTGACCTGTCGTGACAAGACGGCGGCGTCGAACCAGACGAAGTCCAGGTCCGGGTTCTCGGCCCACCGCATGAGTTGGGCGATGGCGGCTTCCTCGTCGCGCGGTGTGCAGCGGACGATGAACCGGTCCCTGCCCTTGACGAGTGACAGTTGGCAGGCGACCGCGGTCGCCGAGTTGCTCTTCATCGAGACACACCCTCCGTGGTGCGAAAGGCCGGACGGAAGCCGGTCGCTGCCGCCATAGAGGTGTATCGGCGGGAGGCGTATGGGGGCTTAACGCGAATCCGCGGCCTTCGGGCGGCGGTGGGGCTCGTCGGGCATGCGGGGCGGCGGGGCCGGGCGAGTTTCGCGTTGACACCATCGCGGCGGGCCTCCTACACTTCCCGCCGGCCGCGTCGGCCGTTTCCGGGTGCGCATGGGGACCCTCGAGATGCCCGACCTTCGGGATCGCTGGCACGGATGTTTCGGCGAGGGGGGACCTGTGCGCGTCGTCCGCGGCCCCGGCCGGGTCAACCTCATCGGCGAACACACCGACTACAACGGTGGTTTTGTGATGCCGATGGCCCTTCGGATGGCCGTCCGCATTGCCTTGGTGCCGCACGCGGGGCCCGCGGTCGTCCTTCACAGCGAGCAGTTCGGCGAGACGGCGGAGTTTGTGCCGGGCCAGGTGGAGCCCGACGACGCGCCCCACTGGCTGCGCTATCCGATGAAGGTGGCCGAGGTTCTGGCGGAGGCCGGGCTGGTGCTGGGTGGCTTCAGGGGGGTGGTGAGCGGCGACGTGCCTGTGGGATCGGGTCTTTCGTCGAGCGCGGCGTACGAGGTGGCGTCGGCGTTGGGGTTGCTTTTGGCCGCCCGGCCCGATTTGCCGCCCGGGCCCGCGGAGGCGGTGGCGGCGGCGCACGGGACGGACACGCGGCACCTGGCCGAGTGGTGCCAGCAGGCCGAGCACCGGGTGGGGGTTCGGTGCGGCATCATGGACCAGTTCATCAGTCTTCACGGGCGCGAGGGGTGCGCGATTGTGCTGGATTGCCGCGACCTGTCGTTCGAGGCCGCGCCGCTTCCGACCGGTCGCGCGGCGGTGGTCGTCATCGATTCGGCCGTTCAGCGGAAGCTGACGGCCGGGGGGTACAACGAGCGGCGCAGCCAGTGCGAGGACGGGGTGGGCCGGCTGCGCAAGTTCGACCCGGACATTCGGCAGCTTCGCGATGTGTCGCCGGAGCTGTTCGCGGCGCATGCGTCGGCGCTGCCGAAGACGGTGCGTCGGCGGTGCCGGCACGTGATTACCGAGAACGCCCGGGTGGCAGAGTCGGTGGAGGCGCTGGGGTCGGGCGACCTCGAACGGTTCGGCCGGCTTCTGAGCGCGAGCCACGATTCGCTGCGCGACGACTACGACGTGAGCGGGCCGGAACTGGACCTGCTCGTCGAGATCGCGCGCGGGACGCCGGGGGTGCTGGGGTCGCGCCTGACGGGGGCGGGTTTCGGCGGCTGCACGGTGACGCTCGCAAGGCCTGAGGCCGTCGAGGCGCTCCGGTCGGCCGTCACGGGCCGCTATCCCCTGGAGACGGGCCTCACGCCGCGCATCTGGGTGTCGCAGGCGGCGGCCGGGGCGGCCGTCGAAGCGTAGCGGCGGCCGCGCGACGCAGAGGGGCACCGGAAGAGGAGGGGGGCATGATACCGCTCATCCGCAAAGTGTACGCCGGCGAGAACCTGTCGCTCGAGGAATCGCGCGAGGCCATGGCCATGATCATGGAAGGCGCCGCGACGCCCGCCCAGGTGGCCGCCTACCTCGCGGCCCTTTCGATCAAGGGGGCCGTTGCCGACGAGATTGCCGGCGCCGCAATGGTCATGCGCGAGAAAGCGACGCGCATCGACGCCGGCGACCTGCCCGTCATCGACACATGCGGCACCGGCGGGACGGGCCGGAAGCCGTTCAACGTCTCGACGTGTGCGGCCGTTGTGGCGGCGGGGGCGGGGGCGTACGTCGCGAAGCACGGGAACCGCGGGGCCACCAGCAAGTGCGGCTCAAGCGACGTGCTCGAGGCTCTGGGCGTGAACGTTTCGGCCGGGCCGGCGACGGTGGCCCGGTGCATCCGCGAGGCGCACATCGGGTTCCTCTTCGCGCCGCTCCTGCACGGCGCGATGAAGTACGCCGTTCCCGTGCGCAAGGAGATCGGTATTCCGACGGTCTTCAACGTTCTGGGCCCGTTGACCAACCCGGCGGGCGCGCGGCGCCAGGTGATGGGCGTCTTCGCGCCGCGGCTTGTGAGGCTGATTGCCGACGTCATGGTCCGCCTCGAGGTGGAGCACGCGCTGGTGCTCCATGCGTCGGACGGCGTGGACGAGATCGCCCTGGCCGGGCCGACGCACGTCGCCGAGGTACGGGCCGGCGCCGTCCGCGAGTTCGACCTTACACCGAGCGACCTCGGTCTGCCCGAGAGCAGTCTGGAGGGCATGCGGGTCGAATCGGCCGAGGAAGGGGCGCGCGTGCTGCAAGCCATCCTGGGAGGGGAACGGGGCGCGCCGCGCGACATCGTTCTCGCGAACGCCGGTGCGGCGGTGTACGTGGCCGGTCTTGCGGCCACCATCGGAGCCGGCGTCGAGCGGGCCGCCGAAGCGCTTGATTCGGGCGCCGCCTCGAGAACGCTCGAGTTGCTGGCGGCCCTTTCGTCGGACAAGTCCTAGGCCCGGCCTCATCTTCTTGCCTGCCGCGCTGGGCTGTGCCATATTGCCCGATTCCGGGCACAGACAGACCGATGCGGCCCACCCATGACCGGCCCCCTTCGCGGGGACGTGCCGGCCAGCCGAATTTTTATCTTCCTTTAGAATAAGCACTTACGGTTCGCTGTTCGCATAAACGGGCCCGGTGTTCGTCTGTGGCATGGGGCTTGCGGTAAGACCAGATGCCTGTGTTGTCGGGAAGACGGCAAGGGCTTTCAGGGCAAGGAGCAGGTGATGACTTTTCTCACGCGCATTGTTGGGGTTCTGAAGCGTCCTCCGCCGCGGCCGGATCGGCCGGCGAGAAAGTACGCCGCGTGGGCCGACGGGTTGGAGACGCGAGACGGGAGTCAGCGTGTGGAAGTGCTCCACGCCAGGCGGGCCGGTGGTCGGCCCGGGGCGCGGCGCGCCGTGGCCGCGGCAGGCGGCCGTTCGGTCGAGGGGACCCCCAAGTAAGGCGGCAAGTCATGGCATCCGGCATCGAGCTGTACATGCGGGAGATTAATCGGGTGCGTCTGCTGAAGCCGCAGGAGGAAGCGGCGCTGGCCCGGCGCGTCCGGCAGGGCGACCGCGAGGCCCGTGACGAGATGGTCCGCCGCAATCTGCGGCTGGTGGTGTCCATCGCCAAGAAGTACGTCCGGCGCGGCGTGGATCTGCTGGAGCTGATCGAGGAAGGCAACGTCGGCTTGCTTCGCGCGGTCGAAGGGTTCGACCCGTCGCGCGGCAACCGTTTCTCGACGTACGCTTTCTGGTGCATCCAGCGGGCGATTGAGCGGCGGCTCGTTTCGGCCGCCAACCCGGTCAGCATCCCGCCGGGCATCGCGCGGACCCTGAGGCGATGGCGGCGCACCACGTCGCGGCTGGAGGCGCTGTACGCCCGGCCGCCGACCGAGGACGAGGTCGGCAAGGCCATGGGTCTATCACGGAAGAAGGCCGGCGTGATTGCACGCACGTCGCGGGCCCTGAACGTCGTGCCCGAGGTTGCCGCCGACGGGACCGAACGGTCGCTCTCGGACATGCTCGAGGATGACGGGGCCTTCTCGCCGGAGCAGGAGGAGGTGGCGAAGCAGGAGAACGAGACCGTCGGGCACCTGCTGGGGTCTGTCGACGAGCGTTCCGAGCGGATCCTGCGGATGCGGTTCGGCGTGGGACGGTCGGGCCCGATGACGTTGCGCGAGATCGGGCGGCGCTTCGGCGTCACGCGGGAGCGCGTCCGGCAGCTGGAGCGGCGGGCACTGGAGTCGCTGCGACAGACGGTCGTGAGCGAGTCGGGCGGTGAACGAAGACCATGAGCCGCGGCGCGGGTCGCGCGGCCATCGAACGGGCAGGTCCGGCGTAAGCGGGCCTGCCCGCGACGTTTTTTTGCGCCGTGCGTCGGCGCGGCCCCCGAGGCGTCGGAATCGCTTTACACGGCCCGTCGGGCGGTGGTAAGATTCCGCGTGTCGGCTGGGGCGGCGTCGCGCGCGGGGTCATCGGAGCGGCGGGAGGGGAGCCGGAATGATCCACTTCACCTGTGACATGTGCGGGCGGTCGCTTCTGGCCGACGAGGACACGCGCTACGTCGTCAAGATCGAGGTGTACGCGGCTTACGATCCGATGGAGGTGACCGGCGAGGACCTCGAGGCGGATCGTGGCGAGGCGTACCAGGAACTTCTTGACGAGCTGGCCGATCTCGACGGCGAAGAGGCCGAGGGGCAGGTCTACAAGGTGTTCCGCTTCGACCTGTGCCCCGCGTGCCAGGCGAAGTATCTGAAGGACCCGTTGCTCCGGACCGCCAGGAGCCGCGTGCGTTTCACGGAGAACTAGAGGGCCTTCCACCGCGGGCCTCCCGAGCGGCGCCGGCGGAGGGCAGCATCGGAGACGCGTCCCAATGGCCATGACTATCACCGAGAAGATCATTGCGGCCCACGTCGGGCGCGACGCCGTTGCCCCCGGGGAGTTCGTCTACGCCGACGTGGACATTGCGCTCGGGAACGACATCACGGCGCCGCTGGCGATCCAGGCCCTCGAGGACGCCGGCATCGACCGGATCTGGGACCGCGACCGGGTGGTCCTGACGCCCGACCATTTCACGCCGAACAAGGACATCAAGAGCGCCCAGCAGTCGAAGATCCTGCGGGACTTCGCCCGCGCGCACCAGGTGGCGCACTACTGGGAGGTGGGCGAGGTGGGCATCGAGCACGCCTTGCTGCCGGAGCAGGGCGTCGTCGGCCCGGGCGACGTCGTCATCGGCGCGGACAGCCACACCTGCACGTACGGCGCGCTGGGGGCGTTTGCCACAGGCGTCGGCTCCACCGACTTCGCCGCCGCCATGGCGACCGGAAAGGTGTGGCTGCGGGTGCCCGAGTCGATGCGATTCGTTTTCACGGGGACGCGCGGCAAGTGGGTGTCGGGGAAGGACCTGATACTCTACACGATCGGCGAGATCGGCGTCTCGGGCGCGCGATACCGGGCCATGGAGTTCACCGGGCCGGTGATTGAGTCCCTGCCGATGGACGATCGGCTCACGATGTGCAACATGGCCATCGAGGCCGGCGCGAAGAACGGCATCGTGCCCCCCGACCGCATCACGCGCGACTACGTCGAAGGCCGCGCCGAACGCCCGCCCTCGTTCCATGCGAGCGACCCAGGGGCCGAGTATGCCCAGACGCTGGAGTGGGACATCTCCGACCTCGGGCCGGTGGTGGCGTGCCCGAATCTGCCGGAGAACACGAAGCCGGTCGAGGACTTGAGGGACGTGGCCATCGACCAGGTGGTGATCGGCAGCTGCACGAACGGCCGGTCGAGCGACCTGGAGATCGCGGCGCGCATCCTGAAGGGCCGTCGGGTCGCCAAGGGCCTGCGTTGCATCATCCTTCCCGCGACGCCGACCATCGAGCGCG
>Ga0272441_10014711_pt1 | contig 11041 bp, 10 predicted proteins | sample SSMProp6N_FD_193582 | JGI IMG/M metagenome (GOLD analysis project Ga0272441, IMG submission 193582) | Marine sediment archaeal communities from Little Sippewissett salt marsh, Falmouth, MA, United States - SSM-Prop-6N | ecosystem: Environmental > Aquatic > Marine > Wetlands > Sediment ...
TCTTGCCATTTTTACAACAAAGCCTAAAATTGAATGGTCTTTTTGGCTGGAAAATAATCGGGGTAATTGGGCATAAATGAATTCAGAGCAACTGGAGAAATACAGTTCGGCTGTAACACTATCGGATATGGAAATCTTTGTATTTCCAGAACTGATGTACAGCCTGGTTCTGGCCAATATTATGAGCCCGATTATCTGGCAATGGCGGCAACTCGATTGCTTTAAAAAACTGGAGGGTAAAAGTACCTACAAAAAATTAATGCGCCTAAAGCAATTCATAATGGATCAGTACGAATTCAATCTTGACCTCGAAACATGGGGGCTTACCAGCAGGACAAAAGAACTCAAAAGATTTGATAAATTTATTTGCCCTGAAGATATCACCAAAAGCAACGCTTTATTCGGTTACCATGGTGACCAATATTACTTTGATGTTGATATCCGCAGACATTTCGGTCTGGATAAGTATGACAGTGATATTATACCGTACTGGAAGACCGAAACAGCCGAGGCGATGAATGCATTTAAATTCAAGGAAGGTTACAAAGCCGGAGCCGGTGAATGTGTATCCCTTGCAGCTTTATACGCTGCAGCGGTTTTCATAGTATGCGGGATACCCATTGAAGATATTTACATGCTCCTCACACCTCTTCACTCACAGAATTTTATTGATATTCAGGGCGGTGTTTTGACCAACAATAGAAGGCTTGTTACCAAAACAATGTGGTTCAATGGCACCGCTATTTCAGATAAGGCACAGCGAGCACTGCGTAATGAACAGGTCACAATTTTAGCCCATAATACCGGCTTTGTGCACTGCTTCTATAAAGAGGCCACAATAAAAAAACAGACTTATGAACATCTTGCCCGCCGTCTTGGAGAGTATCTGACCACCGATTTGACAACTTTGACTCTGGCAAATTTCCTGCGATCTCACAGAGAATACCAGAAATACTTTCAATTTTGCTGTGAGAACTGCAAAGGAGGAGCTAAATTTGCCAAAGCCGAGGTTCTGTTCCATTATGAACACGGAAGTAAGTTCAGAATTGCCGACAATACTTTCGAAAAACTACTTGCAGAAGTCTCAGAAGAAGACCTTTTGCCGAGCAAGTTATCCAACAGAATGTGCTGTAACCAACTCTGCAGTTTCATAAAATATGAAAATGCCAATATAAGAGAAGGGGCCGGCAGAAAGGCTATAAAAGAATATCTGGCTGGTTTTGTTCCCCAAGTTGATGCGTTTTCAAAAGACCTTGCTGAATTTCTACATATCGAGGCAAAGTTGCCCGTTTTTGACAAAATTTTTGCTTCAGAGCAGTCTATCGAGCTTTCAGCTAACCAGAGCAGAGAACAGATAATTAATCAACTCCAGCAACTTCGCCAAAAGAACATTACCGCCGACCTTGCCTTTTATGCATATCGTGATATGCAAAGTTGCGATTGGGCTCCATTTGTAAAGGCTGCTATAGAGCGAAATCCGGTTTCAGTCGAAAATACCACTTCAATGTCCGTCCCGGAGATATATCAATGGCTCAGGAAAATGAGACACTTCTCGATTTACGACGGTTACCGCATGGCTCAGCCGGATGAAGTGGCAAACTACCAGACCGGGGATGGACTCGAAAAGGCCTTTTTGATGGCTGATATCCTGCATCAAAGAAATCCCGAACAGGATATTAAAATAACTGTAGATAATGATGAGGTTTTAGTAAAAGGACAAACTCAATACCGGTTCGTATCCGACAAGGAGTTGAGAAAAGAGATAAATATTTCGGCTGAGGGAATTTCAGCTTAAACAGGCTGTTGGGACGTAGTTGAATCAATTACTTATTACTTAGAGAAGGAGTATTAGTTATGGAACTAAAAAAAAGTCAGACAGAAAAAAACCTATTGACTGCATTTGCAGGTGAGTCACAGGCAAGGAACCGTTACACTTATTTTTCAAGCCAGGCACGAAAGGAAGGATTCGTACAAATTTCAGCTATCTTCGAAGAAACCGCCAATCAGGAAAAAGAACATGCCAAGAGGCTGTTTAAATTCCTGGAAGGCGGTGAAGTTGAAATTTCCGCCGCTTTTCCTGCTGGTGTAATTGGCTCTACCAGCGAAAACCTCAAAGAAGCTGCTGCAGGTGAAAACTATGAAACGACTGAAATGTATCCGAACTTTGCAAAAGTAGCCGAAGAAGAAGGATTCTCGGAAATAGCAAAGGTATTTAGGAACATAGCTGTTGCCGAAGCTCGACACAGGGACCGCTACCTCGCATTGGAAAAAAACATCGCCGAGGGAAAAGTCTTCAAACGTGAAAAGTCTGTTCGCTGGATTTGCAGAAACTGCGGTTACGTGCATGAAGGCACGGAAGCTCCCGATGTATGCCCGGCATGTGCACATCCACAGGCACATTTCGAATTGGAAGCTCTTAATTACTAACAATCGATAAACATAATACATTAAAAGGTTATGAAATGAGACTCAATTATGAGACAGATTAAACCTGATATGTATGCGGTTGGGGCTATAGATTGGGATGTAAGATTGTTTGACCGACTTATTCCCCTGCCTGATGGGACAAGCTACAACGCTTATTTGCTCAAGGGCAGTGAAAAAACGGCATTGCTGGATACTGTTGACCCTACAAAAACCAACGTGCTCATAGACAATGTCATTAAGACCGGCATAGACAAAATAGATTATATCATCGCCCATCATGCCGAACAGGACCATTCCGGCAGCATACCTGATATACTAACACTCTTTCCTGATGCTAAGGTAGTGACTAATCCAAAATGCAAGAATATGTTAAAAGATTTACTTGGTATTGAGGATGAGAAGTTTATTACCGTCGAAGATGGTCAGGCACTTTCGTTAGGCGATAAAACACTGGAATTTGTCTATCTTCCATGGGTCCACTGGCCGGAAACGATGGGCACATACCTGAAAGAAGACCAGATTCTGTTTTCATGTGATTTCTTTGGCGCTCATCTTGCAACAAGCAGCCTTTTTGCCGAAGATGAGGCAACGGTCTATGAATCAGCCAAGCGATATTATGCTGAAATAATGATGCCGTTTAGACGACAGATTAATTCCAACCTGGCAAAACTTGAGCCTATGGAAATCGAGATAATTGCTCCCAGTCACGGCCCTATACATAATCGTCCGAACTTTATTGTTAATGCTTATAGAAACTGGGCCTCTGATAAAGTTAAAAACGAGGTGGTTCTGCCCTATGTTTCCATGCATGGAAGCACAGCTAAGATGGTCTCATATTTTGTAGACGCCCTGATTGAAAGAGAAATTGCTGTAAAACAATTTGAACTATCGACTGTCGACATTGGCAAACTTGCAATGGCACTGGTAGATGCTGCGACGATAGTAATCGGCTCACCTACAGTGCTGGTTGGTCCACATCCATGCGCCGCTTATGCAGCATTTTTAGCCAATGCCCTTAGACCAAAAACTAAGTTTGCTTCTATTATCGGCTCTTACGGCTGGGGCGGTAAAATGGTTGAACAACTGACATCTATGATGCCAAATCTTAAAGTCGAAATTCTTGAACCAGTGTTGGCAAGAGGTGTTCCTAAGGATGATGATTTTAGCTCACTGGATAAACTGGCAGATGAAATCTTGGTTAAACATAAAGAGCTTGGAATTATAAACTGAAACTCTCAAATTGCGAAAGGGGTTAAAAATGGCTGAAAGATTTCAAATTTATAAATGCAGCGTATGCGGCAATATCGTAGAAGTAGTACACGGCGGTGCCGGTGAATTGGTCTGCTGTGGACAGCCCATGGAACTTCTGGATGAAAAAACCGCTGACGCTGCAACAGAAAAACACGTGCCTGTAATTGAGAAAATCGATGGCGGCTACAAAGTAAAGGTTGGCTCTGTACCTCATCCGATGGAGGAAAAACACTATATTGAATGGATTGAGCTATTGGCAGACGGCAAGGCATATCGACAGTTCCTTGACCCGGGAATGCCTCCGGAGGCGGTATTTAATATCCAAGCCGATTCAATAACCGCCAGAGAGCATTGTAACATTCATGGATTATGGAAAAAACAATAGTTGTCTTTGCATAAAATATAATAATACCGATGTCAGCTAACTTGCTCAAAAGTCAAAAATAAATTTTAAACAAAGGTACCGAATATGTTAAACGATGGTGAAAAGGGAGTGATTATTCAAAGAGACAAGTAGACTTATGCGGTGGCCCCGCATATACCATGTGGTGTTGTCAGCGGTGATACACTGCGAAAACTTGCCGATGTATCTGAGAAATATCAAGCCAAAGCATTAAAGATAACCAGCGCCTCAAGAATTGCAATTGTCGGGATAAATGAAAAAGACGTCGATGCCGTATGGTCAGAGCTTGGAATGCCGCCCGGCTTTGCCGTCGGTCTCTGTGTGCGCAGTGTCAAGGCCTGTCCGGGTACTACATTTTGCAAAAGAGGCATGCAGGACAGTCTCTCGCTGGGCTTAAAATTCGACGAAAAATATCATGGTCTGGAACTCCCCGGCAAATTCAAGATTGGCATAAGCGGCTGTCCAAACCAGTGCGCTGAAACCTGTATAAAAGATATCGGTCTTGTTGGTATGCCTAACAGCTGGAGACTGCTCGTTGGTGGTAACGGCGGTGCAAAGCCGAGATTATCCAAAGAATTGGCCAAAAATATCACTACAGAAGAAGCAATTGAACTTACCGAAAAAATTATTGAATATTATAAAACTAATGCCAGGCCGCATCAGAGATTAGGCGCAATGATTGAAAAAATGGGTTTCGATAAGTTCAAATCAGCAATACTTGACAACTAAACAATAATTATATGCTGATATGAACGGGATAAGTCCCGGAAAAAAATTTAAAGATATATAATCACCAACAGATTTGATAAAAGGCTTCGCATAGTGCCTGATTTTGCCAAATCGATAGTAATTGATTTTTGGGCGACCATAGCTGAAATGTCACCCTATTTATTGTTTGGTTTTTTGGCGGCGGGAGGTCTCTCACTACTCATATCGCAGAACCTTGTAGAAAAACATCTGGGTGGCGCAGGTTTATGGCCGTTGGTGAAAGCATCGCTTTTCGGGGTACCTCTGCCTCTGTGTTCCTGTAGTGTCATTCCGGTATCAATGTCATTACACAAACACGGAGCCGGTAAAGGTTCAACAATATCATTTTTGCTCTCTACACCCCAAACCGGCGTTGATAGTATATTCGTCACTTTGAGTCTTCTCGGTCCAATCTTTGCTATATTTAGACCACTGATAGCTTTTATAACAGGTATCATTGGTGGCACTTTAGTTAATCTGTTTAACCGAAACACAGAAGGAAAAAGCCCATTACAAGCGAAATGTTCGGACTCGTGCTGTGACGATACGAAGAATAACAATAGAATCACCAGAGCACTAAAATATGGCTTCGTTACTTTGCCTCACGATATCGGCAAGGCAATGCTGTTGGGTTTGGTAATTGCTGCTGTCATTTCAACAGCCGTTCCGGACGACTTTTTCGCGGAAAAATTGGGAACCGGCATTTTCGCAATGGTGGTGATGATGTTTTTTGGAATACCGGTTTATGTTTGCGCTACAGCTTCGGTTCCGGTGGCGGCAGCACTGATACTAAAAGGTCTTACGCCTGGTGCAGCACTGGTCTTTCTTATGACCGGCCCGGCAACTAATGCTGCTTCGCTGGCAATTATTTGGAAAGTTCTGGGCCGAACAACAGCACTCACCTATCTCGCTACCGTGGCAGGATGCGCCCTTTCAGGTGGTATTTTGCTCGATTATATAGCCTCAAGCTTCGATTTTGAAGTAGTAACTCGCCCTGGATGGATGCTGCCTAACATCGTAAAAAACATATCGGCTATAATACTGTTGGGTATTTTGGCTTTTGCTGCTTTTAGAAGAAAAAAGCCTGCAACCAACCCTTAGCAAATAAGGAAATCGTCACAAGCAGCGACGCCTAAAACGTGTAAAACGACTTTATTAACTGGCTGTATAAATTTTGAAACTTTATTCTTGACGGATAAAGCTAAATCGGTTTTATTTACAAACGAGGGTGAAGACTGAAAAAACTGGCTGGCTGTAACAGCTTATAAATAAAAAGTTTGTGGTCTTTACGGTCGAAAAGGAATTTGTCTGGGTAATGTTTCTTTGAAAGGATGGGACAATGCAAATCGCAAGAATTATGAGGCTTTTTATTGTATGTACTTTTGTCATATTATTAACCGGCTGTGTTTCGGAGCAGCAGTATAAGGATTTGAAAATCCAGAACGACACTCAGCGACAACGAATAGCACAGCTTGAAAGTGAAGTTCAAGCCAGCAAACTACTTATGGACCAGCTAAAACGCAAACTCACCGCCGCTGAAGGCATCACCGGTACCGAGGTAGATGCCCTGAGACAAAAAATCACTGCACTCGAAGAGGACATTGGCAAAAAGAAGGCTCTGATTGAGTCCATGCAGAAACGACTGCTGTACGGAGGGGCGCCGCTTCCGGTTGAACTAAGCACAATGTTAGAGGACTTTGCAAAATCAGAACCGATGGTTACTTATGACTCAAGCCGGGGGATTGTGAAATTCGAGAGCGATTTGCTTTTTGAACCCGGCAGCGACACCGTTGCCCCTGCCGCCGGCAATGCTGTTAAAGCACTTTGCACAATACTTAACTCCGGACAAGGCAAGGATTTCGACATCATAATCGCCGGTCATACCGACGATATGCGTATAGCCAAACCCGCAACCCGCCAGAAACACCCAACCAACTGGCATCTGTCCGCCCATAGAGCGATATCCGTGCTGAATGTAATGACTGGGAACAATATTGACCCGAAACGTACAAGCATACGAGGTTTTGGAGAATACCGTCCTGTCGAGCCTAATAAGCCCAATAAAAAAGGCAATCCACTTAACAGGCGGGTTGAGATTTATATTGTTGCAAAAGGAGTTTAGTGAAAAATCGTGAAGCAAACAGTGATTACGAGCTATAAACCACGATAATTACAGAAAAGACATTAATTATTATCAGGCCTGATGCCATACAACGGCAAGCGTGGTGGGATTAATAACGTTATTTGAAAAAAATGGCTTTGACTAATAACCGCTAAATTTATGCAAATTTCCAAAGAATTTGCCCGTCAAACCAATTCTATTGATCAGGATAAAGATTTTTTTGAAGATTTAGCAAAGTTTATTTCTTCAATCAGTTTTCATTATGGCCGTTACTATGCGCGTTGTAAAATGCCAGCCGTAAGATAGTTACATAAATATTCAGGGGGTTCACTTTTACATTTTTTGGTTGCAAAAGCGATTATTTAAGGTTAATATGCTTACAGTCTATGGTATGGCGGCGTAGCCAAGAGGCCTAAGGCGACGGTTTGCAAAACCGTTATTCGTGGGTTCGAATCCCACCGCCGCCTTTTGTTTTTCACGGACAGATGATTTTATGCAGTCCTTTCTTGTTCCTTTTTCCGGCATTTTCAACACCGTTATTTTGGGTTGAAACTTTGGGTGGTTTGCGAGATTTCGCGCTCAAAAGTGGGAAAAAGCGTAAAAGGGGAGAATTATTTGACCAAAAAGATGTGTTTTTGTGTGTAAAGTTGTGTTTTTGTGTATTTGGGGATTTAGGGCACCCTCGATATTGAGTTGAAAATAGGGGTTGGGGTGTTGGCCGTGACAAAAAAACATACTTTTTTTAACAAAATGGCGCACTTTTTTAACAAAAGTGAGAGAAATTGAAAAAAACGTGACAAAATGGTGCGTTTTATTGTGTGTTTTTTGTAAAAATTGCATACCGTTTTGAATTCGGGCATCTGGTGTTAAAATTGGCGAGATTTCGAGGGGGTGAAATTGCCTTCTCAAAATGAGGGTGAGTAAAATGTTAAAATGGGTAATTTGAGCGGTTCTTTTGCCCAACTGCTGCGTTACGCAGCCCCGGCCGATGCTCGAAGTACAATAGTACGACTCCGCTCGGCCAGAACTGCAAGGTGCTTTCAAGCACGTAAGTAGCGGTGCCTTCAGGCACGTAAATAACAGGCGGCGGAAAAAACTTGTTCTTTTCGGAGAGTTGGGTTTGTTTTAAAACTTTACGGGTTAAGGAGAAGTGGGTATAATTTGTTCGGCAATATTTCAGGGCTGGGTAAGTTGCTCTCTCCTCTCCCTCCGCAGCCCAGCCCTTTTTTATGCGCGTTTTGGCGGGAAAAAAAGCTTTGACGCTCTGGAAAATTGGGTTATAATGTTGGGGAAATATTTTTTTATGAGAGTGTTAGGGATTTAATATGGCGAATACCAGGAAGAATAACTTCAAAGAAGAACCTATAGAAAAGCAGCTATGGAAAGCGGCGGATAAACTCAGAAAAAATATTGATGCCGCTGAATACAAGCATATTGTTTTGGGTCTGATGTTTCTAAAGTATATTTCCGACGCCTTTGAAGAATTACATGGAAAACTTTTAAAAGGAGAAGACGAATACGCGGGAAGCGGCTTTAGAGCTTTGTAACGAGGTTGTGGTTTCGAGAAATGGTGAAACAAAAAAGGAATTTGAAATAATATTTGAGAATATATTTGATAAATAGGAGCTACATAAGTGGAGAAGAAAAGATGCGAAACAATTAAATGCCCAAAGTATGTTTCCCGAACGATACGGGCTTCCAGACGTCCGACATTCTGCGGAGGGGTAACGACAACTCTCTCGCACTAAAGAAGGTTCAAGGTAGAGAACCCAAAGCGTGCTGGCGAGGCACCCAAAGAAGCTTTGGGGTATGTTCTTGTGGGAAAAGATAAGGCAGTGAGCATCGCGAGGGAGTAAATGATAAGGAAGATTGCCGCAGTCGCCTTCGGCTCCTTAGCAATGACAATAAAAAATAGACCTCTCGACTGCGTTCGAGGTGACAGTGAGAGGTACGGGGCGTTAAGTGACCCAGCAGCACGCGGGGGAAAAGATAAATTTTGGGGGAAAATAAAAGAAAACACGGTGAGCATAACAAGAGAACAAGCGCGAAGGTAAGCATAGTTGAGGGGGTAACAAAAGGGGCGGCTGGACAGGCATCTTTTAGTTTTCGGCTTAGTAAATGTCGACTTACGGTTTTACGAAAAGCGGGTTGCTCCAGGCTTTACGCCCAGAGGCGTCCGTAATCTCCACCCTGACATAGCTACCGGCCCATTTTCTCTTACTGAGGTCCAGTACGAACTTAGTCCCGGGTGAGTCCACAGGCCGAAAGAAACTTTGGCCCACCGACCCGGCACCAACGAAGTGTACTTCAACACAAGGACTTGTATTCACCTCCAGCCGGCTGCCGTCAACTTCAATGCTGTTGAACCGGGGCCCCATGGAACTGTAGAAGCGTCCCTCCCGAATGGCTTCAATTATGGCCTCTTCGGTTAGCGTGGGAGCCTGAATGACAACCCAGCCCTGCCCCACGGTTGGCCGGCCGGCCAAGCTGGTGACGTTATGGGCGTCGTCAGCGGCAAAACCCCAGACCCTTTTGCCATCGGCAAGAATCAAGTCCCACGTCTCCAATGATAAGCCTTTACCGTTGATGCGCTGCACGGCTTCGTTATAAATCTCAATGCCGATATAGCCGGTGAGGGGGCGCAATTCGCCTGCCCCAATCCCGCTCCAGGCAGGGTGGCAGATGTAGACCAGAGCACCTCGGTCCCGCAGGCTGTCGATGCGTCCCTGCAGACCGGCGGTCCGTTCCTTTTTAGGATCTTGGCGTTCCTGTGGAACATCTTTCGGCGCGACAGCAAACAGGTGCGGCCACCCAGGGCCCCCGGGGGCCGACCCGTCCTCGGGAGCTGAAATTAGAAGTACATCCTCATCAGCGAACGTTTCCCTGGCCGCATCCAGGTACCATGGCTCGACCCCGACGACCTTGTAGCCCAGGTCGACGTAAGCACGGACCAGTTCGCAGGCGCTCTCGTTGCTATGGGCATGGCCGTGAAAGTTGGCCCGGAACCATGGCAGGTCTTTTCGGTACTGGTTCATGAGCCTTTCTGGCGGTGCTGACGAGGCCGCTGCCGTGACTACCAATGCTGCGGCTACCAATACTAACCGGGTTACGCTTATCCCCATCCTCATACAGCAGCCTCCTCTTTTATGAGCCCACATTTCCAATTTAAACATTTAGAGAACATAATTTTTTCCGTACGACTTCAATAATTTAATAAAAATCACTTTGAACTATCAAGGATTTTCTTTACCAATTGGGGGTTTGGTTCCTCCTTCGCTAAAGCTACTCGTTCAGTAGGCCTTGCTCAACTAATTCATTGGGCGTATAAGCAGTTCCGGTTGGTTCTTCAATATTTATTCGGCGCCCCCATAAAGGGTAATTTTCGCGGGGTTATTTTTTATCAGAGTTATTAATGAGGTCGGCACCAAGCTGCCCGCAGGCGGCGTTTATTCGGCCGCCCCTTTTAAATCTTACGGTTGTTTCAATACCTTCATCTTCAAGTATCTGTGCAAATTGCTCAATAGTTTTTCGGCTGCTCGGAGCAAAGGTGCAGAACGGGTTGGGATTGTACTCAATAAGGTTAATATTACATTTTTCCCTCTGTGCCAAACGGGCGAGGGTCTGAGCACATAACATAGAATCGTTTATGCCCCTTAGCAGGACGTATTCGAAAGTTACACGTAGTTTTGTTTTTAGGCGGTAATACTTTACAGCGTCCATTAGGGGTGAAATAGGAAATTTTTTATTAACGGGCATAATCTGCGAGCGGAGGTTGTCCGTGGGGGCATTGAGGGATACAGCCAGGCGAGGATGGATAGTTTCTTCGGCCAGTTTTCTTATAGCGTCCGCATTTCCGCAGGTACTGATTGTCAGACGGCGGCGTCCGATATTTTTGCCCTTCGGATGATTTAGTATTGTTACGGACTTTAAGACATTGTCATAATTATCAAGGGGCTCTCCCATTCCCATATAAACGACGTTGGTAATTCTACCACTTTCTTTTTGAATAATGTTTACCTGGTCGACGATTTCAGCGGCGGTGAGGTTTCTTATGAGTTTTAGCCTTGCGGTTGCGCAAAAGGCACAGTTTC
>Ga0272441_10014712_pt1 | contig 11041 bp, 10 predicted proteins | sample SSMProp6N_FD_193582 | JGI IMG/M metagenome (GOLD analysis project Ga0272441, IMG submission 193582) | Marine sediment archaeal communities from Little Sippewissett salt marsh, Falmouth, MA, United States - SSM-Prop-6N | ecosystem: Environmental > Aquatic > Marine > Wetlands > Sediment ...
CCACTCGCCACGCACCCGCCGGGCCGATTTTCATTGCGGCGCCCGGCGCCCGTCGCTACAATGTCGCCCGGCGGTTCCCAAAGCTATCAGGAGCGGATGATGGAGCGGAAAAGCTTCGCCGGAGCCCATACGGCCGTGGTCACGCCGTTTCTCCCGAACGGCCTGGTCGACTGGGCGGGGTACGAGAAGAACATCGCCTTCCAGGTGAACCAGGGCATTACCGGGGTGCTTCCCGCCGGGACCACCGGCGAGTCACCGACCTTGAGCTGGGAGGAGCACGACCGTGTCATCGAGGACGCCATCAGCGTCAGCGGCGCACGCGCCCTGGTCATCGCCGGGACGGGCAGCAACTCCACCGCCGAGGCGCTGCGCGGCAGCCGGCACGCCGACGAGGCCGGCGCCGACGCGCTGCTGCTCGTCGACTGCTATTACAACGGCCCCTCGTCGCTCGAACTGCGCCGCGAGTATCACGGCGCCGTCGCCGCCGCTTGTCCCACCTGCACCGTCATCCCTTACATCATCCCGGGACGAAGTGGCACGGCCATGTCCCCCGAGGACCTCGCCATTCTGGCCGCCGAGCACCCCAACGTCAGCGTCGTCAAAGAGGCGACCGGGGACGTGGAGCGCATGGCCGCCACACGGGCCTTGGTCGGCGACGAGTTCGACATCCTGTCCGGCGACGACGGGGTCACACTGCAAATCATGCACGACCCGCGCATCCGGGCGCAGGGCGTCATCTCGGTGGTCACCAACGTGGTGCCCGGCGCCGTGGCCCAGATGGTCAAGGCCGCGCTGGCGGGGAATGCCGACCGCGCCCGGGAACTCCACGGGGCGCTCCAGCCGCTGTTTGACATTGTCACCGTGATCGCGGAAGACGAGCGGATTCTGCCCGACGGGTCGGCCGTGACCGTGCGGGACAAGTTTCGCAATCCGCTCGCCATCAAGACGTTGATGAACGGGCTGGGAATGCCCGCCGGCCCGCCTCGTGCCCCGCTGGGGAAGATGACTCGGAAGGGGCTGGCAGTGGTCCGCGACGCCGCGCGCGTCATTTGGGAGAACCACCCTTGGATGCTCGAGCCGGTTGCGGAGGCGTACAACGTCGACGTTAGCCGGCGGCTCGAGGACGACGCCTGCTGGGAGGGGCTCACATACGACTGAGCGGTGGGGGCGGTCGGGGGGTGGGGGACGGGGGGGCGTGGTGGGGGCAGCCGAGCGGGCGGATTTAGTTCTCGGGCCGGCTCATTTTTTTCGCCAACTCAGTGGCTTGGCGGCAGAGCTTCGCCGTGGCGGGTTGCTTCAGCCAGTACGTATGCCTTCCGTTCAGCACCTTGAAGCGGACCACCTCGGCGGCCCGAAGGATGGCGAGGTGGTGTGAGATGCGGGGCACGGTGCGCCGCAGGGCGCCGGCCAGTTCAGCAGGCGTCATGCGTTGCTTCTCCAGAAGCAGCACGATGCGGAAGCGAATCACGTTGCTGAGCGCGGCGAGCAATCGGGCTCCGCGGAATTCGGCCTCCGTCATGGTTTTCTCCTTTCGGGCGTAGGGGTGCGGGGACAGGTTGGGCCGGCCCGTTCTTGTGGTGGGGTCCACGAGCTGACACGAGTCTTAGCCCCCGGCATGTCGGTCGTGCGGCGGATCTGCTGCCCGTCCCGTTGCCGAAGCCGGCTTTTTGTTTGCTGGCTGTCAAGGATTTCTAGTTTACTAGACTTCTAGTATACCAGAATACTAGTATTCTGCAATACTAGAAAATTAGATACGAGCAGATACTCCGAACGGGGGCTGTTTTCTGCCAGCGCGACCAAGGCCCGAAGCTACGCCCGGGTTCGTGTTCCTCTTTCTGCTCGTAGTCGTCGTGGCAACGTCAGGGCTCTGACACCAGCGTGGCGGGGCAGTGATTCCGGCCCGCCGCGCCGTTGCGCCAGATCGGTCAGTGTCAGGGGGCGCACGAGAGTGGGAGCACGAGTACGAGCAGGAGGAGAAGAAGGGGGGAGGACGATGGGATGCCAAGGCCGCCCGCCAAGAGTATGCACTCAGCAGACACTGTCCGACCGTTAGAAAGGGGGCGCCCCGGGCGGCGTCCGCCGACGGCCTACTGAAGCTTTGCTTCGATCTCTGGAAAGATGTCGCGCCCGAACTCGCGGAGCAGATCGAGCGCCGCGGGTACCTGCTCGCGTGTCCGGAGGTGGGTGTTGAACCGGATTAACGCCACGCGCGTGTCCTTGGCCTTGAACGGATTGAGGTTCGCCATGATGACGTGGAACTGCTGCCAGAAGAAGCTGGGGGTGTTTTTGTCGCCCGCCTTATACCAGTAGAAGACGACTTGCGACACGCCCTGCCGCGTGATCAACAGGCGGCGCACCTGGATCCGCTGCCCCGTCTCTGTCTGAAAGGTGTCGGTCCTGTTCTGCTCGACCTCGAATCCGTCGGCCTCGTAGCACTGCTCCGGCGGGTGGGCGACCTTTCGGCTCCCCCGTGCGAAGATCACCGCCAGGCCGACGTTGTCGGTGCCCCGGTCATACCGCCGCATGATGATGTCTTCGGTCTTGAGCACCCGAATGGTCTGCTCGTCGACTTCCAGTTCTTTTCCGTTCCAGGTGCCGCCCTTGAGCGACAGCGGGATCCGCTTGGCGCGTCCGCCGACCTGCGGCGCCTTGGGCCGATAGGAGTTCGCCCCGATGTACAAGGCCGCAATGGTCAGAATGCCGACCGTGGCCCAGTAGTGTCCCTGCCCGGGCCTCGACCGGGCGATCATCAGGCCCCCGATCACCAGCGAGGCGATGCCGAGGCCGAATCCGAACCGCCGGCCCCTCCATGCTTCGACGCGGCCCGATTTGTTGGCCGAAACGGCCAGGGCGATCAGGATCGTCAGCGCCAGGGCGGCGATGACTGCGCCCAGCACGACCACCCCGCGTCGTCCGCGCAGCTTACTCATCGGCACCCTCCGCTGCCGGGTCGGCCTGCGCCACCTGCCGGCGCTGCTGACGTCGCTCGATGTGGGTCAGCACTCGTTCCAGCGAGAACAGCCCGATGAACGCCACCACGAAAATCAGGATGCCGGTGAAGTCATGCACCGGCTCGTTGGACAGTTTCCTGAGGTTGGGCACCAGCGAGGAGAGCGGCCCCAACTCCATGTTGTTCCACAGCCCGTCCTTGGTGGCTACGTCCGACGACCACCAGTGCGTGACCAGCGAGAGCGTGAGGATGCGGAACAGGTTGGCGATGAACGAGGCGGGGATCGTCGCCACCAGGAGTATCAGTTTTTTCGGGACCGAGAGCGGCGTGATGTAGGCGAAGAGCATTCCGAATGAGATCAGTGCGATCAGCGAGCGCAGGCCGCTGCACACCGCGCCCACCGTCAAATCCTTGGTGGGCTCGTCCTCGTCGCCCGCCATCACGATGCGGTTGCCGTATTGGCGGCAGGTGATGCCCACCAGTCGGCTGTTGAGGATCTTGACGGTGTTGGCGGTGGCGAACCGCTTGAGCGGCATGGTGGTCCGCGAGACGACGTATTCCGGCATCGGGACGCTGCTGAACAGGAACAGCATCGGGAACCACAGGAGCAGCGAGATGCGCTTGCCCAGGAAATAGAGGACCAGTCCGATGCCCACCAACTGGACAAAGAACCAGCCGATGGACACGATTTCGTTGACGCCCGCCACCACGCAGAATACCAGTGCGGGGATGAGCACGAACAGCCCGGGCTTCCAGGGCTCGGGCCGGAGCCGGCGCAGCCGGTGGATGAGATAGCCGCAGCTCGCCGCCCATACCAGGCCGAAGAAGGCCCGCATCGGCAGGTCATACTCGGTGAAGATGAAATAGAGGACCAGCGCGCCGAACCCGCCGGCGTACAGCGCCCCGTTGTCCGGCGGCGCCTCGCCCGTCAGCTCCTTCCGCTTCCGCAGCACCAGGTACATGGCGATGAAGGCGACGAGCGGGCCGTGGGTGTAGTAGTCATTCTTGTCGATCCAGCGGAACCACACCCGGTAGAAGGGCTCGGCGGCGACCACCGCGAACAGCAGGAAGGGGAGGGCGGCCTTCAAGGTCCACATCCATCCCGGCTCGGATGATTCCTCGACCAGCAGCGCACCGTCTGGCTGTGCTTCAGCGTTCATGGCGACTCGCAGGGCAAAGTGAACGGCCGCCGCCCGTGTGCGGCCTGAACCGGCTCCATATTATACCTGTGGGTGCAGGGGAGCCAATACCTGTTTCGGCAGAAACGCAGAGCGGTGTAGGCCGGTTACTCCGCTGCGAGCGGCGCGGCCCGCCGCGATCTGCACTTGCCCGGCCCGCGCCGCCTCGCTATAATGCCCTCCCGTTTTCGGCCGACCTGTTCCGTCTTTCTGCTGGAGGTCCTGATGACAACCATCGTTGCGGTAACCGGACGCGAGATTCTCGATTCACGAGGCAACCCCACCGTCGAGGTCGAAGTGCTCCTCGAAAGCGGCGTGATGGGCCGCGCCGCCGTGCCGTCCGGCGCGTCGACCGGCGAGCACGAGGCCGTCGAGCTGCGCGACAAGGACGACGCCCGCTACCTGGGCAAGGGCGTGCTCACCGCCGTCAGCAACGTCAACGACGTGATCGCGCCCGAGGTGCTCGGCTTGGACGCCGCCGACCAGGTCGGGCTCGACAAGGTGATGATCGACCTGGACTGCACGCCCAACAAGGCCAAGCTGGGTGCGAACGCCATCCTCGGCGTCTCGCTCGCCGCCGCGAAGGCCGCCGCCGAGGCGCTGGGCATGCCGCTCTATCGCTACATCGGCGGCACCAACGCCCACGTCCTGCCGGTGCCGATGATGAACATTCTGAACGGCGGCAAGCACGCGGACAACAACGTCGACCTCCAGGAGTTCATGATCTCGCCGGACGGAGCGACGAACTTCCGCGAAGGGCTTCGCATGGGCGCGGAGATCTTCCACGCGCTCAAGGCCGTGCTCAAGGGCCGCGGGCTCAACGTCTCGGTCGGCGACGAGGGCGGCTTCGCACCGGACCTCGAGTCGAACGAAGACGCGATCAAGGTCATCGTCGAGGCCATCAACAAGGCGGACTACGTGCCCGGCAAGGACGTGTTCATCTGCCTGGACCCGGCGTCGAGCGAGTTCTTTGGCAAGGACTCGAAGGGCCGCGGCATCGTGGCCGAGGGCAAGTACGTGCTGGCCTCGGAGGACAAGCTGCTGTCCCCGGCCGAGTTGGCGGACTATTACGCGGACCTCTGCGGCAGGTATGACATCAAGTCCATCGAGGACGGGCACGCCGAGGACGACTGGGACGGCTGGAAGGTGATGACCGAGAAGCTGGGCGACACCGTCCAACTGGTGGGCGACGACCTGTTCGTCACGAACACCCAGCGGCTGAAGCGGGGCATCGAGGCGGGGGTGGCCAACTCGATCCTCATCAAGTTGAACCAGATCGGGACGTTGACCGAGACGCTGAACGCCATCGAGATGGCGCACAAGGCGGGCTACACCGCGGTGGTCAGCCACCGGTCAGGCGAGACCGAGGACACCACCATCGCCGACGTGGTGGTGGCCACCAACGCCGGGCAGATCAAGACCGGCTCGGCCTGCCGCACGGACCGTGTCTGCAAGTACAACCAGCTGATGCGGATCGAGGAAGAGCTGGGCGACGCGGCGGTGTACGGCGGGTAACGGCAGCATGGGTGCATGGGGGCGCGGGGGCATGGGGGACGCGCCTGCGGCGCGTGAGGGGAGCACGGGCGCATGGGCGCGTGTGAGCATGGGGGCATCGGAGCACGAGAGCACGGGGGCATGGGAGAAGAACAAGAGAAGGGCATCTGGAGCCCGGGCGGATTCTCCGCCACTTGTCGGTTTCCGGAACTTGAGCCACAGTTTGCTTTCTTGAAGCGCCTGATCACCTTCAACTACAAAACGATCTGCGACTTGGGCGGGATAGGTGCCAACGATCAAGAGGAACTGTCGTTAAAGAGAGCACTCCTGTTCCTCTGCCAGAAAGCCGTCAAGACAGGAAGCGCGGCGGCAACGCTTCTTGAACGAGGCTTCGTCGAAGATGCCAACGTCTCGTTGCGGAGCATGCTGGAGATTCTGATCGATGTCCGCTTCATTCGCCAGGATCCGAGGCGGGCCACGGATTTCTGGGACTACCTGCCTTACGCCAGGTTCAAGCGATTCCAGGCTATGGAGAGGTGCAAGACTCAGTATGGGCCCAGCCCATCTACGTTCGCGGACTACGGGCGGGTCAAGAAACAGTATGAGAGGCTGAGGCCCAGATTCAACGGTCGCGGAGACTGGTGCGAGTTGGATCGGTGCAGCAGAGCCAACAAGGTCGGGTTGGGAGATGCGTACGAACTCATGTACCGCCCGTTCTGCGACTATGGCCACAGCAATCCGTTGATAGCGGTCAACTACAGTAGGCTGACCGACGAGGGCCTTGAGATATTTCGGCGCGCGCAATCCGCCAGTGAATTCCGGTTGGCGCTGGTGCAGGCGGCGAACATCCTCCATCAAGTGCTGGATCAGCTCAGCCAGGGATTCGAGGTCGACCTCGGCGCGGAACTGAAGTCGTTTGAGGAGGACCTCAGCAACGTGTTTGACCTGCGTCCGGACAAGCCAGAGAATGAGCTAAATGAAAACGCCTGATGCATTCGGCAGAGCGCCGATCGTGCGGCATAGCGGGTTGCGGGTGTACCAGATCGCGTTCAAGTGTGCGACGGAGTTCTTTGAGCTTTCCGGGGGATGGCCAAAGGAGGAGCGGTACTCGCTGACGAGCCAGATTCGACGGGCGTCCCGGTCGGTTTGCGCGAACATCGCCGAAGCATGGCGAAAGCGGCGCGACCCGCCTCACTTCGTCAGTAAGCTCAGCGATGCGGACGCCGAGAGTGCGGAGACCCAGACGTGGCTTGCCTTCGCATGCAAGTGCGGGTACTTGACCGAGGACAACCACGCGCGACTGAGCAAAGCGTACGACAACATCTGCGGGTCGTTGGTCAAGATGATGGACCACCCCGAACCGTGGTGTGGTCCGGCGTCCGTCAGAGAAGAGGAAGCCGCTTACGGCGAACCCGATTCACCCTGAATCTGGCAGGCAACTTCCGCCTCGGCTCCCCCACGCTCCCATGCCCCCACGCCGCTTCACGGTCCTTCCGGGCGCGAGGTCGGCTGTTGCGCCTCCCATTGGTCCCAGGTGCTGACGTAGTTCTCGTTCGAGCGCGTCTTGATCAGCGCGTCGCAGAGCGTCTTGGCGAACGCCCGAGCGCTCTCCGGGCCGTCCGCCGTCAGGATGTTGCCGTCGTGGACCACGGGCTGGTCGACGAGTTTCGCCCCGTGCTGCTTGAGGTTCTCGCGTTCGGATGGGAAGCAGGTCGCCTTCTTGTTCTTGAGCAGGCCGGCGTTGGCCAGGGTGGACGGTGCGATGCAGATGGCGGCCACCAGCTTGCCTTCGGCCAGCGCGTCGCGGGCGATCTTGTGCGCGGTCGGGTCGTCGAAGTATTCGCTGGCTCCGCTGCCCCCGACGAAGATCACCGCGGCGAACTTGGAGACGTTCACCTGCCAGAGCAGCAGGTCCGGGGTGACGGCGTGGCCCAGCATCCCCGTCGCCTCCGCCTTCGAGGACGAGGCGACCACCACCCCTGCCTTGGCGTGGGCCAGCGCTTGCGCCGGCTCCCGGTATTCCTCGTCCCGAAAGTCCCGGCTGGCCACCACCATCAGTACGTCCAGTCCCATCAAGTCCGCCATACCGCACCTCCTGCCGCCGTCGACATCCGCCCGAATCGAGCCCCGTGCAGCGCGGACTTGTCCGGCCGCGTTGACCCGTGGGCAGTACTCGGATGACTCCCGCCGCAGCACCATATCAAAAGCATAGTACTACACTATAGTATACATCACATTTCGCCGGTGTGCAAATGCTGTGCTGGGTTCTTCTTGCCAAGGCCGGCCGCCCTCTCCGGCATTGGGCGTGGCCGCATAAAAGCCTGTTTGGCAAGGGCTTGCGGCTATCGCTTCGGCAAGCGCCTAATGCCGCCCCCGCGCCCGACCGATAATTTGATGAGCCCGGATGCCCGGGGCGCCGGCTCCGGCCGCCGTACGCCTTGAACCGCGTCGGCCGCGGCGATAGAATGATTCCCTGATTCGCGGCCCTGATTCGGCCTGGATCGGGTGCGCCCGTCACTTTGGAGGACTCTCGCGTGGCCAACTATCTCGTCACAGGCACCGCCGGTTTCATCGGGTTCCACGTCGCCAAAACACTGCTTGAAGCCGGACACGCCGTCGTCGGATACGATAATCTCAACGATTACTACCCGCCGGTGCTCAAGCGGGCGCGGCACGCCGAACTCGGCAAGCTCGACGGCTTCACCGCCGTCGAGGCCGACTTGTGCGAGCTGGACCGCCTCAACGATGTGGTCGAGTCCGCCCGCCCCGACGTGATTTGCCACCTGGCGGCCCAAGCCGGCGTGCGCTACTCGCTGACCCATCCGTTCGTCTATGAGAAATCGAATCTCCACGCGTTCCTGAACATCCTCGAGGTCTGCCGGCACAAGCAGATCGGGCGGCTGGTCTACGCGTCGAGCTCGAGCGTGTACGGCGGGAACCGGGAGTTGCCCTTTAGTGAGGACCAGGCGGTCGACCATCCGATCAGCCTGTACGCGGCGACGAAGAAGGCGAACGAGCTGATGGCCCACGTCTACACCCATCTGTTCGGGGTGCAGACCATCGGGCTGCGGTTCTTCACCGTCTACGGTCCTTGGGGCCGGCCGGACATGGCGATGTGGCTCTTCACCGAGGCCATGACCCAGGGGCGCGCCATCAAGGTTTTCAACCACGGCAAGATGCAGCGGGACTTCACTTATATCGACGATATCGCCGCCGGGGTCATCGCCTCGATGCAGGTCGACGGGCTCGATCCCTACGAGATCTTCAACCTGGGCAACCACCGGTCGGAGGAGCTGATGTACCTGATCGGGCTGCTGGAGAAGGAGCTTGGCATCGAGGCGCAGAAAGAGATGCTGCCCATGCAGCCGGGCGACGTGGCCGCCACCTACGCGGCCGTGGACCGCGCCCGCCAGAAGCTCGGCTACGAACCCACCACACCGATCGACATCGGCGTACCGAAGTTCATCGCCTGGTACAAAGAGCACGCCAACCTGGTCCAGCAGATCCGCGCGGCGCAGGCCGGCTGACCGGAGGCCGGTCGGGTCGGGTCCTTTCGGACAGCGGGGAGTGGATGTTCCGATGCCGGGGTGGGTCCGCGTTCGACCGTCCCGGTCCTTCTCGTCGTTTTACTGTCGAATGTCACAAACAGAGAATGCGAGGCGGCGGCGCCGCGATGCCTAAAGGCAGCGCCTGCTTGCTAGGGCCGGGGGGTGTTCACTCGTCTGTCGGGATGTATTTCCACTTTTCTAGTATTCTAGAATACTAGAATTCTAGACAAGTGGAAATCGGCTTGATGCCTTCATCGTGACGCCCAGCATCCCACAGCCGCACCTTGTTCCTCATCGTCCACTTGCCGCCTGATAGCCAACACCTGACGCTCGACACCCAGCACCCGCGCCGCCCCGATGTTTTCAACGCGGGTCCCTGAGCAAGTGCGCCGACCCTTGACACCCAGCACCCGCGCCCCGACCCTCGAGGGCGAACGACTAATCCTCAACCCCTGCCGCCTCACCCCTGGCCCCCAACCCCTCACCCCTTCTGCCTCCCACCTTCCCGACGCCTCGCTTCCCTCTTGGCAGCGACCGGCCGTTCTGGCAGAATGGGGCCGGCGAAATCCCGGGCCGCTATCCAGCCCCTTGCGGGGAGGTCGACCTTGCTGCTGCCCTACCGCGTCGACGTGCCCATGCACCGTTGGCCCATCGCCAATTTCGTCATCATCGGCCTGAGCGCCGCCGTCTACTTCTACCAGCGATCCCTGCCCACCTACGAGGAGATCGAATTCATCACGGGCTGGGCGACGGACGGCTGGGGGCTGAAGGGCCTGTTTGGCTCGATGTGGGTCCACGTCGGCTTCTGGCACCTGTTCGGCAACATGGTCTTCCTGTGGGTGTTCGGCAACGCGGTCTGCGCCAAGATGGGCAACGTCGTTTACGCGCTGGTCTACGTCGGGCTGGGGCTGGCGGCGACCGCGGCGCACCTGGTGTTCGACGGCGCTCCGGCGGTGGGTGCCAGCGGCGCCATCAACGGCGTGGTCGGAGCCTACCTGGTCTTCTATCCGCGCAACGACGTGAGCTGCCTGCTGCTCCTGCTTCCCTGGGTCCGCACCTTCAGCGTCAGCAGCATCTGGATCATCCTGCTCTTCCTGGGGTTCGACGTGCTGGGCGCGTACCTGGGCTGGGGCGGGACCGCCTATGCCGCGCACCTGGGCGGGTTCGCGGCCGGTTTTGCGCTCGCCGCGTTGGGGCTGATATTCCGCTTGTTCCAGATGGAGCGCGACGAGCAGTCCATCTTCACGCTGTTCAGCGGCCCCCACGTCCCGCAGCGGCATCGTGCGATGGAAGCGGTGCCCGAGCGGCGGCCGACACCGCCCGAGGTCACGCGCGGCCCCGCCACCATGATGGACCTGATCGAGGGGAAGAACGCCGCCGCCGAGCCGCCGCCCGCGCCTGCGCGTCAGTCACCAGGTCGGCCCTCTGCTCCATCTCAGCCGACGCCGCCTCGGCCTCCGCCAGTTCCGCCGTCACCGTCACAGCCCGGCCGCCCGCCCGCGGCGCCGTCCGCGCCCGCCGACGACGACATCCGCGTCGTGTGTGGGTTCTGCAGCAAGGCCCTCCGCGCGCCGAGCCGGTTCGCCGGCCGGCAAATCCGCTGCCCCAACTGCCGCCAGGTGATCGAGCTGCCCTGGACCTGACCGCGCCCGCCACGGGCCGGAGCACCTGGCCCGGATACGCCGCCCGCACCACTCCGCCATCAGTGCGAGGTGTGTCCGCGCGTGGCCCACCACACACGGACAGAAGAATGCCCGACGGGCATTCTTCAAGGCGAATGGCTCGCCATTCGCCAGTCCTCGTCCTCGAAGAATGTTTCCTTGCGGTGGTTGCCACGCCCCTCGACCGGCTCAGGTCGAACTGAGTTCACA
>Ga0272441_10014714_pt1 | contig 11040 bp, 10 predicted proteins | sample SSMProp6N_FD_193582 | JGI IMG/M metagenome (GOLD analysis project Ga0272441, IMG submission 193582) | Marine sediment archaeal communities from Little Sippewissett salt marsh, Falmouth, MA, United States - SSM-Prop-6N | ecosystem: Environmental > Aquatic > Marine > Wetlands > Sediment ...
GCAGTCGAGCATCGTCGTCGAGATGGTGAACAAGTACCTGCCGGACGCCATCCAGAGCGGCCCTGCTCCGGCGGATGCGGCCATTCCCGTGTAGCGTGCGATGAACGTTGCGCAACTCGTGGCTCCCTATCAGATCGAGATCTCCGAGCGCCGGGCTCCCGAGCCCGGCGCCGGAGAGGTCCGCATCGCCGTCCATGTAGTCGGCGTGTGTGGAACCGACATGGAGTTCTACTCCGGTCGGAGAACGAACGGGTATCCGTTCGTGTTGGGACACGAGTGTGCGGGAACGATCGACGCGATAGGGGCGAACGTAGACACCTGGCGCGTCGGAGACCGCGTGACGGTCCGGCCGAACTTCGGTTGCGGAACGTGTGACCGCTGTCGCGAAGGACGCGACAACATCTGTCCCAACAGCCGGGGGCTGGGCGTGACGATCGACGGGTGTCTCGTCGAGTTCATGATCGCCCCGGCGCGGTACGTCTTCGCCTTGCCGGAGGGGATGAGCTTCGATGCCGGCGCGCTGATTGAGCCGCTGGCGGTGGCAGGACGCGCCGTCCGCCGAGCCGCCCTCGCGGCCGGCCAACGCGTCCTCATTGTCGGCGCGGGAACGATCGGGCTGTTGGCGACCCGTTGCGCGGCGCTCGACGGCGCGGAGGTCACGGTCTGTGATCCGATTCCGGAACGCCTCGACATCGCAAGGCGCTTCGGCGCTCGGCAGGCGGTGACCAGTGAAGCTGCCCTTGGCGATCCGGGAACGTTCGATGCAGTGGTGGAAACCGCCGGCGTGTCGGTGACCGCACCGTTCGCCGTGCGACAGGCGAGGCCGGGCGGTCGCGTCGTACTCACCGGCATCCCAATGGATCCCGCAGACGTGGAGACACGGTGGATCGTGTGGCGCGAGCTGGAGATTCATGGCTCGTTCATCTACGACGCCGCCGACTTCGCACGTGCAGCCGGACGCATTCAAGACGGAAGCGTGCACGCGCTCGACCTGGTCACGGGTCGATTTCCGCTGGAACGGACGGGCGACGCGTTCGACTGCATTGCTCATCGCGAAGGGTTGAAAGCACTGATCAAGATACGGCAGGAGGACAACTGATGGCTCAATGGGATTTGCCACCCAAGGGTGGACATATGGATCAAGCGTCCGGGGTGTACTTCCAGAACATGACCGGGCGCCAGGTTCGCGAACGCCTCGAGAAGGACGACATCATCATCATCCCGATCGGCAGCACGGAGGCCCACGGAGACGGGGCGCCGTACGGCGAAGACACGTTCCTGGTGACGCGCATGGCCGAGAAGGTGGCCGAGCGAACCGGGTGTACGGTCGCTCAGCCGATCTGGTACGGCTCCCATCCGTGGGGACACCTGGGCATGCCGGGGACGGTCGTCGTTCCGGAGGATACATTCACGGCCGTGGTTCGCGCCGTCATTGCCGGACTGTGGAACGCCGGGTTCCGCAAGCAGATTCTGCTGAACGGACACGGTCAAGAGTACGTCATCCCCAATGCGATTCATCAATTCATGAAGACGTACCAGGTCCCTGCAGTACTCGCATTCGTCAATTGGCCGACGGTTATTCCGGAGATGCTGATGGACAAGGCACACGGCGGGCCGTTCGACACGCCGTTCAAGCACGCCGACGAAGCGGAGACATCCTACTCGATGGCGTTGTTCCCGGAACTGATCCACCTCGAAGACGCAGTGGACACAAAACCGGGCGGCTTCCTGAAGGACGGAAAGGGATTGCGGCATGTCGACGGGGGTGGCGACATTTACCAGCGCCCGATTCCCGGACACGCCCAAGCCGGCCTCGGCGGACTCGAAGTCTGCTGCACGCCGGAAGGCGTTGTCGGATCGCCGACGCTTGCGTCGCCGGACAAGGCATACGACGGCGTGCGGACCGTGCTCGACTACTTGGTGGAACTGCACGACGACATTCTCGAGGCGTTCCCGCCGGGCGTGCTGCCGCCGGTTGACAAGATGACGCAACGGACACCGGAAGAGATTGATGCTGTCGTTCGCGGTCCGAAGAACGGCGGTCGGCACTTGTACACGATTGCATACCCCCCATAGTCGCTGAGGGAAGAGAGGAGTTTGACGTGATGAAGGCGTTAGTGTTCGATGGACCGGGGGAGGTTCGGCTGAAGGACGTCCCGACGCCGGAGATCTCGGATGATGAGGTCCTCATTCGAACGGAGTTCGCTGCGGTCTGCGGCACGGATGCTCACATGTTGAGCGGCGGGTTTCCAGCCAAGAAAGGGATCGTCATGGGGCATGAAGCATCCGGCGTGGTGGAAGCCGTCGGCGCGCGTGTACGGCATGTCGTTCCCGGCCAACCCGTCGTCGGATCCCCGATCGTCGTCTGTGGGCGTTGCTTGGCGTGTCGCTCGGGACGGTACAACGTGTGCCAACACCGCAAGCACTTGGGAATCGAGGCGGACGGGGTGTTCGCCGAGTACTTCAAGCTGCCCGGATACTCCGTGTTTGCCTCCCCGCCCGGCCTCAGCCCAGAGGAAGGCGCTTTGGTCGAGCCCGCAGCCGTCGGATACCACGCTGTTTGCCGGGCTGCTCCGACGCCGTCGGACACGGTCGTCGTCATGGGCGCAGGTCCCATCGGTTTGTTCATCCTGGAAAGCGTCGCCGCGTTCGGATGCCAGAAGATCATCGTTTCCGGACACCGGCAACGCCGCCTCGACCTGGCGATGGAACTGGGTGCACATCGTACCGTGCGGCCGCCGGACGAGGATCTGGAAGCCGTCGTGATGCAGGAGACGAACGGCGCCGGCGCGGACCTCGTCATCGAGGCGGTCGGTCGGCCGGACACGATCGCGCAGTCGGTTCGATTGGCGCGGTCCGCGGGCAAGATCATGATGGTCGGCATCCCCGGCGAGCCCGTGCCGTTCGACTTCATCCATCTGGTCCGGCGGGAGGTCGACCTGCTGACGTCGGATGCATCGCTGTATGCCTACGAGCGCATTCACGAACTGGTTGCCAAGAAGGTGCTCGACGCGCGGCCGTTGATCACGCACACCTTCCCGTTCGATCAGGCGATCGAAGCGATCGAGATGTCGAAGTCAAAGGATGCGGTGAAGGTCCTCATCGCCATCGGGGGCTGAGGAGACGTCATGAGCAATGAGATACTCCGCGTTCCCGTAGAACCGATGCGACGCTTTGTCGAGGACGCCTTCGTGAAGCTCGGCGTCCCCGAGCAGGAGGCGCGCGTGACGGCCGACGTACTGCTGGCCGCGGATCTTCGGGGAATCGAATCCCACGGCATCGGCCGTCTCAAAGTGTACACGGATCGCATCCGCAAGGGGCAGCTCTCCCCGACGACGAACCTCGAGATCGTTCGCGAAGGCGCTGCCATCGCGGTTCTCGACGGCCATCACGGCATGGGGCCGGTGATCGGATGTCGCGCCATGGAGATGGCGATCGCCAAGGCGAAGGACATCGGTCTCGGTGCAGTCGCGGCCCGCAACTCGTCTCACTTCGGGATTGCCGGTTACTACCCGCTCATGGCGGTGCGCGAGGGGCTGATCGGCATCACGGTGACCAATGCGCGTCCCTCGGTGTTGCCGACATTCGGGACGGAGCCGATGTTCGGGACGAACCCGATTGCGTTTGGGTCGCCCACGGATGAGGCGTGTCCCTTCCTGTTCGATGCCGCGACATCGGTCGTCCCGCGCGGAAAGCTGGAGGTCCTGTCGCGTGCCGAGCGGCCGACGCCGGTTGGCTGGGTCGGAGACGCGCACGGCCGATCGGCGACGGAGACAAACGAGATCCTGAACGGCCTGAACGCCGGGTTGTTCGGGCTGTATCCCCTGGGTGGCGAAGGCGAGTTTTTCGGCGGCCACAAGGGATATGGCTTGGCCACGGCGGTCGAGATTCTGTGCGCCTCACTGCAGGGCGGCGCGTACTTGAAGGACCTGTCAAGCCAGACGCCCGACGGGGAGATACGAAAGCAGAACCTTGGACACTTCTTCCTTGCCATCGATATCGCGGCATTCGATTCGCCGGACGAGTTCCGGCGAACGACCGGAGACATCCTGCGTCGGTTGCGGGCGGCGCGTCGCGCCGACGATCAGGACCGGATTTTCACGGCCGGTGAGAAGGAGTGGGAGAACGAAGCACGCATTCGCGACCAGGGAATCCCTGTGAATTCGAACCTCCGGAGCATTCTCGAACGAGTGAAAGATGAATTGGGCTTGGAAGGACGCGATCTGCCCTTCTGAGCTGCTTGAGGAGGATGGTTAGGATGGAAGAGCAAGCCCTTATCGAGGGGCTGGTCGAAGCGATTCGCGCGGCGGCAACCGAGCTGCCCGCGGATGTGACGGAAGCCCTCACGGCGGCCCGGACCCGCGAACACGGAGTGGGTGCCGTTCAACTCGACGCGATCCTGGAAAACGTCGAAGCGGCTAGAGCGTCGTCAGTCCCGATGTGTCAGGATACCGGGATTCAGACGTTCGTTGTCCGCGCCGGCGCAGACTTCCCGCTGTTGGGACGGCTGCGAGCGATGATCGAGGAAGCGGTCCGGCGTGCGACCCGAACTGTCCCGTTGCGTCCGAACACCGTCGACCCGCTCCGCGGGGGAAATCCGGGCGACAACACCGGGCGATTCATTCCCTACATCCTCTGGGAGATCGAGTCCGGCGACGGGTGCACGATTCACCTGTTGCCCAAGGGCGGAGGGAGCGAGAACTGCAGCGCCCTGCGAATGCTGCCTCCCGGAGCCGGCATCGCCGGAGTCAAGCGGTTCGTCATCGATCATGTCGTCGCTTGCGGGGGGAAGCCGTGTCCGCCCGGCGTCATCGGCGTAGGGATCGGCGGAGGCGCCGATCTGGCCATGAAGCTGGCCAAGCTGTCCCTGCTTCGGCCCGTCGGCATGCGTCACGAGGATCCCGTTGTCGGCGCACTGGAGATGGAGCTGCTGACGCGCATCAACGAGAGCGGCGTCGGTGTCATGGGCCTCGGCGGCAACACGACGGCGCTGGACGTTCATGTCGAAGTGGCCCACCGGCATCCCGCGTCGCTGCCTGTCGGACTGGTCTACCAGTGCTGGGCGGATCGCCGGAAGACAGTCTCGATCGACAAGGCCGGCCATGTGGAGGTGACGTAGATGGAAACCGTACTCACGACACCATTGCAGGAAGGCGAGATTCGAGATCTCCACGCAGGCGACACGATCTACGTCTCCGGTCTTGTGTTCACGGCGCGCGACGACGCACATCACATGCTGCTGAATGCCGCCGCGAAGGGAAGCACGCTGCCGATCGACCCCGGCGAGATGGCGCTGTTCCATTGCGGTCCGGTTGTCGAGCAGAAGAACGGCGTTTGGAGCGTCGTGTCGGCAGGCCCGACGACGAGCGCGCGAATGGAGATGTTCGAGGCCGACTTCCTGGACCGCTTCAAGACCCGGCTGATCATCGGAAAGGGCGGCATGGGCGTGCAGACGTTGGCGGCGCTGAAGCGCGTCGGCGCGGTCTACACCCACTTCACCGGAGGCGCCGGCGCACTGGCCGCGCGAGCGGTCCGCCGGGTTCCGGCCGTGCATTGGCTCGACGAGCTGGGGATTCCGGAAGCCGTATGGATCTTCGAGGTCGAGCGATTCGGCCCGTTGACGGTGACGATGGATGCCCATGGCGGGAGCCTGTACGACGAGTTGGCTGTGATGGTCGAAAAGAATCTCGAGGCCATCCACGCACGGATGGAAGAGGAGGCATAGGGTGTCGGACAAGGGGTTTGACGTTGAGGCGATGAAGGAGCGGGCCAAGATCCCGGGGTTGAAGGCGCCGTCGTGGCATGCGAAATACCACGGCAAGATCGAAACGGCACTGAAGTGCCCGGTGTGCGGTCTGGAGGATTTCGGTATCTGGTACACGCCCGGCGTCGCGGCGCCGTGCCGAGAGATACAGAGCGACCCGATGAAGGCATTCGAGTACACCAACAAGGCGAATGCCGTCGCTGTCGTGTCCGACGGATCCCGCGTGCTGGGCCTCGGCAACATCGGGCCGCAGGCAGGACTGCCGGTGATGGAAGGCAAGGCGTTGCTGTTCAAATACCTGGGCGGCGTCGGCGCGTTCCCCATCATGCTGGATACGGAAGACCCCGACGAGATCATCCAAGCGATCAAGTGGATCGCTCCGGGGTTCGGTGGGGTGAACCTCGAGGATTTCGCCAACCCCAAGTGCTTCTACATTCTGGATCGGCTGCGGGCGGAACTGGACATCCCCGTCTGGCATGACGATCAGCAAGGGACGGCCGCCATCGTACTGGCCGCCGTGATCAATGCGCTGAAAGTCGTCGGCAAGCCGCTCGAATCCGCGAGGATCGCTCAGCTCGGAATCGGGGCCGCCGGTGCCGCCGGCGTGCGCGTCATGATCAAAGCGGGCATTCCGGCGGGCAACTTCCGCGTCGTCGATCTTGTGGATGGGCGTCCGACCGTACTGACGAAGGACATGGACCTCGAAGCTCTGTTCCCGTATCGTGGCGAAATGCTCGCCCAAACGAACGACGAAGGGATCCGGGGCGAGACCGCCGACGCGATGCGCGGTGCCGATGTGGTCATCTCGTTCACCAAACCTGGACCGGGAACGATTCTCCCCGAATGGGTCGCCGGGATGAACCCCGATGCCGTTGTGTTGGTCATGGCCAATCCGATTCCCGAAATCTGGCCGTGGGAGGCGAAGGATGCCGGCGCCCGCATCGTCGGGACGGGCAGGTCGGACTTCCCGAACCAGGTGAACAACTCGATCGGCTTCCCGGGCATCTTCCGTGGAACGTTGGATGTGTTCGCCACGACGATCACCGACGAGATGGCGATCGCCGCATCGCACGCGATCGCGAAGACCGCCGAGGATCGAGGGATCCATGAGGAGTACATCGTCCCCTCGATGATGGAGACGGACGTATTCGTCAGCCAGGCGGTTGCCGTCGGACTCAAAGCCATCGAGCAGGGCATTGCACGGCGAACACTGACCGAAGCCGAACTTCGCGCGAGCGCGGAAGAGAAGATTCGCCACGCGCAAGCCGAAACGCAAACGCTGATGAAAGCCGGTCAGATCGCAGCGGCTCCGACGGCGTAGGCTGACGAAGAAGACTCCTCCACGACTCGGGCCCGGCCGTTCATCGGCCGGGCCTTTCTACGCCTCTGCAGCCGCTTCGACGGCCAGTAACCCGCGGTAGAGATCTTCGACGGTCACCGGGAAGGGAACCGCAGCGTCGAGATCGAGCAAATCGTACGTGGCCGATGCCAGTGTCCGTCCGTCTTCCCCGCTCAATCCTTTAAATCCAATGTCGGCGAATCGCGCGGGAGCCCCCAGCGAGCGGAAGTACGTGACCATGTCCTCCAGTGACACCGTCGATTGCTCATCGAGAGCGCACTGAAGCAGGATGCCGAGTCCGACAGCCTCGCCGTGTAATACTGCAGCGCTGTCCACGAATCCGGCGAGCGCGTATCCCAGTGCATGGCTGAACGACCGCCCGAAGAAGCGCGCGCCCAATTGGCCGGCCAGGCCGGCGCCAATGATGCACGCTTCCACAACGTCCGTGAATGCGGGCGTAACGTCTCCACGTCGGCCGTCCTCAATCGCTTGAGCGGCGAGTGGACACAGGGTCTCTTCCCAAACCCGCTGGCATACGCTGATTGACAGCGCCGCCATCGAAGACGGGACTCTCGATCGCGCCGCAAGCAGCGTGTCCCAAGAACGGGCGAGGGCGTCCACACAGCCCGCACTCAGTAGTCTGCCCGGTGCGCCGATCATCAGCTCGGGATCCAGGATCATCGCCGCCAACGTCGTCGGCAGTCGCCGGCTCTCGACGTAGCCGCCGCGTTCGTCGTGGAGGATCGACAGCGGCGTGTATGCGGCACACGTCGCCGGGGATGTCGGGACTGTTACGCAGGGGATCGATGCAGCGACGGCCGCGGCCTTTGCCGTGTCAATCGCCTTCCCTCCGCCGACGCCGATGAATAGATCGAATCCTCGCGCCGCCCGCGCCGTGTCCGTAATCGCCGCCTCCGTGCATTCCCCATGAAACGTTCGTTGATGGGCAACGATGTCCCGTTCTTGGAATGCATCCAATAGCGATGCTGCAACGACAAGTCCGGCGGCGTCGCCGAGGACGAAGGCGCGTCGCCCCAACCCCTCGATGACGGGGGCTGCTGCGTGCCGACAGCCCGGCCCCGTCAACACCACCTCGGGCGAGAGGATGTAGTGCGTGAACTCTGTCATGACGTGGCCTCGCCGGGCTTCTTGGGGACAGCACGCGTGACCACAACGTCAACGGCCGTCCCGCCGGCATTCGTCAGCACGACGTCCCCGATGGCCACCGGGGCGCACAATACGACCGAGCGGAGCGCGGCTCGAACTGCGGACAGCGCGTCTCGAGGAACCGCCGATGCTGTCTTCACGCTGGTCAGTCGCTGGACGCCTCCACGAACGAGCACCGAGGTGGTCAAGGTTCGCATCGGGTGCGTCAGTTCGTCGACGGCATAGACGAGGCCCTTGGGACACAGATTGCCGTCCACGGAGATGGCATCCTTCGTCGGCTCGTCCTCCCACGCTACGTGCAACTCGCATCCGTTCGGACACAAGATGCACGTCATTGTCCGCTCGTTCACGTGCAGGTCACCTCCACGTCGCCATCCGCATCCCGGACGCGGACTTCCAGCTGTTCCATCGTTGCCGGATGCGCCTTGCGCAGGCGGAGCTCTCCCACGGTCACGCCGCCGGCAGCCGCGCGAATCGTCGTTGCGCCCCGCGGCGCGGTGACGCGGAGCGACAGCAGCACGGCGCTCTCCGAAACACGCATGCGTTGAGGTACGACGTAGCGCACCCCTTCGCCGGGTTCGATCGCCACGGTACGTTCGCCGTTTCCCGTCCCTCGGTCGCCACCGGCGTAGCGTGCGGCGGCGACGCCGGCTCGCCCGCCTTCCTCGGCCGCCCAATCGGCCAGATCATGGATGTGCAGCACGTTCCCACAGGAGAATACGCCGGGAACGTTGGTCATGTACGCATCCTGCACCTCTGCGCCGCCGGTTGTCCGGTCGAGCGCGACGCCCGCCTGTCTCGACAACTCGTTCTCCGGAATGAGGCCGACCGACAACAGCAACGTGTCGCACGACAGATCGAATTCGCTTCCGGGCACGACACAGCCGGTCTCGTCGAACCGGGCCACAGTGACGCGTTCCACGCGGTCCTTGCCGTGGATGCACGTCACGGAATGAGACAAGTACAGCGGGATATCGTAGTCGAGGAGACACTGATTGATGTTCCTCGGCAAGCCGGAGGGGTACGGCAATTTCTCGACGACCGCGACGACCTCTGCGCCCTCCCATGTCAACCGTCGCGCCATGATCAGGCCGATGTCGCCGGATCCGAGAATCACGACGCGGCGGCCGATCCGAACGTTGGCCATGTTGGTCAAGTACTGGGCCGTTCCCGCGGTATAGACACCGGCGGGACGCGTCCCCGGGATGCGGATCATGCCGCGTGTCCGCTCCCTGCAGCCCATTGCCAGTACCGTGGCTCCGGCGCGCAGGGTCTCGCGCTCCCCAGGCCGACTGCAGACGAGATGCCTCTCCGGCGTGAGCCGCGCAACCAATGTCTGTGTTTGCAGCTGGACCCCGGCTTCGCGTGCGCGTTGCATGTAGCGATCCGCAAACTCCGGTCCCGTCAAGATTTCGCCAAACGCGTGCAGGCCGAATCCATCGTGAATGCACTGATTGAGAATGCCTCCGAGTTGTGGATTGCGATCGATCAGCAGAACGTCGGCGCCTTCCCCGGCGGCGGCCTCGGCGGCCGCCAATCCGGCAGGTCCACCGCCGATGACGGCGACGTCGACGGTTCGAATCGACTCAGTCATGGTTCTCCTCCAGCAACGATCCGACGAACGACGGGGACTCCGGGCCCCTGAGCGAGAAATCTTCGGGAGCCCACCCATGCTCCTCTTGCAGAATGTCGACGATGCGAGGCAGGCAGTATCCTCCGCTGCATCGTCCCATGGTGGCGCGACAGCGGTACTTGATGCCGGACAGGGTGCGAACGCCGAGAGGGTTGCGCACCGCGTGAAGAAACTCCGCTTTGGTCACGCCTTCGCAACGGCAGATGACATCTCCATGGTCCGGATCTTCGGCGACGCGCCGTGCTTTCTCCTCCTCGGGGAGGTCATCGAATCGGGTCGGCCACGGACGGCGGATCAGCTTTGCTGCGGGAACCGGCTCCATCGGCTCTTCGGCACGCAGCACCTCGTTCACGACGTACTCCGCCAGGGCAGGGGCGGCGGTCAGTCCCGGCGACTCAATGCCGATGAGGTGAACGGCGCGTTCGGCGCCTGCCGTTCGGCGGATCAGGAAATCGCCGAATCCGCCTTCCTGAGGGGACGTGCGCTTGGCGCGGATACCGGCATAGGCACCGATGACGAGATGGGCGGGAAGATCGGGCCACATCGTCCGGGCCTCTTCGAGAAGCCGCTCGGCCGTCTTGGCGGTACATGCCGAACACTCAGGATCCGTCACGTATTCGTCGGACGGCCCCAACAGAATGTTGCCTTCGGTCGTCGGCGTCAGATGAACGCCGAGGCCTGCACCGCCGACCGCAGGAGCTGGATAGACGGACATGCTCAGGGACTCGCCGGCTTGCTTGTCCAGAATCAAGTACTCGCCGATGCATGGATAGAGGTCCGGTGCCTGGGGATCGAGCGTCTGCGCGAGGCGACCGGCGCGGATACCGACCGCATTGACGACCCATCGTGCGAACACAGGGCCGCCGCTTGTCTCGATGACAAACCCGGCACGGATCGGACGGATGCTCTCGGCGCACGTGCTCAGATGAAACGCAACGCCGTTCACGGCAGCTTCCTCCGCCATCGCCAATGTGAACGCGTACGGAGAAACGATCCCGCTTGAGGGGACGTGCAGCGCCGCAACCGCGCGAATGCCGGGTTGAAGGGCCTCCACCTCCTCTGATGAAAGGAGGGTCATGCCCGGAACTCCGTTGGCTTCTCCTGCGGCCCGGAGCCGCTCGAGGCCCTCGATCTCCT
>Ga0272441_10014716_pt1 | contig 11039 bp, 7 predicted proteins | sample SSMProp6N_FD_193582 | JGI IMG/M metagenome (GOLD analysis project Ga0272441, IMG submission 193582) | Marine sediment archaeal communities from Little Sippewissett salt marsh, Falmouth, MA, United States - SSM-Prop-6N | ecosystem: Environmental > Aquatic > Marine > Wetlands > Sediment ...
ACACAACGGCCCGGAGCAAGCATGATTTTCTCGGCAGCTTTAAGAAACGTCTGTGGGTTGGGCTTTCCTTTGGTGACATCTTCCTCGGCAACGTAAGCATCGAAATAATCCGTCAGGCCAAGATGCTCAACAAGAAACATCACATTGATTTTCGGCGTAGATGAGCCGACCGCCATCACATATCGCTCGCTTTTCAAACCGTCGAGTAAGTCATTTACTCCTTCGGCCGGCTCCAATTTATCCGCTATAAGCTCGCGATAACGTGCTTCTTTCCATTCAGCCATGCTTTTATATTTTTCAGCGGATTGGTCAGGTCCAAGCAGAGCGGCAAGCACCTCCGGACTTTGCATCCCGAATGTGCTGCGGAAAAATTCCTCCGACATATCGAAACCTTCCTTTTGAGCCAAATCGAGCCATGACTGCCTGTGCGCCCAGCCGGTATCGACCAGCACGCCATCCAAATCGAAAATTACTCCCCTGCCGTTATCCATAGATGCCATTACAGAAACAAACCTTTATAGATTAAACTTTTACTGTTCTCGTCATTTCGATTCTTATTCGTAATCACGATGATAATCCAATACTATATACTTTCGCAGGCCGCCCCTCAGAACCTCGAACACCACTTTCTTTTCTCGCTGCTTGTTCTTGATTGTTCGCTCGTAAATCCGCCTGACGTCCCGAACTGTTTCTACTGTCTTGTTGTCCATTTTTAAAATGATATCCCGCCGGATAAGACCCGAATAAACAGCGTTACCGGGTTGTTCGATATCCTGAATATATACGCCTTTTTCCTTCTGACTATACAACTGCGGCGTTTCGTTCTTATCAATCTCCCGAACTGTCATATTCCATCGTTTGCAATCGAAATCACTAACCTGCAACCTGCCCTTATACACCGGCGTAACCTCTACCATGATTATCTCATCGCCCCTTTTGAGCAGCATCGAGACAGGCTCATCGACAGGCATGTCTGCCAACAACCGCCATATTCCCGGCAGCATTTCCACATAAGTTCCATTGACGACATTATTATTCACTTTTAAAAGAATGTCACCCATTCTTATATCCGCCTCGGCAGCCGGGCTGTTCCCTTCAACACCTGAAATCAGGACACCGCGCTCGCTGTCGACAAAGGTATTGCTGTGAAAATCCTTCAACGCCTGCAATCGCAAACCGGTATATGCCCTTATAACCACACCATCTCGTTTAAGCCGTTGTATGATATCCTGTACCATAGACGCCGGAATACTAAGCCCTGTATCCGAACCGGAAAGGCCCAAAGTATTGATTGCGACTATTTTCCCCTTAGCGTCAATCAACGGCCCCCCGCTGTGAGCCGGATTCATCGCTATATCTGTTTGTATCCATGTATTATATTTATATTCCGTGTTGAAGCCGATATAGCACCGGGCGTTCGAGACGATGCCGAGATTGATCGAACGCTGTAATGCAGAGGGGCTGCCGAACGCCATAACAAAATCACCTTCCTCCAGCTCAGCCGAATTTCCGAAATCCGCATACGGATAAGGCCCAGCCTCTACAGGAAGTTTCAATAAAGCCAAATCGGTGGCCCGGTCCGAACCAATCAGCTCGGCTTCGAACTGGCGCTTATCATACAGTACGCAATTTATCGCAATTGCGTCATTAACAATGTGCCGGTTCGTAACAATTAAACCGTCAGGGCTGATGATAACACCGCAACCGAATATTCCCTGCCGTTCGCTTCCATAGTCGGCTACAACAGGTTTGATAAATACCAGAGCCGGAAATACCTCGGATTTCGCCTTGTCGATAACCGCCTGCAGGTCCGACGGGTTTTGGCCGGCCAGACTAATCCCCGGAATCAGCACCACCAAAGCAGCCGCCAATCTTATTTTCGCACTCCCTTTCATCTTGATTATCCTAAATTTATAACTGTGAACTATCATTCTGCACAGTAAATATGACGATGCACATACGATGTTGATTTATATCATGTGAGATGCGATTTGTCATTTACAAAAAACGAACTGGGGAACAGGGATTCGAACCCCGACTAACTGATCCAGAGTCAGTCGTGCTACCATTACACTATTCCCCAACCACATATTTATTGCCTACACTCTACATTTGAAGGGCCGAGGTTGCAAGAAAATTCGGCTCCGAAATCCTGTTATTTCAAAATTACAATTACAAAGGTCATATTGCGTGTTGAACGACGGCCCGGAATGTGCTATAGAACAAATTCAATCTCGATTGATTGGGACAAATTAAGGTTATACGAATCAATGTCTGAAAAACCAAAAGAGCTTAATAAGAATCTGCTGGACATTTCAACGTGGTTGAAATTCGATAGAATCCCCTGGGTGATTGCCGGGCCCTGCAGCGCCGAATCCGAGCAGCAGGTAATATCAACAGCCAGAGAGCTGGCAAAATCCCCCCATGTGAAGGTTTTCCGCGCCGGTATATGGAAGCCTCGTACGCGCCCGAACAGTTTTGAAGGTGTCGGTAAAATCGGTTTGAAATGGCTTAAAGCTGTAAAGGCCGAAACAGCACTCCTGACCACAACTGAAGTGGCAAACGTCGGACATGTCGAACTGTGTCTTGAGAACGATGTTGACATTTTGTGGATTGGCGCGAGGACGACGGTCAATCCATTTATTGTGCAGGAAATAGCCGACGCCCTCAAAGGAGTCGATATACCCGTACTCGTCAAGAATCCAATCAACGCTGAGCTTGGCCTGTGGCTGGGAGCAATTGAGAGGCTTTGCCATGCCGGCATAAAAAAAATCGCCGCCATACACAGAGGCTTTTCGACATACGATGAAATGGAGTACCGCAACCGCCCGCACTGGGAGATTCCTATTGAACTGAAAAGGCTGGTCCCGAAACTGTCGCTTATTTGCGACCCGAGTCATATAGGTGGTGATAGACGCTTCATAGAACCTATATCTCAGATGGCGCTGGATTTCGGAATCAAGGGCCTGATGATTGAAACTCACATTGACCCAAGTCACGCATTAAGCGATTCGAAACAGCAGATTACGCCGCAGGAACTTATAGAACTACTCACAAGGCTAAGAGCACGAGACGCCGAATTAACAGATAAACAGCTCAAAGCAAGGATAGCACATCTACGCGCTGCGATTAGCCATGTAGATTCGAAAATCATACAGGACCTTGCAGAGAGAATGAAATTAGTCGAGGAAATCGGAGACCTGAAACATCAGCATAATATTCCGGTCTTACAACTTTCCCGGTGGGACTCCCTTCTTAAAGACCACGTGGTCAGGGCACAAAAAATGGGCATGGACGGAGAATTCATAAAAGGCATATTCGAGCTGATTCATACCCAGGCGGTCAAAAAACAATTGTGATACGTGACTGCCTACCCTTTTTTACCGGTAAGCCCGAAATATCCAAGCAGCTTCCAGCCTGATGGTAAAAGAATCGCCGCCAGTGCAATTTTCAAAAGATCACCGACAATAAAAGGATACAAACCCACAACCAAAACTTTCGTACTGAAGCCAATCAGGCAAAACAGCCAAAGCAGACCGAAAGTGTAAAGGACCAGATTCCCGAAAATCATCGCCAAAACGGTGGTCCAGACTCGCCTGTCCCATCCTCGCTCGGCCAATAATCCAACGACGTACGCAGCAGCGATAAAACCAATCAGGTATCCACCGGTCGGACCCGACAGAAACAAAACACCCGATCCGAAATTGGAAAACAAAGGCACTCCGGCCGCTCCGGCAAGCACGTATGAAACCAAACACATACTTCCCAGCCGGGAACCATAAAGAGCACCTATCATCAGGACTGCGAATGTCTGGCCGGTAAAAGGAACAGGGAATCCGATCGATAATTGTGCGGATAAACCGATGAAAACCACGCCTGCGAAAATCAAAACCAGGTCATATAATCCGGCCCGGCTTTTTTCGCAAGGACGCAGAAGATCAGCTACAGTTGCGTTTGTCAACATATCCACTCCATCAGCAAATGCCGAAGATAGAGGACCTCACAAATTGCCCGAACTACTTTTATCGTAAGTGAAAATCAGTCCGTTCAGGTTGTCTTCGCTTCCTCGGTCTTCTCTTCTTCGCTACTATCCTCGTCAGACTGGTCTTCAGTCTCTTCGGCTTTCTCCGGTTGCTCATCTACGGATTGTTCAGGTTCTTCCGCCGTCGCCGTTTCTTCAGCTTCCTCCGAGGCAGATTCTTCCGTTTCTTCGGCCTGCTCCGGTTGCTCATCTACGGATTGTTCAGGTTCTTCCGCCGTCGCCGTTTCTTCGGCCTGCTCGGCAACTACTGCATCAGCATCGGCCTCCTGGTCTTTTTGATCGTCAGACTCAACCGGCCCTGTTTCGGCAACTTCGCTTTCGTCGGCCTGTTCCTGTGGTTTTCTAAGCTGATCCAAATCGTCATCCGAAAGAACCTTTTCAGGACCAGCCGGTACATGCTTCGGCCCCGACTCGGCCGCCTGTTCTTCGGCAGCCCACTGAACCCTTCGCAAACTCAAACCAATCTTACGAGAATCAGTATCAACCTTCAGGATTTTAACTTCGACCTCGTCGCCGACGTTAACGATATCCTGAGGCTTATCAATCTTATGGTCGGCAAGCTCTGAAATGTGCAACAATCCTTCCAAATCCGGCTCAAGCTCCACAAACGCACCGAAATTGGTAAGCTTCGCAACCTTGCCTTTAATGATATGACCCGGAACGTATTTCTCCGGGATGGCACGTACCCACGGATCTTCGGTTATCTGTTTAATCCCGAGCGATACGCGTCGTTTTTCCTCGTTTACTTCCAGAACGATACATTTTATATCCTGGTTTTTTTGCAGGGCCTCGCCGGGATGACTGTGTTTCCTTGTCCAGCTCAAATCGGAAACGTGTATCATGCCGTCGATGCCCGGCTCTATCTCCACAAACGCACCGAAATTCGTAAGGCTCCGTACCTTTGCGGTAACGATCGCCCCCTGCGGATACTTCTGTGAAGCTATCGCCCATGGATTCGTTTGAGTCTGTTTGAGTCCCAGTGAAATCTCCTGTTTTTCCTTGTTCACATTAAGGACGATTACTTCTATTTCGTCGCCGAGATTGACCATCTCACCCGGATGCGCAAGCCGCTTTGTCCAGCTCATCTCGCTAATATGCACCAGTCCTTCGATACCGTCTTCAAGGCGCACAAACACGCCGTAGCTCATTACATTTACTACTTTGCCCTTTACTTTCGCACCGATCGGATAACGATGTTCGACATCTTCCCAGGGACTGGATGTTTTTTGCTTCAGGCCCAGTGAAATTTTCTCGTGCCCTTTGTCAACACCGACAACAACACATTCTATCTCCTGATCAAGCTCGACAACTTCCGATGGATGCGAAATTCTGCCCCAGCTCAAATCAGAAATATGCAGCAGGCCGTCGAGGCCGCCGAGGTCGACGAACACGCCGAAATCAGCAATGTTCTTAACGATGCCTTTTCGCAACTGGCCTTCCTCGATTTCCGCAAGGATTTTCTCTTTGCTGCTTTTACGCTCTTCTTCTATGAGCTTGCGCCTCGATATTACAATATTTCGGCCTTCTTCATCAATCTTCAAAATCTTACATTCCACTTCTTTGCCGATGAATCTGCTGATGTCACCCGGTTTTCTGATGTCAACCTGTGACGCCGGCAAAAATACCGGCACGCCGATATCCACAAGCAAACCACCCTTGATTCGCCTTATTACCTTACCTGTGACAATGTCACCTTCCTTCTTCGTACTCAGTATTGTTTCCCAGCCTTTGATGATGTCCGCCTTGCGTTTATTCAGCAGAATAAGACCGCTTTCGGAATCGGTATCTTCGAGGAGGATTTCTATCTCTTTGCCCGGAACTATCTGCTCTGGGTCGTCGAATTCACTCGCATCGACAATTCCCTCGCTTTTGAGTCCTACTTCCACTATTACATCATTACCTATCTGCGAAACAATAGTCCCTTTAAGAATAGTGCCCGGCAAACGCAAATCCACTTTCGTCTGCAGAACTTCTTCCAGGAACTTATTTTCCTGCTCACTAAACATTTCGCTGACCTGCTCGTCAAGCTTCTCATTCGACAAGCCCAGCTTGCTAACTATATTTCTATCTACCATAAATCAAAATCCCTCTGTGGAGTCTTTATACCCGACTCATCAGCGCCCCACATTTACGCCAACAAGCTTCTGTGCAACACCGCACAAAAAAAAGACCTTTTGGTTAATCAATTATAAAGCTTCATTTGCCCACGCAGCAAATGCAATTCACATCATAATAACATTTATAAAGACGCTGATTTTACTCCAAATAAACTTCCTTTTCAAGAACCACTTTTACCCTTTTTTTCAAAAAAAGCCCCTGCCTTTTTGCAGGCTGTAATCATAAATTCTCCAGATTTTTAACAAACTCATCTATTATCCAGTCGGGCGTCGAGGCACCAGCCGTAACACCAGCGGTTTTTTGACCGGCAAGCACGCTTTTGTCAAGCTCATTCCAGTTCTGCAAATGAAACGTCCGGCTGTTCACTTTTTTACACAACTCGGCCAGTCTCCGCGTATTGGCACTCTCCAGGCCGCCAAGAACAAACATCAAATCCACCTTTTGACATAACTGCACCGCCGATTCCTGTCTCTTCATCGCCTCTTTGCACAGAGTGTTGATAACTTTTAATTCGCTAAAGCTACCTCGTCCCATAGCGCTGAGCATACTTCCTAAGTGCTCGGGACTCTGAGTAGTCTGACAGACAACACCCAATTTGGCATTTCCGGGCAGCTTATGCAAATCCGATTCGTCGGCAATAACAACAACATCTTTGGCACAACCCACAACCGCCTTGACCTCCGGATGATTTTCATCCCCGATAACCACGACCTTGTAACCCTCAGTTTCGAGCTCTCCGGCAATACGCTGCACTCTCTTTACCAGTACGCAGGTGGCATCGACAATATTAAGTCCTTTTGCTTTCAGTTTTGCTATCTGCTCTGGAGCCGCCCCGTGAGAACGAATCAGGACCGTGCCCGACTTAATGTCCTGAACATTATCAACGGTTCTAAGCCCGTTCTTCGCCAGCCGCTCAACTACATCACGGTTATGAATAATCGGACCGAGACAGTAAACATCGTTTTCTTCCGCCAGAATCCTTTCAGCCACGCTGATAGCGTTCCTGACGCCATGGCAAAATCCGCATTTTTCAGCAACCAAAACGTTCATAAAATCCTGCAAATATAGAACTAATCTACAAGTCAAACCACTCAAGGACGGGATTTTATACCAAGACTCCAATTCAATCCATTAAAACTTTTTCATCCCAGGACAATCTACCCCAAGACCACGGATATTTTGTAAAGTTTATTCTTGACGGACATAAACAAATTGGTTCTATTTAGGGACGACAGTGGAGATTACGGGGTTTGTTGGGCCGTAAAAGTCCGAAAATAAAGGGCTTGTATTTTTTGTGGCTATACAAAGGAATTTGTCTTATTCTTTTAGAAAGGATTGAATGATGCGAACGGTCAAACTTTCAGCGATTATTACCGTATGTTCTTGTGTTTTACTTGCTACCGGCTGCAACCAGGAACTACATGATCTGCGAATTCAAAACAATACACAACGAGAGCTGATATCCTCGTTCGAGAGCAAGCTACAGATTGCCCAGTTGGAACTTGACAAGTTAAACAGGCAGCTCGAAGCACTTCACGGTAAAGGTGACATCGAAGTAGAAACTATGGAACAAAAAATTGCCGCGCTCGAGGAAGACATCGCCAAAAAGAACGAATTAATCGAATCGATGCAGCAAAGACTTCTTTCCGGTGGAGCGGCGTTGCCGGTTGAGCTAAGCACCATGCTGGAGGATTTTGCCAAAGAACATAAAGAAATGGTTGCCTACGATTCGAGCTCAGGCATAGTGAAGTTTAAAAGTGATTTACTTTTCGAAAGGGCCAGTGACAATGTGTCGTCTCACGCCATCGAAGCCGTAAAAACACTTTGTGGCATTCTTAATTCCGAAGAAGGTAAAAAATTCGATATTATAATCGCCGGGCATACCGATGACATTCCCATTGCACGGCCAGCAACCCGGGATAAACATCCAACCAACTGGCATCTGTCGTCTCACAGGGCAATATCCGTGCTGCAAGTAATGGAAAACAGCAGTATCGATCCGACACGGTTGAGCACACGAGGCTTCGGTGAATACCGGCCGGTCGTACCGAATGGTCCTAACAAAACAGGCAATCAACAAAACAGGCGAGTTGATATTTATATTGTCCCCCGGGGAGTATAATTTAAAAATTCTAATCGGAGATTAAAAACTTAATATTTTCAATGGCAGAGCGCACCCTGATAATTATCAAACCGGACGGCATACAGCGACACTTAGCCGGTCGAATAATATCAAGATTCGAACAAAAGGGATTCAAACTCGTCGCGGCGAAATTCGTGCACATCAATACGGAACTGTCCAATCAATTATACAGCGTTCATAAGGGTGAGGCATTTTTTAAAGGCCTGACGAAATTTATTTCGTCGGGACCGTCAATCGTAATGGTATGGGAAGCCGAGGACATCATACAAATGGCACGAAAAATGATGGGATATACTTTCGGGCCCAAAGCCGAACCGGGAACCATTCGCGGGGATTTCGGCTGCTCCAACAGGTTCAATCTCACCCATAGCTCGGACAGCCTCAAATCCGCCCAGTTCGAAATCGACTTGTTTTTTAAACCCGACGAAATAATCAACTACGAACTGGCTGATTCACACTGGATAATCGGCACAAAAGATTAGTCCCAAAAAAGCGGCACACTAACGCTCTCCTAAGGGGAACCTCCGGTAACACACACAGAATCAAGAAGTTATAACTTCGCGTACAACTCATAAAATTCCAACCAGGTGCAATTACACCGCCTTTTCTCTTGAATTTATACTGTTTATATTGTAAAATACTGTAATATGTAAATTTATATAGATATGAACTCTCGAGGAGGACATATACTCAGATGAAAAAGCTGATTTTCTTCCTTACATGCCTGATGCCGGTTCTGACATTACAGGCAAGAATAATAACCGTTGACGACGACGGCGCAGCAGATTTCGACAACATTCAGGCCGCTATTGATAACTCACAGGATGGCGACACTATTATCGTCGAGCCGGGCACTTACCCGGGAAACATCCACTTCAACAACAGGGCTGTCACCCTTACCAGCATAAATCCGGATGACCCAAATATTGTCGAGGCAACAAAAATAGAGGCTGACTCTTACTTCAGCGTAATTTTTGATTTCGGCGAAGGAAACGACTCGATACTTACCGGTTTCACAATTACCGGCCAGGGAATTTATTGCTATAACAGTTCCCCTACAATCTCGAAAAATGTAATCAGGAATTGTGAAAACTGGGGCGTCTACGGAGGCGAATCCAGAGTAAACGATACTACTCCTGTCATCACAAATAATACGATAACCGACAACGCAGAGCAGGGAATACTTAATTGTCAGGGATTAATCACAAACAACATAATATTACGAAACACAGGCGGCATAGCTCAATGTGATGGACAAATAATAAACAACGTTATCTCAGAAAACATTGCCAACAGAAGCAACCGGTCTGGCGCCGGGTTGTATACCTGCGATGGTCAAATTATCGGTAACATTATTTCAAACAATTATGCACAGAACAAGGGTGGCGCCTGTTTCGATTGCGATGGAGAAATATCAAACAATCTTATTGTTGGAAACACGAGCGCCATCTCAGGCGGCGGATTATGCGATAGTAACGGCAGAATAAGTAATAATATTATTGCAGGCAATAAAAGCAATGCCGGCGGTGGATTGTTCGGTTGTACCGATATAATCAACAATACCATCGTGGGTAATATCGCCAACGATATCGGCGGAGCCATCAGTGACTGTCCGGGCTATATTATAAATAACATAATAGCATTCAACAGGGCCGCCTCGGTTGGAGGGATTTACGGGGATTGCATAAATTCCTACAACGCATTCTGGGCAAATGAAATCGGTAACTTCGGAGGCGGTGTAACTGTAGGCCCGGGCGACACTATTATCAATCCGCTTTTTGCCAGTGACGGATACTGGGACACTAACGGAACCCAGAACATAACCGGCGACGACTTTTGGGTAAATGGTGATTATCACCTTAAATCCGAATCAGGCAGGTGGAATCCCGATAGCTTAAGCTGGGTCATAGATGACGTAACAAGCCCCTGCGTAGATGCAGGCGATCCTGAATATGACTGGACTGAAGAATTATGGCCGCACGGTAAACACGCAAACATGGGAGCCTACGGCGGAACCGCTCAGGCAAGCATGTCTTTGTCAACGATTGGTAATATCGCCAACCTGAATCCGGACATGGATGACGCCAACGACTGGGTAGACAATATCGATATGGCGCTTTTACTAGATAAATGGCTTAGTGAAGATGTGCCGCTGGCAGAAGACCTCAACAGGGACGGGATTGTTAATTTCGCAGACTTTGCGATTCTACTAAACAACTGGCAACCGCAGCCGCCGACTCCGGAAACGCCAAAACCAAATCCCATGACATGGGCAACGGAGCCTTATGCAACATCGACAACAACGATTGCCATGTCGGCTACTACCGCCAGTTCTACTGATGGTAGCGGAGTCGAGTACTACTTCTACTGTGCTACTCCCAGCGGACATGACAGCGGTTGGCAGGATGAACCGGACTATACAGACACCGGTCTTAACCCCGACACCGAATATACCTACAGAATCACAGCCCGTAACAAAGCCAATCTTATGGAAACGGACCCCTCCGAGGCCCGTTCTGCAATCACCGATCAAGCTGATAGTACACCCCCCGACCCGAATCCCGCCGAATGGGAAACCGAACCTTACGTTTCTTCATCGGGAACGATTCGCATGGAAGCCGCACAAGCAACCGACGACAGCGGCGTAGAATATTACTTCCAGTGCACCTCGAATTCCGCTTATAGCAGCAACTGGCAGGACAGCCGGACATACGAAGTCTCATCTTTGCCTAACGG
>Ga0272441_10014717_pt1 | contig 11038 bp, 10 predicted proteins | sample SSMProp6N_FD_193582 | JGI IMG/M metagenome (GOLD analysis project Ga0272441, IMG submission 193582) | Marine sediment archaeal communities from Little Sippewissett salt marsh, Falmouth, MA, United States - SSM-Prop-6N | ecosystem: Environmental > Aquatic > Marine > Wetlands > Sediment ...
TATAAGTATTTAAAAATCAAATACATATATTTACACTATTATAATGGCATATGAATTGCCTGTTTGGTTTTTGAAAACGACATACTCATTTCAAGCAGGAGGTTCACATGCGACAGCCTTTTATCCGGACAATACTGTTCTATGTATTTGCAGCAGCCCTAATTTTTTTATTAATCGGATTTCTTATCGTTCCCAGTCTTCATGCAGGGATCATTGAAACCCCAAAAATAGATCCGGGTGTCTGCATGCTGTCACTGAATTTTTGGAACAATTCAGACGACGACTGGGATGACGACTGGGATGACGACTGGGATAAGGATTGGGGGGAGAGCCGTACGGAAGCGGATATTCGTTATAATCGTGTTGAAGGTATTCATTTGGGAATGAAGCTGAAAAGAGATTATCTGAAACTCGAATTTCCTGAACAGTCCTATTTATTTGGATTCTGGGGATACAGTTTCGGTGCGAAGGAATTTCAGTATCAAGCCGGTTTGGAAAAAGGGATCATGGAGGAATTTCGATTGGCTTTCGGAGGAGAATATCACAGACAGATCGACACTCCGGACCGGTGGATTATTGGGGATGTTGAAAATTCTTTGGCTGCTTTTTTGCTTAAAGAGGATTTCAGGGATTTTTATTTAAAAGAAGGCGGAAGCGGTTATATAGAGCAATACCTGACGCGAAATGCACGTATCCAGGTTTCCTATCATCATGACCAGCTGGATTCAGTCAAGAAAAATACCAATTGGGCACTATTCGGTACGAAAAAGGATTTTCGCTCCAATCCGGCGATGAGTCATGGAGATATAAAAAGCATACAAACTTCATTGCTTTTTGATACACGAAATAGTAAAAAGCATCCGAAGCGCGGATGGTATATTCAGGTCAATGGTGAGCATGTTCTGGAGAATTCAGGCAGTGATTTCGATTTTGATTGCTTTATAGCGGATATACGACGGTATCAGCCGCTTGGCTATGGTGAAGGTCTCGATTTCCGTTTGCGTGTCGGTTCGGGTACCGGTGAGCTGCCCTGGCATCGATCTTTTCATTTGGGAGGCATCAGTACTTTGCGTGGATTTCGATATAAGGCGTTTCCCAATGGACCGATGGAAAAAGGCGGAAACCGGATGCTTTTGGGTCAGATCGAATTTCGGATGGGTTCTGATCCTGTATCAGATGCTTTCGATCTCGATATATTTGATTTGAATCAGTATATTTTGTTTGCAGATGCCGGATGGGTGGGTGAAGTAGATCCCAATCATACTATTTTTAAAGGATTTGGCGGTCTTGATTGGAATGATTTTAAAAGCAATGTGGGCTTGGCATTTACCAATCATGATGGAAACGTACGGTTTGAGATTGCCCGCCGTACGGATACAGGAGAAAAACCATTTACGTTTCTGATTCGGATTAAGCGGGATTTTTAACAGTTTGATTCCGATGAATTTTGTACAATATTGTATTAATTCTATCATGATCATATACTCAAAAAAAAGAAGACAACAAATCTGTTTCATCATTCGTATAATCAAAAAAATATCAATCAACACGCATGTTAAAACTGTGTGACAAGGAGGAGGTAATGTTTCAAAATAATAGAATAATGTTATTCATGCTTTTCATCGCTGCCTATCCATTGATGGCAGATGAAGGATGGATCGAGACAGAAGAATTCTCATATCATGTGAATTCCGGCCAGAAGCTGGAAGTACTTTTGGATGTGGATGCCGGTGAGATTGCAGTCGAGCCAAACGATTCATCCGGTCAATGTTTGATTCGATTGAGTTATTCTATGGAAGACTGCGATGCTTTCGTTGATTTTCGGGAAAAATCCAACGTATTAAAGATATCCCTGGATAAACGAGGCTGGGGTGCAAACGGTGATGATCACCTCCGCGCTGAAATATTGCTGCCGACTGATGTGGAAATGGCTGTTAAAACCAAAGTGAAGGCCGGTGAAGTATTTTTTAATGTGGGCGGATTGCGATTGGAAGAATTTCGACTGCGTGTATGGGCAGGCGAAGTCAGCGTGTATTTTGATGAACCGAATCCTATTATAATGAAATACCTGGATATCAATACGAGTATTGGAGAATTGAATACAAGTCAATTGGGAAATGCACGATTTGAAAAAGCAAAGATTAATGGGGGGATTGGAGAGATCAATGTGGATTTTACAGGTGCCTGTTTAAATAATGCCATGGCCAAGGTTGATCTCGATATAGGCGAAGCCGATGTCATTTTACCGAGCGACCGGGGTGTTCGGATCTCTATTGGAGGCGCTTTTGGATTTCTTTCAAGTAAAAATATTGATGGAGACTTCAGACGGCAAGGTCGATATTATTATACAGAAAACTTCGAAGAGCAGGAACAGTCCTTATCTGTTCGGATAACACCGGGACTTGGTGAATTGAATGTGAATTGTGAATAGGAGAATAGTCATATGCGCGGAATTATGCTTTCCGGTTCTTTTTATCCGCCGTTATTTCATTTGGTTATTTTTTTTGCAGGATTGTCTGGATTCTTTCCTGGCTATTCAAAATCGATTCAAGTGGAGGGGCATGAAACAAAATGTTATCAAGTAGAGCCAAATAGCGAATTGCTTATGATTACGGATACAGGCAATATTGAAATTCAGTCCTGTCATCAGGACTCGGTTAAGATTGAGATAATCAAAACTGCTTATGCGAAAACCGAGAGAAAAGCGAACTGGATTCTGGAAAATATTGCTGTCGATGTGCGAAGAAAAGGTCATCGATTGATTTTACGTGAGCGATATGAGGGAAAAGAGGACTTCAGTATATTCGATTTGTTTGATCCTGAAAAATGGCATTCTGGAGTCAGAACAAATAAGAATGTGGATTATCGGGTGAGCATTCCGGCAGGAATGCGGTTTCGAATCAAACATGATGAAGGTGATGTGTCCGCTGAAAATCTTGAGGCTTCTTTTTCCATTCTGATTGAAGAAGGTGATTGCCGGTTATCAAATATATATTCTAAGCACTGCCAGGTGGAAGTCGAGGAGGGAGATATTATACTTAATCATTTTATCGGACAAAAATATGGTGAGCTCAAATTATTCTGTGATGAGGGAGCGGTCCGGCTTGATAGCATTGCAGGGAACCAGGCGAGCATTTTGGTCGATGAAGGAACCATCATTTTAAAGCAGATTCAGCTAAATATGCTGGAATGCAGAATTGATGAAGGACAAATTTATACTGAGTTAAAGCCAAAAAATCACGATAAGTATGATTTCTCAGCCACTGAGGGCGATATTGAAATTCGATTACTGAATGAGATTCCCATTTGGATTTCTCTTTATGCGGACGAGGGACGCATCAATTCAAATCTTGATTTAGAGGTACGTAGAAGCGATGAAAGTGAGAGAGCCAGAGTGCAATTGGGAGTATCTGCCAATGTTTATTTAAAAACTTTTACTCAGGAAGGGGATATCCTGTTTTTTAAGACAGAATTGAAAGAAAAAGATATTATAAAATCAGGAAATGAATAATGAGAACCGGCGCATTATAAAAAAAATCTTGATTCTGTATAAAAAAATTGCCATTTTATTTTAAAATGGATATCATTCATATGGAGGAAGAGATGACAGGCAGCAGAAATCAACTGCTATTTGGCTCCGCTCTTATCATCATTGGTGTGATATTTTTACTGGTTAATTTCAGTGATGTGAGCATGTCTCATCTTTGGCCGTTTTTTCCACTGACAGTTGGTATTGGATTGGTTTTAAGTTATTTTCGGAATCGGGAGAATGTGGGATTCTTGATGCCAGGCATTGTATTGATCACAATCAGTACACTCTTTTTTTATTGCGCTCTTTCAGGATGGCATCATATGTCACAACTTTGGCCGGTTTTCGTTTTGGCACCAGCGGCCGGATTTATTGCCATGTATTTTGGAGGAACCCGGGATCGGGGATTGCTGATGCCCGCCGGTGTTTTGGGTTTGATAGGATTTATATTTATTGCGGTCAATTACCGTTTATCCAATTTTTTGCCGGTGGCTATGATTCTTGTTGGGATATTTTTGGTGGTAAGCCAGCTATACTCAAGCAAGAAAGATTCTTCGCAAGTGTGATGAAAATATTCTGTGCTCTGGCTGGTGATTGCTTCTATTGGAATCAATTCGTGGATCAATGAAAATTGATGAAAATCTGAACGATTAATCGATTCAAATCCATTGATTTTGCTATCACTTTCGATTGGAATGCAGAAACGATCCAAATCCAGTAAGAGTTACTTTTTTGCTTTGATCGCATTCACAATCGCTGCCTGTACAAACCGGCTGGATATCGTGGCACCAGTAACCGCATCAAAATCAATCCCTTCATTTCCTATCGATTTTTGAATTTCTCCTTTGACTTCATATCCGGGAATGTGGAGTACATGAATCACCCAGAAGTTGATCAGCCTATCGTCCTTGACTGAGAATTGCACTTTTGCTGCAGGAATGCTGGTGATCGTGTAATAGGTTCCCTTGTAAATCCCATCCTCTAATGATACAGACCGGGATTGCGATTCCACAATCTTGAGCGCATGCCGGTCTGAAAAATGAAAAAAAAATGCTCCCAATAACAGTATCAGTATGATCGACAGTATCAATCCAAGTAATATTTGCTTAAGCATGTTTACCTCCGATTGCTTGGTCCAATAAGGGATAAAAAGCTTTTAAAATCGGATATTTTTTGGTTGATGTTCAATCGTTCGCTTCAATATAAAAAAATTAATTGAAAAAGCATACGATAATTTTTCTTTTCATTCTCTTCTTGTATTTTCAAAATACGCTTCTTACTTTTTGTTATATTCCACGTATACTCATCAGGAGGATAACATGTTAAGCCGTTTGGAGTTGCTGTTTTCAATTAATGTGACTGGTTTGAAAAAATCAGTGATTCGTGAACTCCTTAAAGTGACACAAAATCATGAAATTATTTCTTTTGCTGGAGGGTTGCCTTCTGCAGAAACATTTCCCGTGGAACAGATAGCGGATCTGACAAAATCGGTTATTCTCAAGAGCGGTACCTGGGCGCTGCAATATGGCCCCACTGAGGGCGATCCCAAGCTGAAAGAGCAGATCGTCCGGTTTATGGCGGATGACGGCCTTCAGGTGAAACCGGAAAATATTCTTGTTATCAGCGCTGCACAGCAGGGATTGGATTTGGTAGGAAAAGTATTTGTCAACCGACATAATCCAGTGATGATCGGGCGTCCGTCCTATGTCGGCGCTATTGGCGCTTTTCGAAGTTATGCTGCCAATTTTATCGGTATTGACCTCGATGAAAAGGGTCTCTGCACCGATCATTTGAAAGAAAAACTGAAAAAAATGCGACTCGAAGCCAATTTGCCGAAGTTTATTTATACAGTTCCGGATTTTCAAAACCCTGCAGGTGTAACCATGTCGCTTGAACGCCGAAAGGCTTTGCTCGGTATTGTCAGGGAATATCAGATTTTAATCGTTGAAGATACTCCATATCGGCATTTACGCTATGTAGGCCATGCAATTCCTTCACTTTTTCAACTGGATAACGGTGAAGGCTATGTTATTTCGATTCATACATTTTCAAAAATTTTATTTCCAGGTCTTCGTTTGGGCTGGATTGCAGCCAGTTCTCAGATTTTGGAAAAGTTCATCATTGCAAAGCAATCCATGGATTTATGCACATCGCCCTTATCTCAGGCGATTGCCTATGAGTACTGTCAGCGTGATTGGTTGAAACCGCATATTCAGGAAAATATCCAGTTGTATAAAAAGAAAAGAAAAATTATGCTCGAATCTCTTGAAAAATATATGCCCAAACATCCTGATATAAGCTGGACACGGCCGGAAGGCGGATTATTTCTCTGGTTGACTGTTCCTGAAAGCATCGATGCAGATGCTATGTTTTTTCAGGCATTGAACGAAAAGGTCGCCTATGTTGTCGGCTCCGGATTCTATATGGACGGGGGCGGCAAACACTGTATGCGGATCAATTTTTCATATCCCTCAGAAACAGAAATCGTTGAAGGCATAAAAAGGCTGAGCCGGGTGATCAGTAAAAATCTTGATAATTAACTTGATATATTCACTTAATTTTGCTATGTTTTCTAAGTTTTATTAAAAGGTAAATTATTTATGGATCTTAAGGTCAAAGTGTCTCATTTAACCAAAGGATTGCTGGTATTTCTCCTGCTCTCTATTGGAGTCATGATTGGCATTCTGATATGGACCACTGAAAGAGATACATGGATTCAGCTTACCCGTTTTCAATGGACATATATCCCTGTTATTCTGGGACTGGGCATTCTGCGATGGTATGTGGATGGTATGGCCTTTGTGACAATGGCAAAACATGGTTCCCGGTCTTCGGTATCACCCTGCAGGGCTGCGATTATACGGCTCGAAGGAAGTCTGGTCGGCAGTCTGGTTCCGATCCTCGTGGGTAATTTTTCAATGCATGCTTATCTGCTTCATAAGGAAAAATTAAAGCTGCATGAAAGTATGGCCCTGACAGTTTTAAGGGCGATTTTGCCTGTTTTCTTATTTCTGATCAATATTCCGATCCTTATGTTTATAAAAGGGGAACCCAACAGCAGTCAATTTTTTGACGCTTTGATTAAAGCCATTTCTCTACCGATTGTCGGCATTGTCATTTTTATGGTGATTACGCTTTTTTATCCTTCGCGGATCAAACATTTCGGCATGGCCGTTATTCGATTGCTCAGTCATATTAAGATCATACACAAAGACCGGTTGTTTGCTGTTCAGAAAAGACTGTTTCGTGAAATCAACCAATTCAGCGGCATATTCTGGTCTTATTTACGGGGACGGAAATTGATGCTTTTAGCGGCCATAGGCTGGCTGGTTATTACCTTTTTTATTGATTACCTGATTGCTATGGCCATATTGTGGGGATTTGGATATTATCCGCCTTTTTGGAAAGCGATTGCATTTCAGAATTTGATTCGACCCATCATTTTTTTCGCATTGACGCCTGGTGGGGCCGGTGTCTGGGAGTTTACTTATCTCGGTTTCTTTTCCTTATATATGCCGCAGCATTTAATTGGTGTTTCTGTGCTCATCTGGCGAATGGTTCTTACATACATTCCTTCGGCTGTCGCTGCTTTTTTTCTTGTCAGGGAATTTAAAGAGGACACGCGTCTAAAAACCATGCTTTTGGAGGAGGGGCACCTGCCGGAGGAAAAGTATGATCAAGTTGAGAATTCCGGAAATGCAGATAAAATAGATGCTCCATAATCGGTTTGAGATTTTATCATTGAGGAAAGCTGATAATGAAAGAAATTATTGAGGGCATTCTTCAGGAAGAAAAAACAGCCAGAGAACGCGTGGAAAAAGCACGAGAAAAGGCCAAGGATATTCGTCTGGAAAGTGAAAAGAAGGCCAAAGAAATTCTGTCAAATGCACGCGATAAGGCACAGGCAGAAAATAAAGCATTGATTGATAAGGCTCGAAAGGAAGCGGAAAAAGAGAAAGTAAAAGCCATCGAAGAGGCTGAAAGAGCCGGTGAAACCCTGTGGGAAGAAAAAAAAGAAAAAATAGACAAAACAGTTCAAAAGATTTTCAAAAGGATCATTTTGCGAGATAATAAGTGAGAGAATACCAGGTGAATTTTATTTTTTTCCGGTTATAAAGATGTGAATCGTGGATGACAAAACAGATATAAAACTATATTATTAATATGAGCACAATTGGTACATATGGATTGATTAATGCCAAGGTACGAACCATGCGGTCCTATTTCTTGACTGATGCCCAGTACCGTCAGCTAATAGAAGCCAAATCGCTTCGGGAATTTTGGTCACAGCTTAATCAAACGCATTATGCGCCTTTGGTTAAGACTGTCAATTATCAGGAACCGGTTCAGGTTGAGCAGTCCTTTCTTTTGGCTGAAATTCAGCAATTCATTCGCATCAAAAAATACAGCCGGAAAAAAACTGCTGATGTGTTAAACCGTCTGATAGAGCGATATGAAGGAGAAAAACTGAAGATTATTCTTCGTTCATGGTTCCGGCAGGGAAAGGGAGCGGATGCAATATTACCGGATCGGATTCTTTATAATTTTCCGATTCAGGAAATGGCAAAGGCAAAAGATATTCATGAGATCATTCTTTTACTGGAAGGCACACCCTTTCAAAAAGTATTGATGCAGGCAAAACAGGATTTTATTGAAACAAGAAGCCTTTTCCCGCTGGAGCTGGCCATTGACCGACGCGTCTTTCAGCGCATGCTCGAAATGAAATCGTTTCTTAACCGCCGGGACCGACGTATTGCAGAAAGATTGATTGGTGTGGAAATCGATCTGAAAAACCTGGAATGGATCGGCCGGTTTAAAAAATACTATCAGATTTCATCTGCAAAAATCGCAGATTATTTATTGCCCCATGGATACCGGCTGGGCGCTGAACAGATTCGTCAGTCTCTCGGCGGTGATTCAATCACAAAAATTCTTTTACAAATCATGCGGGGGATGAAGGTGGATTTGCCCTTGGAAATGGAAGGCGAGTTTGCCCTGAAATCATTGGATCTGTTTTTAAAAGAGATCTTGATGAGGGAGGCACGCCGCTCGTTTGGTGAGTTTCCCTTTTCAATAGGTTCCATTTTGGGATATTATTATCTGATGCGTCTGGAAATGCAGAATCTTCGAACATTGGTACAGGCAAAGCAATACAATCTGCCCCCCGAGGATATAGATGAGATGTTATTTTATTGATATGAGGCCGTGATGTTTACACCGGAAATCATGGAACAGCTGCATGTGCTTTTTTACGAACAAGATGTCGAGGCTGTTGCAGATACATTGGTTCGCCATGGAGCCATGCAGCTTGTGGATGCAGCGGATATGGAATCCTGGGCTGAAAATTTGCAGAAAGCAGGCACCGGAGAAGCCTCTGCTCAACTTCGTGAGAGGCAGGAGCAGATTGAAAGTTTGTTTCATGCGGTGGGAGAAAAAGCGAATTTATCAAACGCCGTATCGCCTGAATTGTCCTGGTCGCAACTGGATGAGCAAGTCCGTCAAATAAAATTAGAATTGGAGAGCTTTATTCAGTCTCAGGAAGAAGCAGGACGCGAATTAAATCATTTACGAGAATTGAAAAAACATCTGGAAGAAACACCAAAAATCGGCTTTTCCATTGATAATAAAGAAGCGTATTCCTATTTGGCTGTTGAAGCCGGACGTGTGGCTGATGAGAACCTGAAAATACTTGAGAAGGCACTTTCTTCCATTTTGCATGTCATGTCTTCGGTGGGAAGCTTCGACGGAATGACAACCGTGGTCCTGGTGGGGCTGCGGCGAGACAGAGAAAAACTGCTGCATGCCCTGAGAGAAGCGGGTGTTCAGCCGGTTGATACGAAAAATGAGTCAGAAGCACTGGCTCCGGAAGCAATTCAGGGATTAAATGATAAAATCCGGAACGCTCAAGCCCGGTTTGATGATTTGACAAATAAAATAAATGACTGGAAGAAAGATCACCTCAATTTTTTAAACAATGCGTTTTATCGGTACAAACGGGAAACACTGAAAGAGAAAATTCAGAAATATTTCAGAAAAACCGAGCATACCTATTTAATTTCAGGATGGATCCCCGTAACAGAACGGGATGGATTTATTAAGGAAATCCGAAAAATAACACAAAACCGCTGTGTGATTGAGAAACATAGCGCAGATGAGTTAAAATCGGTTCAGCAGGGCAAAGTGCATGTGCCGGTTCAGATGAAAAATTTCAAAGTGTTTAAACCGTTTGAACTCATTACAGGCGCCTATGGAATTCCGGCCTATCGTACAATTGATCCGACACCGATACTGGGTCTTAGTTTTATGGTCATGTTTGGGATGATGTTTGGAGATGTCGGGCATGGTCTGGTGCTGATCTTGCTGGGGATCGGATTTTTAATCAAAGGAAAAACAGAATTCCAGAAACATGCAGGACTTCTTTTATGCTATGTAGGCGGATCGAGCATGCTGTTTGGATTCCTATTCGGAAGTCTATTTGGTTTCGAAGATCTCAGCTGGCTGCCGCCTCTCTGGCTGAGGCCCATGGAATCCATTCCTCAACTTTTCAAATTTTGTATATATTTCGGCATTGGCATGATTTTCACATCGATACTGATCAACATAATCAATGCGATTCTATTAAAAAAATATTGGGATATTCTTTTTGATAACGCCGGATTTTTTGCAGCTCTTTTTTACTGGAGCGGAATCGTGATTGCGAGCCGAATTGTCACGAATGCTTCCCCCAGCCGGAATATTTTTGTTGTGTATGCACCGGCATTTATGATTTTGGCAGTGATTCTGCTTTTTTTTAGAGAACCGATTGTTCATCTGGCGCAGGGAAAACGAAAACTTTATCCGGAAGGAGCGTTAACCGGTATTGTCAGCGGTGTGATTGAGCTGATGGAAATTTCATTAGGATTTTTAGCCAATACAGTCTCTTTTATTCGTATTGCCGCATTTGGTCTTGTCCATGCAGGGCTGGCAATGGCCATTTTCTCCCTCTCTGATTCTGTGGGCGGTGTGGGTTCAATATTTGTGATTATATTAGGAAATATATTTATTATTCTTTTAGAAGGACTGGTGGTTTCTATCCAATCGGTTCGTCTTGAATTTTATGAATTTTTTAATCGGTTTTTTAAGGAAGGACAGGTCAGTTATAAACCGTTGCGATCCGAGTTAATCGAGTAGATGGTTTTTATATTATCAATAGCAGATACAAAGGAATGATGACGTTTATATTTAAAATGATGTAGAAAACCACTCATGAATGAGGATGATCAAATGATAAAACATATCGTCATGTGGACCATAAAGGAGAGTGCGGAGGGAAGATCAAAACAAGAGAATATCGACCTGCTCAAGGATCGGCTTGAAGCATTACCGGATTTAATTCCGGAGATCCAGTTTTATGAAATTGGTTTGAATATCAGCGAATCCGATTCAGCTTATGATGTTGTGCTGCTTTCTCATTTTGCCAGCCAAAAAGATCTCAAGACATATCAAACCCATCCGGGTCATCTCAAAGTC
>Ga0272441_10014718_pt1 | contig 11036 bp, 11 predicted proteins | sample SSMProp6N_FD_193582 | JGI IMG/M metagenome (GOLD analysis project Ga0272441, IMG submission 193582) | Marine sediment archaeal communities from Little Sippewissett salt marsh, Falmouth, MA, United States - SSM-Prop-6N | ecosystem: Environmental > Aquatic > Marine > Wetlands > Sediment ...
CAAACTTTGGAGTAAACTGTAATTAATTGGGCGTTCAAATAACTGTTGCTTTAATAAACTTTAATAATGAAATTTTTTGGTTAACATGAAGCCAATGTCTCAAACCTTGCATGATGCGGAATATTACGACATAATTGATGAAGAGAATCATGTCATTAAATGTACATTGTGTCCTGTAGAATGTACAATGTTGATGGGAGAAAGAGGAAAATGTCTTGCTCGCAAGAATATTGATGGAAAACTATACAATCTAACATATGGAGCAACTGACATGAAAATAGACATGATTGAAAAGCAACATGTTTACCACTTTATGCCAAACTCAAGAGCTCAAACCTTCACCACTTATAATTGCAATTTAGACTGTGATTATTGCCCAATGCCCGATAAAGCATTTTTAGAACCAGACCAATATGTAGGTAAGAAATTAGCTCCTGATCAAGTAGCTATGTTTGGTATGGCTTCAGGATCTAAAGTTATTTGTTTTGGAGAAGCTGAACCATTAATTTCTTTTGAATGGGTAAGAGATTCTGCAAGACTGGCAAAAGAAAGAGGTTTAAGAGTTCTATTAAGAACTAATGCTTATTTCAATAAAGAACCAGTTGAAGAAATACTTCAGTATATTGATGCAGTAACGATCGATATCAAATCTATATCTGATGAAGGTTATGAAAAGAACTGCCATCGAGGTAGTTTTGAACATATAAAATCGATTATTAAACTGATTTTCGAGCACGAAAAATTAATTGAACTTAACTTAGTTATTCATGAAAAACTAGGTAATGGAGCTGAAGAAGCAAGAAAGCTTGCTGAATGGATAAAAACCGAATTATCTCTGGATGTACCTTTACATTTGGCTCGTTTATTACCTGCACATAGATTAAAAGAATTAACAACTACATCAACACAATTGTTAGAGGAAGCTTACAAAGCAGCAAAAGATACTGGGTTACATTTCGTGTACCTCGATAATGTTCCTGATCACGACACAAATAATACTTACTGTCCAGGATGCAATGAACTATTGATTAGAAGAACTTCAACCTCTACTGAGTTGCTAAGAATCTCGCTAAATGGTTTTTGCAATAAATGTCAAAAGCAACTTAACATTGTGTTCAAGTAAGAACTATATTATTGACTCTACTTGAAAATCAACTATAGAGATGTTAAGTTGGTCTTCTAATGTTTCAGAAACAAGGTCAATGTATCGGTAAATATCTTGATTACCATCTCGAAAGGATGCTCGGAAAACAAATGAAATTTCTACCCAATCAACTTGAAAATATCCTGTTTCAAAATTTGGTTGACGTTTAGGTTCTTTTTCAGCTAACTCTTGTTGTGTTAGATGTAAATGTAGATCAAATTCCCCTAAATCCTCGTATTGCTCTTCATCATTAGGTTGTGCAGTAATGCCACAATAATAGTGGTAAAAACCCGCTGTTGTCATTTATAAGCACATCCTTGATGAATCAACAAAATTGTCATCTCAAATTATTTTGTTTTCTTACTAGGAGTTTCTGTTATTTTATCTGCTAAATCTTCGAATTTTTTTGCAATAGAATGATATTCTTTGGGTAAAGCAGCTCTTAAAACTTCATGGAAATTTGACACAGTAATAATTTCAACTTTACCTTTATAACGTTCTTCTAATTTTACATCATCTTTGTTAAGTACAGGTATGATAACTCTCTTAATACCCGCTTCAGCAGCTGCTTCTATTTTTGCAGTAGCTCCTCCAATTGGCATTACAATGCCTCGAACAGTTAGGCTTCCAGTCATTGCTGTATCTTGACGTATCGGTGCTTTTTCAAGAGCTGAAATGATTGAAACAGCTATTGAAATTGAAGCTGAATCTCCTTCTACTCCTGCATAAGCTCCAACGAATTGAATGTGATAATCAAAGTCAGAAATGTCTTTTCCAACATATTTCTTGACTATTGCAGAAACATTTTGAACTGCTTCTCTAGCTATAATTCGAAGCTGGCCAGTGGCGATAATCTTTCCTTCTCTACGGCTAAATGCAGGAACAACTTCAGCTTCGATAGGCATAACTATACCTGATCTTTGATTGATGACAGCTAGACCATTTACTCGACCAACCATTGCATCTTGGGTATGAAAGATTTTATAGAGTTTTCTAGAATCAGCGTAAGAATCACTCATTTGGTTTTCAAGTGTCCTTGCAATTACTTTGGATGCTCTAACAGTTTCAGCTGTAACAAGGTCATCACCACGTTCTTTAGCTAAATCTCCAGCAGCTCGTATAAGTCCACCAAGTTCTCTAAGTCTAAGAGTTAAGTGATTTTTCTTATCTGCACGTCTTTGAGCTTCATAGATGATTTCTTCTACAGCATCTTTTGAGAAATGAGGGATTTTACGATCATTATGGATTTCTTGAGCACAAAATCTAGCGAGTTTCCTCCTATTTTCAAGAGAATCAGGCATAGTGTCTCTCATATAAACTTCGTACCCTGAACCTTGAATTCTGGATCGAAGAGCTGGATGCATATTACGAGTGGTTTCAATATTTCCAGCAGCGATTAATACAAACCTACATGGAACAGGTTCAGAGCGAACCATTGCACCACTGCTGAGTTCAGACTGACCAGTTATTTGTAATTTACCTTCTTGCATAGCTGTGAGAAGCTTTTGCTGGGTTCTCATTTCGAGTGTGCCTATTTCATCACAGTATAGGACACCTAAATGTGATTTGTGAATCAGTCCACTCTCAACACGTTCGTGAGGAGGAGTACCTAGGCCACCACTTTGGAAAGGATCGTGTCTAACATCTCCTAGAAGAGCTCCTGCATGACTTCCCGTCGCATCATTAAATGGTGCTTTGTCTCGCTTATTATTATCTACTAATAATTTCGGTACTAAAGATTCTGTTCTGGATCTTGATTGATTTAACATGAAGAATATGAAAAATCCAACAAACATAGCCATCAAAAGAGTTGTTGGTTGTTGTTCAGGACGTCCAGCTGTTGCTATAAGTGCATATCCAATTATAGCTAAGAGAATAGCTATAGATATTATGAAACGTTTATTTCCACTTTTTCTTGCAACTTCTGCGTCCATTTCAACTTTTCTAGCACCATGCCCAGCTGGCAGTGTAGCAACTCTGGGTTGATTGGGATATTTAGGATTTGCTATACATAGAACGTCAACTAATTCCTCTTTGGGTAGAAGCTCAGCCATTGCCATTCCAAGCATAGATTTACCAGTTCCTGGCTCTCCTATCAATAGAACATGTCTTCTTTGTAACGCGGCTTTCTTGATAATTTCAGTAGCGTTTTCTTGACCAATGACTTGATCAATTAGTCTTGGTGGTACAGAAATTTCGCTTGTATCTTGAAAGTCAATATCAAGAATTGGCTCAGTTTTCTTTTTAGATGTCTTCTTACTACTGCTTGTTCCAGAGGGCATACTAATCAAATAATCCTAGGTATATATTCATGTGAAAGGGTTCACTTGCGTTAATAAATATATGTTTTTAGTCAAAATTTTGCTTTATTTCAATAGATAGAAGATTAGATTATAAGCATGAAAATGCTTTAATTTGAATGAGTCTAATTTTTAAGTGACTATGAAAATATTGGCAGGAGTAACATCCCATAAACTGGGTGAAGAAATAGCTAAAAAACTATCTCTCCCATTGATTAATCTTATTCATAAGCAATTTACAGATGGTGAAACCTATCTACAGATAGAAGGAAAGGTTGAAGATGAAGATGTTATCATTATTCAAAACACCTTCCCAAATCAAGAGAAACATCTTATTGAAATAATGCTTATTGCATCAACTTTGAAGGAATACAACGCTTCAAAAGTGATTCTTCTTTCTCCATATCTAGCATATTCAAGAGCAGATAGAAGAAGAAAAGAGAAAGAGGTAATCTCTCATAAAGTAATTCTCGAATTATTATACAAATCTGGTGTAGATTCTGTTATAACTTTTGATGTTCATAATAGAGAATCCTTTACTTCTTTTGTCCCAGAATTAGAGAAATTCTCTATCACCACAATACCTCTGATTTCTGACTATTTAAGGTCTAAAATAAAGGATAACTCGATTCTCGTAGGACCAGATAAAGGGATCAGCGAAGAATTAGAGTATCTATCACTTAGTCTCAAAGTGCCTTTTGGCTGTTTAGAGAAATTTAGAGACCCAGACGATCATAAAATCATTATGAAGGATCCAGGATTAGAATTGAAAGGTAAAAATGTCGTTCTTCTAGATGATGTAATAACATCTGGAGGAACTGCGATAGATGCTTGTAAACTTATACTTAAAAAAAAGCCCCAATCGTTAATTTTCATAGTTATTCACCCCATTGCTAAATCAGAAGTTTTCGAGAGAATGATGGATTTAGGAGTCTCACAAATTATCTCCACAAATACTATTTCTCGAGATGATATAGAACAAATAGATGTCAGTTCTTTTGCGAGTAATTTTATAGAGGAAAAGTTCCTATGATTAGTTATCTTGCTTTTGTTCGCGGTCATTATCCCGAAATGGGGTTTCAAGAATTCTATGCATGTTTGGAAGCAGAAGGAATTGAGTACAGATTAATTAGAGAAGATGTTCAACAGATAATATTTGAAACCGAGGCAAATCCTATCCCAGCAGCTGAAAGGTGCGCATTTCTTCACTCCATCATTCAAATAACCGATATGGGAGTAATACAGGAGGACAGGATAAAATATCTTGGTGACTTTCCTCTTCCTGAAATCGAGAGAAACAAATCTTTTGCAGTCAGAGTACGTAAAATTGGAATTAAAGAAATAGAAATTAATTCTGTTGCATTGGAACGGATGTTAAGTTATCAAGTTCATGATAGATATGAACCAACAAATCTAAAAACTAATCTTAAGCATCCAGACTATCTTTTTTTAGCTATACTCCAAAAACGATCATTTGTCTTAGGTTTAGAAATATGGTCTCTTGACAGAAAAGATTATGCTCAAAGAGAACCAGGAGAACGAGATTACTTTAGACCTGGAGCAATGAAAACAGACTTCGCTAGAGCGATTGTAAATCTTTCAAGAGTGAAATCTGGAGACACCTTTTTTGATCCGTTTTGTGGAGGTGCAGGTTTTCTTTTAGAAGCATCTGAATTAGGTGCTTTTTCAATTGGTAGTGATTTAGATGGACTTGCTGTTCTTGGTGCAAAAGAAAATCTTCTTTTGTTTAAAAATATGAACACTTCAATTTTTCAAGGTGATTCGAGGTTCCTTGCAGTCAAAGAAGTAGATGCAATTGCTACAGATCCCCCATATTCAATTCAATCATCAACTCATGGTGAAAAAGTTTCAGATTTAATATTGGACTTCTTAACAGCAAGTAGAAAAATTCTCAAACCTGGAGGATACTTGGTTTTCAGTTCTCCTGCGATTAACCAACCGGAAAAAATCGTAAAAGAAACAGACTTCGAGCTAGTAACATTAATAGACTGTATTATACATAAGTCTCTAACAAGAAGAACTCTAGTATTGAAGTGATGAAATGTCAGATGAAATGGTTGTAACCTTCTTAGGTACTTCTTCAGCTCCTCCAATCGTAGGGAGAAGACAGAGTTCTATAGCAATTAAATATAGAGGAAACACCTTGGTTGTTGATGTTGGAGAAGGAGCCCAAATCGAGATGCTAAGAAATAAAATTGGTTTTAAGAAAATGACAATTCTTCTGACACATTTACATGCAGACCATACATTAGGATTAATGGGATTATTGACTACTAGAAACTTCTTAAATATCAAAACTCCTATCACAATAATAGGGCCAACATGGACTTCGCAGTTTTTATCAATTCTATTTTTAGCATATAGATTCAAACCTGAATATGAAGTCTCTGTATTCGAAACTAAGGGTGACACAGTTATTGATAACAAAGATTTGATTGTTGAATCCTTTCCTGTCACACATTCCATAGAAAGTGTTGGCTACAGTATAATTACCCGACCCAAGAAAGGTGTTTTCAATCCACAGAAAGCACTTGAACTAAGAATACCTAAAGGAAAATTATGGAAGAATCTTCAAGAAGGCAACTCCATAGAATTTGAAGGGAAGGAGTACTTTCCTGAGCAAGTCATAGATGAAATCGAACTGAAAAATTTAAAAATTGTTATAACAGGAGATACAGAATATGATGAAAGAATAGTGGAAAAAGCATATGATGCTGACCTGCTGATACATGATGCAACTTACCCTCCTGAAGAAGTTGAAAGAGCTAAAAAACACAGTCATTCAACATGTATAGATGCTGCTAAAATTGCACAACTCTCAAAAGCTAAGAAACTTGTTTTGACCCATATTTCTCAATTGCATTCTGATCTTGATTATTCATTAAGTGAAAGCAAAAAAATATTTCCCAATTCTATACTTGCTTATGATGGTCTCCAAATAAAATTAAAAGTTAAAAATTAAAAATATCCTTGAATTTGCCAGATTTGATGATTTTACCCTTTTCTGTTTCTGGTGCAAACCAGTCTAAGAATTTTTCAACTTCCTTGGTGTAAATCTTAAGTTTGATGTCACCTAAAGCAGATGAAGCATCCTCACTAACAACAGCTATTTTGTTTACAGTTAGAGCTTGTTTGTGAATTGTAAAAACTATTTGACCCTCTTCTGCATTTATGTTTGCATATCTTCTCACTGTATCAAGAATCTCATTTTGTCTTATGTGCATGTAAAAATGTTTCAAACTCTCAAGCTTGATATTATCTGCTGAGAGATGTCTAATATTATCAATAGATTTCTGTTTAAGATTAGGTAGATAATCGAGTAGATTCTTAATGGCTAATTCAAGTTTTGATTTATCTTCTGTTGAATAAAAAGGAACAAGTAAACTTATTTTTGGTTTCAAAATTATCAACCTTCCAATTCCTTCAAAAGACTAAAAGATCTCTTTTTGAAATCTTCCATAGATTTGTTGTTTGGAATGATAAAATTAGAAAAGGCTATTGTTTCTCCAAGACCAAGTTTCAACTCTGCTTCATCTCTACTGATGAAATCACTTTCTGTCATAGGTGCATCTTTTCTACCTCTAGCTTTAAGTCTCTGAAATCTCAGTTCTGGATCAACATGAATTGCTATAATTACAAAGGTATTCTCCATGTGCTTTCTAAAGTGATTTACTTCAGCTTGACTTCTTATACCATCAATTATCAGCTTGTTTTTACCTTCTTTGATTAACTTATCAATCTCAATACAAGTGAGATGAGCTACAGCTGTCTCCCCCAGTTCTTTGCGCAACTGTAGCATATATTTCTTACTCATTTCTGGAGTGGGTTCGAAACCTTCTTCTACTACTCTTGCTCTAACAACATCACCCATAACAACAGTGTGATAACCTAGTTCTGAAGCAAATTGAGCAAATTCGCTTTTGCCTGATCCAGGCATACCAGTAACTCCTAACACTCGTTTATTAGGTTCTGTCATTTAGTTCAAAGGAGCAAGAACGTTTGTAGTTAAAAATGTTGTTAAAGCAAATTACTTTTGCTCGGATAAAACTTAATAAACTCCAGTAAAATATGAATCAACAATGGTTAGAACGTTCATATCTATAGAATTTGATAATGAAGAAATAGTAAACAATGTTAAGGAGATACAAGATAAACTAAAAAAACTAGATGCTAGGTTGACTCTTGTAAATTCTAATATTCTGCACTCAACTCTAGAATTTCTAGGTGAGATAACAGAAGATCAGGTTAAACAAGTATCCAAAATAATAGAGGAACTAGATTTTTCTATTTTCAGGATTTCTGTTAAACAACCAGGTGTATTACCAAGTGAGAAATATGTTAGAGTAATCTTCTGCAAATTAGAAGGAGACATTGATTCGTTAAGGGTAATTCAAAGAAATCTCAGAGAAAAACTTAGGCGTTTAGGTTATAAGGTTGATTCAAGAGCGTTCAAACCTCATTTAACAATAGCAAGAGTTAAATCTATATCAAATAAATATGAACTAATTAAAGTTATAAATGACTTATCTGAATTCAATTGTGGAGAACAAAAAATTAGTTCTATAAAATTGAAGAAATCAGTAGTAAAATCAACAGGTCCTGAATACACAACTCTCTACGAAAAACATGCTAAACCATTGTGATAAAATGAGTGAAAAAACCCCCCAAGAGTCATCAGAAATAATTGAAAAGAAAGTTTTAGAAATTATTCAAGTTCATTGGGAACACCATGAAGAAATTCGAGAACTTCTTTCAACTCTAAAGGAGAAAATAGTCCTCGATATAAACTCATTAGGTTACGTAGCAAGAGTTGAAAATCAAGGCTCTTTTGTTAGAAAAACATATCTAAGCGAAGATGATTCTTTTGATCTACTACTCATATTACAAAAATCTGACAAACCAAAAGTCCATCAGATTTTGGATGCTCTAGAAAAACGTTTGAAAAAGGATAGAATTGAGAACAATAACATTCAGATTACTAAAAATACAGGTAAGCTACCGTATCTAAGACTAATAGTTAAAGGAGAATTGATTAATTTATTTGTAGGATTTGAAGTTATTCCTGGAGAAGAACTATCATCAATTTTCGATTTAATACCAATGCACTCTCAATATATATTAACCCATATGCATGAGGATAATCGAAATGAAGTTCTTTTGCTCAAGAAATTCCTCAAAACAATAGGTGTTTATAGAAATGAAATTGGTGCAATTGGATTCAATGGTTATTTGTGTGAATTACTGATAATATTTTATGGATCTTTTAGAAAGACTATCGAAGCCATCTGTAAATGGAGACCAAGAACAATTATTGATCTTAAGAGAAACTCAGAGAGAATGGAAGATGTAGATTTACTAACAAGTGAAATGCTTATGAAATATTATCCTCTTTATGTTCCAGATCCTCTAAATCCAAAAAACAATGTAGCTTCTGATGTGTCTATAGATCAATTTACTTCACTAATTGCTGCTGCTAATACATATCTAATGAAGCCAGATATTTTATTCTTTGAAGACCTACTATGTGAGATACCCATCTTTGATGATATTATGAGAAAAATCATAAACTCAGGAAGAGAAATAGTGGTTTTAGCAATCAAGCGAGAATTTGAAGAACCTGAAATCTGTTGGCAGAAGGCACTTTCTATCAAAAATGCTTTTCAAACTGAATTGTTCAATAATAATTATATTTTAGAACGATCTAAAACATTTGTCTCTCAAGATTATTATGGTCTATTCATTTCTTTAATGGATATTAAACCCCAAATTTCTATCCGTAAAGAAGGCCCACTTATAACTTCTAAAGAATCACTAAACTTCTTACGACAGTATTCTAAACATGTAGATGTTGTAGCTGGACCATTTATAGACAACGACAGATGGGTAATTCATTTCACAAAGAAAGGACAAAGCGTGTTTGAATTTCTAGAGAATCTTGTTGAAAAGAATACATTTGTACTTGATGTAGATTCTTTCTTGAAAATTGAAGTTAAGGAAAAAATGAAAGTCTTCACTGTTAATGAGGAGTTAAAAGAAGTTTATAATAGAGATGATGCTTTTGCTGAGAATTTTTATTTATTCATAGAAAGAAAACCTCTCTGGATATGTAACCTAAGAGAAGCGAATGTGTTTTAATTCTGTTTTTGTTGGATTTTTATATCAATTTCTAGTATTCCAGATATCATCATCTCTATTGTGAGAACATATGCGGATACTCGCTCTCTCAGATACCCATTTTGGATATGAATATGGGAGGACTACAGAAGCCAAGAAAGAGCAGATAAAATGGGGATTTGATGTTTTTTCGCATGTTTTAGATATAGCGAAAAAGGAGGAAGTAGATTTAGTTCTGCACGCAGGAGATGTGTTCAACAGATCACGCCCCAAGAAGGAGATAATCTCTACGGCTTACAGTGTAATTGAGGATTTTGTCAGAAGTGGTATAGATTTTGTAGCCATACCTGGTAATCATGATAGGTCCCATCTACCAGAAACCTTATTGACTCATCTTTCAAAGAAAATCAGATTCTTGAATAAACTAACAGAAGTTAAGAATGAGAGGCTTTCTATTGTTGGCTTTCCATTTGAATCCCAAAACCCTGTTCAGTTATTCAATAAAATTCAATCAATCATTCAGAGAAATCAAAATCGAAATTACATTGTATTTTGCCATCAACTGTTCGATGGAGCATGTTTTGGTCCTCATAACCATATATTTACTAATAGACCAGATACCATCGAAACACTGAATGCACCAGAGAATTTGTTACTTACATTATCGGGTCATATTCATAGATCTCAAAGTCTACAAAATGACAAAGTTTGGTATACGGGTTCCATCATCAGAACTAGTTTTATGGAACTTGTTGAATCTAAAGGGTTTCTTATGATAGATGTTGAAGGTGATGATGTAAAGGTTGAGTTTCACAAGTTACCAAGCTATCCAATGAAGGTTTTGGAATTAGACATAATAGATACTATTTACCTCTCTTCAATAGTTGATAATCTTGACATAAATCCACATGTAAAAACATTGCTGAGATTAGTTGGACGACAAATTAGTGAAAATGAGCTTAAATATCTCTGGGCTAAATTTCCAGCTAAAGAATTTCCTCTCCTGAGATTTTCTCCAAGATATCCAAATTATCCATTAAGAGCTTTATTCAAATCTCCTCAGGTTGCATGTAGAGGATATTAAAAGCTATTCTTGTTCTTCTTCAATATAGCTCCTTTTATCTCTTCTTAGTTTCATCTTTTCGATAAGTTTGGGGTTGAAGGTCCATAACTCATTCCAAACAAAATTACTAATCAACCCAGCGTAAAAAGCAATTACCATAGCAAGATACTCATTCCAATTTAATGTTCCATGAAGACCCATCATTAAACCTGTGTAAATGGCGAATCCAACAAGACCAATAAGTAAGAATTGGATGAACTGAAAAATCGTATTAGAATGAAATTGTTCACCTTTGAATGTCCAAACTTTGTTTATGAAGAAGGTAAAAATAATTATGACTGTCATAGATAGGATTGAAGCAATTACTCCTTGATTTACAGTTAGGAACCAAACT
>Ga0272441_10014719_pt1 | contig 11035 bp, 9 predicted proteins | sample SSMProp6N_FD_193582 | JGI IMG/M metagenome (GOLD analysis project Ga0272441, IMG submission 193582) | Marine sediment archaeal communities from Little Sippewissett salt marsh, Falmouth, MA, United States - SSM-Prop-6N | ecosystem: Environmental > Aquatic > Marine > Wetlands > Sediment ...
CGTGACTCCTTCGAGTGGCACTTCCACTGACGAGCACGATGATGTGACCGTTTCTGTTGACATCTCTGGTCTGTCGGAGGGCACGCATGAAGCCACAATTACGATCGATGCCTCGGGAGCGGATGGGAGTCCTCAGACCATTGATGTGACTCTTGAGATATGGGCGGAAGACACCGATCCGGTCGTACTGTTCGTGCCGGACGAGTTCAATTTCGAGACCGAGGAAGCAGGTGACGATCCAGATTCTCAGGTGCTTGAACTCTGGAATGGAGGCCCTGACGAGGTCGACTGGGAAGTGGAGAGTGACGAGGATTGGCTGACACTCGATCCGGACTCCGGGAGCTCTACAGGCGAGCACGATGAGGTTGAGGTGTCGGTGGACACGGAAGACCTCGATTCAGGCGAGCATGAGGCCACCATCACCGTCTCGTGGGACGATGGAGACGAAAGCGAGACCATCGACGTGACTCTCGTGATTGATGGGGATTCGTCATCCGATGAACCTGAGATCGACTTCAGCCCCTCGAAGCTTGAGTTCGAAGCGGTTGAAGATGGCGAGAACCCTGACGATGAGGTCCTCACTATCTGGAACTCCGGCGATGGGACACTCAGTTTTCGCGTGAGCGATGATGTCGGCTGGCTGTCTCTGAGTCCGCGTAGTGGCTCTTCGGATGACGAAGACGATGAAGTGGAGGTGACCGTGTCGGTGAACATCTCGGGCCTCGCCGACGACGAGTACACTGCCGAGATTGTCATCGAGGATGATGATGCCAGCAACAGTCCGGAGGAAGTGAAAGTCACCTTGACTCTTGAGGAGTCCAACGAACCTGACTTCTTTCGTGTGAATGCTCAGGCGTCGCCCGCGGGCACAGGGACCATTTCGAGTAGTCCTATGGCAGGGGGGCTTGGCTACCTTGAGAACTCACAGGTAGTGTTCACGGCAGTGCCGGCGCGCGGGTTCGCGTTCACGGGTTGGTCAGGTGCTGTAACGGGGTCGGAGAACCCGCTGACTATCACTGTGACTGACAACATGACTCTGACAGCCAACTTCTTCCGCTTCGATACTATGGGACTTACTAACGTCGAGCTTGCCAGCGTTTCCCCCGACATGACAGGAGTCATTGTTGCTCCATACCCTGTGGCGAATCTGCCCAATCAGCCCAAGGGCACGAGGGTCTTGGTCTCGTATCTTGTTGAGCCTCAGGGTAGCGGCAGTTTCACCCTCAGGTTGACCGGCCTGCCGATGGCGGCGAGCGCCGGCGTGTTCAAGCTTCAGAGCGGCGGATGGACGCAGTTGCCTGTCGCCTATGTCAGCGAGTCGGTAATCGAAGTCACAATGGGAGCAGTAGATCCGGTGATAGCGGTTGCATACCCGGGAGGGAACACGGGAATCCTTGACACTGTCAAGGGCGTCTTCACCGGCGGCGACAGCACTACTCTCATCATCATTGGCGTTGTGCTCGCTGTAGTGGTACTTGTGGTGCTCCTGTTGGTCTACTTCAATCGCAGGTCTGAGCTGTACTGATTGACGCTCGCGCAGGGCAGTCGTTCTGGCGAAGTCCTGACGAGTCAGTGAACCTCAGGACGGGACCGATACATGAAGCGGAGTTGGATTGTACTCATCCTGTGTGCCGCGCTCCCCATTGCTTTGGTCGCGTGTGCGGGAACGGCGGATTCGCCTGTTGTCGCCCCCACCACCGAGGATGATTCCGCTTCAACAGACGGCACTGCAGACGAAGACCATGTTCGAGTCGTCGTAACTGTCGGCTTTGGTGCAGAGACACTCGTCGATGAGGTCGTGCCCCTACTCCAGGGTATGACCGCTCTCGACGCTCTGCAACAGGTTGCTGAGACGAAGACCGCCTATGGCGGAGGTTTTGTTGAGGCCATCAACGGCATTGGTTCGGAGGGGACACAGTCCGGCAAAGGGCGGCAAGACTGGTTCTACTACATGAACGGGTTTCTTGCTCGCAGCTCGTCAGCCGGGTATGTTCTTCGTCCGCGTGATGTCGAGCAATGGGACTACCATGGCTGGGCTGCAGGGCAGACGGTGTCGGCCACTCTGCAAGCATTTCCGGCGGCCATGGTCTCGGGATACAACGGGCAGGCCTTTCCATCCATCGTTGCGTTTGGGGGAGCCTTTGAGGAAGAGGCCATGCATATTGCCACACTTGTCGACAACGCAGGTGCGATGGATGTTCGCCCTCTGCCGATTGGAGACCTTACCCTGGAGGAAAAGCAGAGCCACAACCTCGTAGTTGTCGTGGGCGCATCAGCGTCCTACGTGCAGGAACTCAATGAGAACAGGGAGCGCGTTGGCCTCTTCGTCGAGTTTGAAGATTCCACGCTACATGCTTTTGCTGCCAATGGCGCGGAAGAAGTATACGGCGGCAGTGTGGGACTTCTGGCGGCCATACAAAGCCCCTCCAATCCTTCGGGCACGGGTGTCTGCGAGAACATCGTGTTTCTCGTGACTGGCACTGATGACGGCGGCGTCAGGGCTGCGGCGAAGGCGTTAGACGCCCTTGAGGGGGATGCCGCCAACTGGCCTTCGGCGATTGTGGTCGACGGCGTCCTCATGCAGGTGCCCGCGTGGGATTCGGTCGACTGATGCTCAACTGAGGGGCTCATGAACCTGTCACTCTCGTTCAGCGATACCGGAAGCACACTCCATCGGCTCGGAGCGCCTACCTGGCTGATGTGGACTGGTGTGGTGATTGTCGCTGTCATGGTAGTCGAGCATCCGCTCCTTCTGCTCTCGGTGCTTGTGCCAACAGTGTTGGTTCCCGTGGCAGCATCCGTGGTGCACAAGTGGTGGCGCGTTATGAGGTTCGCGGTGTTGATGTTCGCACTGATAGTGGTCATCAACGCGGTTGTGAATAACCAGGGCAGTCATGTGTTATGGGCAGCAGGATGGAGGCTCCCACTCATTGGAGAGCCTCGACTGACTATGGAGACAATCGCGTTCGGCGCTGCGATGGGCACTCGGCTGGTGGCCATCATCTCGGCGTTTACCGTGCTCAATCTGTGCGTGCATCCTGACGACTTGATGCAGGCCGCAATAAAGGCAAGGCTCCCATATAGGTCAGTGCTGGTCACATCTCTGTCCACTCGGTTCATACCTGTGTTGCTGTCTGATGCGTCCACAGTCATGGACGTTCAGCGCTCACGCGGTGTGGACTTCTCAGCTGGAGGTCTAGCAGGCCGCGTTCGCAGCTACGCCGCGTTGGTGTTGCCGTTGCTGTCCAACTCCCTCGACAGGGCAGTGCAAGTGGCGGAGGCCCTGGAATCGCGTGGCTATGGTGCGAGTGGGACGCGCACGTTCTTCAGGGACCGTCCACTGGGACTTCCCGATATTGTTGCTATGGTCGCTGTTGGTTGCTCCGTTGTACTGGCCGTGGCGACGAGGGCGAATGGAATAGATGCCTTCGTGTACTATCCCACCGTCAGCGCCCTTTCCGTCGATATTCCTCTGGTTGTCTCCGCAGTATTGCTTTCTGCACTGCTCCTGTCGCTGATACCGCTGTCCCGGTTCATGGGAGGCCGGAGTAGTGATTGAGTTTCGCGATTTCTCGTTCTCCTACTGGGAAGCGGCACAACCGGCTCTGCGCAATGTGAATCTTCGCATCGATGAAGGTGAATTCGTCCTGGTTGCCGGTCGTTCGGGCTGCGGTAAGACGAGCTTGTGCAGGTGTCTGAACGGTCTCATTCCCAATTTTCACGGAGGGCGACTGTCGGGCAACGTGACGGTCGCGGGACTCGATGTGATTTCGAGCCAGCCCCGAGACCTGGCAGGTGTGGTGAGCATGGTGTTCCAGGACCCGGAGAATCAGGTCATTGCGGCTGATGTCGAGCGTGACGTGGCCTTTGGTCTAGAGAATGCAGGGATGCCCGTCGAGCAGATTGCCCGTCGAGTTGAAGAAGTTCTCGACATCATGGGCATATCTGCGATCAGGCATAGCCCGATATCAACGTTGTCAGGTGGTGAGAAGCAGCGCGTCGCGATTGCCGCGGCACTGGCTGTTCATCCTCGAATACTGGTGCTCGACGAACCCAGTTCCGAACTCGATCCTGAGGGAGCCGCGGAACTGCTGCACTCACTCGCAGACCTTCGCGACAGACTTGGAATCACTGTCATCATCGTTGAGCATCGACTGGAACGGGTTGTTGAATACGTGGATAGGGTCCTTGTCATGGAGGAAGGACGCCTTGTGGCTGATGGAGCGCCTCGCGCTGTCCTCGACGAGCTCGAGGCGCCTGAGCGGGGCATTGGACTGCCCCCTGTCTCTAGACTTGCGCGGGAGCTTCGAAGCAGGGGAATGTGGGAAGGACTCACCCCGATCACTATTGAGGAGGCCCGCGGCGCGTTCTCTCCCCTTCTGGACAGGCTCGCGCGCTACAGGCTACAGACGCACGGCGGACACGCCAACGGGACTCAGGTATCGGCGCAGGGCCTTTGGTACCGCTATGACAGTGGATTGACTGCCCTGAGAGACGTGTCGCTCGGCATCCCCGGTGGGCAGATTCTCGCCATTATGGGGCGCAATGCCTCTGGCAAGACCACGCTCATCAAACACTTCAACGGGTTGCTTCGACCCTACAAGGGAGCCGTGCAAGTGGGTGGACTCGATGCACGCGGTGCTTCTGTTGCGACGCTCTCCCGCCGGATTGGAATGGTGTTTCAGAATCCCAACGACCATCTATTTGCCGAGACCGTCGAAGATGAGATTCTCTTCACTCTTCGACACATGGGTTTCGACGAGAATGAGTCACGGTCAAGACTTGGCGAAGTACTGGACCTGTTCGACCTTGAATCATACCGGCATCTCTATCCGCGGTCACTGAGCGGAGGAGAGAGGCAGCGCGTCGCGTTGGCGTCTGTTGTCGCGGTTCGACCGCCTGTGCTCATCCTTGATGAGCCCACGAGGGGGATGGAATACGCCAGGAAACACCTGCTACTACAGTTCCTTGAGTCATATGCAGCAGACGGCAACGCCGTGATTCTCGTGAGTCATGATGTGGAAACGTGCGCCAGCCATGCGGACTCCGTCGCAATCATGGAATCAGGAGTCGTCAAGACGCTGGGTTCAACTCGCTCAATACTCTCGAGTACTGTGCCATTCGTGCCACAGATAGGCCGGATGATGGCTGGCACACAAGGCTACGGAGGGGACGGCGCGTGCCTTCTGGTCGAGGACTGCCTGGAGGCACTGGCATGAAGAGAAACAGAGGGTCTCTTCTCCTGGGGGGGCTGATTGCTGCCACATTGCTCGTGGTAGTGATTCTTGGCAGTGATGAGGCCGGCTCAGCCCGTGGTCCATTTATCGCGGTTGGTGTGGCTGCTGGCGTCGCTCTCCTGTTCGCCGGCCTGTTTGAGTCATCGGGCATCCAGGTACGAGAGATTGCCATAGTCGCCCTTCTGGGAACGCTCTCTGCGCTGCTGCGAGTGCCCTTCGCAGCCATTCCAAGTCTGCAGCCAAGCACGTACCTGGTCATCTGCTCTGGCTTCGTATTTGGGCCGGTCGCAGGTTTCATGGTGGGAGCCCTGACCGCGGTTGTGTCGAACTTCTTTCTCGGACATGGCCCGTGGACGCTGTTCCAGATGGTCGCGTGGGGACTCGCTGGCGCGTCCGCGCCTCTCCTGCGGACATTGCCGTTGCGCTCGGGAATGCTAGCAGGATTCGGTCTCGTATGGGGCTTTGTGTTTGGCGCGATCATGAATATCTGGACGTGGGTATCCTTCGTGTACCCCAACACCATTGAAACGTTTCTTGTCACATGGGCGAACAGCATCTGGTCTGATGCATTGCATGCGGCAGGGAACGCCCTTTTCCTTGGATTGCTGGGAGTGCGCACTATCGCGATACTGCGTCGATACCATGGTCGCTTTCAATGGGTCAGGCTTGATCCGGAGGCCCTTGACGCGGCAGATCAGAGCAGGTGAGGGAGCAATTCCACGGTTGTGCTTGCCACACGCCTGAATAGGGACAACTGCTACCGCTCTGCCCGATTAGGCTCCCAGCTTGGAAACCATCGGCTCGAAATGGACGGAAATGGTCGCGTGCGAGTGGTTTTGACGAAATGACAAGTGCGTGATAGCATCGAATTGCGGGAGGAACAGGGGCCCACAGAGAAGAAAGCGTTCTACCCGCAGGAGGGCGGTATGGGACATGCGATGATCTGCCAATGGCTGTTTCCTGTAGTTAGCTCTCCGTTGGCTGAGGTGTAGTAGCGGGGACGTGAGGACAAGCCAGGGGAGAGCACGCCGAACCCCCGAGCTCTTCGATGGTAAATGCGCTCACTGAAAGAGGTTGAGCAACGAGCATTCAGCGGATCTGAATTGGGAGAGTAGGGGTCCATAAGGAAGTTAGTACGAGGGGGCGTCGACGCAAGTCGGCGCCCTCTTCTCGTTGTGTTGATGGCTTTGCTACCGAAGCAGTCGAAGAACGACGTTCACCACGATGGTGAGCACCACGCTTATCACTATGGACGTGGCTATCGGAATGAAGAGGCGGAATCCGTCCCTCTGAATCGTGATGTCACCAGGCAGTCTTCCCAGCATTGGGAGTTTTGGCCAGATCAGCATCACGATGCCGATCAAAAGCACGACCACGCCAATGGCGATGAGGAGCCTTGCGAGTGTCGATGTGGGCATTTCGGGCATAAGGCATTGTAGCGCAGGTGTCGTTTGGCAGACCATGTGCCGCGTCGCATGTTGACGCCCCACAATCTGCGGGGTAACGTATTCGACAACGTGCCTCCGCAGGTGATGGGAGTCAACTTCGAGTGCTGAAACGACTCACGATTCGCGATTTCGGAATCATAGAGAATCTCGACTGGTACCCGTCTGCCGGCCTGAACGTGCTGACGGGTGAGACAGGGGCAGGCAAGTCGCTGGTCCTCGATGCACTTGATGTTGTCCGCGGACGCCGCGCCGGGCAGGAAGTCGTGCGCTCTGGCTCAAACGTTGCTTCTGTAGAGGCAGTCGTTGTTTTGTCTGAGACCGAAGGAGCAGAGAACAAAGTCGTCAATTCACGCGAAGTCGTCTTTCGCAGGGATGTGGAGAGGAGTGGTAGGGGAGCGGCGACGATCGATGGCCGAGCTGTGACGGTCAAGACACTCAGGGAGTCGGCAGGTCATCTGTTCGAGTTGCTTGGTCCCAATCAGCAGTTCACGCTTCTCGAACCCAGGGAGCAGCTGCTTCTTGTCGACGCCCACGCAGGGACGGATGCGCTACGGGAACAGTTCGCTTCTCTTGCCGAAGAGGTGAGGGACGTGCGCCGCCGCCTTGCGGCTGCTTCGATTGACGATAGAGAGATGGCCCGCAGGCGTGATCGTCTGGCGTACGAGCTGGCCGAAATTCGCGAGGCCGAACTTGTCGAGGGTGAGGACGACGAACTGGCGGAAGAGGATGCAAGACTGGCCAACATGGACAGGCTGCGGTCGGCCGCGGGCGCTGCCGGAGACAATCTGGGTGGCAGTGATAGAGAGACGCCCTCGGGTTCCGACCAGATAGGAGAGGCGCTACGTGAACTGCGCGAGGCTGCCGCGCTGGACAGACAGTTGGAGCCTATCGTCACCGCGCTTGAGAGCGCTCTGTTCCAGATAGAAGATGCCTCGAGAGACCTGGACAGCTACCGGGATTCCCTGGAATATGACGCTGCTCGCCACGAGCAGGTTCAGGCGCGGTTGGAGGTCATACGCACTCTCAAGAGAAAGTACGGAGAGACGATAGAGGCAGTGCTGGCCTACGCCGAGGCGGCCGAGAAGGAAATGGGCGGCCTTGTGTTCAGCGAGGAGCAACGGGAGGAACTCGAGGCACGAGAGGTGGCGCTGCTCGAGCAGCTTGCAGGACTTGGTGAGGACTTGTCCCTGCGGCGACGCGATGCCTCGCCCGAGCTGGCTGCCGCAGTTGAGCGTGAGCTGGCTGAGTTGAACATGGACGGGACGGGATTCCTAGTCTCTTTCAGCTACGTTGAGGGAAAGGACCTGGAAATCGGCGACGATGAAGCCTGTGGATTCACTTCGGATGGCATCGACGATGTCGAGTTTCTCATCAGGCCAAATCCGGGAGAACCGTTTGTCCCACTTTCGCGTACCGCCTCGACAGGAGAGACTTCACGACTCATGCTGGCCGTCCGCTGTGCGCTGTCCAGAAGTGACGATGTTCCCACTCTTGTCTTTGATGAGATAGACATCGGCGTCGGTGGTAGAAGTGGTGAGATCATCGGACGCAAACTGGTGTCGCTTTCCCGCGACCACCAGGTGATGTGTATCACGCACCTGCCTCAGGTAGCCGCGTACGGGGACAGTCAGTACTTGATTCAGAAGCAGGTGGCAGACAAGCGCACGTTCGTGACCCTCTCTGCACTCGAGGCCCAGGATAGAGAGACGGAATTGTCGGCCATGCTGGGAAGCCTCGGCGAGCCCTCTCTTTTCGGAGCGAAGGAACTCCTGTCGAGGGCAGCGACATGGAAGACCGAGAACACTTGAAAGCTCTCTCCTATCTGTACAACAGGAGATTCCTGCTTAACCCGGAAGCGCTCACATGCTGAAGATTGTCGTCGGCTCCACCAATAGTGGCAAGGTCAATGCCACTCGAAACGTGTTTCGCAGAGCGTGTGGTAGTGTGGATGTCAGCGCCCTGCCGATTGACAGTGGCGTCGGAAAGCAGCCGATAGGGGAGGAATGCTTTACGGGTGCGCGCAATCGTGCCGAATCCGCGTTTGGGGAAGCTCGCAGGAAGGCTCTTCCTGTTGACTTCGCAGTTGGCATTGAAGGAGGACTGCTCTGGCTTCACGAGAGATGGTTTGGTCTGAGTGTCGCGTGCGTTCTCGACGGCGAGGGTAGGGTTTCCTTTGGCACGAGCCCCCTCTTCCAGATGCCGGACGGCGTCGTTGAGGAAGTCACGAACGGCACTGAGTTAGGCGACATAATGATTCGCCTGTCGGGTGATGCCTCCATCCGACAGAGACGAGGCGCGGTCGGATTCCTGACGCGAGGACTGTTGACGCGAGAGGCAGCTCACGAGGCGGCCGTGTCCGCCGCGCTAGCGCCACACTTGAGCCCGGAAGTGTACTCGACATGACGCGCCTTGTACTAGTCCGCCATGGTGAGACGGAGTGGAACAGCGACGCCGTCTATCGGGGTAGGGTGGATGTCGAACTCAGTCCCGCAGGAAGGCTCCAAGCGGAGATGTTGGCCCGGCGGTTTGCTAATCGGAGGCTGATGTTTCTTGGCTCCAGTCCGCTTCTGCGCGCCCGTGACACCGCCTCTGCTATCGCCGTTGCGAGTGGTGCGGAATTGCGGCTTGTTGAGGAATTGGTGGACTTGGATTGTGGGCAGTGGCAGGGACTTAGCGATGCTCATGTGAAGGAGAGATTCCCAGAGTTGCGTCGCCAGTGGCATGTCGCACCGCATACCGTGACTTTGCCGGGCGGGGAGTCTCTCAGTGACGTGGAAGCTCGGTTTGCGCGACTACTCGAACGGGTTCGCGGAATCGATGGGACCATCCTTCTTGTCTCTCACCGTGTCGTACTCAAAGTCGCCGTGTGCCACTTGCTGGGGCTGGACAGCTCTCACTTCTGGGACATAAGGGTAGACCTTGCCGGCATCACGGAATTCGATCTGTCTCCCGCCCGCGCGGTGCTTGTGAGGCACAACGATGTGTCTCATCTGTCACAGGCGAATGGCGCCGTGGCCCCTGACTTCTAGTCGGCGCGGCTATTCGTCGAACCACTCAGAGTGACTCTTGTCCACTGACTTGCCGTTGCGCAGGACGTAGACCATAAGTCGCGTGTGCTTCTCATCGGGGAGCTTGAGGGTCATCTCGATGTCGATGTGTTCTCCCACTTCGAGGTCGAACGGCTCGCTCTCGATAGTGTTCCAGAGCCGCCCTTCCCCTGCGTCGAAGCCGGCATAGACGGAGCAGTCGTATGCCGCGGAGGTTCCCTGGTTCTCTACATTCAGATTGAGGTTGTATGTGCTTCTTCCGCGGCGTCCCGTCCAGTCGTGTTCGATGACAGAGCGCGGTGTGAAGTCGTATATGTAGGCGAGCTGTCCCTCGTACTCTTCTGGCACCATGCCAATGCGGCCCGCCAGTCCTGTGCTCTCAAGGTAGAAGTACTTGCCGTCGTTGTACGGGTAGTACGTGCCGGCGTACTTGGAATCCTCCAGCACACCTACCGCGATGTGTTCCGGGAGACGTATAAGCACGACGTCGTAGCCAAGCTCAACCATGAGCTTCCCGAGCAGAATGGCAGTGTCTTCACAATCGCCACCCTCAGCGACCAGCGTCTCGATGGGATAGCGCGCGTAGTCGTCGAAGCCGGTCGTCTCAGCGTCCACGGTGTAGTTGAGTTGCTGAACAAACGCAGCAATGAAGTGGACTGTCTCGTAATCGTCAAGGCCAACCGAGCGTGCCTGTTCAAGCAGTGCTTGGCCCAGGTCCTGCACAACTTCTCTATCGACTTCCTCTGTTGCGTACACACTGTAGTCTCGCGTGTGTGGCCGAGGTTTGTCGCAGTAGTACTTGTGCAAGCTCCTCGGAATCTCAACCGACCAGTGCCACGTGATGTCGTCGAAGCGCCAGTAGGTCCATTCGAAGTCCTTCCTGATGACTTCATCGCCATCCAGCGGATTGGAGGCGGGAGCAGCTTCCTGCACCTCGCCGTTCTGGCTGACAGCCGTCTCAGGTTCAGACGCGCAGCCTGCAAGAACAGAACTGGCGAGAAGACAGATAGTCAGGAGGAATTGCAGTCTACGAAGGGGTGTTGACCGTCCAGTAGTGCGCGTTGTGAGCACGAAACGCCTCGAAGCAATAAAGAAGGTCTGGCGCGCCTGGGGGGATTCGAACCCTCGACACCCGGTTCCGAAGACCGGTGCTCTTGTCCGCTGAGCTACAGGCGCTGGGGTGAACGGAGGGATTCGAACCCTCGATCTCCAGGGCCACAACCTGGCGCCTTAACCACTAGGCTACGCTCACCACGAACACGCTATTATACCGAGAAGCGCAGCTTCTTCAAAGTGTTGCCAC
>Ga0272441_10014720_pt1 | contig 11035 bp, 10 predicted proteins | sample SSMProp6N_FD_193582 | JGI IMG/M metagenome (GOLD analysis project Ga0272441, IMG submission 193582) | Marine sediment archaeal communities from Little Sippewissett salt marsh, Falmouth, MA, United States - SSM-Prop-6N | ecosystem: Environmental > Aquatic > Marine > Wetlands > Sediment ...
GAGCACTCGATGTAGTCGAATTCCCCCAGGCCCATGGCCGGAATGTCCAGCAGGGAGCCGTGGATCCAGCGGATGTTCTCCAGGCCGCGGACCGCTGCACGCTGCTGGGCGATCCGCATGGAGGCCCGGCTCAGGTCCACATAGACGATCGATGCATCGGTATCCCGGAGCTGGTGGGCGAGATAGACCGTCGCGTCCCCCGTACCGCCCCCCGCCACCAGCACCCGGAAGCCGTCGCGGAAGTCCCGCCGCCCGCGGTAGCCGTAGTGGTTGATAACGTCCAGCCCGCTCAAGGCGGTACGGGCCAGCCGCCGGTTCTCATCGTCCGGGTCGCGCTGGGGGTACGGGAAGTCCTCGTACTGTCGGCGGACGGCCGAGGTGATCTGGTCGGTGGACGTGTCCATCTGGCTATGCTATCGGCAGCGAGCGGGGCTGTCCTGTCGGCTTTTGTCCAGCGGATGAGGTCGGCTTCGCACGATGCAAACGGGACCCACCGGCCTGGTGGGTCCCGCTCGTTGTCACCTGGAAAGGCGTCTCCCGCCTGGGTCGGGATCAGGGTGCGGTCGTTCTTGCTTGAAAGACAGGCCGCCTTTCCCAGCTCAGTGCGTCAGGGCGCCCCGCTACCCGAGCAGCTGCAGCGCCATCTGCGGCATGCTGTTGGCCTGGGCCAACATGGAGATGCCGGCCTGGGCGAGCACCTGGTTCCGCGTCAGGGCGGCCATCTCCGTGGCGACGTCCACGTCGCTGACGCGGCTCTCGGCGGCCATGAGGTTCTCCGCCTGAATGTCAATGACGCTGGCCGCCGCCTCCAGTCGGTTCATCATGTAGCCGAGGTTCGCTCGGAACGTGTCCTTGGTGGCGATGGCGCTTTCCACGGCCGCAATTGCCGCCTGCGTGCCCAGCGTGAGGCTGTCGGCGCCGTCGGTGTTGACGAAGCCGCCGGTGGCCACCTCGTCCGCGCCGAGGGCGGCGGCCCACACCGGGTCGCCCGTGTCCGACACGGCGAAGTTCACGTCGCCGGAGGTGTGGTGGGCGAGTTTCAGGACGTACTGTCCCGTGTCGCTGTTGTAGGCGGCGGTGGCGATGTCCCATCCGGCGACCGCGGCGCGGCTGGACTGGTTCAGCGCCGTGACCGTTTCGGCCAGCGTGAGGCTGCCGTTGCCGACGGTCACCGTCGCAGCCTGGTCGTCGTCGAAGGTGAAGGTGATGTCGTCGGCGGCGTCATCGCCGGTGAAGTAGTTGTCCGTGGTGGCGCCCACGCCGCGTCCGGAGGCGATCTCGACGGCCCCGCCGACGCCCAGTGTGGTGCCGCGCATGTCCTGCTTGTCGACCTTGATGGTCTGCCCGGCCACCAGGCCGCCGCCAAGGGCGATCTCGAGCGCGTCGGCCGCCGTGGTGTTCAACAGGTTGTTGTCGTTGAACTCGGTGTTCGTCGCGATGCGGGTGATCTCCTGGGCCAGCTCGTCGAACTCGTTCTGCATGATGCTGACCTGCGTTACAGAATACGAGTCCGTGGCCGACTGCTCCGCCAACTCCCGCATGCGAACGAGGATGTCGTCGATCATTGACAGGCCACCCTCTGCGGCCTGGAGCATCGAGATCGCGTCGCGGGAGTTTCGAGCGCCCTGCTGGAGCGCCGCAACGTCCGCGCGAATCAACTCGCGCACGGCCAGGCCGGCCGCGTCGTCCTTCGCGCTGTTGATGCGCAGGCCGGACGAGAGCCTTTGAACCGAGTCCGCCAAGGCGTCATAGCTCCTGCCCAGATGCCTCGCGGCGCCATCGGCCATGAGGTTGTTCTTGATTGCCAGCATGCCCTGCTCTCCTCTAAAATGAGTCGACGTGCGACCAAGCCCAATTGCCGTCCCCGGCCCGCGTTCCCGGGCGGGTCCTTCGGGGACTCACAGGCGTTTTCCAGATTGATACGGCCTTCCGACCTGTCCAGTCGCCGATCCCGTCTGCGTCTCGATCGGCTCCGCGCCCTTGCCATGCTGCAACTCATTATCGATCCCTGCCGGAGAAACTTGAGTTCCAGTCCGCAATAATCGGAGGCTTTGACAGGACCGGAATGGCCGCACAGGTCCTTCAGCCGAGGGAACCTGCAGAAACGGTATAGGCGTAGGATCTTTCATGTTCTTTACTTATGGGCGAAGGTCCGGCAGTTTAACTTAATGGTTTTGTGTGGAATGAGAGGAGTAGATAAAATAAGCAAAATAAGATGAAGGCGCTGTTTGTTGGTCTTCTGCGGCCTGTGCGTTTCTCATCAAATGCGCATAGAAAAGGACCCGCCCGGTCAAGCCGAGCGGGTCCGTGTCCCCTTTGGGTCCGGCGTCAGTTGGTTGACTACCCGAGCAGCTGCAACGCCATCTGCGGCATGCTGTTGGCCTGGGCCAACATGGAGATGCCGGCCTGGGCGAGCACCTGGTTCCGCGTCAGGGCGGCCATCTCCGTGGCGACGTCCACGTCGCTGACGCGGCTCTCGGCGGCCATGAGGTTCTCCGCCTGGATGTCAATGACGCTGGCCGCCGCCTCCAGTCGGTTCATCATGTAGCCGAGGTTCGCGCGGAACGTGTCCTTGGTCGAGATGGCGCTCTCCACGGCGGTGATCGCCGCCTGCGTGCCGAGCGTGAGGCTGTCGGCGCCGTTGGTGTTCACGAAGCCGGCCGTGGCCACCTCGTCCCCGCCGAGGGCGGTGGCCCACACCGGGTCGCCCGTGTCCGACACCGCGAAGGCCACGTCGCCGGCGGTGTGGTGGGCGAGCTTCAGGACATACTGCCCCGTGTCGCTGTTGTAGGCGGCGGTGGCGATGTCCCAGCCGGCGACCGCGGCGCGGCTGGACTGGTTCAGCGCCGTGACCGTTTCGGCCAGCGTGAGGCTGCCGTTGCCCACGGTCACCGTCGCGGCCTGGTCGCCGTCGAAGGTGAAGGTGATGTCGTCGGCGGCGTCGTCGCCGGTGAAGTAGTTGTCCGTGGTGGCGCCCACGCCGCGTCCGGAAGCGACCTCAACGGCCCCGCCGACGCCCAGTGTGGTGCCGCGCATGTCCTGCTTGTCAATCTTGATGGTCTGCCCGGCCACCAGGCCGCCGCCGAGGGCGATCTCGAGCGCGTCGGCCGCCGTGGTGTTCAACAGGTTGTTCTCGTTGAACTCCGTGTTGCTCGCGATCCGGGTGACTTCCGACGCCAGCTCGTCGAACTCGTTCTGCATGATGCTGACCTGCGTGGACGAGTACGAGTCCGTGGCCGACTGCTCGGCCAACTCCCGCATGCGAACGAGGATGTCGTCGATCATCGACAGGCCACCCTCTGCTGTCTGGAGCATCGAAATCGCGTCCTGGGCGTTGCGCGACCCCTGCTGGAACGCGGCCACGTCCGCCCGGATCAACTCCCGGACGGCCAGGCCGGCCGCGTCGTCCTTCGCGCTGTTGATGCGCAGGCCGGACGAGAGCCTCTGGACCGATTGGGCCAGCGAATCGTAGCTGATGCCCAGGTACCGTGCGGCACCATCGGCCATAAGGTTGTTCTTGATTGCCAGCATGTCCTACCTCCTCTAGAAGACCGTCGGCGCGTCCCGACCCTCCACAGGCCGCAGACTTTCCGGGCTGTTGACCCGATGCGGGCCCAACTTCCTCCGCTCCTCTGCGAGCACGAGGACAACCCGAATAAACCGCCTTTTGCTCCAATTCCGTTGTGGCGTTCCCAACACCAGTCCTAGCTATCGAACGGCACAATAGGCAACTTGAGTAATCTGCAAAAATCAATATACGAGTATTCGAGGCCGACCGTCGGGCGGTGAATCTCCCGTCGGAACAGGCATGGTGCAGAACGCCTTGGGTGGCTCGGCGATCCCAGAGACCCCGGGGCAGAAACAGGGAGCCAGGACGCGAAAGCAAGAAGAGAAAGAAGTGGAGATGCCCCCCCCGGGACGGGAAGATGCCGGACTACAAACCGGTGTCCAAGAGGGCCTGCGCCGCCCGGTCGATCGCCTCGGCAGTATCCAGCGCGCCGTCCGCCAACAAGGCCTTGGCCTCCGCGATGGCGTGGGTGTCTACCTCAGGCACCGCGCGAGCATTGGCGATCAACCGCTTCTGGGAAGAGACCACCTCCGTACCGTCGCCGCTTACATCCGTCCCCGCGCCGTCGGGCCGGGCCGCGGCGCCCGAACGGCCCTTCTGCGGCTGACGCGGGTCCGGGATGTAGCTGCCGTCTACACGCACGCTCATGGCTCCGGAGGGGTCTATCGTATTCATTATCGTTCTCTCCGTTGTCTACTTCAGTGTTCTTCCGGCCGCGAGCTGCTTTTTCGTCGGCGAGGGGCGGCGCGGGAATGTCCCCGCCGCCTCGTGGGTGACGAATCGCTCGAAGGCCTTTGGGCTCTTGAGGACGAGGTCCGGGCCCAGCGGATCGTAACCGGTTCGCAGCGCCTCGCAATAGTATTCATGAATCCTGCGTTCCGTGGCGCGGTCGGTGGTGTCCCAGATGTGATCCACTCCCCAGACGAGTTTCCCGTCCCGGAGGTTCATGAGCTTCAGGTACAGCCCCAACTGCATACAAGGGAAGGGCTGGAAGTGGCTGATTCGCCCGAACAGCACGGCGTCGCAGCCCAAGGCGGCTCGCATGGTGGCCATCTCCTCCAGCGTGAGGGCCTCGAGGCCATGGATCGGGAGGTCTCGGCAGACGACATCGGCGCGGCGGACGACGTCGACGTGGAACAACCGCCGCGCCTGCACCGCCGACGCCAGCGCCCGCGTGGTGTCCCACGCCACGTCCGGCGGGCATTCATCGACGGCCCCCAACTCGACGAGCACCACCCGCCCGACACGATGCACGTCATGGGGCGAACTGAGGAAGAAGCCGATCTCCCGAGCCGCCGGGGCGGCGTCTTGCCGGCAGCCCGACAGCGCGCAGCTTGCCAGCAGCGCGGCGGCGATCTCAACCGCTGTTCTTGCCCGTGGGGTCACTGGAGGCGTCCTTTACACTGAGGCTTGGCTTGGCGATGGGCCCGCCGGCGGCCGGCGCGGTCTCGCCGTTGAGCAGCATGAGGATCTTGCGGAGGGCGTCAATCTGGGCCTCCTCGTACTGCTCCATGTCCCGTCGGAATCCCATGACGTTGTTCTTCCATTCCTGCAGCGCCCGCTTCTGCTCCATGATCTCGTCGTTGGCGTCTCCGAGCTCCTTCTGTGCCTGCGCGACGGCGTCCTCGAGCTGGGCGACTTGCGACAGGAGCTTGCGGTTCTCCTGCGTCAGGGCCTTGTTGGTCTTCTGGGTCTCCATGAGCTGCTCGGCGACCGCTGCGTACTTGCGGGACAGCTCGAGCGCCGTATCGACCGCACCGTTCTTTCCTCCCCCGTCGTCATCGCGGACGGCCGAGCCGGCCATGTAGTCGAGAGGGGGCTCTTGCGGTTCCGGCGCGGGCGTGGCGGCGGGTCTCGTGCCGGCGGCTTGCTCCGCCGCAGCGGGGCCGTCCGGCCCGCCCGGACGCGAGAAGGACAGACGGACTCCCTCGCAGCCGGCCAGCAAGACCGGAAGGGCGACGAGCGGGATTCCGATGAGAAGGCGATTCATTGGGATTCTCCTGATTCGCAGTGCTGAGGGGCTAGGGCGCCGCGGGCGCCGCGGGAGGCGGGTCCGCCAGGGCGCACCGCAGACGGATGACGTTGCCGCATGCGCAGGTGATCTCGACGAGAGCCGAGGCGGTGTCCTGTTCGACGATTCGTGCGGCGGCCCGCGGGCGAGACGAACCGACGGCCGATCCGGCACCGATGGGCTTCGGCCGCCCGGGGCGGACCCGGTTGTGCTTCAACACGCCGCTGGCGATCTGACTCATGTGCGTTTTCCTGTCTCGCAGATTCGCTCAGGCGAGGACATCGATCTCGTGCTCCTCGGGCGGGTCTGCGTCTTGAGGGGGGCTCTGGGCCTCGGCGCTGTCGGACAGCTCGACACTGACCGCCGCCTCATCCGGCTCGGCGCGAGGCGGGCGTTTGCCCTTGCGGCCCTTGGCGTCCTGCTGCCGCGGGTCCTCACGGTCGGTGACCGCGTGGTAGCTGGCGATCTCGCCCGTTCCTGGCAGCCGGCGAATCGAGTAATCGCTGTCCGGGCTCACGGTTCCATCCTCAGTTTCATCGAGAGCTTGAACAGGGCGCTGGCGTGGATCTGGCTGACGCGGCTTTCCGTGATCCCCAGCACCTGCGCCGTTTCCTTCATGGTCAGGTCGCGCTCGTAGTACAACAGAACGACCAGCCGGTCCTTCCTGGGCAGTTGGGTGATCGCCTTGGCCAGGCGGGCGAGCTGTTCCCTGCGCTCGGCCTCGGCGGCGGGTGTGGGGGTGCTGTCGGGTGGGACAAAGGCCCCCAGCACGGACTGATCCTCGTCCATCCCGTGGATCGACAGGACGCGCTGCTTGCGGGCCTCCTCGAGGGTGTGGTAGAGCTCCGCCAGGGAGATGCCCGCTCGCGCCGCGAGGGCCTCATCAGCGGGCGGGCTGCCCTGCTCGGCGGCGACTTGCTCGTAGGCCCGACGGATCGCCCGGACGCGGGCGTGAATGGACGCCGGAACGAACGACCGGCTGCGGATCTCGTCCAGCACGGCCCCGCGGATGCGAATGTAGGCGTACGTCTTAAACGTCGATTCTCGTCCGGGGTCAAAGGCCCGCGCCGCCTTGACCAGCCCCAGCGTGCCCGCGGAGATGAGGTCGTCGAGCTCTCCTCGGTAGCCCAGCGCGGCCGTGATCTTCCCGACGACGTGCCGGACCAGCGGCACGTGGTCGAGGATCCAGCGTTCTTCCCGGGCTTCCCGCGACTGGCGGGCGTAGGCCTCGGAGATCCTCGCCTTCAAGGCCGCCGGGGCCACGGGGCACGCCGCTTGCCTAGCCGGTGTGTTCACTGCGTGGTTCCTCGGCGCCGCCGCGGCGGGTGACCATCGCGGCGACCACAATGTTCAGGATCAGCTTCCCGGCGATCATCGTCAGGAGGTACAGCGCCACCGCGCCGACGCCGGCTCGCATCGCGCAGACGGACATGGGCACTTCGCACGCGCAGCCGACCGCGCTGAGCACGAAGAAGCCGATCACCGCGATGGATACCGCATATCGTCGCACGTCCGTCCTCGTCTGCCGGCGGGATGACGCGCCCGCCGGGATGTCAGGTCGCCTGCATCACCACCGGGGATTCCTCGCCGGACCCGGCCCGAACCGTTCCCACCGAGTCCACGTCCGTTCCCACGGCGACTTCGTCGTAGGCCAACACCGGCAGTTGGGGGATCTGTCGGGCCAGCAGGCCCGCCAGATGCGGGCGCAGCAGGCTGTCGCAAAGCAGTACGGTCCCGTCGTGGCCCTGGGTCATGGCCTCTTTCCACACATCGGCAATCGCCCGAACCAGGTCCACGGTTCTCTCGGGCGGCAGGGCGCCCCCGGCCGAGCCGTCGTCGGACGCCACGCTGCTCCGCAGCTCGTATTCCAAGCTTGGTTCTATGGTTATGGCTCGAATTCGCCCGGCGAAATCCGCGTGCTGCTCCGTGACCGTCCGGACGACGGCCTTGCGGGTCAACTCGGTGAGCACGGCGGGGTCCTTGGTCCGCGCCGCATGGTCGCCGAGGCTCTCGATGATCTGCGGAAGGTCCCGGACGGGGATGCCATCCTTCAGCAGGCCCTGAAGCACCCGGTGCAGCAAGGCGAGCGGAACCGTCTCTCCGACGACGCCGCTGACCAGCGTCGGCTGCTTGTCTCGCAGCCGGTCCACCAACCGCTGCACGTCGTCCCGCGTCAGCAGCTCGTGGGCGTGCTGGCGGAGCGTCTCCGAAAGGTGCGTGATCAGCACGCTCTCGGGGTCCACCACGGTGTAGCCCCGCAGCTCGGCCTCTTCCTTGCGCTCGGGGCCGACCCACAGCGCCGGGAGATGGAAGACCGGCTCGACCGCCTGCTTGCCGGGGACGGGGGCCTCGACGGTGCCGGGGTCCATGGCCATGAACATGTCCGGCTCGAGCCGGCCGGTTCCCACGACGTGGTTGTTCAGGCGGATCTCGTAGCTGTTGGGGTCGAGCGAGACGTTGTCCTTCAGCCGCACCAGCGGCAAGATGATGCCGTACCGCTCGGCGAACTTCCGCCGCAGCGGGCCGATCCGGTGGGACAGGCTGCTGTTGCGGCGCGGGTCGACCGTCTTGATGAGCTTCGGGCCGACGAGGACCGCGACGCGGTCGACGTCCAGCAGGTCCTCGACGGGGGGCTCGGCGCCCTCGGCGTCCCTCCGCGGCTTTCCCGCCTGGGCCTGCTGCTTCTCGGACTGCCCCAGTGACCGGGCCACCATGCCGATCATCAGCGACAGGGTGATGAAGGGGACCTTCGGCAGGTTCGGGACGAAGACCATCGCCGCGAGAATGAACGACGCGATCCAGAGCGGCCGGCTCTTGGCAAGCAACTGCCGTACCAGGTCCTGGCTGACGTTGCCCTTGCTGGAGGTCTTCGAGATCAGGAAGCCCGCCGACGTGGAGATGATCAGCGCCGGGATCTGGCTGACCAAGCCGTCGCCCACGGCCAGGATGGAATACGTTCGGATGGACTCGGCCGCGGTCATCCCGCGCGTGGTGCCCATCACGAACCCGCCGACGAGGTTGATCCCGGTGATGACGAGCCCGGCGATGGCGTCGCCGCGGATGAACTTGCTCGCCCCGTCCATGGAGCCGTAGAACTCGCTTTCCCGGCCGATCTTCTCCCGCCGCTGTCGGGCCTCCTGCTCGCCGATCAGCCCGGCGTTGAGGTCGGCGTCGATTGCCATCTGCTTGCCGGGCATGGCGTCGAGGTTGAACCGCGCGGCGACCTCGCTGATCCGCTCCGAGCCCTTGGTGATCACGACGAACTGGATCACCACGAGGATCAGGAAGACCACCAGCCCGACGATCAACTGCCCCCCCACGACCATCTGCCCGAAGAACTCAATGATCTGACCGGCGTCGCCCTGGAGCAGGATCAGCCGCGTCGAGGCGACGTTCAGGCTCAGGCGGAACAGCGTCAGGAACAGCAGCAGCGACGGGAACGTCGAGAACTCGATCGACTCCCGGGCGGACAGCGTGATCACCAGCGTCGCCAGGCCCACCGCGATGCTCGTCGACAGCAGGAGGTCCATCACGAACGTCGGCAGCGGCAGCAGGAGCGTGGCCAGGACGCACGTCAGCCCGGCCGCGAAGACGATGTCGTTGTGCTCCATCAGCCGCCAGATGCCCGTGACCGGCGCGTCCGGCGAGGCGGTCGCTACATTCTCGTTCTCAGGTGCCATCGGTCCTTACTTCGCTGTCCATCGGGGTGTTCGGGCACGAGCGCGTCGGTCCGTCGCCCTTCGTTGCCGGTGCGGTCTCATCCGCCCGTCCGTTGCTTCTTCAGCCGGTAGATCATGGCCAGCACCTCGGCGACGGCGACGAACAGCACCTCGGGGATCGGCTGGCCGACCTCGACGGCCCCGAAGATCGCGCGGGCCAGCTCCGGGCGGTGGACGATCGGCACGCCGTGGGTGCGGGCGATCTCCTTGATTTTCTCGCACACGAGGTCGCCGCCCTTGGCGACCACTTGGGGGGCCTGCATTGTCTTGGTGTCGTAGCGCAGCGCCACGGCCACGTGCGTCGGGTTGGCGACGATCACGTCGGCGGTGGGCACGTCCTGGAGCATTCGCTTGCGGACCATCTCCATCTGCGTCGTCCGGATCCGCCCGCGAAGCTCCGGGGACAGCTCGTGCTGCTTTCGCTCCTCCTTGACCTCCTGCCGGGTCATACGGAGGTCCTTGCGGTACTTGCGCCGCTGGTAGAGCAGGTCGATGCCCGCGATCGCCAGGATGCCGATCGCCATCCTGCCCAGCACGCCGAGGACCAACGTGGAGATGCCCTCGGCCATCGCGTGGGGCTCGGCCCACCGCAGGGCGCAGCACCGGCCGATGTTGTCCCGCAGGTAGTAGTAGACGATCGCCAGGATTACACCCAGCTTGGCCAGGGAGATCCCCAGCCGCACGAGCGACTGCATGGAGAAGAGGTTCTTCATGCCCCGGACGGGCGAGATGCGGTCGAAACGCAGGCGGACGGCCTTGGGGCTGAAGGCCCAGCCGCTGCCCAGCAGGCTGGCGAAGATGGACCCCGCCGCCGCACACAGCAGGAACGGCGCGGTGACCGTCATCGCGCCGGACAGCTTCGACTCCAGCGCCGCGCCGATCCCGCCCCAGCCGACCGTGGCCGGCGGGCGCACGGCCACGCCGTCGCGGACTTGGTCGACGCACCACTGGTAGATGTCTTCGCCGAGCAGCGCCAGGCCGATCAGCAACGTGCCGATCATGACCGCCGAGGGCAGCTCGCGGTTCTGCGGAACCTGCCCCTCCTCGCGTGCCTTCCGCAAGCGATCGGGGGTCGCTTCTTCCGTCCGTTCTGATGCGGGTTGGTCGGGCATGGGTCTGCGAACAGCTCAGCAGCTAGATGCCGCGGCGCTCGGAACCGCCTCTGGCATCGTGGTCGGTTCGGTCGGGTATCCGGTCGGTGGTTCCCTGCGAGGCGGGCTCCGTCGTAAACCTCTTTTTTCCATGTAGTTCCATGGGTTCCGCTTTCCGTTCACATCAACTGGCCGATCCACTGCGCGATGTCCTGCGTGAAGGCCTGGAGCGAAGGGACCAGGGCGACGGCCATGCCCAGGCCCACGGCTACACGCAGCGGCAGCGAGGTCAGCAGGACGTTCATCTCCGGCAGGACGCGGGCCAGCACGCCCAGCACGACGGCCAGGATCAAGAACGCCGCCAGCATCGGGGCTGCGAGCTTCAGGGCGAACAGGAGCATGCTGGACCCGGCCGCCAGCACGGCGGTCGTCAGCGCGCCGAAGTCGATCGCTCCCGCCGCCGGCAGGACCTGGAAGCTCCGCGCGATGGTCCGCAGCAGCAGATGGTGCCCCCCGGCGGCGAAGAACAGCAGCATGAACAACACCTCGAAGAACATCCCCAGCGGCTGGGTCTGCTGGTCCGTCGACGGGTCGACGATCGAGGCCATGTAGAAACCCATCTGCCGCCCGATAAGAATCCCGCCTT
>Ga0272441_10014721_pt1 | contig 11035 bp, 9 predicted proteins | sample SSMProp6N_FD_193582 | JGI IMG/M metagenome (GOLD analysis project Ga0272441, IMG submission 193582) | Marine sediment archaeal communities from Little Sippewissett salt marsh, Falmouth, MA, United States - SSM-Prop-6N | ecosystem: Environmental > Aquatic > Marine > Wetlands > Sediment ...
TTGACCCCTAATGGGAGGCATTTCAATGTGTTCACGCCAATCAAAACGTTCAGGAAGAGTACGGGAGGGGTTTCCAGGATCAAAGGGCGTATTGTTCCACCAATCACCAGGGACAATCAAACCACAGAGTGAATTTTCAGAGGCATAAGTAGCAGGAGTTTCCCCAATAGTGAATGCCCATCCTTGTTCTGTAGCGTATGTTTGCCAGGCATCAATATCTTCTTTGGGAATATCAGGATGATAGCACTCATTAGCAGTGGTCAGATGTTGGTTGGTCATAAGCAAATCGTGAGCAGAATATTCATCTAAAGGGTATGATGAAAGTTTTTTATTGTTAGTGTTGAGGGGTAAATTGGCTTGCTCCCAAGCTGCAAATCCTCCCTCAAGGATATAGACATTCTCGTAACCTAAGTTCCTTAGATTTTCATATGCTAGTATACTTTGAGAACCAGTTTGATCATAAAGAATAACACTTTGACCTTCTTGCAGGTACTTATCCAGTTTGTTCTTAAGACAGGTATTACAGCTAACTTGTTCTATGGGTAATAATCGTGCTTCTTTGATGTGATGCTTTTGATATTCTTCAATTGTTCTAACATCATAGAAAATTGCTTTTCCTTGATCAACAAGTGTATTTGCTTGTTCAAGGGCAATATGAATCCCTTTCACATGAAACAAATTAATGTTCGTCTCATTTTGTCCAATACTTGGTTTGGGTAGAACAAACATCATGACAATAAAAAGTGTTAAACCTGCCTGAAGATAGTATGTTTTTTCCTTTCTCACCATTTATTTTCCCCCACTTATTTATAAAACAAAATATTGTAATATTGATATATATTTTTAATTAATAAATATTACTTTTTAATTATAATTTGGTGGTTGATTGTAGGACAAAACAATAAAATATGAAAAGAATATTCAGCAGAATAAAAGGAGATCTTTATGTATCTTACTCAAGAAGAAGAAAAAATTCTGGATGGCGAGAAAGGAGACGTTCTCGAACGTATGTTCAGGTTGCTAACAAGATTAGGAGACATTTATGGTGCTGATAAAATGATACCCATTGGATCGGTACAAGTTGCAGGTGTTTCCTATAAATCGATTGGAGATCCAGGAACAGAATTTTTAGAGGATATGGTTTCAAAAGGTGCAAAAGTCAAGGTATTGACATATCTTAATCCTGCAGGTATGGATCTTGAAAATTGGGAGAAAATTGGTTTTCCAAAGGATTTTGCACAAAACCAACTTCGCATTATGAATGCGTTTAAAAGCATGGGTATTGTCGTAACCTCAACGTGTACACCATATCTTGCTGGAAATCTTCCACGTTTTAGAGAACACATTGCTTGGTCAGAATCTTCTGCAGTTTCGTTTTCAAATTCAGTAATTGGCGCAAGAACCAACAGAGAAGGTGGGCCTTCTGCTCTTGCAGCCGCGATTTGCGGTCGAACTCCAAACTATGGATTGCATCTTTGGAAAAATCGACAACCTACAATTAAAATCAAAGTTGATTCAAAGCTGGAATTTAGCTCTGATTTTGGTGCTCTTGGTTATTTTGTTGGAAAACAAATAAAAAATAAGATTCCGTATTTTACTGGCATTACAGATGCAAATACGGATCAATTAAAAGCCCTTGGGGCAGCAATGGCTGCATCGGGTGCTGTAGCATTATATCATGTGGAAGGTTTGACACCTGAAGCAGATTTAGTTGAAAAGAAGGGTTTAGAATCAATTAATGTTACCAAAAAAGATCTTGATGAAACATATAAAAAGTTAAGTTCAGGCAAAGATCCGGACGTTGTGATTCTTGGTTGCCCTCATGCATCTCTTCGAGAAATTTCAACACTTGCTGATAAACTTAAAGGCAAACATTTGAAGAAACCTATTTGGATTTGTACATCAAGGGTGATGAAAGAAGCAGCAGATAGAATGGGTTTCACAGAAATAATTGAGAAAGCAGGAGGCTATATTGTTGCTGACACCTGCATGGTAGTATCTCCAATTGAACAGATGGGATATAAAACAACAGGAGTAAACTCAGGGAAAGCGGCAAACTATCTACCTGGTTTTTGTAAACAAGATGTCGTTTTTGCAAATATTGACAAACTCATTGAGGGGCAATTATGAAAGGAAGAATGATATCACCTGGAAAAGTAGAAGGAAAGGCAATAGTTTCCCCGGATCCGATTGGATTTTATGGTGGCATTGATGCTAAAACTGGCATTGTCATTGAAAAAGACCATCCATTGGAAGGACAGTGTGTGACTGATAAAATCTTAGTATTTCCCTGTGGGAAAGGATCAACCGTTGGTTCCTATGTCATTTATGGATTAAAGAAAAATGGTGTTGCACCAAAAGCTATAATCAATAAGGAAACGGAAACGATCGTGGCAACTGGTGTTATTCTTGCTGGAATTCCTTGTGTTGATCATATTGATATTGGTAAAATTAACACAGGCGATACCGTAATTGTTGATGCTGATCATGCAACAGTTGACCTTGTCTAAAGTCTATAGAAGCGCTCTCATATGCCATGATACCCCAATACCTGTTATTGACTCTTGGTGATCTCCATCTTCATCAGACCATTTGAGAGTTCCCTGAAGAGAACACGATCCCAGTTTCATTCCTAAGAATGTCGGGAAGCGCCACACTTTATCAATAGAATGTTCTACTTCAATATCTGCATCAAGCACTATATTTGTGCCATACAACAAGGCTTGACTCACAATATAAATAGGATTGAGACTTGGTTTTGCATAATAATTAAATTCTGCAGGCATCTCAACAAAGGGAAATATCTGATCGTCTACTCTGGTAATCTCAATATCAACATTTTTAAGTTCAGTAATAGTCTCACCATTATCGGTAGTTATCAACAATGTACCAAAGGGATTAATTTTGGTCATTTTTCCAGAAATAAATTGTGGTGTGGGAAGAAATCTTGTTGAGTAGACTTGCCATCCATTATCTAAAGTCATATAAAACCAATCCCAACCATTAATGGATCTTTTTGTAATAGCTAAAGGAGTCCATGAATGTTCATGATGTCCAGTTCCTTTGACAGAGAATTCTTGGCCATTGATAGTAATAGTACCTGAGACACTACAACCTAAAAATAGATAATTAGCAATACTACTTTCTGATTTATCAAACGCTCGTGTCCCTACAGTCCAGAGGGGAAGTGAATTTGCATGATAATCCAAATCAATAATGATTTCGTTGTGTTCATCAATATCTCTGTCCTCAGCATGCACATGCCAATCAGGATATTCTCCTTCCGCCCAAGAATCTTCAAATTCGACATTAACTCCTGGAGAACTAGCGATTAAGGTGCCGGTATTAAGAATATTTAGATAGCGTTCTTTGTTAATCATACCGCCAAAGCTTTCTCCACCATCCCCGTAGAGAGTAACTACCAGCACATCCGGTTTTAATGTTCCAAGAAGATCGCCCCTTGCCATATGATTAAAACTTACCTGAATGGACCAATTTTGTAACTCACTGTCTTCATCATTAAAGACGGCGCCATAATACCACCATTCTCGAGAAATACGAATTTTATCATAGTGGACACCTTCATCCTCTGGTGAAACGTCTCTCCTATAGGAAGGAATAAATGATGTTGGTGGAGTAAAAATTTCTTCAGGAGTAACCGTTTCATTTCCATTGTCAGGCGGAGGAAGATCATTTGGTGGTGGAGAGGATATAAAATACCCTGCTTTATATAAAAAAAGACCCGCTACGGTTATCAGGGCTACCACTATGATGGCGTCAATTTTCTTAAATCTAAGTCTCATTCTCCACCAAACTTAGTATTTTTATATATATAGCTTTATTATAATTCTTATTAATAGTTTTCTTTACAATTGTTATCCAAAAGCTTCAAGAGGATATTTTTATATGAGCATGAAAGATTATACAGAAAACAAAATGTGGAGGTTACAATGGTAGATATAGAGGATATCAAAAGGTCCTTTTCAGAATTACAATGGATTAAAAATACAGAACTACGAGAAAAAGTTGCGAAAGTTTGGACTGAAGCTGCTAAAAGAGGTAAATGGAAATCATTAAAGGATGTTCCTTTTACACTTCTTCTTGAGAACTCAGGATGCCTTGTTGATCATACGAAAAGAATTACCCATTTAGTAAAAAGTATCTATGATCAACGCGATGAGTACCTTAATTTAGATGCCCTCATTGCTGGTGCTTTACTTCATGATGTTGGAAAACTGTTAGAATATGAAGTGAAAAATGGTGCTGTTGTGAAAAGTAACTATGGAAGTATATTTCGCCATCCTGTGTCTGGTGCCCTTCTTGCACATGCAATGGGCCTTCCTGACGAAATCGTCCATATTATTTACGCTCATTCTCATGAAGGAGATACGTTAAAAAGAAGTCCGGAAGCCATTATTGTTAATCATTGTGATTTTATCGATTTTGAGATTAAAAAATCATTGGTGTAATTCTATGAAAATTAAAAATGCTGCTGGAAGATCGATTGAAACGGAGATCAATCATATTTCGTATACTCCTTTCCAGGGTGCTTCAAAATACTCCTATTCTTCTAAAGTTGCTTCTAGTCTTCAAGCAGCATTGAAACAATGTGATATTCAGAACGGCAATACCATATCCTTTCACCATCAGCTCCGTAATGGCGATTATGTCGTCAATATGACCTTGGAGACCATTCGTGAGCTTGGCATTAAAAATATAAGAATGGCACAAACTGCGCTCTTTAATGTCCATGAGCCAGTTATTGAATTTATTAAAGAGGGTGTAATCAATCGCATTGAGGGAAGTATTAATGGTATAGTGGGAGATTTTATCTCTAAAAATCCTCTCTCTCACCCGATCATCTTACGATCTCATGGAGGAAGGTGGGCAGCAGTTAAAACAGGGGAATTGCCAATAGATATTGCTGTTATTGCTGCTTCGACTGCAGACGAGCGGGGTAATGCTACAGGAATTCAAGGAACAAGTGCGTTTGGACCAATTTCCTATTCTGAAATTGATGCCATGAAAGCAAAATATGTTATTATTATCACCGATAATGTAGTAGACTATCCTTTACAGTACCAGGAAATTCAAGAACGGTATGTTGATTGTGTTGTCAAGGTTGACCAAATAGGAGATCCACAAAAGATCATGTCTGGAACAACAAAAATTACTGAAGATTCCATGAAATTAAAGATTGCCCGTGACTGTGTAGATCTGATGGATGCCGCAGGAATAATCAAAAATGGGATGATTTTTCAGTCAGGTGCAGGTGGAATCTCTCTAGCGGCCATGAAATATTTAGGAGAGCGACTAAGAGAAAAAAAAGTGATTGCATCGTGTGCAACTGGTGGTCTAACAAAATTAATAATTGATATCTTTGAATCAGGACACGTCAAGCATCTCTATTATTCACAAGTATTTGACGACTACTCCGTCAATTATATAAAAAATACATTAGGGATGCCAGCGGATATTGGTCACTATGCTGATCCGACATCAAAAGGAAGAACCATTGATGGACTTGATACGGTGGTACTGGGGGCAACAGAAGTTGATGTCGATTTCAATGTAAATGTTAATACTCATAGTGATGGGAGATTACTTCACGGAATTGGTGGGCATCAAGATACGGCTGCTGCAGCACATCTCACGATAATCACAGCACCGATATTTAGAAAAACAAATCCTATTGTTCGAAAAAAAGTAACAACAATAACAACACCTGGTGATGTTGTTGACGCAATAGTAACCAATGAGGGAATTGCTATTAACCCCAAACGAAAAGATTTACTAGATAAAACCAAGGGAAATAGTAACATTGTACCAATACAAGAACTTCAAGAGATGGCCTATGAAGCAACGGGTGGCCCAGTAGAATTGAAATTTAATGATACCATTATCGGTCTTACGAAATGGTTTGATGGGACAGTTCTTGATACTATTTATCAGGTAAAGGAGTGATAGTATGAAATGGAAAACTTCAATTACAAAAGTAGAACCTAATCATTTAGTGACACGAGGATATCGCCAAGAAGATTTGATAGGAAATGTGCCATATTCTCATGTCGTATATTTACTTCTAAAGGGCGAACTTCCTTCCAAAGAACATGGAAAAATGATAGATGCAATTCTTACCGCTTGTATAGATCATGGTGTAACACCTCCTTCTTCTATTGCCTCCCGAACGGTTGCATCAGGAGGGGTTTCCCTACCTACTGCAGTGGCAGCAGGAGTTCTTTCAATAGGTGATGCACATGGTGGGGCAATTGAAAAAGGAGCACAATTATTACAGGAAAGTATTGCACAAAACAAAGAAAAACAACTCTCTTTAGATAAATTAGCTGAACTTATTGTAAACGATGGTAAAAAGCATCATAAAAGAATCTTAGGATTCGGTCATAGGATTCATACCTTAGATCCACGAACCACAAGACTATTTTATCTTGCTGACGAATTACGTATTACTCGAGATCATATTTTACTTGCAAAGGCCATTGAAAAACAACTCGAAATAGCTCATGGAAAAAAACTTCCCACAAATGTTGATGGGGCAATAGCTGCTATAATATCAGATATGGGGTTTGATTGGAGACTTGGTAAAGCATTCTTTTTATTAGGACGTGTTGCTGGTCTCACTGCTCATGTATATGAAGAGCAAACAAAAGAAAAACCTATGAGAAAAATGTTTGATATTCCATATGACTATGATGGCCCTAAAGAACGATCATTAGAATAAACAGAAAAAAGTACACTCTACAAAAAATGTTAAATACTGACTGAGATGATATACAAGTAACAAATGAAGATTTTACTTATCTTTCCTCGGATTGAACACGGTGTATCAACCTATCACGATAAAGGATCGTGGGAATCTATTCTATTTGGTTATCCTGTAATTACGTTACCCCATATTGCTGCTATTACTCCAAAAAAATATGACGTACAAATAATCAATGAGAATTATGATACCATCGACTTTACTATTGAAGCAGATCTTGTAGCAATTACCTGTTATACCATGACCGCACCGCGGGTCTATGAAATTGCTGATGAATTTCGAAAACGAGGAAAGACTGTTGTTTTGGGAGGATATCATCCTACTGCAATGCCTGAAGAAGCAAAGCAACATGCAGATAGTATCATTTTTGGAATGGTGGAAGCTAGTTGGCCAAAACTCCTAAAAGATTTTGAGAAAGGAAAACTACAACCAATTTATGAACGTGATACCAACTATGACATGGCATCTATTCCTCCACTACGAAGAGATCTTATCCGACATAATCCTATTATAGGAGCTGTACAGACAACCAGAGGATGTGCAAATCAATGTGAATTTTGTGCTATTAGTTCCTTTTGTGACCATGGAGTAAAACAGCGTCCTATACAAAATGTTATAGAAGAAATTAAACAAATGCCAAACAAGATTTTCATTATTCATGATCCGCATCTCACTGCAAATCCAAAGTATGCTCGACGACTTTTTCAAGAGATTATTCGACAAAAAATTAGAAAATCATGGGTTGCAAATGGTACAACCAATGTTCTAGCAAAAAGTGATGCCGAATTCCTTGAACTTGCTAGAAAAGCAGGATGTGTCGAATGGTTTGTTGGATTTGAATCTGTTAGTCAAGCGGCACTTGATAGTATAAAAAAGACACATAATAAAGTTGAAAATTTTAAAAAAATGATAAAACGCGTTCATGATCATGGTATGACGGTTCAAGGGGGGATAATTTTTGGCTTTGATGAAGATGATACTACCATTTTTGATACAACACTTGAAAAGCTACACGAGCTTGATATGGATGTTGTAGAGATTAACATTCTTACCCCTTACCCCGGAACACCACTCTATGAAAAGCTCGATCGTGAAGGGAGAATACTTTCTAAAGATTGGTCAAAGTATAATCAAGTAGATGTTGTTTTCCAGCCTAAACAAATGAGTCCAAAAGAATTACTGCAAGGAGCAAGCAAAGTAGCAAAAGAGTTCTATTCTTGGCCCAATATTGTTAAAAGAAATGTAAGGATAATTTCTACTGTTAAAAGAATTGGAGCCGTTCTTCCTGCCGTTTCCAATTATACCTTTAGACGATACTATCAAAGGGATTTTCATTTTTAGGGGGCTAGTTCTATAATGCAAAGAAACAAAAAAAAAGAGCGGGCAAATCCCTGGACACCGGAGGATGAAGGGGATCATTTTCCGGTAGCAAAGGAATGGTGGACTATTGAAACATTATTTTCGACTAAAGAAGATCGTAGAAAATGGAATTTAATTACTACCTTTGCTTATGAACTTGAGGGACCATCATGTTTTTATCAGCATATTCTCTTTGATATTATTGCAAAAAAACCAGTTGCCCATAAAGATCTGAATGATAATATTTCGAAATTAAAACATACAAAAAATAAAGTGGATTTATCCTATGAAAAATCATTTTTTAAGGGCTTATGTCCGAGCTATCATTTCCATGTCGAGGATTCAAAATATGATTTTATTGCAGATATGATGTATAAGGCTCAGTCTCTACCACACTGGAGTGCACAAGACGCGACAAATGGATATCTTCCCATAGGTTTTGACCATTTTCGTTATGGGTGGTTATTGAACTGCGATTTATCTGGAACATTGAAATTCAAGGAAAAAAATTATACTATTGATGGTAAAGGATACCTAGAGCATGCCTATGGAAACTGGTCCTATCGAAATCCTTTCCAGCAATTATCGAGTCTCAAAAAAACGTTTTCAACCTATATGAAACTTATCAACAATTGGACAGCTCACAATAAACCTAGAATTCCTAAACGCATAGCATTCAGTACAGAAAATAACGTCTTTGGATATGACTGGTTTTGGAGTGTTGCCCAAAATAACTGGAGCATCTTTTATGGCAACTTCATGTGTTGGATTAGTGAAGGACCAGCTTTCGGAGTATTGTCTATTAGTCCTGATGGTAAAGAATTCTGGGATTTTTATAATGTCCGGTTTCGCTATACCAAAACGCGTTATAATAAAAACTTTGATTTTTACTATCCCTCAGAAATGGAAGTTGTGGGAAGATTAGGTAAAAAAACTGTCCATCTTCGTGTGTGGAGTGTAACTGAAAGCTATGAGTATACAGATCCCTACACTTCAAAAATATACAAAGTCTTTGCTTTATGTGAAATGCCGGGTAAAATGGAAGGAAGCTTAACCGATGGAAAAAAGGTTACAAAATTCACTGGTGATTGTAAGATAGTACCTCAACGTCAATCATCCATCCTGGGCCATAATAAATTATCAATTGACGTAGTAAAACCACCAAGGGGAATCGGCATGAAATTTGAGTTGGATTCTCATCATTTCATGAAAAAAATCAATACCGAATTCAATTTAACTTCTTGGCCTTTATTTAAAATTAACATGAAAAAACAATCTAAACAAGAGTAAAAACTGATATTTAATCGTACAATTTTCTTTTGTCCATTATTCGTTTGGCTTTTAGGGTTGCTTTCTTGATTGTATTGGGTTTCACGAGTCGTATCGTTGGTATCATTATAGTTTTAGATTCAAGAATTCCATTCCTAATTTCAGGAATGGTCATGAGCATCTGTTCTATCTTACTTTTTAGTATTGAACCGGAATGTTTTGTCTCAACGATAACAGTAAGGTGATCAATATTTTCAAACCGTTCAATAGTTATTCTGTAATTATCAACTGAGGGAATGGAAAACAGCAAATCGTCAAAAATAGTTGTCAAGAGTTTATCACCTGATCCTATGGTAATAATTTCGTCAGTTCTTCCCTTTACTTTTATTTTTTTAAAAGGTAGGCTGCAAGGACATCGTTCTGGCATGATGAATCCTAAATCATGGGTTCGATATCGTAGCAAAGGCATGCCATCACGACTTAATGTAGTAACAATAAGCTCCCCTACTTCACCATCTTCCAATGGTTCATTTGTCTTTGGATCAACAATTTCTACATGAAAGTCACTTTCGGTAATATGCATACCATTCTTTTCTTTACACTCACCCGCAAGAGAAGTACCCATTTCCGTTGAGCCGTATCCTTGATATACATTCGTGTGCCATATTTCTTCTATGTTTTTTCGGATAGCACTAGGCAATGGTTCTGTACCAAGTAAGATACATTTTATATTTAGGGACTTCAAATCAAAAGAGGAGCGTAATTGTGTCGAAAGTGCATTAATATAGGATGGTGTCCCCATAAGAACTGAAATTTTATGCGATTTCATAAGTTCATATTCTTGATCAGCAGGAAGACGACATCCTGTTACAACACTAGTTGCACCTAAGTATTGGAACACGTTTTCCAATATATATCGTACGCCCCAATCACTCATACCATATCCTTGATCATACGTAATACGTATAGCATCAGTGTTATCAATTCCATAAAGAAGCGAAACACCATCAGCAATCCCGGAAGCTTGCCGCAGGATATCATTTCTAGTAAAAGAGATTTTTTTTGGATTTCCGGTTGTGCCACTTGAGGAAAAAATCTTAATTATTTCTGAAGGTGACGTACATAAGAATTGCTCAGGTTTTTGAAGATCATCTGAATCTGTAAAAGGAATTTTTATCATATCAGAAAAGGATTTGATATCTTCTGGTCTACAATTATTGTTTTTCAATTGTTCGTGGTAATATGGAGAACGATCGTAACAATATTTAACAGTTTTTTTTAATTTTAATAATTTGTATTTTCCAAAATATCTTTGTACAAGTCTTCCTGAAAGAAATCGATACATTTGTTCAGAATTTGAAACGTTCTTTCTCATTCTTGCTTCAATAAATGGGGCAAATCGTTCTAGCATATATCACTGAGTGATATGAATAATACTGTTAATAATTTTAATTGACATTCATTAAATTATTTTTGCTTTACTAAAAGATATGAATCTAAGCCTTGAAATTGAGTCGAGTGGACGATTTTTTTTATATAAAATAAACCCGAAAGATTCTGCTCTTGTATGGGGAGATCACATTTGATATTCTGAGGTTTTCGATATATTATTCGATCATCATTCTT
>Ga0272441_10014722_pt1 | contig 11035 bp, 6 predicted proteins | sample SSMProp6N_FD_193582 | JGI IMG/M metagenome (GOLD analysis project Ga0272441, IMG submission 193582) | Marine sediment archaeal communities from Little Sippewissett salt marsh, Falmouth, MA, United States - SSM-Prop-6N | ecosystem: Environmental > Aquatic > Marine > Wetlands > Sediment ...
CTCCCCCGCCCCCAACGCATCGACCACGTGGTGGTGATGGAGGACATCGCGGCGGGCGAGCGCATCCGCGAGTATGTGGTCGAAGGCCTCGTGCCCGGCAACACCTGGCAGCCCCTTTGCACCGGCACATCAGTCGGCCACAAGCGCATCGAGCAGTTCGCCCCCATCGAGGTCGCCAGCATCCGCCTTCGCGCCACGCACGCCGTGGCCGAGCCACGCATCCGCTCGCTCTCGGCACACTCGTGTTGCGACGCCTGACTGCCTCGTTGCCCAGGTTGCGCCACCGCGCGGGATTGGTATACTGGATCCTGGAGGCGAATATGCCGATTCGATGATGCCACTCAGCCAGGACGGACACCCCCCGATGGCCAAGAAGCCACCCCTCCAGTTCCAACTCCTCATCAAGCCCGCCGGCTCGCGGTGCAACCTGCGCTGCAAGTATTGCTTCTACTACGGCACCGACCGCTATTTCGCCGAGACCAAGGCCGAACGCGGCAAGAAGATGTCGCTGGACACCATGGACAGCATGGTGAAGGAACTATTGGCCTACCGCATGCCGCAGAGCATCCTGGCGTGGCAGGGCGGCGAGCCGACGCTGTGCGGGCTCGATTTCTACCGCGCGGTGGTGGAGTCGGAGAAACGCCACGGCGCCGACGGCCAGGTGGTGGGCAACGCGCTCCAGACCAACGGCGTGCTGGTGGACGCCAAGTGGGCGAAGTTCCTCACCGAGTATCACTTCCTCGTCGGCGTGTCGATCGACGGGCCGCGCAAGCTCCACGAGATGCATCGCGGCAAGGCGTTCGACGCCACGATGGACGCCACGAAGGCCATGCGCGACCACGGCACCGAATTCAACATCCTCACGGTCGTGAGTTCGGCCAACATGCACCACGGCGCCGAAGTCTATGAGTGGCTCGTCGACCAGGGCTTCCGCGAGCTTCAGTTCATCCCCTGCCGCGAAATCGGCCCCGACGGCAAGCCCCTGCCCTTCAGCGCACAGCCCGAGGCGCTGGGCGACTTCCTCATCGCGGCCTTCGACCGCTGGATCGCGCGCGACGTGGGGGTGGTGAACGAGCGGGTGTTCAACAGCCTGTTGAGCTACTACCTGACCGGCGAGCCGAACATCTGCACCTTCCGCGCCCGTTGCGGCGACTACATTTGTATCGAGCGTGGCGGCGAGGTGTTCCCCTGCGACTTCTACGTGCAGCCCGAACACCGCCTGGGCACCCTGGGTGAGCGGCCGATGCACGAGTTCTTCACCATCGTGCGCGAAGAGCGGTTCGCCAAGCTCAAGCCCCAGGTCGACGCCGAATGCCGCGAATGCGAGTTCTTCCCCATGTGCAACGGCGGCTGCCCGCGCGACCGCGAGCCCAACGGCCGCAACTACTATTGTGCCGGCTACAAGCGTTTCTTCGCCCACGCCGCCCCCCGCATCGAGGGCCTCGCCCGCCAGATCAAGCGCGTGCGGGGGTTCTGAACCTGTGCTCGACACACGGCAGAGGCGGCCGGAGCGGCATCATCGGACCGAACGATCGCGTCATCCGTGTAGGTGACCACTGCCAGAAAAAAGAGGAGGCAACAGGAATGAAGAGCCGGGAGAGCGTCTTTGGCCGTGTGATGATATGGGCTCTGGCGATGGCCGCAACCGTGGCGGCGTGGGGCGGGCAGCCCGATTCGCCAGAGCAACTGGTACCGCTCCTCAAACACCGCGATCCCAAGCAACGTCTCTATGCCGCCACTCGTCTTGCCACGACCAAAGACCCGACTGTGGTGCAACCGCTGATCGAGGCAATCGCCGACACCAACCCACAGGTGCGCGAGCAGGCCGCCCGCTCCCTGGGGCAGGTGGGCGACGCACAGGCCCTGCGCCCACTGGTGGCCACGCTCAAGCACAAAAGCATCCCAATGCGCGCCGCGGCGGCCGACGGCCTGGGCGCACTGGCCAACCCGGCGGCGGTGCAGCCACTCATCGGCGTGCTTGGGGGTGCCGAGAGTGTGCAGCGTTCGGCCGTGGCGGCGCTCGTCAAGATCGGCACGCCGGCCATCGCCCCGCTCATTGCAGCCCTTAAGGCCACCGACCAAGCCGTCCGGCCCCAAGCAGCCGAGGCCCTGGGCATGATCGGCGACGCACGCGCCCTGAAACCTCTGCTCAACGCACTCGACAGAGCCGACCGCCGCACACGCTGCGCCGTGGCCCACGCACTCGGCGTGTTGGGCGACAAGAGCGCTGTCGCACCCCTCATCGCGGCGCTGGGCAAGAGGCCACGCGGCGCACGCCCCTACATGCCCATCCGCTTCGACGTGCGCGTGCCCGCAGCCGAAGCACTGGGCGCACTGGGCGACAAGCGGGCCGTCGCGCCGCTCACGCGCGCGGCCAAAGACCGCAACCGCAAACTCGCCAGCGCCGCCGCCAAGGCACTCAAGCTCCTCGAAGCCAAGCCTTGACCTCCGCCGAACACGCCGAACGCTTGACGCACACGCCACACCACGGCTACAATCGAACCTGTGGAGTCGACCCCAGCCACCCGCGGAGCCGAGCCGATGGCAGTCACCAGCAATCCATCCGCCCCCACCACCACGCAACCCTCGGGAACCCAGGCCACGGTGCTGGCCATGTTGCGGATCGCCGTGGGCTGGCACTTCCTCTATGAAGGGGTGTGGAAGCTCTTCGAGCCGCAATGGACATCGGCGGGGTACCTCCAGTCGTCGCGATGGGTGCTGGCCGACCTGTTCCAGTCGATCGCGGCCAACGCCACGGCGCTCAAGGTCGTGGACCTGTTGAACATCTGGGGCTTGATCCTCATCGGCGCGGCGCTGATGCTCGGCTGCCTCACTCGTCTGTCGGCTTGGTGCGGCATCGCGATGCTGGCGCTCTACTACGCCGCACACCCCCCGCTCTTCGCTCCCGCCGCCGCGCCCGTGGAGGGGCACTATCTGCTGGTGGACAAGAACCTGGTGGAGCTAATGGCCCTGGCCGTGGTGGCCTTGGTGCCGGGCGCGGGATGGCTGGGCATCGACCGCCTGTTCGCCCGCCGACGCCGCCCGTCCAAAGCCCCCGCTCCGGCGCTCGACGACCGCGAGCGCGAGGCCGCGGTGGAACGCGATCCGCTGGGACGCCGTGCCGTGCTGGCGAGCCTCACGGGCCTGCCGTTCCTCGGTATCTTCGTGCTCTCGTTCCTCAAAAAGCACGGCTGGGGCAGCCACGAGGAGGCCACGCTCGCTGCCAAGGCCACCGAGGGAGGCGAGGCCGCACTGGCCGCCGCCCGACCCGATGCCGTGACGACCGCCACGATCAAGACGTTCCAGTTCACCGAACTCGCCGATCTCAAGGGGCAAGTGCCGCATGCCAAAATCGGTGAGATGCCGCTGAGCCGCGTGATCCTGGGCGGCAATCTCATCGGCGGATGGGCTCACGCCCGCGACCTGATCTACGTCTCGAAGCTGGTGAAGGCCTATCACCACAAGTGGAAGATCTTCGAGACCTTCCTGCTCGCCGAGAAGTGTGGCATCAACACGTTCCTCACCAACCCCGTGCTCTGCCAGGTGATCAACGAATACTGGAAACGCGGCATCGGCAAAATCCAGTTCATCTCCGACTGCGGCGGCCGCGATCTGCTGGGCATGGTCAAGCAGTCCATCGACGGCGGCGCCTGCGCCTGCTACGTGCAGGGCGGCACGGCCGACCGCCTGGTGCGCGAAGGCAAGTTCGACCTCATCAGCAAGGCGCTCGACCTCATCCGCAAAAACGGCCAACCCGCCGGCATCGGCGGCCACGCACTCGCCACGGTCAAGCAATGCGTCGACCACGGCCTGAAGCCCGATTTCTGGATGAAGACCCTCCACCACACACGCTACTGGTCGGCGAGCCCCCAGAAGAAGCACGACAATATCTGGTGCGAACAGCCCAACGAGACCGTCGACTACATGGCCACACGCCCCGAACCCTGGATCGCCTTCAAGACCCTCGCCGCCGGCGCCATCCATCCCAAGGTGGGATTCCCCTACGCGTTCAAAGGCGGCGCCGATTTCATCTGCGTGGGCATGTACGACTTCCAGATCGTCGACGACGTGAACCTGGCGCTGGGCGTGCTCGGAAGCAAGCTCGACCGCAAGCGCCCCTGGCGCGCCTGAACCACCCCGTGTGCCATGAATCAACCCGCCATCATCCCGCGTTCGCCGATGCGCATCGCCTGCGTGCTGCTGGCTTGCGCCATAGCATCGGCCGCCGAGGGCCGACAGGCCGAACGAGGCCTGGTGGTGCCCGAGCTTGACCTCGAGGTGTGGGTGAGCACGTCGTTGCGTCTGAGCGAACCGCACACGCGGATGTACTGTGACCGCCTGCTCGATCTGGCGCGCGATCTATTCGCGGGGAAGGCCAAGCCAGGCTCGAAACTCGCCAGGCGACCGACCTGGTGCGTCACGCTCGACCACACGGGCAGCATCGATCTCGGCACCAAGGCCATCGTGCACAAGGAACGCGGTCGCGTGCACCGCCCGGGTGCCGCAAGGGGCGGCGGCGAGGAACGCCGTTGGGTGCTGCCCGTGCGCCGGCGGTGCCGCATCCTGTTCGCCATCTACAAGCGCGTGGGCGACGACTATATCGCACGCGGTCGCCTGTCATTCCGCGAGCCGCCAACGTGGGACGAGGAGCGCTTCGGTGGGGTGCCCGTGGCCTCGGTGGTGCGCAGGGCGGGCGAGCCACGGCCCCAATGCCCCATCACGCTCGAGGCCGCACACGCCAAGGCACTCGCCGCGCTCGTGCCCGCCCAGTCGCGCATCCGCTCCGAACTGTGTCGTCGCCTGCTGGACATCCGGCTGGTGCGCCTGGCCGACGTCAAGGGCGCCACACTGCGCCGACGTCGCCGCCTCGGCCTCTACGTGGCCACCCTGTCGGTGCACAACACCACGCCCTGGTACATCCACACGCTGGAAGGCAAACACTTCGCCTCGGCCAAAGGCATCGATGGCCTCTACTGCGCCACGCTCGCATTCCAGGGCACCCTCCCGCCTGACCGTAAGCAGCTCATCCCCTGCCGCGCCATCGACTACGACACCGACGGTGAGCCGCCGCTTGGCGAGATCTCCGCCATCGAATGGTCGCTCCGCGGCGAGCGTTGAACGGCCCTTCACGCCCTTTCTTTTCCCTTGAACACACACCGAGCGCCCGGTATCATCGGCTGTGAACTGGGCGGCGTGCCTCGGGCCGACACGTTGCCATTCGGGAGACCCAGATGGAAGTACCCTGTCCTGCCAGGGCACGCGTGTGCGTGGTTGCCCTCGCGGCATTCCTGCTGCTGACCTGCGACACCGCCATCAGCGGCGGAGCGAATGCCCCACCAGGACTCGGTGGCTCGCCCCTCCTCGTCTTCAGCCCGCTGCAATTCCTCCAGCCGGCAGTGGCCGGCCGGGGGCCGTCGTTCTACCGAATGACAGCCGGCAGCACCACACGTGCACAGGTGGAATCGAGCCTCGGACGCCCCACGAGCGGCGGTGCGACGGAAAGCACGTGGACGGGCACGAGCCAGTGCCGGCGATTCGACCTCAAGAAGATCATGGCACGCTACAACGCCAAGGGCGTGCTCAGCCAGTTGATGCTGGAGTTTGGGCGGCCCGAGTCGCTGGCCGGCGTGCGGTCGGTGCTGCGGCTCACCACGCCCACCAGCACCCGACAGCCAAATGACAAGCAGGGGCAAATCCGCATCTTCAAGCCACAACGAGCCGCGCTGCTCGTGCGCAACGGCGCGGTCACCACCGTGTGGCTGACGTCCAAGCAGCGACGGGCATCCCCCGACAAGCCACCGCCCGTGCCGTTCACGCCACCATCCCCCGCCGCCATGGACCCGCCCGACCGCGACCCCAGGCAGCCGCGCCTCCCCATGACGCCCGAATTCCCCACGGCGCCCAGCGCGGCGCCGACGTCGCTCCGCTCGCTCCACGTCAAGCGCGTGTGGTGCGAGCAAGGGGTGGAACACCAGGGGAAGCGGGGCCTCGGCGTGTGCGGCCACGTGCTTGTCGAAGGGCTCCAGGGGCTGCGGGTGCAGGCCACGGCCACGCTGCGCCGACGCGATGGCACACCTGTGCAAGCCGCCCCGGGCGCCCCGCGCGAACACGTGGGCACACGCGGGCAAGTCCAGGGACGCTACGCCCACACCGTGGACGGTGCCCGTGCGGACTGGAAGAAGCTGTGGGTGTTCATCCCCTACACCGCCGCCACGCTGCCGCCCCCGCCCTACGTGGTGGGCCTGCACGTGGCGTGCGGCGGGTTGGTGAGCATGGGCGAAGCCGAAGCCGGCGCGGCGGTGTCGCTGTTCGACCCCACGGGCCGCGCGTTGCGCCTGACGCGCGTGGCCGTGCAGCACAACGCGCAGGCGCCCCGAGGCGGCGAAGGGGGGCGGCCCGGCTTTCTCGTCAACGGCTACTTGGAGGTGGAGGGGTTCGGCACCCAGCCACAGCCCACCGCTGTGACGATGCGGCTCCACCACCCCAACGGCCAACCCGTGCGAAAACGGAAGGCCGGCAAGCCCTTCGTGGCGTCGGCCAAGGGCTCGAGCCGCGACGGACGCGTGCCGCCCTTCTGGATGTGGTATCCCTACCACGCGCTCGACCTCGCGCCAGGGCGCACACACCGCGTGGTGATGAGCTACGCGGTGAGTTGTGGTGGCCTCACGGCCGCGCTCGCCCAGGAGTGCGTGCTCCAAATCCCCGGCACCGGGAGCACCATGCCGCCAACGCCGCCGGCCGCCGAGACGCTCTCGCCCGAGATCGCGCGCGTCCGCGCCGCCATCGCCGCAGGCACGCTCGACCCCAACGCCGCCCTCCGCAACGCCGCCGCCGAAGGGCGCCTGGACGTGGCGCGCTTCCTGCTCGACAACCGCGCCGATGTGTCGGCGAGCGACTCAAAGGGCACCACCCCACTCCACCTGGCCGCCATTCGCGGCGATGAGCGCATGGTGGCGCTGCTGCTCGAACGGGGCGCCGACCCCAGGGCCGGCGACAACGATGGCGACACCCCAAGCGACCTCACTCGCAGCCAGCCCATCGCAGCCGCGCTCGGGCAAGCCACCGCACAACGCGACACCGACCCCGAGAATGCCAAGGTGCGGCAGTTGGTCGACGCCTTCATCCGCGCCACCCTGCGCGGCGATGGCGCCGCGGTGAGCCGATTCGTCGCGGCAGACTCGGGCGCCGAGCGATGGAGCCCCGCCGAGGTGCCTCGCGTCCCCATCCGCCACCGCGTCGACACCGTGCGCCTGCGCGGCAACGCCGCCACCGCCACCGTGATGCTCACGTGCCCGAAGATGTCGAAGCACACCACCACGTTCAAGGTCACCGTGAAGCTCCACCGCACGCAGGCAGGATGGCAGGTGACGGACACCGACCTGGAGCCCTACTGGGCCGACCTCGACCAGCAGGAGGGCCGCCGATGACCCCGCGCCCCCCCCTGCTCGCGTGCCTGACCGCCGCCGTGCTCGCCGCCCCCCTGGCCGCCCAGGACACCGCGAGCCTGCGCCGCCAACTCATCGCCCAGCGCGACGCCAAGCAGCGAGAGATGAACGCCCTCGAGCAACGCCGCCTCACGCTCCAGAGCGAACTGGCCGCACTCAGGAAGGAGCGCGCAGGCCTGGGCGAGGACGCCGACTCGGCCGTCTCGATGTCCGAGGCGCTCAGCCGCTACCAGTCGCGCCTGCAAATGCTCCAGCACAGGATCGACCTCAAGCTCGCGGAGAAGAACGAGTTCGCCGTCGAGTATGGCCGCTCCACCGCCTTCTACCGCTGGATCCTCGTCACGCGCCTCATCTGGTCGTCGCCAAGTTGGAACGCCCGATACGAGAAGTACGTGGGCGGCCTGCGCAAGGCGAAGGAAGCCCTGGCAAACGAACGCAAACTCATCGACCAGGAGGTCAGGGCCGGCATCCCTGGCGGCGGCCACCTCAAGCGGTTCGGGAGCGAGCACGAACTCAAGCGGTTCCTCAACACCTACTACGCCGATCCGACGGTGGACCCCGCGTCGAAGGACGCGACGCGCCTCCGCATGTCGAAGCTCCACGCCACGGCCAGACGGGCGGGCGTGCACCCCAACCAACTGGTGTCGCGGAGCGGCTTCCGTGTCGGCGGCCATATCACCCGCTTCAGCAAGGGGCTCGACGGCCTGCGCCACCACGTCAAGTGGGCCACAGGCACCAAGGCTGCGAGCGGCCACGACTTCCTGCCCAACGGGCTCGGCACCGCACGCGAGCGCCTGACCAGGATCGAACGCGACATCGCGGCCAAGGAGGCCGAGCACGCCCGCATTGTCAAGCGTGTAGCCATCCTCGCCGGCGAGATCAACAGTCTCAACCGTCGCATCCAGCAACTCCGCGACCGGCCGCCCGTCGTCGCACCCCCTCGCCCGCCGCAGCCCACACGCCCGCCGCGCGTGACCTGTCAGGTCGCCGATGTCAGCGGCCCGGCCAAGACACGCAGTCCCGGCGCATATCGCTGGACCTTCCAGTTGGTGTTTCTGGAGATGAACGGCGTGCCGTGCAGAATCGAGCTGGTGCGGCGCACCCGCTTGCCGCGACCGCTCCAGGCCGAGCCCGACAACGCCAACTGGCGGCACATCGCCTTCAACCTCGTGCCGCTCCCCTCGGGCCGCTCGGGGCGCAAGGTGGGGCCCGAGAGCCTCACGCTGCCCGCGCCGCTGAAGTTCAAGGGAAGCTACGAAGCCACCTTCCGCGTCACCTACGACCGCGGACGCAAGCGCCTCCCCCAGCCCATTGTGGTGAAGTGGTATCCCAGCAACCTGCCCACCGTCCCCGCTGCGCAACCGCAAGGCCTCAACCGCACCATCACCCTTTCAGGCCGCCTGAGCCCCAAGCTCGCGGGACGCTACACCAAGGACGAGAGAGACCCCGATCCCAGCGTCGTCAACTACAAGTCGAGTCTGCGCGGCAGCAACGCCACGGTGACCCTGCGCCCCGATGGCACGGCGCATTTCAGCGGCATCAAGGTTGTCTACTTCAGCCGGCAGGTCGACAGGGACAATGGCCGCGAGATCACGATCACCATCCAACCAGGACGCGGCAAGGTGCTCCGCAAAGGCGACGCCGCCAGTGGCAAGGCCACGGGCACCTACGTGGAACACGAGTGGCGCCGGCAACCGTTCGCCAACTCGACACCCCTCGACAGAACACATACCCCCGTGACGAAGTCCATCGGCTGGAGCGTGGCCAAGCAGCGCGACGGCACCTACACCCTGCGCGTCGGCTGCCCGAAGCGCATGGTCAACACCTACACCCTGGTCTACATCCTCAGGGGCGGGGGCCAGCGGCGGTAAGCCGCATCCCTCACCAGGAACGCCACGCCAGGATTGTCATTCTGCGCGTAGTACGACGTCTCGGCGGACGAAGTCGAAGAATCTATCGAAGCGCTGGTCCTGTCCCACGAGTACACCCCGTCACGCACCCGTGTCTCCGAAAGATCCTTCGCTCCCGCCTTCGGCAAGGCTTCGGCGGGCAAGCCGCTCAGGATGACAGCATTCGACGGCCTGGCGGCTGCTGCTTGGTGCGAAACGTAGGCCAGGCGCGGCGTGGGCTACCAACTGCGGCGGGCGTCGGGCGTGTCACTGGGCACTGAGGCAACGAGGGTGGTGGCGACCCGACCGGGCCGCACGGAACAATCCTGTCACCTGTTGGGCGGGCAGCCGTTGAGCACGAAGCTCAACGCTGGGATGAGCAGAGCAAGAAACCACTTGATCATTCCTGACCTCTCTTCTCACCTGCCAGTTTGGTCGGACCCGTAGGCGAGACCAAGCCTGGTCACGAACGACACGCCGCCACACACTTCCCCTCACCATAGCCTACCCGATGCCCGGGCAGCAATCAACTCAAAGCCGCCCCGTCGCTGACGTCACCAGCCTTTCGGCGCCTTGCCGCGCAGCGGTTCGCCCTGGCTGATCACCGTCACCTGCGCCCGACCGCGATAGCCCTTGGGGCCGTCGCACGCGAACGTGACGGGGTTGGCGCCCGCGGCCAGTGTGGGCACGGCGCCCTGTGGCGTCACCTGCTGCATCACCGCTCCCCGCTCGTCGCGCAGCACGCAGGCGCCCTTCGCCTCGAACTCGATGGTGCAGCCGCTCTCGAGGTCGACGGGGAACGTGATGGTCTCGCCGCCGATGGTGACGCGGGGGTGGTGGAGCTTCACTTTGCGTGTGCGCAGGGCTTTGATGCGGCTGAGGTGGCACGTGGCGTCCTGGCCGGGCGGCAGGTGGTTGAGATACAGATTCAGCACGCTCACGTGGCCGCGCACCAATGGGCTGCGGTAGACGGCGTAGTGGCCGCGATAGGGCCACCTGTAGTCGCCGAACGTCTCGGCGTCGCGCTCGCGGAGCAGCAACTCCACGTAGCGCCAGCCCGTGAAGTCGACCTTCACGTAGTGCTCGCTCCAGCAGCGCCAGTATTGGCGGGGGTTCGAGAGCTGGATGTTGAGCACCTGGCCCTTGCCGTCGCCATGCACCCACAGGCCCATGGCGCCGTGCTTGTTCAGGTTGGCCTCGGGCTCGAACTTCCTGCCCGCGCGTGCCCAGGTGCCTTTGCGCGTGTCGCCGGCGTTCTTCGCCGTCAGACGCCCGCTCGCGCCGCCCGACTTCACCACGTCGGTCGAAGTCGCGAGCGCGTGGGCGACGCCCTTCGCCGCGGCCTTGTCGGCAAACGCATCGAGCTTCGCGAAATCGGCCAGCACAATCGCATCCTTGCTGTCGTAGGGCTCCACAGCGTAGAGCGCTTCGAGCCGCAGCTTCGCGGGCTGCGCGGCGAAGCGGTTGGTCACGGTCCACTTCGCCGTGCCGTCGTCGAGCGCCGTCACCTTGTGCTCGGCATAGTCGGTGGGTGTAAGTTGCCACCCGCCGTCGGGCGCTTTCGCGAGACAGAACTCGTCGTGCTCCTTGCGGAGCTTCGCCCGCACGGCCTTGGGCACGGCGTTGGCCAGGCGGAGGCGCTCGTAGCGGCCGATCAGTTCCAGGTATTCGTCCTGCCGTGCGTTGGGCGGGCGCTTGCCC
>Ga0272441_10014723_pt1 | contig 11034 bp, 4 predicted proteins | sample SSMProp6N_FD_193582 | JGI IMG/M metagenome (GOLD analysis project Ga0272441, IMG submission 193582) | Marine sediment archaeal communities from Little Sippewissett salt marsh, Falmouth, MA, United States - SSM-Prop-6N | ecosystem: Environmental > Aquatic > Marine > Wetlands > Sediment ...
CAGCCCTTCAAAGCCGTGCTCGACGGTGACACGGGAGCGCTTGTTGCCGCCGGTGAGCACGGATTGCTCGAGCTCCTGATGGCGACCCATGCCGGAATGACGACCGTTGAGTTCGAGGCCATCGTCACGGAGTGGATCGCCGCCGCGAGACACCCGACCACCGAAAGACCACTGACAGAGATGGTGTACCAACCGATGCTCGAGGTGCTCGACTACCTTCGAACCAACGGGTTCAAGACATTCATCGTCTCCGGAGGTGGCATCGAGTTCATGCGCCCGTGGGTCGAGGGCGTCTACGGCATCCCGCCAGAGCAGGTGGTGGGCTCGAGCGTGAAAACCCGTTTCGAAATGACTGACGGCGGACCGGTTCTGAGACGGCTGCCCGAGATCGATTTCATCGACGACAAGGAGGGCAAGCCGGTGGGCATCAACTCCCACATCGGCCGCCGCCCCATCGCCGCCTTCGGCAACTCGGACGGTGACCTCCAGATGTTGCAGTGGACCACCGCGGGTGACGGCGCACGGCTGGGTGTGATCATCCACCACACCGACGCCGAACGTGAATGGGCCTACGACCGGGGCTCGCACATCGGTGGACTCGAGACGGCCCTCGACGAGGCGCCGGCTTGGGGCTGGATCGTGGTGGACATGAAGAACGACTGGAAAACGATCTACCCCTGATACGTGGGTCTCATCATGTCGGTGCCAGGCACCGCCGCAGATGTGTCGAACTGGTGCTCCGATGCGATGTCGACGGTGCCTGGCACCGGCCCGCGCATTCGGAACGCGCGTGTACCTGGTACGCCCGCCGTAGGCGCCCTCTCGCTCCGGGTAGGCGGGTGCGCCGCACAGCCGCAATGCCGAATAGCCGCATAGCCCGGGCGGAGGGGGTTGAATCCGCAATCCGGAATCCGCAATCCCCGCTTCAACGGTTCTTCCTCTCCGCCTTCTGCAGCTTCTTGTTGACCTTGCGCATTCCGACGCCGAGGACCCCCTTGGAGTCGGTGGCCGCCTCGTCCAACATCTCATAAAAATCCGAGGTGTCGGGGTCAGCCACCGTGCCACCCACCGTGACCGGCTGCGTCAGCGGCCGGTAGCCATGCTCATCGGTGCCCTCCTGGAGCAGGCCGAGGCCGTTGAAGAGGATGGTCATGTCCCCGTTGGTCGACAGATCGAGACTGACGTCCAGTGGGCTTTCCACCAGCGGGAGGCCCGGCTCAACCTCGACGCCGCCGGAGCCTTCGATCCGGGCCAGCGGCGAGACCACGGCAAGCTCGGAGATCGCGAACCGCCGCGGAGTTTCACGGGCGAGCGCCAGCTCGAAGGTGTCGAACTCGAGCGCCTCCAGCTCGCCCAGCAGGCGGCTGACCGCCTTCAGCTGCTTCGAGAAGGTGATCACGCCGAGTGCCTTGGTGCCGCGGCGCACCCAGGTGTACTGGCCGGCGAGGCCCCGGAACACCCCGTCGCGACCACTGACGCGCATTTCGCCAAGAGTCCCGAGACCCAGGTCCGCCGGGTTGCGCCCATTCCCGGCGGCCACGGTGCGTACGTCAAAGACGCCCTCGAGCGTCGGCGGCTCCTCCGGGTTGACGGTGCGGAACAAACGTCCGAGATCGAGCCCCTCGAACGACGAGTCGAGATGGAGCGTGTAGGGGTCGTCGGCGGAGTTGTCGAACCGGAGGGCCCCGTCCGCGGTGAATCGTGCGCCCAGCATCTCGGCCGCGATGCCGGTGGCCTCGACCGAGGTCGGATCGACGTCGATCCGCCCGCGAATACCCGTCATGGCGGCCCGGGCGAGCTGGAGTTCGCCGAGCTCCAGCCTCGCGCGACCGCTCACCTCGGCGCCCCAGAACGGCTCGCTGTCCCGTCGCTCCCTCAGCTGCTCGATGGCGTCCTTGGACCAGCGTTCGCGAAACGCCGAGGCAACGGGCTCCTTCACATCGCCCCACCGGAAGTCGGCGTCGGGCGGCGAGATCACATGCATCATCCGCGCCACGTCCGCCGCCACCACCCGGTCACCGGTCAGCGACGCGTCGAAGCGGTAGGCCTCCTCCACCCTCTCGACCCCACCGCGGAAGCTCAGGTCCGAGGCTCCGTTTTCTGAGCGAAGCGTCAGCGGGGCCCACACCGTCAGTCGTTCCTCCCCGATCGCCTCGAGAACGAGCTCGCCATCTGCGTCGGGCAACGTTCCGGCACCCTCCGCGCGAGCTCCACGCAGGTGAACGTCAGCCCGCACCGAGGAGTCCTCGCCGTAGGTGAGTTCCAACGACCCGCCGATGGTGCCTTCCAGAAACCCCGGCAGGCCGGTGAAGATCGGCTGCCGGGTCAGCGGCTCGAGGTTGGCCACGGTCTCGAACGACAGGCTCTCGATGGTGGTTCTGTCCGTCAGCGGCATGACCGCCCGAAGGGTGGCGTCGGCGATCGGGCTGCCGCGAGGCCCGAAGGTGGAGAAATCGATGGTCCGGGCCTGGAGCCCGTCGGCCGAATAGAGCACCTCGTAGGTCAGCCCCACCGTGACCCGGTCGAGCAGAGCCGCCTCCTGCCACCGCACGTTCACATCCTTGAAGACCAGTTCGTCCTCGGCGAGCAGCAGCAGCCCGCCGTCCTCGGCCCGGCCCAGGAACTGGCCCTGCGGCAGCACCCCCTCGAGCTCGAACGCGAAGACCCGGGGGAAGAGCTGCTGCAGCTCGAGCGGGGTAATGGTGGCGACCAGGATATCGGGCGATCCGCCGTCGACCCATACGCCGAATGGTTCGGCGGACAGGTCGAAGGGACGAAGATTCTCGAGTTCGAGGAACCTGGTCCCGACCTGGTCGGTGAGCCCGAGCTCCAGCTCGTTGACCGCGACCCGCCGATTCGGGAGATCGATCAATCCCCGTTGATGCCAGCTCAACGCGCCGAGTCGACCGATCCGACTGGTGAAGTTGGGCGCTTCACCCTCAAACTCGACGTCATACATGACGCTCCCGCGCCCGTCCCGTGGTGCCTCCAGCGCCACATGTCCGTCCAGCCGCCCACCTTCCCCCGTCCGGAGGGTGATTTCCTCCAACGCGACCCGGACCGCGGTGTTGTCCAGCGCGAGCTTCGGCAGGAGGCTCACCGCGACGTCGTCGGTCAACAGCACCCCTCGGAAGTACGGCCGGAGCCGCCGCACCTCGAAGGACGCCAACGGTGCCAATCGCAGCCCCTGACCGCCCCCGGCATCCACCCCGAGTTCGCCGTACAGCTCTCCGCCTTCAAACTCCAACTCCGGGACGAACGGACTGATCCAATCGATGGGCAGGCCGTCGATCCGGATGTTCAGCACCTGGGTCGATGAACCCTCCCAGTCAACCACGAAGGAGGGGAGACCGATGGCGAGCGGCGTCTCGTTCATCAGCTCGATCTTCACGAGCGGCCGCATGGCGGCGTCGGTGGCCCCGAGCACCGCGGAGTTCAGATGCAACCTCATGGCCTCCAGGTCGAGGTCGAAACGCGCGCGACCGCGGACGGCATCAAGGGACTCCACCGCAGCCTGGAGCTCGGGGAGACGCACGGCCACTTGACCGTTGAGCTCGATCACCGGCCATATCTCGCGCGTGGTGGACGCGCCTCCGGTGAAGCTGACGCGGTCGCCGGCCTCTGAGAGCATCTCGAAGGTGGTGATTTCAGCCTCGAGTCGACCCCGCTCGAACTCCATCTCAGGCACGATGGTCACATCGAGCACGGGCGGGAGGACGCCGAGATCCCCGGCCGAAAACTGCAGCTCGCGCGCGCGGATCGGCTCGTGGGTCACCAGCCGAACGTGCCGACTGGCCACCGGCACAACGTCCAGCGTCGTACTGACCGCACCGTCCTCCACCACCACCGCCGGGTCGAATCGCCGGGTCCAGCGCAGCGGAAACCGGTCCATCTCGATCCGGATCGTCGGCTCTCCCCAGGTTTCGGGCACCACCTCCCAGCTGTCGAGATCGACGGTGAAGGGCTGGAGGGCTTCGAACCGCAGGATCTCCTGCATGCCCTGCGGCATGAGACCAATCCACAGACGACGCGCGGTGAGCGTACCGTCATCGACGCTGACGGCCACATCGGCCTCTACGACATGGTTTTTTATCTCGGCCAGCCGCGGGTCGATTTGACCCCAGTCTCGACCCTCGAAACGGGAGTTGGTGTCCAGCTCGAGCCGTTCGGTCTCGAGGTCGAGGGTCGCCGTTCCGGTGGATCGTCCCCACAGCTCGGGAACGGCCCGCCCCTCGGCGAAGGCCGCCACCAAGCCCGGCGTCAGCCGAACCTCCCAGGCCGCATCGAGAACCCTGGGCGCGGAGGTGAACCGCCCCTTCGCGTCGAGCAGACGGTGGCCGCCCGAGCCATCGATCTGCATCCGATAGGACTCGGCATCCGGCGCCAGCACGAGTTCGACCGCGGTGCCGAGCCCGACCGGTTCCTCGTCGAGCGAACGGATGCCTCCATCGGCAGCGAGTCCTTTCATCGCGCCGGCACCGTTGATCTCCGCGCCGACCGAGACGTCGATAGCGGCGACGAGTATGGCGTCATCGTCGCGGCGGGACTCGAGAGTTGCGTCGAGCACAGCCGACGCCTTCCGGTCCGGTCCGATGTCTTCGGCCGTCACCGACCACGGACCGACGACCGTCGCCGCGTCGGACAGGAGAACGGTGATCGTACCCTCGGCCTCGGCCGAGCGAACGACGACTCGTCGGGGCACTCTCGCCAGTGGAGCGATCCCGTGGAACTCGAATGGTCTGGCCGCTTCCTCATGGTCCTTCTGAATGAACGGGCCGAGCCGGATGTCGACGCCGGAGGCGGAGGCGCTCTCCAGATCGAGCGCGAGGTGACCGAGCGACGACCAGAAGGCGAGGTTGGCATCGGCTCGCTCGAGCGAGACCTCGACGCCGGGGCCGGACAGGCTGAGGCCCTCCAGCGAGCCACCCCACGGTCCGGCCCAGACCCGGTCCACATCGAAATCCAGGCCGTCGATTCCACCCACCACCGACCGCACCACAGCGGTCTGCACCGGGGGCAAGAGCAGGACCACAACCACCGCAACGATCACGACCAGCGCAACAACGAGAATCCGCCTCATGCGACGTGTGGCCAACTGTGCCCTCCCGGGGTCACCGATCTTCGATCACGCCCTCGCTGACGACCAGGCGTATCGTGCGCGATTCCACTACGAATTCAGCTCGAGCTGGCACCGGACCCATCGTTCCGACTCAGTTGCCGCAGTCTCCTTCTTGTCCGGTTCCACCACCGTCGCCTCCGGAGAGATGCTCACCCGGGTCTCATCGAGTCCACGCTCCACCAGATAGGTCCGGATGGCCTCGGCGCGGGCCGGAGCCAACGCCGCCAACGCCGCATCTTCGACGGGCTGGGAGGTGGTCAGAGCCTCGCGAAGGGCATCTCGATAGGCGACCTCGTCAAGCGTAGGCTCCGCCCCTTCTGAGGCCCCGGCGGCCGTGTGCTGTGCGCGCAGTGCATCGAGCTCGGCCGACGAAAGCCTCGAGGAGTACAACGACTCCATGGCGTCGAGCGGCACGATGGTGTCCAGGTCTTCCTGGGTCACACCCATCGTCATGAGTTCCTCCCTGAGCGCGGCCAACTGCAGTCCCGGTCTGTCCACCTCCGGGTCGTATGTGCCATCGATCTGGAGTGCGAGCGAGGGCCGTTCGGCGAGAGCGGTCGCCAGAGTGTCGAGATTCCGCGTCACGCGATCTTCCAGAGCCGCGCTGCCAGCGGCGAACTCCACATACTCCAGATCCTGATCGTCACCGCCGCCACCGATCTTGCCGAGCAATTTAAAGGGAGAGGTCACGAGCTGGGTGAAGATCTCAGAAAAGGCCGCACCCGCCGCAGTCGCCATGCCGAAGCCGGGGGTGTCGAAGCTGCCCTCGAACGGAATCTCGAGGGTGATCCTTCCCTCCTTGTCCTTGAGCAGCGACACCCCGAGCTTGAAGGGCAGGTTGATCATCCCCTCCCCCTCCACCTTGTCGGCGAGCTCGAGATCGTCGGCCTCGATGAGGTTGTACGCCGTGAGGTACCGATCCGCGATGTCGTAGTCGAGATCGAGCGACACGTCTCCGTTGGTGATGGGATGGCCGATGAACTTGACCGACATCGGCGACACCGCCGGCAGCTGCATGTCGCGCACGTCAATGGAAAGATCGGTCAGCCGCTGGTAGTCGAATGGATCGAGCTCGCCTTCCACCCGCACCGCACCGCCGACGTCGATGCCGGCGTCGATGTCGAGCTTGGCGCCTGCCTTCGAGGTGTTGGAGATCCCCGAGATCACACCGTCGATGGGCGTCATCGCGATTCGAAACGGGCCGGAAGCGACGGTCTTGTCGGTGTAGACCCCGTAACAGTCGTGCAGCCGGAACCGCGCGATGAGCAGATCCGGAAGGTTCTCGGAGGTCGATGCCTCTTGCCCGCCGCCCGATGCTTCCGATTCCTCGGTCAATGCACTGAAGAACTCGAGCAGGTTGATGCTGCCGTCCTCGGCCACCGTGATCTCGAGCCCCGCGTTGTGGATGTCCACCTCCGTCACCTTTGCGCCCATGGGCTCGAGGTCGGCGTCGATCCCCTTGACCGACAGGTCGCCCCAACCGATCAGCTTGTCGCCGGTGATGGTCTCGTTGAGGTCGAGTCCCGTGACGTCAAAACCGCCCTTGAAGTTGGCCTCCAGCGCTTCGGCCCCTTGCGGCTTGGCGGCGGTCGCGGTACCGCCCGCCTTGAGCACACCGGCGCGAACCTCGACCGGCGCCACCTTCGCGAAGTACGGTTGGTATTTGGCCAGATCGAGCCCCTCGAGACCGACCTCCACCTCGGCCGCCAGCGGGGAGGCGCCAAACCCACCCTTGGCGGTTCCCAACGCGTCGCCCGCAAAGGCCGCGGAGGCCTCGAAGGGCCACATGGTGCCTTCCTTGGTGGAGATGTCGGTCACCACCAGACCCGCATCCTGAACCACGAAGCGGATGGGCGGTGACAGGGTCCGATCCTCGAACTCCGCCCCCGCACCGCGAAGCTCGAACCGGCCAATCTCGGCCGAGATCTTCAGCTTCTCCTCCAGAGTCTGATAGGTGGCGACGATCTGTTCCTGCGATTCCTCGGGAATCAGGACATCCCAGTTCGGCGTTCCGTCGGGTTCGATCCAGCCAAAGGCGGTGGCGCCCTCGACCAGGACAGAGTCCACCGCCACGTTCTGCTCGGGCCACTCCATGTGACCGCCGGAGACGGCGATGGTGTCCACCTGCAAGAGCTCCGTATCGTGCTCCTCCGCCCGGAAGCCGAAGTCGGCGATCCGAATGTTGGCGTTGTCCGCCACCAGGTGGATCCCGTCCTCCTCCAAACCGATCTGGTAGTTGACATCGAGGTCGAGAACGCCGCCGGTGAGGTCGAACTCGAAGAGGTGGGCCACCGCTCGCCAGGTGTTGGCGATCTGAATCGACTCCAGCTCGAAGCGGCCGTCGAGCCCGAGCGGCTCCACCACCACCTTGCCGTTGACCCTGAGCTCACCGCCGCCCATCGTCCCGACGACGACGTCGTTGCTTCCCTCGCGCTCGGGGATCGTCGAAATGTCAGCGAGCTCGACCACCGACGGGCCGAACTCCCACAGCAGAGGTTCGGGACGGTTGTAGCGATCCTCGACGTCAACCCGACCGCCCACGACCTGCGCGTGCTGGAGCAGCGCGCGGGGGAGCCCCTTCTCATCCTCGGGTTTGGGCTCGCTCTCGGGCAGGTCATTCATCACCTCGAGCACGTTGACCGCGCCGTCCTCGAAACGACGCAGCGCCACGTACGGGTTCTCGATGGTCAGCTCCTTGAGGGTGGCCGCCCAGCGGAACAGGCTCGAGGCCTGGGCGTTGGCGTAGACCCGGTCCCAGGACAGCAGCACCGAGCCCGGCCGATCAGGAATGGAGAACCCCTCGATGGTGAGCGACAGCGCAAACGGGTTGCACCGCACCTTCTCCACCGTGGCCTGTCGCTTGACCAGCTCCACCGACTTCTTCTCGATCAGGCTCTTGACGATCCACGGCACCACGAAGAAGCCGATCAACGCGTACAGCACCACGGCCGCGACTATGGCCGACCGCCAGCTCACCAGTCGCCACGACTTGAACCACTCCAACACCGAGCCCATACGCTCCTCCTGATAGGTTCACTTTATTTCCCGCGTCCCGCGGGTCAATCGGAAATCTGGCGCATTGTACCGCGGATTCCACCGCCGAGAAACACCCCTTCCGCGATGAGGGCAGACTGGAAGAGGCCGATCCGGTCACCCCGGAACGGGGCGGCCGGACCCGGTTCACGATCTGGACGTGCCCCCTACGGACTCACTTGAATATATTGAGCATCTTCAGGATGCCGATGAGAACAACGGCGCCAACCACGGCAATCACCCATCCCATGATGGGCCCCGAGGCCGAAAGGCCCAGCAGGCCCGCAAGCCAGAAACCGAGTGATGAGCCGACAATCCCGACAATGATGTTGGCGATAATTCCGGCCTGGGCGTCGGTCTTCATGATCAGGCTGCCCAGCCAGCCGACGATGCCGCCGATCACCAACGTCACGATGATGTTCACCATAATCTCCTCCTTGTGTGTCTCGCATTCAGAAAAAGCGGCGCGGCGGCCACGACGGCCGGGCGTCCGAGTCGGAACGAATAGTTCACGCGGCGGCTCGCTCGAGTCGCCGCGACGACCGCCGCCTGCGGTAGCTCAGATAGGGCACCGAGACGACGGCTGACACCACCAGGTAGGCGACCACCAGCACCATCACCCGTGGTCCCGGAAGCGAGGCCGCCACCAGCACCGCGATCCCGAGGTGGCGGGTGGCGCAGGCCACGGCGAGCGCGGTCCGGTCATCGTCCTCGGGCCCGCCCAACCAATGGCCGATGGCGAGAGCGCCGGTGATCAGCAGCCCAAGGGCGAGCAGGAAAGACCATCCAGCCTCGATCAGGAAGCGCCAGTGCATCCCGAGCAGCACCACTCCGAGCAGGGTGAGCACCACGCCGGCGGCGCGCAGGACCAGGTCCGACAACCTGTCATTCACGAAAGGCACCAGCCACCGCAGTACCATGCCCAGCAGAAGCGGCACCAGTACGGTGGACGCGACCACCCTCGCGACATCACCGGAGCTCAGCACGGCCGCTCCGCCAAAGGCCGCTTTGAGAACCGCGAGCCACGCCGGCACCGTCACCACCGCCAGCAACGACGAGGTCACCACCAGGCTGAAGACATAGGCCTCGTTGTCCAACCCCATCAGCTTCTTGGGCAGCAGTGGCGCCCCGGCCGAGATGGCGATCACCAACAACGACACCTCCACCGCGATGGAGACCGGATGCACGGCCATCAGCACGAGCGCCAGCAGCGGCACCAGCAGGTACATGGCCACCACCGACCGGATCAGCAACTTGGGCCGGCGCAGGAGCTCCACCAGGTCGGCCGGGGTGGATCCCATCCCGATCGCCATCACCATCACGGCGACCAGCGCCCGGAGCATCAGCAGCAGGTTGTCGGACATCTACTGGGAATGATACTCGATCCACATCCATTCACGGAACTCTCCACCGCCCGCGCCGATGGATTCGATGCCGGATGCCGGATGCTGGATGCTGGATGCTGGATGCTGGATGCTGGATGCTGGATGCTGGATGCTGGATGCTGGATGCTGGATGCTGGATGCTGGATGCTGGATGCACCAATATGGTGAATCGATCCGTGTAGGAGTCAACCCCGGGTGAACGCCCCCCAGTTCCCTACCCCTTCCCTCTTCCTCCCTGCTCCTTGCTCCCTGCTCCCTGCCCCCCGGGTGGGCGGGGGATCCGGCATCCGGAATCCGGGATCCGGGATCGGGGCGGACGGGGGATCTCGCATCTCGTATCTGGGCGGGCGGGGGTCGCTCCCTGCTCCCTGGGCGGGTGGGCGGATCCAGCATCGAGTATCAGGCATCCAGAATCGGGCGGGAGGGCGCTTCGTCCCTACTCCCTACTCTTCCGGCGCGTACCAGATCGGACTCGTCCACGCCCGTTCCTGGATGGTCGCCGGCACGTCCTCGAGCAGCGGCAGGCCGTTGCGCACCGCGTCGTAGGTGGACCAACGTGGCGTCGGGATCTCGAGCACGCGGACGTAGTAGAAGGCGTGCTGCGCCGGGTCGAAGTCGTCGTCGGTCCAGCTTCCCATGAGCTGCGGTACGCCGATGGTGTTGGTGTACTTCGCCGTGGTGAGATCCACGGTGTTGCCCACCGGCGGCAGCTTCCCGTCCGCGCCCGGCATCCGGTCACCGGACCAGACCACATCGACGATCTTCTCGTGCAGGCCGTCATCAGCGTCGACCCAGCCCTTGATGATCTGGACGCGGTCGAGGTTGGCGCCGTCCGGGTCCTTTATCGCGTGCACCGTGAACGTCGGAGGACCTTCGGAGGCGTCGAGATCGCCCCCCATCGGCACGCCGGCCTCGTAGCCCTGCTCGACCATGGTCGTCGGGTCGGAGGGATCACCGGGCAGATCGGTACCACCGAAGAACCGCACCTTGATGCGGGGGCCGCTGGTGACGAAGGTCTCCCTGCGGCGCATGGCGTCGAAGATCGAAGCACGGGTGTTCTGCTCGGCCCACACCGCGGCCAGGGAGCCGGGGTTGAGCTCCCTGGACTCGGCCCAGCCACCGACCTCGCCCGTCCGCCGCGCATCCACCGAGCCGTCCTCCGGCCCGTGCGACCCGACCCAGTCGTCCTCGGCCACGTCGGCGGCGGCGCCGTTGTGGTTGTCGGTGCCGCCGGTGAAGCCGTACTTGAACGGGTTGGCCCCCAGCTCCCGCTGGTAGGCGAGACCCCGCTTGAGCCCCCAGCGGACGAAGTTCCTCTCTTCGATCGTACGGCCACTGAATTTGCTGAGCGAGGTCGCGTTCTCGAAGTCGGCGAACTCGTCGGCGGTCCAGAAGTTGCGGTGGACCTCCGAGTTCCCCTTGATCTGCATCATCTCGATCAGCGGCTCGAAGTGCTGCCGTGTTCGGGCGTACTCGAGGTCGATCGGGTCACCGGCC
>Ga0272441_10014724_pt1 | contig 11034 bp, 18 predicted proteins | sample SSMProp6N_FD_193582 | JGI IMG/M metagenome (GOLD analysis project Ga0272441, IMG submission 193582) | Marine sediment archaeal communities from Little Sippewissett salt marsh, Falmouth, MA, United States - SSM-Prop-6N | ecosystem: Environmental > Aquatic > Marine > Wetlands > Sediment ...
CTACGCAATAGACGACCAACCTTTACCTCATCTGCGCTTAGTGGTTCCAGGAGAAAATGGGGCCCTCTGGATAGCCATGATTAATCGTATAGAAGCAAGTCCGTACGCGCCTTACACAGGCCCTCCTTCTCCGTCTCCTTCGCCTTCTCCGTCTCCTTCGCCTTCTCCGTCTCCTTCGCCTTCTCCGTCTCCTTCGCCTTCTCCGTCTCCTTCGCCTTCTCCGTCTCCTTCGCCTACGCCTGAGCCGTCTCCTTCCCCTTCAGTGGAGTCGTCTGATACTGATAGCTTTCCGTTGGTATGGATTGTAGCGGCTGTGGGTGCAGTAGCCATTGTCGGCGCCATTCTAATGGTCTATAAGAAAAAAACTACAAAGTAGGCTATAATGTTCTTTCTTTTTTACAACAGCATTCTGCGGTTAACAGCGATGCCGCTAGTGATGTCTTCAGGTGTTGCTAGCAGATTCTTGGAACGGGGTCGCCTACGGGTCTCGCTATTATGCGTTTGCCGCCTACCGCTGTTTGCATGGCTACTCCCTTGAATTCGCTTGTGGCTTCGCCTATTAGTTGGGCGTCTTTGCCTTCGTCTGTCTGCTTCAGCCAGTTCAGCAGCTGCTCCGCTTTGGCTGGTACGGCGCCGATCACAATTTTTCCTTCATTCCCCACTTCAAGCGGGTCTAAACCCAGCATTTCAGACGCGACGCGCACGTCTTCTCTTATGGGAACTTTGTCTTCGTGGATCACTATGCCTACTTCAGATTTTTCGCTGATCTCGTTCAATGCGTCAGCTAACCCGCCTCGTGTGGCGTCTTTTATGGTGACGGCTCCGCCGACTTCGCTGAGCATGCGGTGAATCAGCTTGTTTAAGGGTTTAACGTCGCTTTTTATCTCGCTTCCAAAGGTTAATCCTTGCTGGGCTGAGAGCACTGCTAAGCCGTGGTCGCCTAACGTGCCCGACACGATTATCTTGTCGCCGACGGTGAGGTTGGAGTCTAGGAGCCAGCGCGCTGTGAAGCCTTTTCGGTGCTGTTTGACCACTTCAAGGTTGCTCTCTAATGCTGGGGTTCTTCTGCCGATTCCCGACACGTTCATCACGCAGCCGCCTAAACTGCCCTTCTCAACAACTTTGGTGTCGCCTGTGACTATGCCCACGCCCGCTTCAATGCAGGCTTGCCGCATGCTCACCAAAATCCTCTCAAAGTCCGAAAGCAGTAAGCCCTCCTCCAAAACCAAACCGCACATCAAAGCATACGGTTCAGCACCCAAACACGCAATATCATTGACGGTTCCAGAGACTGCTATGCGCCCGATGTCACCGCCCGGGAAGAAAATGGGCTTAACCGCGTGTGAATCGCTTTTCAAAACAATGTCGCCTACAACAGCCGCGTCATCCATAGCCTCAAGCGGCACCTCAGCGTTGCCTATGCCCCCAAAATACTTCACTACATAATTCTTAACCAAATCATGCATAACAGTGCCACCAGCACCATGCAACATAGTGATCGCGTCCTTTTTCTCTGTCATTTCAGTCCCCTTTCAGGTTGAGATAAGTAACCTCAAAGGTGAAACATAAACACATCGCATTCCTTCACTTTTGCCTTTTTATAGGACTAAGTCTTTTCAGAGCAGCTTTCTGTTTCGCTTTTTCGGTCAGATAATTTTTCCTTTATATGATTTCTATATAAAGGGGGGCTATAGTCAAAAATCGCCACAGTTCTGCTCCAAGCGGTTACCATCGGAAGTTTTCGGGAAAAAACTATAAAAGTCAAGGTTACGCTAGAACTGGTACACCTCACGTCTTCACGAACGTCCTACGTGTAGGACTTTACCCACACTTTCGAACTAGCTAATCTAGTTTTGATACGGAAAGCCATATAAATCGCGATTACGCTGTTGAATTGCGCAATTGGAGACGATACATAAAAATGCCAAAATGGGGATATTCCATAATCGCAGAAGAGCTGGATCCTGAAAAAACAGCGAAAGCCAGCGGCAGAGAAATCAGAGTATCCCACAAGGCAGCACGAGAAGTCTGCAAAACAATCAAGGGCAAGATGCTCTCCAAAGCTAAAACTTACCTCAGAGACGTTATAGACAAGAAGAAAGCGGTTCCCTTCAGAAGGCACAAAAAGAAAGTTGGGCACCGCAGTGGACTCGACAAAACTTTTGCGGGAAGATACCCCGTGAAAACATCACAGAAAATCCTCCGCGTACTCGAAGCCGCAGAAGCAAACGCAGAAAACAAAGGCTTAGACCTAGACCGACTCCGCATACTCCACGCAGCCGCCTACCCAGGCATAAAAATCAAACGCTACACCCCAAGAGCACACGGAAGAGCCTCACCAAAATACGAAACCACAACCCACATCGAAATCGTCCTAGAAGAAAAACCCGGACAAGAGGAAGGAATCTAATGTCCATCGTCAAACGCTTCATAACAGAATCAATCAAAAAAACCGAAATAGACGAATTTTTGCAAAAAAAACTTGAACGCGCTGGCTACGGCGGCGTTGACCTTTCCAAAACCCCACTGGGAACCCACGTTGTGATTTACGCTATGCGACCAGGCATAGTCATCGGTCGCGGCGGAGAAACAATCAAAGACCTCGCCATAACCCTGGAAGAAAACTTTAAGCTCGCAAACCCGCAAATATCCGTCTCCGAAATCGAAGTTCCCGAATTTAACGCTTCCGTCATTGCATCCCGCGTAGCTTCCGCGCTCCAAAGAGGCGTACATTTCAGACGCGCTGGTTTCTGGGCTCTTAACCAAGTCATGGAAGCAGGAGCATTAGGCGCCGAAATAGTCATAAGCGGCAAACTGCGAACCGAAAGGGCACGCTTCGAAAAATTCCGAGCAGGCTACTTCCCAAGATGTGGTGACGCCGCATTAAAATACATGAAAAAAGCCGAAGCTCACGTTCAACTCAAACCAGGAATCATCGGCGTAAGAGTCAAGATCATGCCTCCAGACGCACAGTTCCCCGACAAAATCCAAATTACCCAAGAACTACCGCCTGAAGAAATAGAAGAAAAAATAGAAGAAAAACCAGCAGAAACTCCAGAACAAGAAGTGAAAGTGGAAGAACTGCCTGAAGAATTACCCAAAACAACTGAGGCAACTGAGGCAACTGAAGAAAAAGCTGATGCAGAAGTAGTGGCAGAAGAAGCGCCTGTTGAAGAGCCCGTTGTGGAAGAGAAAGTTGAGGCTCCTGAGGCAGTGGAAGAGAAAGTTGAAACATCAGAGAACGTAGCAGAGGAAGCAGTTGCAGAGTCAGTTGCTAAACCGACTGGAGACCCACCAGCAGAAGCACCAGCAGAAAAAGTGGAAGAGTCAGTTGCGGAAGAGGAGGTAAATGAGTAATTGCCTATCCTTCGGTTGAGAGACATTAGGGGCATGTCTACTGAAGAACGTGATAAGAAGGTCTCTGAGCTCAGGGCAGAATTGGCTAGGTTGAAAACTATGGTCAGGGCTGGTGGTGCGGTTGAGAATCCTGCTCGGATAAGAGAGCTACGTAAGACAATCGCCAAGGTTCTTACAATAGAGAATGAAGATAAACTGGGGATTAGAAAAAAGGAAGAAAAACCCGAGAAGAAAAAAGGTGGAAAGGAGAAGAAAACCAAGTGAAAGTAACCCCAGATATCATACGTCACGAGTTCATAGGAACTGAAGGAAAAATCGCTGAAAGCCCACACGCAGGTTATGTTGGGATACGCGGCGAGGTAATCGACGAAACAAAAAACACGTTCACGATTCTGCATGAAGGTAAGGCGAAAAGTGTAGTGAAAAACTCGGCGGTTTTCAACTTCAAATTTTCCGACGGAACCATCGTTGAAATTAACGGCAAACTTTTGGTTGGGAGACCTGAAGACCGTCTCAAAAAAACCGTAAAGAGGTTATGGTAATGTCTCTAACTTTCAAGAAACCCAAAAAATCATGCGACGACAGAAACTGCCCATTCCATGGAACGCTGTCTGTGAGAGGACGCGTTTTAGACGGCGTCGTAATCACCGCGAAAATGGACAAAACAGTTATTGTGGAACGTGAGTACCTTCAATTCTCACCTAAATTCGTGAGGTATGAGCGAAGGCGCGGTCATATTCCATCCCACAATCCCCCGTGCATTGACGCAAAAGAAGGGGACCGCGTGAGAATTGCGGAATGCCGTCCAATCAGCAAGACAGTAGCCTTTGTTGTTGTGGAGAAAGTGGAGGAGAAGTAACGTGGCAGCTAAGGCAAAACAACGTGCGCTCATCGCAAAAGGCATGCTTTCTCACGGACAAAAAGTTACGAGAGGACTTTTAGCTGGCTCGACTCTGAGGTGTACTGATAACACTGGAGCACGCGTACTGCGCTTAATCCAAGTCATGGGCTATAAAGGTCGATTAAGACGCTATCCTTCCGCTACGGTGGGTGATAAAGTCACTGTTTCGGTTAGGCAAGGGGCACCAGACATGCGGAAAAAGATTTTCCAAGCAGTTATTGTAAGACAGAGGAAGCCTTACAAGCGAATTGATGGTGTCTGGGTTCAGTTTGAAGATAACTCCGCGGTGATTATAACTCCTGATGGTGAAATGAAAGGCTCTGAAATTCGCGGTCCCGTAGCAAGAGAGGCTGCTGAAAGATGGCCGAGAATAGCGAGTGCCTCAAGCATGATAGTATAGGTGAAATTGTATGCAAGCAACAAAACGTGTAAAAGACCCGCGAAAACAGCGAAAACGGCTCTATAACGCCCCTGCTCACTTGCGCCACAAGTTGATGGCGGCTCCTCTTTCACCTGAACTTATCTCGTCAAAGGGCGTTAAGGCTCTTCCAGTCCGGAAAGGCGACACCGTTCGCGTAGTGCGCGGAGACCACATTGGCTTTGAAGGTAAAGTCAGCCGGGTAGACTTGAAGAGATACCGCATTTTCCTTGAGGGCTTAACACGCGAGAAGGTTGACGGAACCAACATATTTGTTTCAGTGCATCCGTCGAAGGTAATGATAAAAAACCTGAAGCTTGACGACAAATGGCGAAAAGCAATTGTTGAAAGAAAGAAGGAACTATCGCTGTCTAAAAAAGAAAAGAAAGTAAAGAAAGTAGCGGAGAAACCTGCTAAGAAAGCTGTTAAAGTAAAAGAAGAAAAAACAGTCGAGAAGAAAACAGTGGTTCAAGAGAAACCTGTGAAAAAGCCATCAAAACCAGCAAAGAAAAGCGTGCAGAAGAAGCCTGTCGCCGAAAAGAAAAAAGAAGCAAAACCCGCTGAAAAAGAGAAAAAGCCGAAAACAGCAAAGAAGCCACAAGCCAAGCGTAAAGCCGCCTCAAAAACTAAAGGAGGAGCATAAATTTGGGCAAGAAAGGAAAAGTAGGAAGATTAAAACGGAAACCAGCTCCGAGATTCTGGCCAATTCACAGAAAGGAAGCTGTTTGGATAGTGCGCCCTTCATCTGGACCGCACTCTCTCGAGAAGTGTTTACCTCTTTCAATTGTTCTCCGTGACATTCTCAAAGTGGCTGAGACGAGGAAAGAAGCTAAAAAGATAATCTCGCAGGGTAAAGTTTACGTTGACGGAAAAGTCAGGCTCAAAGACGATTTTCCAGTGGGCTTGATGGATATTATTTCGATGCCTGACCTGAACAAGTTCTACAGGATACTGCCTTCACATAAAGGTCTATTTCTTAATCCTATCAGTAAAGAAGAAGCAAGTTTCAAACTTTTACGGCTTGAAGACAAAACCCTGGTCAAGAATGGAAACTCTCAAATTGCTCTTCACGACGGAACAAACATGCTTGTAAAAGCGGGAGACCCTGAAAACCCGTCGGAAGTTGTTTACGAAACTTTTACCACGTTAAAGCTGGGACTTCCAGAAAAACAAGTTCTCGACCAGTTGAAAACCAAAAAAGGCAACATGGCCATTATCACAGGCGGAAAGAACATCGGAAAAAAGGGCAAAATAGTTGAGATAGAAAAAACCGAAGCAAAGAAACGTAGAAACGCCCTCGTAGTAGTCGAGGACGAAAAAGGCGGTCGTTACCAAACAATTTTAGACTTCGTCTTTTCAATAGGTGAAGCCAAATCCCTCATATCTTTACCGGAGGCTAATTCCGTTGTCTGAAGATGAGATGCTTAAGCAGTGGGAAGAGCAGCCGATGCTCAAACCCAGAATTGACAAAGTTGTAGTGAACCTTAACCTTGGAAAATCAGGCGAACCGCTGGAGAAAGCCTCTAGAGTGTTAAAGGAGTTGACGGGCCAGAAACCTGTTAAGAGGCAAGCCAAGAAAACGATAAGAGATTTCGGGTTAAGGAAAGGCGAGTCAATCGCGTGTGTCGTGACGCTGAGAAAAGAGGCTGCGATTGACTTCCTCAAGAAAGTTCTACCTGTTATCGATAACAAAATTTCCCGCTCGTCTTTTGACAGGCAAGGCAATTTTGCTTTCGGCATAAAAGAACATATTGAAATCGCTGGTGTAAAATATGAACCCGATGTGGGCATCTTCGGAATGGATGTCTGTGTCTCCGTGAATCGACCGGGGCACCGAGTGAAAACCCGAAGAAAGCATAAAGCAAGCATAGGTTCCAAGCACTTGTTAACGCCTGAAGCGTCAATTGTTTTCATCAGGCAAACTTTAGGGGTCGAAATCGTTTAAACTGAGTGTGAATGTATGGGAAAACAGCAAATGAAGAAAGAACGGAAATATGGCAAAGGAGCAAGGCCTTGCGTTAGATGCGGTTCTTACGGGCCAGTTATCAGACGTTACAATTTATATTTATGCAGGCACTGTTTTAGGGAGGCAGCGCCAAAGCTTGGGTTTAAAAAATATGAGTAGTGAGGTAGCAAGATGGACACTTTAACAAATGGCTTGATAACGGTCATAAACAACGAGATGCGCAACAAGCGCGAATGCATAATTAGCCCTGCCTCCAAGATTTTAGGTCGCGTATTAAGGATAATGCAGCTTAACGGTTACATCGGAGAATTCGAATTTATCGATGACGGCCGCTCAGGCAAGTTCAAAGTGCAACTTCTGGGCAGAATAAACAAGTGCGGCGCTATTAAGCCACGCTTCTCCGTCAAAGTTGGCGCGTTCGAAAAGTGGGAGAAGACATTCCTTCCTTCAAGAGACGTTGGAATACTTGTTGTCTCAACCGCGAAAGGCGTGATAGCCCACCGCGAAGCTGAAGAAAAGAACATGGGAGGAAGGCTGTTAGCTTTCGTTTACTAGCAAGGTGTTTTTGATGAGGCTGCCAGAAATTTCCAGAACCATTCAAGTTCCCGATGGCGTAGAAGTAACCATTGAAAGACGAAAAGTTACAGTTAAAGGCGAAAAGGGAACTTTAACCCGCGACTTTTCTTACGTTCCAATATCACTTGAAGCTCAAGAAGACAAAACCGTTCGCATATGGGCTGAGTGGCCTCGCAAGAAGGAAGCCTCGCTAGTAGGCACTATAAACTCTCACATTCAAAACATGATTACTGGCGTTGAAAAAGGCTTTTTGTACAGGCTTAAGATTGTTTTCTCTCACTTTCCAATTTCAGTTAAGGTTCAAGACAAAGTGGTTTTGATTGAGAACTTCACTGGCGAAAGGCGCGCTCGAATAGCAAAGATAATCGGTGACGTTAAGGTTAAAGTTGAAACCGATGACGTAACTGTTGAAGGCATAAACTTGGAGGCTGTGAGTCAAACCGCCGCGAACATTGAGCAAGCCACTAAAGTGAAGAATAAAGACCCGCGCGTTTTCTTGGACGGTATCTACGTGTATGAACGAAAGGAAGGCATAGAGTAATGGCGGAAAGAAAAGTATCTCCAAATCAAAAGGCGCTGAAAACGAGGAAACGCGTTAAAAAGAACAAGCCAGACTTCGATAGGTCAGAAAGCTGGCGGTATTTGAGGTTGAAGAAAAGCTGGCGTAGACCCCGCGGTTTAGACCACAAGATGCGAAGGAAGATTAAGGGTTGGCCGCCAACAGTCAGCACTGGTTACAAAGGGCCAAAGGTTGCCCGAGGGCTTCACCCGTCTGGGTACAGGGAAGTTTTGGTGCATAACCCTGCAGAACTCTCTAAAATTGACCCGAAATTTGAAGCTGCCCGAATAGCTCACACGGTTGGTAAGAAAAAACGTGTTCAGATTGTAGCTGAAGCTAAAAAGCTCGAAGTCTTCATTTTGAACTTCACCCCAATTGAAGAATTAGTCGAAACAGAAGAGGCGGAAACAGAAGAAGCAGAGGCAACAGAGGAAAAACCGGAAAAGCCAACCGCGGAAAAGAAGAAATCTGCGAAAAAAGAGGAGAAACCGAAACGCAGCATCATCAGTAGAAAAAAGGATTCTGAAAAGGAAAAGAAGGCACCAGTTAAAAAAGCTGAGAAGCCTAAAGCGACGGGCAAGAAGGTTAAGGCTGAGAAGGGAGCTGAAAAACAATGACCAATCTTACTAGTCAGAGGCGTTTGGCAGCGCAAATATTGAAAGTCGGTCAAAATCGGGTGTGGATTGACCCTGAAAGAATTGATGATGTTGAAGGGGCTATAACCCGAGAAGAAGTTAAAAAGTTAATTCATGAAAAAATCATTTTATCCTTGCCTGAAAAAGGCGTAAGCAGGTCTCGTGCAAAGGCAGTTCGAGAAAAGAAGCGGATGGGTCGGCGTAAAGGCGCTGGCAGCCGCACTGGGTCTCCACGAGCAAAGATTTCCAAGAAAGAGGCGTGGATGAGCAAGATTCGTTGCTTGAGGAAAAAGCTTCGCGAGTTGAAGGCAAGCAGAGTTATTACGGAAAGCACTTACAGGAAATTGTATGGTATAGCTGGCAGCGGAAAATTTGAGTCGGTTGCAGAGTTGGTGCGTTATTTGAAAGCTAATGATCTTTGGAGGAAACGTTAATGGCGCGTGGTTCCACTTATAGGGTTCCGCCTAGGCGGAGAAGGGAAGGAAAAACTGATTACCAAGCTCGGAAAGCTTTGGTGCTGTCTGGAAGGCCGCGGCTTGTTGCCCGCAACACGGTTAAGAACATTATTGCCCAAATAATTGTTGCTAAGCCACACGGCGACGAGGTGTCGGTTACTGCGCACAGCCGGGAGTTACGGAAGTACGGGTGGAAAGCGCCCACAGGAAATGTTCCGGCAGCGTATCTTACGGGTTTGCTCTGCGGCTTGAAAGCTAAAGCTAAGGGTGTTGAAGGGGCTATTTTGGATATAGGTTTGATTGCGCCCACGAAAGGCGCCAAGATTTTCGCTACGTTAAGCGGGGTTTTGGATGCTGGCGTTGAAGTTCCTCATAGTGAAGAGAAAATGGTTAAGGACCGCATAGAAGGCAAGCATATTGCCGCGTACGGGAAGAGTTTGGAAGAGGACTCTGAAGTTTACTCTGCCAAGTTCTCGAAGTATGTGGAGCAGAAGCTGTCTCCTGAAAAGCTTCCTGAACACTTCTCGAAGGTTAAAGCTGACATCATCAAATCATTTGAAAAGAAGAGTGGAAAGAAAGCATGAGTCGTAGGAATAGAGGAGAAGACCGTTTAGAGGAATGGGTTCCTAAAACGCGTTTAGGCAAAATGATTCAGGAAGGCAAGGTAACTTCTATCGACGAGGTTTTCCTGAGTGGTTTAAAGATTTCTGAATCTCAGATTGTTGACGCTTTGATTCCTGACCTGCAAGAGGAGGTTATCAACGTTAACTTGGTTCAGAAGCAGACTGACGCAGGTGAAAAATCTCGGTTTAAGGCTATTGTGGCTGTAGGTAACAGGGACGGCTACATAGGTTTAGGCTCTGGTAAAGCTAACCAGGTGCGAAACGCCATAGAGAAAGCTGCTGCCGCCGCCAGATTAAACATTGTTCCAGTTAAGCGTGGCTGTGGAAGCTGGGAGTGCGGTTGCGGAAAGCCTCATTCAGTGCCCTTCCAAGTTGAAGGCAAATGCGGCGGCGTGCGCGTAGTTATTGTTCCTGGTCCAAGAGGCTTAGGATTAGTGGCAAGCGAAGTTGCGAAGGTGATTCTGGGGTTGGCTGGCGTTAAGGACCTTTGGGTTAGAAGCCGTGGCTCCACGAGAACTGTACCGTCTTATGCTTACGCGATTTTCGACGGATTAAAGAAGACTTACGGTCTGGTTACTCAGGCGGATTGGGTGAGGTAAAGTGGCTAAGTTAAAAGTGAAATCTGCTGAACGGAAATGTTTTGCTGTCGTAAAAGTCAGGGGAACACTCAGGGCTCAACGTGAAACTAGAGAAACCCTTGAGCTGCTCCGTTTAGCCAGAACCAACCACGCCGTGCTCATTGACAACCGCCCATCATTCATAGGTATGCTGTACCGCGTGCAGAACTACGTCACTTGGGGTGAAGTCTCCAAAGAAACCGTGGCGTTGATGCTGCAGAAACGGGGAAGACTCGCAGGCGGCAAGAGACTAACAGATGAAGCCGTAGAAACGCTTGGCTACAAGTCCATAGACGCCCTCGCCGAAGCAATAACCGACTGCAAAGCAGAATACCAGAAACTCCCAAACGTGCGCCCAGTGTTCAAGCTGCACCCGCCAAAGAAAGGCTTCAAAGGAAAAACCAAGAAAAGCTACACAGTAGGCGGAGAAGCAGGCTACCGCGGAGAAGCCATAAACGACCTCATAAAACGCATGGCATAGTCCAGCGTTCCATTTTCTATCGTTTTCGTTTTTTGAAGTACCCCAACAAGCCTACGCTAATGGCGGTTGCTGCCGTTATGGAAGCTGCGGTTAACGCTGTCGGGAAAGGTTCTGGTGTTGTTTGGTCTTCTTGAGATGCTTCTGGTGTTGGTGTGGTCCCTTGCGCCGGTTTTGGCGTTGATGTGTCTTCTTGAGGAGGTTCTGGTGTTGTTTGGTCTTCTTGAGATGTTTCTGGGGATTTCTGTTTCCACTCTATCTCTTCTAATGTGATGGTTGAAACGTCGATTTTAGTCATGAGCGGATAGTTGTCTTTGTTGCCGTCATTGATGATGTAGGCTGTGTCTCCTATGCCGTCGTGGTTGGCGTCTGTTCCTGTGTAGTTGCTCCAGTAGTTTCCTTCTGTGCCGTTGTCCCAGATGTTACTGTATTCCTCTTCCACCCATGGC
>Ga0272441_10014725_pt1 | contig 11033 bp, 4 predicted proteins | sample SSMProp6N_FD_193582 | JGI IMG/M metagenome (GOLD analysis project Ga0272441, IMG submission 193582) | Marine sediment archaeal communities from Little Sippewissett salt marsh, Falmouth, MA, United States - SSM-Prop-6N | ecosystem: Environmental > Aquatic > Marine > Wetlands > Sediment ...
CAGGCGCCGTCGCAATGATCCTCGACTCCCCACGCACCTATCCTCCGTGCACTCGCCTCCGCGGGGCTTGCCCCCGCGGGGCGACGACTGCGTGACAAGCGCGCCCCAAATCCCCCCTCCCTTCCCCGCCGCGACCCGGCGGGGAAGGGAGGGGGGATGGTGGGGCGCAATCATCCCCCGTCCACCAATCATGGCTCCGCGGGGACAAGCCCCGCGGTGGCCTCCCCAATCCGTTCACCCGGCTTTTGCCGCAGGCCCGACGCCAAGCCGGTCATGCTCTCCAGATCGCCCTCACGGCCCGCGCACGAGCATGACGGTCCCGTCCCGCCTGGCGGCCAGCACGCCCTTGCCCGTATCGACCAGCGCCGTCACGGGCGCGGTGCCCGTGCCGGCCGACCCCTCCGATTGCCCGCTGCGCAAGTCGAACACGTGCACGCGGCCGGCGGCGGTGCCCGCCACCACTTCGCCGGCACCGTCGCCGTCGAGGTCGACAACCGTCAGCCGTTCGACCTTTGCGTCCATGCTGCTGTACCAGAGCCGCTCCATTCGGATGTACCGGTCGTCCTTGCCGCCCTTCACCCACGGCTTGAACGCCGCCACGCCGTACACGTCGTTAGCCGAAACAATCACAGCCGGCTGGCTCGGGTCCGGCTGCCAGATCGCGGTCTTCGTCCACGGCCCTTTCACGTAGCCGCGCGCGCCGCGCTCCTTCGCGTGGTCCTGATCGTGCCAGTACACGGACAGCATCCCCTTCGTGGTGCAGACGACTTGCTGCGTCTTGCCTTTGCCGAATACGTTCCGCGCCAGGCATTCGAGCGGGGGTCGCGCGTTCAGGCCCGGATGCAGATGTTCCTGGAACTGCGCGGGCATGACGATCTTGCCCGTATGGTCCATGGCCCGCACGATGCTGTAGGTCGTGAGCCAACCGGTCACGACCTCCTTGTTGCCGTCGCCGTTGATGTCGGCCACGTCGCAGCAGCTCAGGTCGCCGACAATCCGGCCGCGCGCGAACTTCATGTACTGCTCCCATTTCACACTGCCATCCGGGTTCAGCACGTGCACCCAGTTCGCACCCACCACGATGTCCGGCTTGCCGTCGTTCTCGAGGTCGTCGACCTTCACGTAGTCGACGGCCGGCGGGCCGCAGCGGGTCTGGTCCGATTCCTTGCACTCGAATTCCCAGAGCAGCTTGCCGCGCGCGTCAAGCGCGCGGACCTTCCTGTCGTCGCACCCGAACACGATCTCCGGCCTACGATCGCCGTCCAGATCGGCGACGTCGATGGCGCGGATGTCTTTCTCGGTCGGGAACAGCCAGGCGCGCTGTCCCTTCGCCGTATAGGCGGCCAAGCCCTGCGCGCCGCCCGCGACCCACTCCTTCGTGCCATCGCTGTTCAAATCCGCCAGAACCAATGCGCTGACCGGCACGTCGAGCTTGCGCTTCGCAACGCGCAGATCCGTCGTCGCCGAGCCACGGGACTCGGCACGCGCCAGCGCGGCCGCGCGCGCCGTGGCCTGTGCCTTGGCCGCGGCGATGATGCGTGGCACCAGGCTGTCCGCGGGCGGCGTGTCGCAGCCGAGCGTGAGCACACCCTCGCGCGTCACGACGAACATTTCGGCGGCGGCCGCCGTGCCGGGAATCGCGCCCAGCCCCATCAGGGCCGGCACACCGTCCTGCGTGATCAACGCACACGTCTGCGAGACCGGCGCCACGCTCACGGCCTGTGCCTGCGACTCGTCCGAGTAGGCGTGCAGCAGGTTGATGAAACCGATGGTCTCGCCTTTCTTGAGCGTTCTCACTTTGTCCTGTCGGAAGTACTTGGCCACGGGCTCCGCCCACGGATAACCCTTGATCCAAGCGCCCTTCCCGGTGAAGGGCCAGGGCTCGACGTACACGTTCGCGCCGCCGTCCGAAACGATCTTGCAGTACTTCCCCTTCTGCGACAGCCACAGGTCCTTACCGCGCAGCTCGTGCCCGCCCAGTGCCTTCCAGGAACAACGCGCGACGTGGGCGCCGGGCTTGCCGGCTGTCGTGTGGTCAATGACCAGGAAGTAGTCGCCCTTCTTCCAGAAGATCGCGCGGTGCCAAAGCCCGAGCCGCGTACGTGTCAAGCCATACGCGTCGGTCTCCTTGAACTGCACGATCTTCGCGAGCGATTTCTCGGGATACGCGCTCTGTGCTTCGAACAACATGTCCAGCCCGCTGTGATCTTGGAACGCGCGCTGTTCGTAGGTGTGATCGACCAGCCACATCCGGCCCTCGTCCGTGAAGTTGATGATCGTGTTCACGTCGTTGTGCTTGTGTCCGTGCGGGCCCGACGGGCCGCCCCAAATGCCCGCGCCGTCCAGCAACAGGTACTGGCCGTTCTCATCCCAGTTCTCTTTGAACACGATCTTGTTGAACAGCGCCGGGTCCTCGTCCTTCTTCTCGGCAAAGACCTTCTCCTTGCTCTTCCGGATCTCGGCCAACGGGCTCTCGTAGCAGGGTACCCGGATCAGGCCGGTCCAATGCGTCGGTTCCTTGGGCTCGATGCTCAGGTCGAACACGAATTGGCTCGAGAACATGCGACCGCCGCAGTTCTGCGGCAGCTTCTCGCGGACGACCCAGGACAGGTACGGGTCGCGGTAGAACCAGGAGGACGGGGCCAGGTTCTCAAACGCGTTCCAGAGCATCAGCCCGGAACTGTCCCCGAACCCCGTGTTCAGGCCCAGGTTGTTGATGCAGCAGACCGCGATGAATTCCGAGTGGGTACGCGCGATCCCGCGCGTGAAGTAGGTCAGGTCCCCGCTGCGCATGGCGTACTGCATCGTCGTGTTCGGGGCGTAGGACAAGTAGCCCGAGGCATCTTCGAGAATCTGGAATGTACTCGCCTGCGCCGAGAACACGGCGTCCGCGCAGTTCATCCAGTACTCGCTCTCGGGCAGATCGTAGTACTTGTCGAAGTAATGCCACGCGTCGAAGGAATGGCCGGCGGAGAACGTACCGTGGTTCTCGTCCAGCACCTGGACGTAGCCTTTCTTCACGGCCCCGTGGAACCCGCGCCGTTCGTGGCCCTGCGCCGCATCGCCGAGCAGCGCGTTCGAAATCTCCAGCCGCTCCTCGTCCGTGAAGATCGCAAGTTCCTCGAGCAGGTCCCACCAATGCACATGGTCCGCCGACCGGCCGCTCATGTTCTTCCTCTTGCGCTCGACCGGATTCTTCAGGCAGGCCCGGTACTTTTTGACGCGGTACTGCATCATCGGCAGCAGCTCTTTCCAGCCGGTCCGGAAATAGGTCTGGCCCAGCGAGACGAGCGACCATGTCACGGCCGTGAAACTGCGGTTGGTCACTGCCGCCTTTGCCGAATCCATGGGGTTGCGCTTCTTGAGCTCCTCGAGCGTGCGGTACTGCGGCTGGCGTTTCGACCAGTTCGTCTGCGTGTGGTCGGGAAAGAAGGGATATGCCTTCTTCTCGAACACGACGTCGACGACAGGTTCCGGCAGGACCAGGTCCCGGCCGGCCCCGCGCAGGTACTTCTCTTCGAACACGTCGATCGCGCGGTCCACGCCGGCCGGGTCCGACCCGGCCAGCACCAACACGTTCACACCGGTCGCCCAAGGATCGTGCACGGTCCGGATCACGTAGCCGCCCTTGCCCGGATAGATGCTGTCGGCCACCACATAACGCTCGCCATACAGAACAGAAAGCAGCCGGTTGTTGTTCACGTTGCCCAACGCGATCAGGTTCCTGCGCCCGATCGTCTTGTGGTCGACGCGCCACTGTTCGTCGGCCAAGTCACCAGCCTTCACGACGTGCAAGCCGGCGCCGGACTCCTCGCGGATCAAACGCCTGAGCTTGCGCACGGACGCCGCGTACGCGGCGTCCTCAGGGAAGACAATCAGTGCACGCGGCCGGCCCTGCTCGACCAGGACCGTCTGCGGGTACAGCTTCTTGAGCTTCGTGATGCGCGGCGGTGCTTCTTCCTGCGCGACCGCCGTCGCGATGCCCGCCCACAACAGTGCCGCGGCGATGGATGCACGTGTCCAGTTGTTCATGTGGTTCCTCCCTCGAGAATAACCTTGTCGTAAACCTTGCCGCAAACCTCGTCGCAAACCTCGTCGTAGACCTTGTCGCAAACCTCGCCGATCAGACCGGCTGCCCAGCGGCTCGGCGGGAGCCTCGCCCTCCAGCGCCGAAGACAACGAACGGGGCTCTGCGGGGCGAACCTCTCGCTGAGCCGCGCGAACTGCAGGCGGCTCGGCAAGAGGCTCGCCCTCCAATTCACGTGACGGAGGTCGCCACCCGTTCACTTCCTGGCCTTCCGCGCCCGGCTCTCGAGCTTCGCGAGCACCTCTTTATGCATCGGCTCGATGCGCTTGAGGGCGGCAGCGTCGCCGGCGGCCAATGCCTGTGCCAGTTCGATAAAATGGATCGCCAGGCCCGGCTTACGCTTGCAGTAGCCCTCGGCCTTCTCGATCGCGTCGTCCAGCTCCGCGCGCACCAGGGCCGCACGCACTTCGGACTTCGCGAGCAGCGTGGCGAGCCGGGCCTGCGCCCGGTCGCCGGCGGCCGACCCCGCACCAAAATATCCCGCCGCGCAGTAGCCCGTGGCTGCTGCCGGGTAGGCGCCGGCCGCAGCATGCCGCTCCGCCTCGTTCAGCAGCTTGCTGCTGTCCTGCTTCGCGCCGGGCCAGGTCCAGTCCTTGTCCGGCGGCTTTACACTGCTGCGCCCCCACATGTACAGGATCTCCGCCTCGTCGTTCTCGCCGTCGCCGATCAGGAACGGCGGATATTTCGGGAGTCCGTTCTGCCGGGCCATCTCGTGCCAGCCGATGTCGGATGCCCGCCCGACGGACGGCAGACCCAGGTCCGCGCCCATGTCCACGCCCGGACTGTCAGCGGTCAACAGAAAGAGCCGGTCGGTCAGGCTCGTGAATTTCGGGGCCGCGACCAGGCTGTTTCGGCCGGTTCCGTACTTGGCCACGAACTCCGCGGGCGTGAACGCGCCGCCTTTCGTGTGGATCACCTTTCCGTTCGCCTTCGCCGCGTTAAAGAACATGTTGTTCGCAACCTTCATGTTCCAGGCAATCGGATCGCCGCGCATGAACTGCAACGAGCTCTGCCGGATCGCCGGATCGAGCGTAACAACCAGGTTGTTGATGACCTCCGAATCGACCGCCTGGTCGCTGAGGCGGATCGCAGCCCGGTTCTTGGTATTCACCACCGTGTTGTTGTAGACCTTCGTCGCTTTCGCCTGGACCCCGATACCCGGATAGCCGTTGTCGTAGAACAGGTTGCCGATCACACGGATGTGGCCACGCCCTCCCTCAGCGGGGTTGCTGCCAACCTTGACTCCCTCCCGCTTGTTCGCGAAGGAGATGTTGTTTTCGATCAGGATGTTGTCGGACCCGTGCCCCACCATGATGCCCGGCTGGCTGTTCATGTAGCAGATATTCCGCCGGAACTCATGGTAGTCACCCGATGTGATATCGAGCGCGTTCTCCGGACACAGCCCGATCACGTTGTCTTCACAAACAATCTTCGGGCCGCACTCGTTCGGTGGCCCGTCATGCACGCAGATCCCATCGTTGGAGCTGAGCTTCACGATTGTGCAACCTGTGACCTTGCAGCGCGTGGAACCGGCATTGAACTTGATCCCGTTGTTCGCGCTCCAATACACGAAGCAATCGGCGATATGCACGCGCTTGGATTCCTTCGAGACACCGACGTTCGGATTCTTGCCGCCCATGAACACGACCGCGCAGTCCCGGAACAGAACGTCACGGCAACCGTGAAAAGTCACTTGGGTCCGATTCCCGAACGCAAAGGCGAGGTTGTCTATTTCGAGCCAGGCCCGGTCCTTCAGGCTCAGGGTCGGCGACAGGACCGGCACTTCCAGGATATGCGCGCTCGGCGGCTTGCCGTCCGGCGTGATCAGGTAGAGAGTCTCTTCCTCTTTGTCATAGAAACATTGGCCCGGCTTCGAAGGCAGCCCGCTGCGCCGGCGCCGAATCACCGTCGGGACCTTGCCCTTCGGGCACACGAACACGGCATTGATCTCCTTGTCGCCGATAATCCGTTTCCGCGGCACCTTCACCTTGTAGATCTGGCCTTCGTGCAGTTCCCAACCCGACAGCCGTTGCGAACCGAGGAACTCCGGCTTCGGACCGTTCCCGTAGGCCGTGAGCCGGATCGGCGCACCTTCGAGCCCGTTCCCCTTGAACTGAAGCTGCCCGCGCCACACACCACCGCGCCTGAAATGGACCGTGTCGCCCGGGTCCAAGCCAAGCGACGCGAGCTTCTTGAGCGATTTCAAAGGCGCGGCCGGCGTGTTGCCCGCGTTCTCGTCCGAGCCGCGCGCGCTGTCGAAATAGTATTCGGCGGCCCGGGCCCCGATGGGGGCGGTCAACGCGAGTCCAAGGATCAGACTGAGTGTGCTTCGCTTCACTGCTCTCCTCCGGTGTTGTTCTGTCTGCTTTCTTCGGGGTCGCGCCGTAGGACCATTAGGACCTTTACGACATGTAGGACTCCGTCCAAGTGGCCCGACTTGTCCGAATCGTCGTAATGGTCCTAATCGTCCTACCTACTGTCCCGGCCCAGGCTCGGCCGGGCCGCCAATGCAATACAAGTGCTCCAGCCCCCGCACATACATCCGGTCGCCCGCGAACACGGGGCAGCTCCGATAATTCTCCAGCCGATTCTCCGCGAGCTGCTTGTACTCCCGACCCGGCTCAAAAACGTAAGCGACGCCCTCGCTTGCCACGTGCAGCACGTTGCCCGCCAACGTGATACTCGGGTACGCCCGCTTACCCGCAAGCATCAGGCGCTTTGTGTAGAAGATCTCGCCGCTGCCCGCATCGATCGCGCTCAGCCAGAACTCGAGTCGGCTCGCGATCGCGTAGAGCACGCCGTCGTGATAGACCGGCGACTGGTAGTAGGCCTGCTTCTTCGGCGTGATCTTCGGGTACGCCTTCCAGAGAACCGTCTGCTTCGTCTTCTCCTCGAGCGTATCAGGCAGCTGCACGGCCGTGATCCCTTTGCCGGCGACGAGATAGGCGACCCCGTCGTGCACGACCGGCGAGGCCCCGCTGTCCCCGCCTCGTTTGACGTTCGGCATGATCACCTCACCATCGGCCACCCGCACGAGTGCGCCCTTACCCGTCAAGACCGCGTCGGCGCCACCAATGCGGACATGGACCGGGCTGCACCAGCCCCACGGCGTCTTACGCTCCCATACCGTCTCGCCCGTGTCGGTATCGAGCGCGATCAGGTTCAGAATCTGCACGAGCAGCTTATCGCCGACCAGCAGCGGCGAGGCGCTGTGCCCCCACTTGTGGTTCTTGATCTCGACGATCCGGCCCCACTTGCGATTGCCTTCGAGGTCATAGCAGACCGCCGCGCCGGTCGCGAACAAGGCGTACACATGCGTCCCGTCACTGGTCGGGGTGGGCGTCGAATAGCCTGCGATACGGCCCTGCTCCGGAACCACATACTGGGCGATGGTACGCCGCTCCTTCTTCAATGCGCTCTGCTTCTTTTGCAGCTCGGACAGCTGCTCTTTGAGCGCGGGATCGTCCGGCGCGCGTCCGATCTTTCTGCCCAGTCGGGTGATCCGGTCTTTCGTCGCTTTCATCTCCTTGTTCAGCGCCGCGCCTCGTTCTTCGAGCTCACGCGCCTTCTCCGCACGGTCCGGCGGAAGCAACTCCAGGAACGGGTTGGCTCGTTCCCAGAGGATCCGGCCGTCATCGGCCGAAACGCAGATCAACTTGTCCGGCTCGGCACACACAAAGATCCGGTCGCCCACGACGATGGGCGACGCATTGGACCAATCGGGCATGCGCGTCTTCCACACCACGTTGACGGTTCCGTTCGTGGTATCCTGCCAAGTCGGCGGCGGGCGCGCGCCGGGATAGCGACCGGTCCCGTCGCCGCGCCAGCCCATGGGTGCCGCCACAACGGCCGTGCACAGGGCCGCCGAATGGGCTGCCACCATCACTCGGAAATACCGCCGTCTCATCTGCCTGCTCCCGCCTTGGTTGCCTCGCGATCTCCGTCCGCAGGACGATTATGACCTTTACGACATGTCCGACCGGTCCTATCCGTCCGAATCGTCATGATGGTCCGACTCGTCCTACTCTCTCTTACTCCGGCAGAATCGCGAAGTCGTCGAACCAGAACTGGTCGTCCTTCTTGCCCAGCCCGTCGCGCTTGCCCTTCGAATTCCGAAAATCGAACGCGCGCAGGTATTTCAGGCCCAGGTAGACCTTGCGGATCAGCCGCGCGTCGATCGTGATCGTGTGCCACGTGTCGTCGTCGATCAGCTTGTGCGCCTTGACGGGACCGTCGATCTTGTCCAGGGCCGCCGCCGACCCGCCGATGCAAACCCGGGGCTGGCTCCATGGCCCGAACGAATCGTTTGTGTTGAAGGTGCGCAGCCAGATCCCGACCGGCGTCCCGGCCGGGATCCGGTACCGGAACTTCACGTACGGGTACCGGTCGATCTCCCAGAGCCAGGGCTCCACATCCACGGCCATCGTGGCGCGGTTGCCCGTCGCATACGTACGCAGACAGTACGAACCGCCGGACGCTTCCTCCTTCACGCGCTCGTGTTCGGTGCCGCGTTTGCGGTCGATGTTCCACAACATGCCCCATTGCTCCCGCGAGGCAGTCTCGAAATCGCTCACGAGCAACGGCGCGCGCGGGTCCTCCGGCGGTGTCCAGTAAATGCCCGGCGGCACCGTCACGCGACGGTACCACGGCTCGCGCTCCGCACCATGCTCGAACGCGCCGAAATCGGGGGCCTTGCCCGCGTAGGGCAAGCTCACCCCGGCGCCCTTCTCCCACTTCAGCGCGCGATCCAGCACGAGCACGTTAGACTCCCTGTCGACGCGCACAACGCGCGCCCCCTTCTTCCGTGCGCCGACGAAGACCAGATCGCCCTGCTCGCCCGGTATCCCGAACCCGTCATAGAACCAGCGTGCGTCGTCGAGGCCGAGCTCCGTGCCGCTGCCGCCGCTTGTCGCGCGGGCCAGGTGCACGCCCGCGTCAACGCACGGGCTGCCGGGCGCCAACCGGAAATCGTCTTTGTCCGCATCCACGAACCGCGGGACGAGCTCGCGGTTGCCGCTGAACATGTCACCGTGCGCCTGCTCGGCTTCGCTCAGCGTGTAGGCCCGCTCGCGCTTCTTGGCTGCGTCCCAGATCGTGAACAGCTTCCGGCCGGGCACATCCCCACAGATCGCGTTGTGGACCAGCATCCGTTCCAGGCGCACGCCCGTGATACTGAACGTCGAGAAGCAACCGGTGTAGTCGTTCATGTAGAAGATGTTGTTCTTCCAGGTATTGTCCTCGAACGAGGCGATGTTGTTGGTGCCAAACGCAACGGCCCGAAACGCGCCTTCCAGGTTGTAGGCGAACGTGTTGTGATAAAACCGGTTGTGCCGGACCTCGGAGACAGGCCGCTTTCCCTTCGTCCAGACCCCGCTGCCAACAGGATTGCCCCAATTGCGCGCGACCAGGTTGTACCGCCAGATGCAGTCGCTCGGCGTGGTCGCACTGCCAGGCCCGGCCGACCCGCCGCTGTCGAACGCGCCGGTGATCAGGTTCTGCTCGAAGAGCACGGGCCGGCAGTACCGGTAGATGCTGAGCGCGCGGCCCCAGCCGGCACAGAAAACGGTGCGCCGCACAACGAGCTGTTCCGTGAACGTAATGCTCGCGCCGCCGTGCCCGCCCTCGCCGATCACGCTGTCTTCGATGATAAGCCGCTTGCAGCGCGTCGCGTCGAACGCGTGCCCGCCGAAATGCAGATGCTTGGGGTTCGGCTGCAAGTTCCGTCGACAGACGCTCTTGAGAAAGCGAACGTCTTCGCAGTTCTTCAGGGCGAGCCCCGTCCAGCCGCCGGACGAACGTTCGAACCGGCAGTTCCGGATCGTCAGATGCTTGCAGTCCTCTGCCGTCAGGAACCGGCCCCTGCGCGGTTCGACCACAAGCCCTTCGAGCGCGATGTGGTGCTTGCCCTTCAGTTCAATCACCGGGTTCCCGTCACGCAAACGCGCTTGCTGCGCCGGCTCACCGCGGAACGTGAGCGGGCGACCCTCTAGCCCGCCGTGTTCAGGCGCCAACGCGCCGACATGATCGCCTGCCAGCAAGACAACCGTATCGCCGGCGACCACGGTCCTGTTGACCTTCTCCAGCGTCCGCCACGGCCGAGCGCGGGTGCCCGGGCCCGTATCCTCACCCGAAGGCGCGACATAATACGTCGCGCACAGCCCGAGTCGCAGTGCCGCCAACCAGACAACAACAACCGCCCACTGTGTAATCGATCGGTTCATGGCTGTCACCTCGTCTGTTATCTAACGCGGGCTTCGTTCATAACCCAAGTGTTCAGTGAGGAGGTTGCCCGTCCTCCGACAAACAAGTCCCAACTTCCGATTTCCGACTTCCGACTTCCGACTTTCTCCCCTACGCCGACTCGCGCTCGACCAGCCGGCAAGGGAGCAAGGTCGACCAGCCCCCCTTTGGAGCCGGCTCGCCCGCAATCTTCTTGAGCAGGATCTCGGCGGCCGCCACGCCGACTTCCCAGTTCGGCTGCGCCACCGTCGTCAGTGACGGCCAGCACACGGAGGCCGCGAGCCGGTTATCGAACCCGACCACGGCCACGTCGCCGGGCACCGAGACGCCAAGATCGAACAAGCCGGCCAGGAACCCGGCGGCTACCGCGTCGGAGAACGCCTGGATCCCGTCCGGCCGCGGGTCCATCTCGACAAAGGTCTTTGCCGCGTCGCGACCTGCAAGGAAATGCGTAACCTGCAGCCATCGCGCGTGCGCGAAGTGGGCAATCGTCTCGACATCCTCGATCATCTCGCACGAGAGCCCCTTCTCGCTGTCCTCACGTTCTCGGTATGCGGCGGGCTCGATGGCGATAACACTCGGCTCGTATGCCAACTCCTTGATCGCACGCTTGTAGCCGGTGAGTCGCTTCTCGTCCGTGCGCGGCCCCAAGAACGCGATGCGGCGCCGACCCCGCTCGGCCAGGCGGCGAACCGCTTCGTAACGC